>Ga0308395_1001637_pt1 | contig 14141 bp, 13 predicted proteins | sample Hotspr20SampleP4_FD_202097 | JGI IMG/M metagenome (GOLD analysis project Ga0308395, IMG submission 202097) | Hot spring phototrophic mat microbial communities from Mushroom Spring, Yellowstone National Park, Wyoming, United States - 20050930_P4 ...
TGTTGGAGGGTTTCGGAGGATGTGAGGAAAGAGGTCTATCGCCTGTCGTTCCTATTTTTCCATGAGTTTATTCATGGGGTTCCAGCCCCTGGATGAAGGCGTCGCAACTCAGGGCAGGAGGTCAGTATCTTCTTCTTGACAATTAAAACAGCTCATGGTATTATATCCATGGACCTGTTCGGGAGGTTAAATGGTTATGGATAAAATCATTCCAAAGTCGGAATTCAAACCGAAGGCCTTCGAACTGTTCCGATATGTGGAGTCCACCGGTAAAACGCTTATCATCAGCGACCACGGCAAGCCGGTACTCAAAATCTCTCCCGTGCGGGACGAGGAGGCGGATGGGACTTCCGCCTTCAGAAATACCGTCATCAGCTACGACCGACCCCTGGATCCCGTTACGGAGAACGAGTGGGAAGCCCTCAAATGATTCTGCTGGACACCCATGCATGGATCTGGTACCTGAGCAACCCGGAACTTCTTTCGGATCGCGCGCGGGAAGCGGTGGACGCTGCTAAAAAGGACGGTGGAATCCATGTGTCCTGCGTCAGTACCTGGGAACTCTTTCTACTCGTAAAAAAGGGAAGGCTCGTTCTCACGCAAGACGAAACTGCCTGGGTACACCGCGCCGAAGGCCTGTCCTTCCTGAAGTTCGTTCCGGTGGACAACGAAATAGTCCGTCTTTCTGTCCAGCTTCCCCCCCCGCTCCACGATGACCCAGCGGATCGCATTATCGCCGCCACCGCCCGGGCTCTGGGACTCACCCTGATAACCAAGGACGAACGGCTACTGAATTACAGCCATATAGCGAGTTTGTGGTAGGGCTTTCACGATTTTTCATCACAAGGCGCTTAAGGTAATGGAGCGTGCCTGCTCTCCTCTCAAGGCAGCCTGTTTTCCGCGGGCGCCTACAGTTAGTGTTTCAACTGTCAGGCAGCCACACTTTCAGGTTCGTGATATGGTTGAAATGGTCGTCCAAGGTTAGTACTGAAGATGCATGCTCGAGCCCCTGGGCAGCAATCCAGATATCATACAACCGCTTCCATATCCTTGATTCGCCCGTGAAACTCCGCTTCCTCCGCCTCGGTCCATATGCCGCAAAGGTCCGAATAGTCCGCGTATTTTTTCTTTTTCTTATCCAGGCCGAGTGCATGGGATAACAATTCCTTTAGATTATGATTTGTTATGGATTTCATCTCATCACCCTTTGAACCATATATGAAATGATGGTGCGAATATCAAGAGTACCTATTGCGCCATTCTACGGTTTCTGCCATCGTTCAAGACGCAAAAGGCTTGCTCTGGTTAGGTACCCACGCGGGTCTGGTACATTATGATGGCTATTCATTTACCTGTGGATTGAAACCTATGGGCATTTCCAATAGACGCCATCTTGATGAACTCCTGCCCCGCATCGTGGCAGAGGAAACGAGGATCCTTCAATTCTCGTCGAAAAGGCAGATAAAGCTCTCTATATGGCTAAGGCAGAGGGGCGTAACTGTTACCGGTTCTCTGAAAAATAATGGATTTTTTACACCGCGGACTGCCGCAGTTTTTGGATGGCGATAGATTCAGGGAGAACCCAACGGCTATTCGGGCCCTCAGGGCTTCTACAATTTCAGTCCTTTCTCTCCTGTGTATTTTTCAATCGCATCTTTATCGAGGGTTATCCCGAGGCCTGCGCCATCAGGAATGGAAAGATACCCATCCTTGTCTAGTGTCCATTTCTTTTCGACGATTTCGTCCACATAGGGGGAACCAATGATATACTCGACAAGGTCCGTTCCAGAAAACGCGCTGGCAAACTGTAGGTCCGTTGCCAAACCCACCGCCGTATTCCATCCGTGGGGAATGAAGCGGACTCCATAGTCCTCCGCCATTTCGGCAATACGGCGCTGTTCCGTCACCCCCCCAACCTTGGTGACATCGGGCTGGATGATATCCAACGCCCTTTTTTCGATCCAGGGTAAAAAACTCTGCCGCCGGGTCAGAACCTCTCCTCCCGAGATAGGCACCGGAGAATGAGCCCTGAGCAGGATAAAATCCTCCAAATCGTCGGGACGAAGGGCTTCTTCGAACCAGGTAACATCGTAATCGGCAAGCATTTCCGCGGTTCGCAAGGCCCATTTGTATCCCTGCTTCCAGTATGCGTCGCTGCCTCCCGCGTCGACCATCAGCATCCCGTCGGGGCCGATATCGTCCCGAGCATCGCGCACGATTTTTTCATCCAGGGCCCAAGACTTCCGTCCAAAAGGCCCCCACCCGATTTTAAAGGCCCGAAAATTGCGCTCCTTGAGTTCCGCGATTTTATCTGACAGTATTTTCGTGTCCTCTTCCATCAAGAGGGACGCGTAGGGCTTCACTTTTTCTCTGTATCTTCCCCCCAATAGCCGCCCGATAGGCTGTCCGGTGACTTTGCCCAGAATATCCCACAGGGCAATGCTTATGCCGCTGATGGTATGGGTAACCGCGCCTCCCCGGCCGAGCCAGAACATGTGCTGATGAAGTTTCTCCGAAACCCTGTCCGGCTCGATGGCGCTTTCGCCGGTGTAGAGGTCCCGCAACACTTTGAGGGAGGCTTTTACCAGTTCCGCGTCCTGAAACACGCTCCCGATACCGACAATATCCGAGTCCGTATAAACCAGAATAAGTGTCTGAACGCATTCGTCTGGTTTAATTTCCTTTGTCCAGCCCCCCTTTGGTGTTTCCCCCCGAAGTCCGTAGGCTTCAATAGATTTAATTTTCATGGATCCCACCTTTTTTCCGTATATTTTAGAGGAACAACGAGCTCGTGTCATCCGGGGTAAAGAATCTGAAGGAGTTACGCAACATGCTTCATTCCCAACTTAATCGCTGCCGCCCCCACGTACACAGTTCCTGCCAGAACCACCACTACCGCTCCGGTAGGTAAATCGTAACTCCAGCTCAAGGCAAGGCCTCCCAAGGAAAATAGGAAAGAGAACACCACTCCCCACCCCATGAGGGAAGCGAGGTTCCGCGCCAGGTAGGAGGCGGTTCCCGCGGGAAGAGTGAGCATGGCGATCACCATCACTAAGCCCACGAAGGTTTGAAGGAGCACCACCGCCACAGCGGTCAAGGTGAGGATTGCCAGAAACAACCCCTCGGTAGGCACCCCTCGCACTTTGGCGAACTCCTCATCGAAGGCGGACGCTTCCAACTGGGGGTAGAATCGATAGGCCAGGAGAAGGATCACCGCATCCAAGATCGCCAAAAGGATCAGGTTCTCGGTAGAGATAAAAAGAATATTCCCGAAGAGGTAACTCATGAGATCCGTGTACCCCGGCGTCTTTGCCAGGAACAGAACTCCCAGGCTCATCCCGATGGCCCAGATGGCATTGATGGCGGTGTCCACCCTCTGCTGTGCTTTTAGGGATACAAACCCGATGATGAGGGCGGAGACAATGGCAAACACGAGGGCGCCCGTAAGGGGCTGTATTCCTGCCACGATGTTATGGACGGAAAGGAACAGGGCGAGTCCGATACCACCCAGCACCGCGTGGGAGATGGAGCCTGCCAGACCCGCAATCCGCTTTACCGTCACTACCGCCCCCACTACCCCAAAGAGAATGGAGGATAAGATTCCCGCGTACAGGGCATTCCGGAGGAATGGCAGGGAAGGGTTTCCTAGAGCAAGGAAAAAGTCTTTCATCCTCTCCTCCCCTGTTCGATGCAGCAGCTATCGTCCGGCAGGGTTTCCTCGTGTAGGACCTTCGCTACCTGCCCGCCATACAATTCAGAGGAAGCTTCTGGCACTCGCACTGTCCGATGCTGGACCAGGGCATGCGCTCTACCGTCCTTGGATCGCTTCCCCACACAGAGCACCCGATCCGTCAACGCGGAAACGAACTCGGTATCATGGGTTACGATGAGGATCGTGGTGGATCCTTTCAAATCCCCGAGGGTTTTGAAGAGTCTAGCTTCGCTTTCCGCATCCATGTTGGTGGTTGGTTCGTCCATCACGAGGATCTCCGGTTCCGCGGCCAGAGCCCGGGCCACCAGAACCCTTCGCCTCTGTCCTCCCGACAGGGCCTGAAAGGGACGGGAGGCAAGATCCTCCACCTCCACCTGGGCAAGGGCCCGCTTCACCGCGTCCGCGTCTTCGGGACTCCACCTTTTGAACCCCTTCAGGCGCCCCATTCGTACCACTTCCCGCACCGTAATGGGGAAACTGGGGTCATGATCCGCATGCTGGGGTATGTAGCCGATCCGCTCCCGAGCCTCTTTGGGAGCTTTCCCCAGGACTTCTATCCGCCCTCGAGCCGGCACCTCCAATCCCAGTAGAAGCTTGAGAATAGTAGATTTCCCCGCGCCGTTGGGGCCCACCAGGGCGCTGAACTCTCCCCGGTGGATATGAAAATGGACATTCTCCAGGACAGGTATTGGCCCATAGGAGAAAGCTACCCCTTCGAAGTGAACTACAATGTCTCCTCCGATGATCCCTTTCTCCACGATCCAGATGCCTCCCTTTCACCACCGTGACGTTCCTACAGTCTATAACACGCAGAGCATGCTTTGATGATGCAGGGCAGCCTCTAGCGAGCTGCCCGTTTCAAAGCTTCTCCCATTCTGCGGATATTTTCAAGCCAGTCTTCCGCCAGGGGATTGAGAGGCAAAACCTCCGCTTTCAACTGCGCCGCCAATGTCTGCGCCGCCTGGGTAGGGAACTGTGCCTGCACGAAAATGACCTTCACCTTATCCTCCTTCGCTCTTTCCACCAGTTTGGCAAGGGTCTGGGGATTCGGTTCCTTTCCTCCCGTTTCTACCGCCTCTTGAATGATCCCGAACTCATCGAGGAAATACCCGAAGGCTGGATGATGCACGTACACCCGTTGACCTTTCAGGGGAGCCAGCTCTTTTTTCAAGCCTTCGAAGATAGAATCGATCTCAGTCACCAGGGCCTGGTGGTTCTTTCGATAGCGATCGGCCTCTTGCGGATTGACCCTGATCAGGGCGTCCCGAACATGATTGGCGAGAATTTTAGCTGCCTCCCGTCCCAGCCAGGTGTGCCTGTCCTTTTCCAGTTCGGGCCCGTGGGATTCTGCCTTTTTCTCCTGCCCCTGTTTTACACCCTGCCCTGCATGCTCCCCCTCATGTTCATGCTCCTCGAGTTTGCGGAAGATTACCCCTGCAGTTCCATCCACGATACTTAAATTGGGATAGAGGGTTTTGAGTTTCGGTTTTAGCCTATCGTCAAACTCCGTGGCCAGATGAATCCATACCCTTGCCCTGGAGAGTTCCTCCATCTGGCGCGGAGTGGATTCGTAGGTATGGGGGCTTTGCCCAGGACCCACCAGCGTCATGACGGATACGGTGTGTTCCCCGATCCGCTTGACGAAGTACGATTGGGGAAGGATGCTTACCGCGACCAGGGGCTTCTCCGCTTCGACTTTTGACTCCCTTGCGGCGCCTTTTTCTGTTTTACCCCCCCCCATTAGGAGGCCTGGCAACCCAAGCAACACCAGAGCAACCAAAAACCCACGCACCCATTTCCCATGTTTCATGACACTCCTCCTGTACAAATATTTGCAAATGACTTGCAGAAAAGATACAAAGGGGAGGTTGCACTGTCAAGGGTGATTTTCAAAATTTTTCCTGCCCCTGGAGCCAATCCGGTTATGTGTCAGGTGCAAGTATGTTTACAGGTTCGAGGTCCCCAGTTTTCCCCTATCGGGTTACCCCGCCAGAATCACCTTCGCATCCAGGACAACCCATCCCCGGGTCTTCGAGTACACGACGGGGTTCAGATCCATCTGGGATACGAGGCCTTCGGCAGAAGCGAGAAGTTCGGAAAACCGTACCATAAGGCTCACCAGCGTTTCCCGGTCAAAGGGGAGCCCCCGGAAACCTTCAAATAGGGGTCGGATCCGCAATTCCGTGAGCATCTGATTTGCCTCTGTGGGAGTGAGGGGACAGAGGCGGCTTGAAACATCCTTGTACACTTCCGTCAGCACTCCCCCCGCGCCCGCGACAAGGGCCATACCAAACTGTGGATCTTCTATCCCACCTAAAAGGATCTCCGGGAGAAGGAAATCCACCTGTTCCTCCACTAAAAGGGAGGCGCCGGGAAACCGTTGCCGGAAATCTCGTACTACCCCTTCCCAGTCAGGCTCCTCGACCCCCACCCGCACACCCTGCACTTCCGTTTTATGGAGATACGGGGAACCGCAGACTTTCACCACCACAGGAAAAGAGATCTCCTCCGCTAGTGTCGCCCGTACATCCTCAGGCCGTCCTTTCAACCCCCCTTCTTTTTGCCGGAAACGGGGAGAAAACCTGGAAGTAGAGAGGCGGAGGTCGCCTCCCTCTGCCTCGAGGCGGATACCCAGGGGAATGGGGATCCCCACACGCTTCAGGAGTTCCTTTACTTCGTACTCATCCGGCTTTCCCGGCTCCCTCAATCCCCGGAGCCACTGCTGGAAGACCCGGCGAAGCGAGCTTCTTATAGTTTTTTTCTTCAACGAAGGGAATAATGGGGGAGCCCCCTCGCTTTCCCTTGCGAACCTTTCCAACTGCATCCTCCGTTCCACCAGGAACCTGGCGGCCCGCACGGTCCGCTCGATGGAAGAGTACCCCACTACCCCCCGCTTCCAGAACTCCAATAGGTACCGGTCGGTAAAGGGTCCATATGTGGTAAACACCAGTACGGGTTTTTCCGTCTGTCGAATCTGCTGGGCGATGATGTCCAATAGGTCGTCCTCGATTCCCGGCGGGCTCCAGAACACGAGGCAGATTAGGATATCCACTCCTGGATCCTGTAGAATCGCCTCCATCGCCTGGCCATACATCTGCCCCGATGCGCTGGCAGTAATATCCACCGGGTTGTGGCAGGAGGCGAAAGGGAGGGTAACGGAACGGATCCGGTGTTCCGTTTCCGGCAGGAGGCGGGCCATGGCCAGGGGGGTACGGGGGTGGGGCATTTCGATGAAATCCGCACAGATCACCCCATATCCACCGGCAGGGCTCAAAACCGCGATCCGGTTACCCGATGGAAGGGGGCACTTTTCCAATGCCCGGCATGCATCGGTGAGTTCCTCATCGTCCTGCACTCGGAGGATCCCATACTGTCGGAAGGCCCCCTCAACCACGAGATCCATCCCGGAAAGCCTTCCCGTGTGGGAACTCACCGCTGAAGCTCCCGAGGCGGTGCGGCCTGCCTTCAACCCCACGATAGGTTTGTTCCTGCTTACCGCGGAACAGGTTTCCAGGAACTCCCGCCCTTCGTTGATGTTCTCCAGGTAGAAGGCAATCAGACGGGTTCCAGGTTCTTCGGCAAAGTAGCGGAGGAAATCCAGTTCATCCAGATCGCACTTGTTTCCCAACCCCACGAAGGTCCTGAGGCCAAAGCCGATGTTACTGGCGAGCCCCAGGGCTTCGATCCCCACCGACCCGCTCTGGGAAATCACCGCCGTACCGCCCCCGCCCGCTAGGGATTTATCCCCATGTTCCACGAAGATGGTGTCGAAACTCTCGTGGGGGAAAAATACTCCCAGCGTGTTGGGGCCGAGGATCCGTATCCCATACCTCTTGCGGATCTCCACCAGTTGATCCTGTAGCCGCTTCCCCTCCTCCCCCGTTTCCCCAAACCCCCCGGCTACCACAATGGCGTAGGGGATTCTCTTACGGCCACACTCTTCCAGTACGCTAGGCACACCCGAGGCAGGGATGGTGATCACCGCCAGGTCTATCCGACCGGGAATGTCCAGTACCGAGGGGTAGCACCGCATCCCCCGGAGGGCCTGGTACTTCGGGTTCACTGGATACAGCAGGCAATGAGATCGGGTTAATTCCTTCAGGATGATCCCGCCGATCCGGTCTTCCCGATTGGAAGCGCCGATCACCGCCACCGTATGGGGATTGAGTAACTTTTCCAATCCTGCAGGGGATCCCCTGCTTTTTTTGGGTGGATTTTTCCGCTTCCCCTGCCCGCCCCTGGACCTATTGCCGCCCCTGGAACCATTGCTGATAGATTCTTCCCTTTCCATAGCCCCCCTCTTACCCTTCTATAATTGAGAATAGGCGCCATCACACATCGTGGCCATTCCAGGGAATCTTCAGGGCCCGTTCCACGATCCGGTCTACCACCTGTTCCGGGGTGAGTTCTGTGGTGTCGATCACGAGATCCACGAACTGGTAATGGTTGTTGTCGATTTTATAGAGCTTGAGGAACCGAGCATGATCCCGTTCATCCCGTTCCCTGGTCTGCCGAAGAACGGTCTCGAAATCCCCTCCCTCCCGCTTGTGAATCCTCTGGGCCCGTACCAGTAGGGGGGCATCGAGAAAGATTTTCAGGTCCGCATCGTTCAGTAGCCATACCGCCAGGCGACTTCCCAGCACGCAGTTTCCCTCCCGCGCCAGTTCCACCTGCCGGGTATCCACGAGGAGGTCCCACTGGGGATCCGTTTCCGCCAATTTGCAAAGAGTATGGAAGTCGATACCCCTCTCCTCCGCTACGGTATGGAAGGTGTAGTTGATCATCCGCAATCCCAGCCGCTCGGCAGTCAGCCGGCTGACCGTGGAGTTCCCGCATCCGCTCTTCCCTGAGATGGCTATCTTGATTCCCGGCTTCAGTTTCATTCGATGTTCCTGATCTGTTCCCGGATATTTTCCAGTGCATTCTTCATGTCCACTACCGAAGGGGTAACTTCGGCGAGTACATTCTTGGATCCAATGGTGTTGATCTCCCGGTTCATCTCCTGACAGAGGAAATCCAGCTTCTTCCCGATTCCTCCCTCCTCCCTGAGGATCTTGCGGAAGGCATCGATATGTGTCTTCAACCGAACCAGTTCCTCATTCACCGAGTATTTTACTAAGAGTACAGCTACCTCACTGAGGATCCGGGTTTCGTCCACACGATCAGCCAGGAGTTCCTCCATCCGGAGCCGTATGGTTTCCGTGTAGAACCGCTTGATCTCCGGGATCATACCTTCGATCTCGAGAACCCCAGACTCGATCTTGCCCAGGAGGTTCTCGATATCCTCACCCAGGGCTTCCCCCTCCCGCTTACGGGATGCATCGAACACGGCAAATGTTTCAGCCAGTAGAGGGTAGAGTTCCTTCCAGTACTCCTCGATATCCCGATTCTTTTCTACCTGCAGGATCCCTTCCAGCCGGAGCAGGTGGGAAAGCCGAATCTCCTCGGGAGCATCGGCATAGGAGGCAAGAGTACGCAAAGCCTGCAGGTAGCCTCGCACCACCCCTTCATCCACTGTCACGGTTACCTCTTCCTGCATTTCTTTCATTTTGATGTACACTTCCACCTTCCCCCGCTGGATCCGTTCCTGCAGGAACTCCCGAACCCGGGGTTCCAGGGGACTGATGGTAAGGGGCAGGTTCACATAGATGTCGAGAAACCGATTATTGTAGGATTTCAGTTCCACGGTGAAATGGAGGGCCGCGCTTCCCCCCTCTACATACCCATATCCCGTCATGCTCCTCATGCGGGGCTCCTTGGGGGGAAGGAATCCTTTTGAGTTTCAGGACGCGTACCCTTCAAAGCCTCGTAAAGTGCATGGGAGAGGCGGAAGTTGTCCCCCGCGCCCAGGGTGATGAATAGATCCCCCTCTTTGAGGTAACCCTTCAAGAAGGGAAGCGCATCCATCACCTCCTCGAAGTAGTATACTTCAGGATGGTGGCGCTGGACGGCCTTATACAAGTCCCGCCCGGATACCGAGCCATCGTTTACCTCCCGGGCAGATGGATAGATTTTGTGCAGGATCACCGAATCGGCCGCCTCGAAGGATCGGCCGAACTCTTCCAGGAGAGCCTTGGTACGGGAATAGGTATGAGACATGAAATCCACCACCAGCCTCCGTTGGGGATAGAAGGAGCGAAATCCCGAAAGGGTCTTTCGGATAGCAGTGGGGTGATGCGCGTAATCGTCCACCACGAGGATCCCTCCCGCTTCCCCCAAAATCTCGCTTCGGCGTTTGGAACCCCGGAACTGCGCCACCCCCTCTACGAGATCTTCCTCGATGGCATCCGCACAGGAGTCTCCTTCTCCAGCCTCCTGCAGCAATTGTTCCCGAATCGTGCATACCAGGGCGATAGCAGCGGCGGCATTCAGTACGGTATGTTCTCCCGGCATATGCACTTCGAAGGCCAGGGGAAACCCATCCAGTCGGAATCGGGTAGCCCCTTTCACCGTCTGTAGATCGTAGACCCGGTAGGGCCCTTCGGCGGTAATCCCATAGGGAATGACCCAGATGTCGGGACGAGCCTGAAGGATCTGTACAGCCGCTTCCGTAGCCCCGGGATCATCGGCACAGAAAATGAGGGTTCCCCTATCGGGTAGTCGTAACCCATACTCGACGAAGGCCTTTAGGATATCCTCGTAGTCGCGGAAATAATCCAGATGATCCTCTTCGATACTGGTCAACACGATCCAGCGGGGATGGAAATGGAGAAAGTGACGCCGGTACTCGCAGGTTTCGGCAATGAAGAACTCCCGTCCCCCGAAATAGGTAGAACGGTTCCCGAAGTTGGATACCGCGCTCCCCGCAAGGACACAGCCGGAAAGTCCTGCGGTTTTCACCAGGGTGCCGGCCAGAGCAGTGGTGGTAGTTTTCCCATGCACCCCGCACACACCAGCGGAGGGGAGTGTGGCGGACAAAGCTCCCAACGCTTCGGGATAGGAAAAGAGGGGAATCCCCAGCCTCCGGGCCCGGATCAGCTCGGGATGGGTTTCCGGATGATAGGCAGCGGAGTACACCACATAATCCACTTCGGGATCGAGATTTTCCTCCCGGAATCCCTCCACGTAGGGTATCCCCAGGGTTTTTAAAATTTCATCTGTATAGTAGGTGTCTAGAGTATCCGAACCACGCACCCGGGCGCCCAGGCGGACTAGCAGTTCCGCAAGAGCCGCCATTCCCGTGCCCTTGATGCCCACGAAATATAAGGATAGTTTAGATACATCTTTCAGGGGTACATCCATTGGAAAAAACTATAATGGGATACCCCTGTTCTGTCCAGAAGTCTAATACATAAAAAGCGTGTAATCTTAGCTGGGCATCTGATTTAACCCCGGCATGTAAACTCAGCTTAGCAGGTTATTTCAACGCGGCATGTCGTCCAGGCCGCCCGCATTGGTTACATCTTTAAAGCCCGAAACCTTCAGAAGCTTCGCCGCCAGGGCGCTCCGAGACCCCGTAGCGCAGTACAGAACGATGGGGCGGTCCTTCGGTCCGAGTTCATTCAGCCTTCCGAGGAGTTGCCCCACGGGAATGTTGATGGCTCCCGGATAGGCACCATCGAGAAACTCATCCTCCGTTCGAACGTCTACCACCAGAGCTCCCGCCTGGATCTTTTCTTTCAGTGTGGTTCCTGCCATAAAAGCATCCCCTCTTTTCCTTCAAAAATTCCTTCAACTTCGTTCTATCGAAATTCCGGGGACGAGCCGTAACACAGCCCAGCCACCGGAACAGTTCGCTACATCGGTATACCCCTTCTGCAAGAGAAGGCGGGTTGCGAGGTGCCCTTCGTATCCGCCGGAGGAGATCACCCGTATCGGCTTTCCGGTAGGCAGCTCTTCCAGCCTATCCCGCACCTCGTCCAGGGGAATGTGAAGGGAACCCGCAAGGTGCTCCCGCTGGAACTCCCCGTAGGTCCGTACATCGAGGAATAGGGAGTCCCCGCTCCCGCACAGGGAGGAAGCGAGTTCCTTGAAAGAAGCCAGGGGACAGTACCCCGAGCGGGCGTTTGCGGCGGCAAAAGCCGCGATGTTAAGCGGATCGTTGGCCGAAGAGTAGGGAGGCGCGTAAGCAAAATCCACCTCGGCCAGATCCTCTACCGTAAAGCCTGCGGTGATAGCCACGGCCACCGCATCGATCCTCTTTTCCACTCCCTCCTTTCCCATTGCGGCTGCCCCCAGGATACGACCCGAACCTTCCTCGTACACGAGAGTGAGGAGCAGATCTTCGTATCCGGGATAGTAGGTGGCATGGTTCGGCTTCAGGATCGTCGCCTCCCGAGCCTTGAGGCCGGCACGCTCCGCCCCTTCCAGGGAGAGACCGGCGCTCGCCACGGTTTCGTCGAAAACTTTCACTACCGAAGTTCCCAGGGCTCCCCGGTAGGGGATAGGTTCAGGAGCTTCTAGTCCGAGTTCTTTCGCTAGCATTGCTACCGCATTGGTGGCGGCGATCCGCCCCTGCCGGTTGGCCGGCCCTGCCAGGGGAATCTTCACCCTGGTTCCCGTTACGCGGGATACCACCTCCACCATGTCACCGGCAGCCCAGATATAGGGGTCCTCTGTCCGAAGGTACTCGTCCACCCGAAGGGCCCCCGTAGATCCGATACGGAGGCCCGCCGCCTTCGCCAGTTCCACGTTGGGCCGTACACCCACCGAAAGGAGTACCAGATCGGCAGGTAGAGAGGTTCCATCCTGTAAAATCACCTGCTTCTCCTCGATGGCGGAAATCCCCTTTCCCACCACGATCTTAGCCCCTTCCGACTCGAACCGTTCCTGAATCCGCCTACCATAGGGGAAGTCCAGGGTGGGCATGAGACGGTCCATCAGTTCCACGATGGTCACCCCGAGGCCTCGCTTCACGAAGGCCTCTGCCGTCTCCAGTCCGATGAATCCTCCCCCTACCACCACCGCTCTCTGGGGGGATTTCTCTCTGATGTACCGGTTGATGGCATCCATGTCCGGAATTGTCCAGAGTTTGAACACATGGGGGTAATCCGCTCCCGGAAGGGCAGGAATAACGGGAGTCCCCCCCTGTGCCAGGATGAGATAGTCGTAGGGTATGCGCTCTCCGTTCTTTAGGGATACTTCCTTTCCGATTCGATCGATGGATACAACCTCGGAGTTGAGCCGTACGGTTACCCGATACCGGCTGAAAAAACCCTCGGGGGTCTGGAGGATCAGTTTGCTCCTCTTCTCGATGTCCCCCGCGATATGGTAGGGGAGACCGCAGTTGGCAAAGGATACATAGGGGCCCCGTTCCAACAGGGTGATCTCCGCTTCTTCATCCAGCCTTCGTATGCGAGCGGCAGCGGTAGCCCCTGCCGCTACGCCACCTACGATGACAAACCTTTTTGTGACTCCCCGCATGATTACTCCTTCTAGATAGGTACAGCTTGAATACAGATATAAGAATATCAATATATTTCTATATAGTCAATATTATATTTTTCTATCTTTAATCTATGATGAAGGGCGCGATTAGCGGGAATCGGAGAAGCGGAGTTCCGCCACGGAGCGAATTCTTTCCAACTCTTCCTTCCATCGGGATTCACCGTTCGTCGAAGATGGTAACACCTCGGCCACTCTGCTCCAGGCCTCCCAGAAGAGAGCTCTATACTTGCGGTGGGCGAGTTTTCTCAAGACCGTAAGGATTTTCCTCTGGTACAACCCTCGGTCTCGACCCTCTGTATGGGGCAGAACTTCAAGAAGGGCATCCAGCTCTTCTTTGCGGGTAGAACACACGGCGGATTGGAGGCTTTGTTCCAGAAGTGCGAGATCTTCCATCGAAAGGAATTGAAGGTCGACGGGGCCTGCAGGCTCCACCAGATACCGGAAGAGTACGGAAATTGTCGTATGCCGGAGGGGGATCTGTACCCGAAATCGGCCGGCTCCCTCCGGCACTATGATGAAGGATTTACAGAGGGAGTCCCTCCGGTACACCCTCTGAAGGAGCAACTGGAGCCGGTGCAGCGCTAGCACGCGATCCAGCTCATCGAGAGGGACCGACCCAGAGGCACCCTCCTGGCAGGGCAGCGCATGAAACGTCCGTGTTTCCCCGGGCTTTTGGTTTGAATCGCCCCCCTCTGAGGCGCCCTCCTGAGTGAATGACCCCTTTCGATTATCCAGACGAGTTACCCGAGCAAGAAGGCTTCCGGGCTCTCCCCTTTCCCTTTCGCTCCTGGCGCTGCGCCTCCTTTGCACCCAGAGTATGAACTCCACGTTCCGATCCCGACGATGGTTACTCTGCTTTCCTCCCCGGTAGGTGATGTACTCGTTGGTAAGGATGGAAACTTCCCCTCTCTCCGCGCAGAGCTCCCTCAGAGCCTCGAAGGGAATGATCCCATCGGTACTGTAACTGATGAGGATATGCTCGGCATCGAGGGCACTCAACAACTCGGAGAACGCCTCGATAGCCGTTTCCCTGTAACAGTAG
>Ga0308395_1001643_pt1 | contig 14106 bp, 10 predicted proteins | sample Hotspr20SampleP4_FD_202097 | JGI IMG/M metagenome (GOLD analysis project Ga0308395, IMG submission 202097) | Hot spring phototrophic mat microbial communities from Mushroom Spring, Yellowstone National Park, Wyoming, United States - 20050930_P4 ...
CTCTTCTTCCTGTTCGGACACAACAACTACGTGGGGCGCGTCGGGGTGGCGCTGTTCGGTGTGGCACTGGTGATGCTGCCCTACTGGTTCCGGCCCTGGCTGGGGCGTCTGGGCGCGTTGATCGCCTCCACCATGATCCTCATCTCGCCGGTGATCACCCACTATAGCCGTCACCTGCGCCATGACATTTTCAACGAAGTCTTCACCCTGATCATGTACTTCACCCTGTTCCACTACCTGACCGCCTGGCAACAGGGTGACTTCGTGCGCATGCGGCGCTGGTTATATATCGGCGCTGCCGCGGTCACTTTGTCCTTGACCGTGATGGAGATCGCCTACATTCACGGGTTCATCGGCCTCACCTTCATCCTGGCCATCATATGGGTCGAAAATCTCTCACCGACACAGCGCCGCCGTCTCTTTTGGATCGGCTGCGCCGTCCTGGTGGGATTCGGCGCCTTTGTGCTTTGGCTCACCTTCGACAACGCCGATCCGCTCCCGTTGGGGCAATCCCCCAACCTGGCACGTCAGGTGGTCGGTGCGCTCCAGCAGCTGGTAGGGGGACTTGGTGGCACCGAGGGCACATTGCCCCAGGACACTATGCGCGCTGCCTGGAAGGTGATCCACGCGTTGGTGCTGGCGATCGGCCTCTTCTTCGCCGCCACGACGCTGGCACTGAGCGTCACCGACCGCGCGGTGGTGGTGGAGAAACAGCGCGTGCAGCTCCTCCCCATCCGCCTCATGAGCGAAGCGGTGCGTTCCCTTCCGCGGCGCGAGGTAGGAGTCGCCGTGCTGATCGGGGTGATCATCTTCGTGACGCTCTACACGACGTTCTTCACCAACCCCTACGGCCTGGTATCCGGCACATGGGGAGCGATCTACTACTGGTTGAGCCAGCAAGACGTGCAGCGCGGTGGCCAACCCTGGTATTACTACGTGATGCTGCTCCCGCTGTATGAGTTCCTGCCATTTTTCATCGGCGCGGCAGGCGGCATCTGGTATCTGATCCACCGGCTGCGCGTCACCCGTCCATCTGAACTGGAACGCGCAGCGACCGTCGCGGTGAACCCCTCTGCCCAGGCGGTCTCCCAACCGGCGGAGCGTGTGCTGCACGTTTACTTCCCCGCCTTCGCCCTGTATTGGGTGATTGATGCCCTCTTTATCTACAGCTGGGCCGGCGAGAAGATGCCCTGGCTGACGACCCACACGAGCCTGCCGCTCATCTTCATGGCGGCCTGGACATGCGAGCGCGTGTTGGCAGGACTCCAGGGGCGCTGGCGGACACTTTGGCAACGCGGTGGTGTGCTTTTCGCCCTGTTGCTGCCCCTGACGGCGCTCGCCCTGGTTGCGCTGTTGAGCGTGCAACCCTTCCGCAGCTATTCCCTCTTCGACCTGCGCGACACCGGTCAATGGCTGGGCAGCTTGGTGGTGGTCGGCCTGCTGGTGTATGGGTTGATCCACTACGGGCGCCGGCTGGGGGGATTCCTGGCGACGCGCGTCGCTTTTCTGGTCGTGTTGGTCGTGCTGGCGGTCTTCACCGCCCGCTCATCCTGGCTGGTCTCGTTCATCAACTATGACGATGTGAGCGAGTACCTGTTCTATGCGCACGGCGCACCCGATGTCACCCTGGCGATGCGCCAAATCGAGGACATATCGCGGCGCACCGTGGGCGACAAGCTGATCAAGGTGGCCTACGACAACGAGTCCACCTGGCCATTGGAGTGGTACTTCCGCGAATACCCCAACCGCACCTATTACGGCGACTCCCCCTCACGCCAGCAGCTGGAAGCGCCGATCGTGATCGTCGGGCCGTCCAACGAGGGCAAGGTGACCCCCTATCTCGGCGACAACTATGTGCGCTTCAACTATCGGCTGGTGTGGTGGCCGCTGGAGACCTACAAAGGGCAGACCCCGAAGAAGATTTGGCACACTTACTTCGTGCCCGCCAACCTGCCGGATGACCCGGCGGGACGCCAGGCCGCCTGGAACGAGGTGTTCGAGAACCGCAAAGCGCTCTGGGAAGTCTTCTTCTATCACCGCCATAAGACGCCCAAGAACCAATGGCCCTATGTCCATCGCTTCTATATGTATGTACGCAAAGACGTGCTCAACCAGCTGTGGGACTACCACACCGGCCCGGCGCCGGCGGAAATGCCCACCGAGCCGTATGCCGTGAGACACCGCGAGATCCGCGCCAAGCGCTCCATCGGTGGCCAGGGCAACGCCCCCGGCCGATTTATGACGCCACGCGCCATCGCCGTGGGAGCAGATGGCCTCTGGTATGTGGCGGACAGTGGGAACCACCGCATCCAGGTGCTGGATGCTCAGGGCAACGTGGTGCGCAGCTGGGGCAGCAGCGGCAACCAACCCGGTCAGTTCCAGGAGCCGTGGGGGATCGCCGTCAACACGCAGCTGGAACGGGTGTACGTCTCGGACACGTGGAATCATCGCATCCAGGTCTTCGACCTGACAGGCACGTTCCTCTTTGCCTGGGGATACTTCGTTGACACCGGCGGGCAGATCGGCCGCGACCCCGGCGGTTTCTGGGGGCCGCGCGACATCGCCCTCGACGAAACGGGCAACGTCTACGTGGCCGACACCGGCAACAAGCGCATTCAGAAGTTCAATGCAGATGGAGAGTTCATCGCTCAGTGGGGCGGCGCCGGCATCCTGCCCGGACGCTTCGATGAACCGACCAGCCTGGCCTTCGCTCCCGACGGCACGCTCTACGTGGCCGACACCTGGAACCGCCGCATCCAGGCTTTCTCCGCGGATATGACCCCACTGCGCCAATGGAATATTGAGAGCTGGGAGAGCACCTCGGTGGTCAACAAGCCCTATGTGCGGATAGACCGCGCAGGGAATGTGTATGCCAGCGACCCGGAACGCTACCGCATCCTCGTCTTCGACGCACAGGGCACCTTCCTGCTGAGCTTCGGGCAGTACGGCGCCGATATGGCCTCCTTCGCCCTGCCGCTGGGGATGGCGTTCGAGACAGATGGCGACCTGTTGGTGGTGGATTCGGACAATCACCGGCTGCTCGAGTTTCCACCGCCTCTGGAAGCTGCCGGCGGCAAGGAATAGCGCGGTCGTGCCCACGCTGCGCCTGCCGCATCAGGCGCCTTATCCCGAAGGGGCGCGTGCCCCGAATGGATGTGACAGATGCACGCGAAATCCTCACCCGAATGGCAGCAGCTGATCGCGGAAATCGTGCGGTGTCGCCGCTGCCCGCGCCTGGTGGATTGGCGCGAGCAGGTGGCACGTGACAAGCGACCTGCCTATCGCCACTGGGACTATTGGGGCAGGCCAGTGCCGGGCTTCGGCGACCGCCAGGCGCGCCTGCTCATCGTCGGGCTGGCGCCGGGCGCGCACGGATCGAACCGCACCGGCCGCATGTTCACCGGCGATAGCTCCGGCGACACGCTCTACGCCGCCCTCTACCGCGCCGGCTTTGCCAACCAGCCCTACGCCACCCATCGGGACGACAGTCTCACGCTTCACGACACCTTCATCACTGCGATCGTGCGCTGTGCCCCGCCCGCCAACCGCCCCATGAGGGATGAAATGGCCACGTGTGCCCCGTTTCTGGCACGCGAATGGCAATTGCTGCCCAGGATACGGGTCGTGCTGGCGCTGGGTCAACTTGCCTTTGGAGCGTGCTGCCAGCTGCTCCAACAAGAGGGCTATGCACTCCCGCGGTTGCCCTTCCGTCACGCATTGCACCACCCGGCACGCCATAATCACACGGACCGGACCATCCACCTGCTCGCGTCCTATCACCCCAGCCGACAGAACACCCAGACCGGACGGCTCACCTCCCAGATGTTGGATGCCGTGCTTCACCGAGCGCGCGCCGTGCTGGAAGTTGGCCAGGCGGTGGGAGAGACGCGGGGATCGGATATCGAGCAATGAAGGGGACGGAGCGCTATCCCACCTTGCGCGACCGGGCGCTCGACTGGCTGCTGGAAGAAGAGAACCCCTCGGCGCGTTACCTGGCGTTGCGGCGATTGTTGGACCGCCCCCCCGATGCTCCGGAAGTGCAGGCTGCCCAGCATGCCATTCCCGAGACACCGCCTGCCCGGCACATCCTGGAAGCGCAATATCCGACGGGTGGTTACTGGATCAGCGCGGATGCTATGTACAGCCCGCGTTATCGGGCCACCATGTGGCAGGTCGTCTTCCTCGCCCAATTGGGCATGCCACCCACCCTGCCGGTGCAGCGCGCCTGTGAGCACATCTTGGCGAGGGGGCGCGGCGCGCGCGATGGGCGCTTCACCGCCAGTCGGTCACCGCGCACGGCGTGGCATTGTCTCAACGGCCTCCTCCTGTGGGCATTTCAGCGGCTCGGTTATGCGGACGAGCCCCGCGTCGTCCAGGCGCGTGACGCCACGGCAGCTGAGATCCTGCGCGGTGGCTTTGCCTGCCCGAACAACCGGGGACTGCCTTGCGCGTGGGGTGCCGTGAAGGTGCTGGGTGCTTTTCTGGATTTGCGGGTCGAGGCGCGCACGCTGGAAATCGCCGCGGCGATCGAACAGGGCGTCGCGCTGCTTCTGTCAACTCCGCTGCGCTATGCGGCCGACCCAGCAGCGGACGGCGCCGTGAGCCCGTTGTGGTTTGCCCTGACCTTCCCGCTGACAGAACATGCCGACCTGCTGGAAGCGATGACCGTGTTGGCACTCGCCGGCTATGCGCACCATCCTGACGTGCAAGAGTGCATTCCCTGGCTGCTGGACAAGCAGGTCGCAGAGGGTCGGTGGGCGCTGGAGCACACGCCCGGCAAGACCTGGGCGCGCTTTGGGGCAGTCCAGTGTGCCAACAAGTGGGTCACGCTGCGCGCCCTGGACGCGCTCAAACAGCTGCATCGGCCGAGCGCGGGCGACTAGGGAGCGGCAATCCTTGCGCAACGACGATTTCCACAACGCTCTGCGCGGTGGACGTTCGCCCTCATTACGGACACCGGCGTGCGCAGAGCGCGCCGAGAATCACAAAAATCTCGGTGTTCTCTCTGCGATGAAAGGGTATCCGCTCCCTGACGGAAAGCGTCCCCGCAGGGTGACACCCGGCGGCAAGTCTATCAGGCGCGACTTTAGTCGCTGGCTTTCCATAGGGCTTCGATGCTGCCCGGAACGGTTTTAGAGCTCTTCTTTGACACTTCCCACGCTTCGTGGTATGATAGGCGCGTAGGGTAATTAGCACTCTCAATAGGAGAGTGCTAATCATATAGAGCGGTTGCTCTGGGGTGGTCCGATGATGGCTCTTGAGACACCTGACACGGACGAGATGACACCGCGTTGCCAGACGATCTTGCGTCTGGTGATCGGCGAATACATCCGTACGGCGGCGCCTGTGGGCTCAAAGGCAATCCGGGAACTGTACCACTTGGACATCAGCCCGGCCACTATCCGCAATGAGATGGCCTGGCTGGAGGAGCATGGCTATCTCACCCATCCGCACACTTCGGCAGGCCGGGTGCCCACCGAAAAGGGCTACCGTTACTTTGTGGAAAAGCTGATGGGGGAGAGCGATCTGTCACCCGCCGAGCGGCGCACGATCAGCCACCAGTTCCATCAGGCGCAGCTGGATATCGAGCAATGGATGCGCCTGGCGGCAGCGGTTTTGGCGCATCGCGCGCGTGGTGCCGCCCTGGTAACCTCTCCCAAGTCTGCGCCGAGCCGTCTCAAGCATTTGGAGCTGATCTCCATTCGCGATACGCTGGCGTTGTTGATCCTGGTGTTGTACGCCGGCGTGGTGAAGCAGCAGGTGCTGCCGTTGAGTGTGCCGATGACCCAGGATGAGCTGTCGCGCATTGCCGCGATGCTGAGCCATCGCTGGGAAGGGCTCAACGAAGCGGCCATCGCGGCTACCTTGCCGGGCCTGTCGGAGTTTGAACATCGCGTGGGCGATGCGGTATGTGAGATGATGCGCCGTCTCGACGCGCGCCATGCCACGGAGATCTATCGGGACGGCTTGCTCAACCTGCTGAGCCAGCCGGAGTTCGTCCACAGTGCCAGCGCGCAGCAAATCGTGCGCCTGCTGGAGGAGAGGCAGATCATTGATGCCCTGGTCAGCGAGGTGCTGCAGCGCGGTGGTCTGCAAATCATCATCGGCGGCGAAGGACGCTGGCAGGATCTGGCAGAGGTGAGCTGCGTGCTGGCACGTTACGGTGTGGAGAATCAGGTCGCCGGCGCACTGGGGGTGTTGGGCCCCCTGCGCATGCGGTATGACCGTGCCGTCTCCGTGGTGCGCTTCGTCGCCCAGCTGATGAGCGATCTGGTGAGCAACCTGTACGGGCGCTGATTCAACACCCTTTTCGCCTGGGGGATCGTGTCGGTATCCATCCCCCATTGAATCTCTGGCTGTGCATAAAATCAGGAGGGGCTATGTCGGAGGATGAAAAGAACATAGTAGCAGAAGAACCGCTGTCGTCTCAACCGGCTTCCGGAGAGCTGGCAGAAGAGCTGGTAGAAGAGCCGGCAGCCGCGGCTGCTTCCACCGAAGCTCAGACAACGGTGGACATCGCTGCCTTACAGGCCGAATTGGAGAAAGCCCAGGCTCAAGCTGCGGAGTATCTGGAAGGCTGGCAACGCGCACGCGCCGAGTTCGCCAACTATCGCCGGCGCATCGAAGCAGAACGCGAGGAGATCCGTTGCCGCAGCAACGAGGCCCTCTTGCTAAAATTGCTGCCGATCGTGGACGACTTCGAGCGCGCCTTCCAGGTATTGCCGACGGAGCTGGCCGACCATCCCTGGATGGATGGCGTGCGCATGATCCTGAACAAGCTGCACGCGCTTTTGGAAAGCGAGAACGTGACGCCGGTATCCGCCGTGGGTCAGATGTTTGATCCCCGGTGGCACGAGGCCATGATGCAGGAGGAAACCACTGAACATCCAGATGGCACCATCCTTGAGGAGCTGCGCAAGGGATATCGTCTCGGCGACCGCGTCCTACGTCCGGCACTGGTCAAGGTCGCGCACAACTCCACGGCATCGCCGTCGGGCGGTTCAGACGGCCAGGGGGAGGGTGTGCCCCCTGCTTGAGGTCGGCAGCCCTGTCTAGAGGAGCGGATATCTCATGGGAAAAATTATCGGAATTGACCTTGGCACCACCAACTCGGTGGTGGCCGTGATGGAGGGGGGAGAACCGGTCGTCATCCCCACTGCTGAGGGAGCGCGTCTATGCCCTTCCGTCGTGGCCGTTAACCCTAAGACCGGTGAAAGGATGGTGGGCCAGATTGCCCGGCGCCAGGCGATCATCAATCCGGAGAACACCATCTTTTCCATCAAGCGTTTTATGGGGCGCAAGTATCGCGACCCAGAGGTACAACGTGCCATCCAACACGTGCCCTACCGGGTGCACGAAGCACCCAACGGGGATGTCCTGGTGGAAATGGGCGGCAAGACCTATTCTCCCCAGGAGATCAGCGCGATGATCCTGCAAAAGCTGAAGGCCGATGCCGAAGCCTACCTGGGTGAGCCGGTGACGCAGGCAGTGATCACCGTGCCGGCTTACTTCAACGACAGTCAGCGTCAGGCGACCAAGGACGCCGGGCGCATCGCCGGCCTGGAAGTGTTGCGCATCATCAACGAACCCACTGCGGCCAGCCTGGCGTATGGACTGGACAAGCGCAAAGATGAGATCATCGCCGTCTATGACCTGGGAGGGGGCACTTTTGACATTTCCATCCTGGACGTCGGCGAGGGCGTCTTCGAGGTCAAGGCGACGAATGGCGATACCTTCCTGGGCGGTGATGACTTCGACCAGCGCCTGGTGGACTATGTCGCAGATGAGTTCTACAAAGAGCACGGCATTGACCTGCGCCAGGATCGCCAGGCGCTGCAACGTTTGCGCGAAGCGTGCGAGCGCGCCAAGATCGAGCTCTCTTCTACGTTGCAGACGGAGATCAACCTGCCCTTTATCACCGCCGACGCCAGCGGGCCCAAGCATCTCATTATGACCCTTACGCGGGCTAAGTTGGAGCAGCTGACCGAAGACTTGGTAGAGCGCACCCTCGAACCATGTCGCCAGGCATTGCGCGATGCCAAGCTGGAACCTCATCAGATCCATGAGGTAGTGCTGGTGGGTGGGCAGACGCGCAGTCCGGCGGTCCAGGCGGCCGTGAAGCGCATCTTCGGGCGCGAGCCCCATAAAGGGGTTAATCCCGATGAGGTGGTTGCGATCGGCGCTGCCATCCAGGCCGGTGTGCTCGGCGGCGAGGTGAAGGACGTCTTGCTGCTGGATGTGACGCCGCTTACCCTGGGCATCGAGACGTTGGGGGGTGTCGCCACCCCACTGATCCCTCGTAACACCACTATTCCCACGCGCAAGAGCCAGATCTTCTCCACCGCGTCGGACGGTCAGACCAGTGTGGAAATCAAAGTGGTGCAGGGTGAACGCCCGATGGCCGCGGACAACAAGTTGCTGGGCAAGTTCATCCTGGACGGCATCCCCCCTGCGCCGCGCGGCGTGCCCCAGATCGAAGTATGTTTTGACATTGACGCCGACGGCATTCTCCACGTCAGTGCACGCGACAAGGCAACCGGGCGTGAGCAGAAGATCACCATCACCGCTTCCAGCGGACTGAGCGAGGCGGAGATCCGGCGCATGGTGGAAGAAGCGGAACGGCATCGTCAGGAGGATGCACGCCGCCGTGAGGAAGCGGAAGCGCGCAATCGGGCCGATAGTATGATCTACGCCGCCGAGAAAGCCCTGCGCGAGCTCGGCGACCGGGTGCCAGATGCCATAAGGTCAGAGGTGGAGCGCCATGTGGCCTCGGTACGTGAAGCGCTCAACGATGGTGATGTGGCACGCATCAAGCAAACCACCGAAGAACTGGGGAAGGTGGCGCAGAAGATCGGCAGCTATGCCTACCAGCCACCTGAGGGTGCCCCCAGCGTCAGCCACGACGGCGATCAATCGCGCGACGAGACGCGACGTCCGCCAGAGAGCGAGGTGGTGGATGGAGAGTTTCAGGAGACTTAGTACGTGGTACCACGTTTCAGGTATAATCATCTGAATGGGTGGCAGGTGATATTCCTGATAACCTTTCGGAGAGCAACATCAGGAGAGTGAACGTTGAGCAGCAAACGGGACTACTACGAAGTCTTGGGCGTGGATCGTAATGCCAGCACCGAGGACATCAAAAAGGCATACCGCCGCCTGGCGCGTCAGTATCATCCGGATGTGTGCAAGGAGCCGGATGCCGAGATCCGTTTCAAGGAGATCAATGAGGCCTATCAGGTGCTGAGTGACCCCGAGAAACGCGCCCTCTATGACCGCTTTGGACACGGGGGTGCTCCGGGCGGCTGGGGCGGCTTTGAGGGCTTTGGTGGCTTCCGCGACCCGTTCGAGATATTCGAAGAGTTCTTCGGCAGCAGCTTTGGGATGGGGTTCGGAAGCCGCGCCCGGACACGCCGCGGGCCACAACGCGGTGCCGACCTGCGTTATGACCTGGAGATCGAATTCACCGAGGCGGTGTTCGGCGCGGAAAAAGAGATCGAGATCGCGCGCCACCAGGTCTGCCCGCGCTGTGGTGGCTCAGGCGCCGAACCGGGCACCTCACCGATCCGCTGTCCGGAGTGCAACGGCCTGGGCGAGGTGCGTCACCAGATGGGGTTCTTCCTGAACATCTCGACCTGTCCACGCTGTCAGGGTGAAGGCGAAGTGGTGACCACGCCGTGCAGCCGTTGCCGAGGGCGCAAGCGAGTGCTCGAGCAGCGCCGATTGGCGGTGAAAATCCCCGCCGGCGTGGATGACGGCACCCAGATCCGCCTGGCCAAGGAGGGTGAGCCCGGCCTGAACGGTGGACCGCCCGGCAACCTGTATGTCGTATTGCATGTAAAACCCCATCGCTTCTTCCGACGCGTGGATCATGACATCTATCTGGAATTGGCCATCAACATCGCCCAGGCAGCGCTGGGTGATGAGGTGGAAGTGCCCACCGTGGATGGCACCATGCACAAATTGATCATACCGGCCGGCACGCAGACGGGTGATACCATCCGGCTGCGTGGACTGGGCGTTCCCTACCTGCGGCGCGATGGACGGGGCGATATGGTCGTCACGATTCAGGTGTTGACACCGACCAATCTCACCCCCGAGCAACGCGCCCTGTTGATCGAACTGGGCAAGACCCTGGACAAGGAGGTGGTGCCACAGCGCGAACGCAGCTTCTTCGACCGGGTGCGCGAAGCTTTGGGGGTTTAAATCGGACAGGGTTGCGCGATGGACGATCCATCGGTGATCGAGGTGACGCTGTGTGACCTGGACACGGAGGCGCTCCAGGCAGTCACCTATGTGTTCGATCGCTACGGCCGGGGCGGTGCCGTCATCGAAGAGCTTCTCGATGAGCGCGGTGAGGCACACACGTATATCAAGACCTACGTGGGCACCCAAGAGAGGGAGCGCCTGCGCGATATCGAGATTGCGCTCGAACTGCTCAACCGTGTGCGGGTTATGCAGCAGCAACCCGCTCTCGCACCGCCCAGACTGCGCACCCTGACCGAGACGGACTGGGCCGAGGCATGGAAAGCGCACTATCATGTGCTCCATGTGGGCCGGCGTTTGGTCGTCAAGCCCAGCTGGGAGGTTTATCACCCCCTTCCGCACGAGCGAGTGATCGAGCTCGACCCCGGGATGGCCTTCGGCAGCGGGTTGCACGCCACGACACGCCTGTGTCTGGCTTTGCTCGAAGAGCATCTGCATCCCGGTGATGTGGTGCTTGACCTGGGCAGCGGCTCCGGCATTTTGGCGATTGCGGCAGCGCGATTGGGTGCCGCGCGTGTCCTCGCGCTCGACATTGACCCGGAAGCGGTGCGTGTCGCCCGCGATAACGTACAGCGCAATGGCCTGGAATCCATCGTGAGTGTGCATCACGGCACCCTCGCTCAGGATGGGACATTATCGGCAGCCTTCCCGTCGCCTCTGTCCTTGCCGAAGCGTTGGAACATCATCCTGGCCAACCTGCTGGCCGGCACCGTCATCGAGCTGGCGTCGGCGCTGGCGCGGAACCTGCTCCCCGATGGAGTGCTGATCGCGAGCGGCATTATCACCGAGCAAAGCCAGGCGGTATCCGCAGCGCTCTCCGCCCAGGGCCTGGAAATCGTCGCGCAGCGTTCGGAAGATCATTGGGTCGCCCTATGTGCGCGACAACCGGGCAAAGCGCACGTTTTTGACCGTTTATGACCCAGCCGCGTTTCTTTATACCTCCCGAATGGATTCGTGAGAAATGCGTGACGCTATCCGGCGAGATAGCCCATCAGATCTCGAGTGTGTTGCGTCTCCGACCTGGTGAGCGCATCATCGTATTGGACAACACCGGCTGGGAGTGCGAGGTTGAGCTGCAGCGTGTGTCCCCAGGCAAAGTGATCGGCCATGTGATCGAGGAGCGACCTGCCACGGGTGAACCGCGTACGCGCATTGTCCTCTACCAGGCAGCATTGCGGGCACGTCGGTTTGAATTTGTGCTCCAAAAGGGCACCGAGTTGGGCATCGCCGAGTTTGTCCCTATCGTCTGTGAACGCTCCCTCGTGGCAGAAGTTTCGGATCTGGACGCCAAACGGGAACGCTGGCAGCACATTATCCGCGAAGCCGCGGAACAGAGTCATCGCGGACGATTGCCTGTACTGCGCACTGCGACGATGTTCGCCCTGGCATGCCAGGAGGCCATTGCCGTCGGCAACTGGGCATGGATCCTCTCCGAACACGAAAGACACACCAGCCTCAAACAGGCCCTTGCGCACGTGAAAGACAATGAGCGCCAGCCTCCGGTGGCCTTCAGCCTTTTTGTGGGGCCAGAAGGAGGGTTCACCGCGGACGAAATCTATCTGGCGGCCCAATATGGCATCCAGCCGGTGGGATTGGGGCCGCGGATTTTGCGCGCTGAGACGGCCGGCCTGGTGGCGGCTTCGGCCATCCTATATGAAATGGAGTCGTGAACCAGGGCCGTCCTTCTCGCTGGAGAAGATGTGGATTGCTCCACCCTGGGCCGAGATCTGCTTGTGCTGGGATGAATCCTGGAGGATTCTCGGCGGCTGCTCCTTATCGCGATATTCTACGAAGAGACATACTGGCTTGCACATGGCCCACCCTGCATGTACAATGCACTTCCGGGAGATGCGAGGCCTGCAACACGCACTCGGTGGTTGGGGTGACCCGCAAATGGGGACATCCCGCCGCTGAATCCATATGACAGGAGGTACTCGAATGATCCAAGATCAACCGCCCGAAGAGAACATACAGTGGGAAATGCCGGAACGAAGGCGTCCGAGGCGCATTGAAGAAGAGGCCGAGGATGTCGGTTTTCCGATCGTTTGGGTGTTGATCGGTGGCTTGGCGGCTCTGTTGACCATCGGACTGGTGGCGCTGGGATTGGTGCGCCTTTTCACCCGACCGGCTACAACCGCTGCGACAACCCCCCCTGTGGTCGCAGAGTCGTCGGTCGTGGAGGGCACTGAAACGCCGGCAGTCGCTCTCGAGACAGTCGTGCCGGCGGAAGAGCCCAGGTTGGTGCCCACTTTCACACCCACCACTGCCCCGCCAACCCCGACACCGATACCGCCCACGCCTACGCCGCTTCTGCCCACCCCGACCCCCACCTTACCGACGGAAATCAGGGTGGGCGGTTATGTGCGGATTGTCAACACAGAAGGCGCAGGTCTCAGCTTGCGCGCCGGCCCGGCACGCAGCACCGCCCGTCTGGTCGTGGCCGCAGAGAACACCGTGCTTCCGGTGCTGGACGGCCCGCGGGATGACCAAGATGGCGAAAGGGACGAAACAGGCGCTCTCTATCAGTGGTGGTATTTACGCAATACCGATGGGAGCGAGGGATGGGGACGCGCTGATTTCATGGAACCCGCTCCACCCCCAGAATAATCCAGGGACACTCTCAGGCTGTTTCGCACGTTTCGACAAGATCGCAGCACATTTGTCATCCCCAGGTGCGGCTGGTCATCTGGGGATGGTATATTCTGTCTAGCCACCTGACAGTTTGCTGTCACTGATAAGCGACCAACGGAATATGGATAGGCAACGCATTGGTCAATCTCCTTTCGATAAAGCGCAAGCCAACCTGGAAGATGCTCAGGTCACGGCGGTCGGCACGGTCGACCCAATGGCGCAGACCACTCCGCACTGTCCGTCCACCGACGGAAACGAGCCAGACGTAGAGCAACACCACCGCCAAGGTGAGACGCGAGAGACGCTGAAAATGGCGCAGCAGCGTGCTTCCCAGATCAAAGCCGTGGCGTTTGCAATCGCCGAACATCTCTTCGATCCACATTCGGCGCGCATAGTAGGCCAGAGCCAACGTGCGATGCGGCAAGTTGGTGGCAAGGCACCAGGGCGCCTTGGCGCCGCTTTCCCAGTGCACCAGCAAATGGGTGCGATAGAGATGTTGTTCGGTCAGATAGCCTTGCCCCAGCCATATGCTCTGACCGGGCCGATCGGCGAGATGGGCCAACCTATGCCAGCCCGGTTGGGCATCCAGCCACACCCGCGTGCTGGAACTCTGGCGCAAGACGTAGTACCAGCCCCATTGCTCCAATTGGCGCAACACCGCCACCGCGCCGAATTCGGCATCGCCGACCAGAAAGACCGTCGCCCCTGGAGGGAGCAGGCGGCGCACGTAGGCCAGCAGCGCCAGTTGCTTGTGCGCGGTGCTGTGGCCACGCGTGTGTTTGACCCACGTCCAGGCAATCGGAATGGCGCGTTTGCGATAGGCCAGACAGACGATCAGCAACTGATGGCCGAAGCCGATTTTTGTGCCATCCACGATCAGGCGTACCTCACCCAGATGGTGATATTGCGCTGCCAACCATTGCCGGGCAATGGGCGCGTACCAGTCGCGCACGCGGATGGCCGGATTGGCCAGCAGGCGGCTCAGACGCCGTGTGACGCTCGTCAACTTGGCCTGGCTGGGGATCTTGGCGGCCACTTTGCTCAGCTGCACCGAACGGCTCAGGTAAATGCCGATGATCAGCCATACCCATGCCCGAATTTGGGTGATGCGTTGGCCGGGTCGCATTTCCATAATTCGTCTGATCCAGGTATCATACAGTTGGTTGATCGGCATTGGGTTACTCCTTGCGTAAGAGGATTTGGGTCCACAAT
>Ga0308395_1001649_pt1 | contig 14016 bp, 16 predicted proteins | sample Hotspr20SampleP4_FD_202097 | JGI IMG/M metagenome (GOLD analysis project Ga0308395, IMG submission 202097) | Hot spring phototrophic mat microbial communities from Mushroom Spring, Yellowstone National Park, Wyoming, United States - 20050930_P4 ...
TCGGTGGACTCGCCGCGCTCGTTGCCGGCACGATCAGCGTCGCACGGTGGTTGCGCCGGGACCACTGATTAGTCAGCACGAGTCGGAATCCCAGCGTCGCGAACCGACATTGCCCGCCGCACCGCAAGAGCTGTCCCGTCCACCTGACGTCGAGCGAGCGTCCGGAACTCCCGACACGACCTGGTCACGCGTGCTCGGCTGCAACCGGCGCAGCGATTTCGGGCCGGATGGTAGAGCGACCACGAGTCGCGCTGCTGCCCTTGGCTGTGCACGCTTTTGATCCGCTAGACGATCGAACTCCTGACTTGACGACCGTCAAACCGGAGTCGTGATCGAGCGTCTCTGCGGTTCCTGTCGACTCGTTCTCCATCGCCGCCTCAGAGGCGCCAGAAGTGCTCGCGCCGCGGGTACGAACACGGGTACAGTCCACTAAGGATGAGGAGGCTTCCTTCCAGCCTTGGCTGTTCCGCTGAGTCGCTCGCCTACCCGGCGCCCGGCCGCAAGTGGAAAGCAGTGGCAGGAGCGTCGGCCGATGTCACCCTACCGCGGAGCCGACTCACCCGACTCGACCAGGGTCCCCGGTCGGCACGCCCACCAGACTCGACGGCTCAGGCACCAACCGCTCACGATAGACACCGCGATACTGGTCGGGGAGAAGACGTGCGATCGCGAGCATCACTTCGTCAGCCAGCTCCTCGGGCGATCGCTCGCGGCCCTCAGGCGCCTGCAAGGCGATGGTCACTGGAGGACCGATCCGTACGGTCACGCGTGGCCAGCCGCGCAGCGGTCGCCGCCCCTTGGCACCATTGAAAGGCAGGACCTCGGTTCCCCAGATCGCCACGGGGAGAACCGGTACGGACGGATTGCGCCGGATCAACAACCCTACCCCCGGATGCGGTGGCTGCAGTGTACCAGTCACGCTCCTCGTCCCCTCGGGAAAAATCCCGACCAGCATCCCCTCATGCAGGAGGCGTTCAGCATGCCGCAACGCTTGGCGATCCGGCCGTCCGCGATCGACCGGAAACGCGCCGGATTGCCGCACGAACCAGCGTATGACCGGGACACCGAAGAGTTCCCGCTTGGCCATGAAGAGGACCGGGCGCGGAAACGCGGCGATGATCAAGACCGGATCGGCATTGTGCAGATGATTCGCCGCGACGAGCGCCGGCCCGACACGTGGCACGTGTTCCAACCCCTCGATCCGAAAACGGATGAGGAGACGCAGAAGCGGCACGACGAAAACGCGCGCCGTCAAGAAGATCCATGTCTTGATCTTACGGCGCCGCGAGAGGCGCCACTTCGGCGGAATCCGATCCATGGTTCGCACACTCGCATCGCTCGCGGATGACCGCGAGCACCGTTTCGACGACCGCTTCGATGGTACGATCATCCGTATCGATGATAACCGCATCCTCAGCCGGACGCATCGGGGCAATAGCTCGCGTCGCATCCCGGCGATCACGGTCAGCCAATTCCGCGACGATCTCCTCCAGCGAACGCACGATTCCCCGTCGCGCCAAGTCACGTTGTCGCCGTCGCGCCCGCTCTTCCAGCGATGCGTGCAACCAAATCTTCACCGGGGCTTCCGGCATGACCACGGTGCCGATATCCCGGCCAGCGATGACGACGCGCCCGTTGCGCGCCAGCTCCCGCTGCAAGCGGATGAGAGCCCGCCGGACCGGCGGATGGGCCGAAACCAGGGAAGCGAGCCGATCGATCTCTGGGGTTCGGATCGCCCAGGTCACATCGCGACCGTCCAGCCAGACGTCATAGAGCCGCCCGTCCTGGATCGAAGGTAGACCGACCCGAATCGACAGGTTCTGCGCCAGTTGCGCCAATCGTTCTGCATCGTCCGGTGCGATTCCCCGCTCCAGCGCCAGCAAGGCGAGCACCCGATAGACAACCCCAGTGTCGAAGTACAGTGCACCGAGTCGTTTGGCGACTTCAGCGCCGACGGTGCTCTTTCCTGACCCCGCTGGGCCGTCGATCGCCACGACGAGCTGGCATGCCCCTGCCACCACGCGTCTTCCGTTCCCTTCCCACCGCTCCCCCGGGAAACTCTGGTAAGCCGACCGCTCGGCGCAAGGCCGCTACCTCGCTAGCTGTGAGGTCGCGCCATCGTCCGGGCGGAAGATCACCGAGTCGTAAAGGCCCGACGCGGACTCGCTGCAAGCGAAGCACTGGATAGCCGACACGCTCGAAGACACGACGGATGATTCGGTTGCGTCCCTCATGTATCACGACGCGATACACGGTGCCCTGCGGCTCGACCCGAATCGCCTCTAATCGTCGAATCTGTACCGGACGTCCGTCGACCGGCACGCCGCGACGCAAGGCTTCCTCGACTTCAGGTGGAGGAAAGCCATCGACGAGAACCTCGTACTCCTTTTCCAGCTCGTAGCGCGGATGCGTGATCCGGTAGATCAGATCGCCGTCATTGATGAGGAGGAGGAGACCCGAGGAATCTCGATCCAGTCGTCCAACGGGTACGACGTGCTCAGGAACCTGGACGAGATCGAGCACCGTCTTACGTCCGTATTCATCGGCGGTCGTCGTGATGTAACCCACCGGTTTGTGCAGCACGATGTATCGCCGAGGCTCCGAGCGGAGCAGCTTTCCGTCGACACAGATTTCCTGGCGCTCTGGATCGACCTTGCGCCCGAGTTCGCGCACGACGACGCCATCGACGGTCACCCGACCCGCCAGAATCAGCTCTTCGGCTTTCCGCCGCGATGCGACACCGTGCGCGGCAAGAACACGCTGCAGTCGCTGCTCGGTCATCGTCACATTCACTCACCGCTCCACACGCAGGAGCGGCACGATGAAGAGGTCGCTCGTTCCGATCCGTAATCGTACCGTACCGACGACATCGGCTGATGAGTGCTGCCAATCGATGACGACCCGCACCTGGTCAGCTGTCTCGTTCGCGACCACGACGGTCGGTACGAGAGCGGGAACGATTCCCTCTCGCGCCAGCCTGGCTAATTCCGCGAACGATCGGCCATCGAGGGTAAACCACCGGTACTGCCGGTCGAGATACGTCAGCAGTGCCCGCGCGTCAGCGTAACGGTCGCGACTGCTCAGCAACACGAGTACTACGATGTCGTTGCCGCGTCGTACCGCGGCCACCAGGCATTGTCCCGCGGCCACGGAGGTGCCTGTCTTGACTCCGAGCGCATCGGGCTGGGTGAGGAACTGGTTCGTGTTGACGACCGTGATCCGGCGACTCTGTGGCCCGGCGATCTCGATCTCGCGCGTCCGTGTCGCAACGAGCTCGGCAAGCAGCGGGTCGCTCAAGACCGCTGCGGCAATGATCGCGAGATCGCGCGCCGAGACGGTCTGACCGGGCACGTCACGCCCATCCGACGTTGCGAACCACGAATGCCGCAAGCCGAGACGCGCGGCTTCTTGGTTCATCGCGTCGATGAAGGCAGCCCGCGGCACGTCATGTTCCGGATCGATCCGCTCTCCAGCGAACCGAGCGAGGGCGAGTGCCGCATCACCGGCCGAGGCGATCAGCATGGCGGCCAGGAGATCGGTCACCGTCACGCGATCACCAGGCTGGAAGCCAGCATTGGCATAGACGGCCGGATCGACGAGGTCATCGGGCCGAATCGTGATCGACTCGTCCAGCCGGAGCCAGCGCCGGACGACCAAAGCAGTCATCAGTTTGGTCGTGCTCGCTGGCGGCAGAGGGCGCTCAGCTTCCTGCGCCCAGAGTTCCACCCCGGCCGTGATATCGACCGCAAAGCTCGCCCGGGCAGTGAGGGTGGGGCGCTCGGCAGGCTGGTAGGCGGCTGGCGGCACGGGGCGGCTGGACACCTCCGGGACGACAGTCGCGCGCGCTGCCGGCCCGAGAAGAGCGAGCATGAGCACCGAGGCCATGAGCAGACCTCGCACGCCTTGGCACGCTCGGCCGAACACACGGTACTCTTGCCGCGAGAGTGCAACACACGGAGGGAGGGACGCGTGGCAGAGAGGCGAGCGGTGCGAGCGAGTGTCGAGAACGCGGTGGAATATCTTCCTGTCGAGAGCCGCGAAACGATCGCGGAGCGCCTCGGTGTTCCACCCGAACAGGTGGCCAAGCTCGATGCGAACGAGAACCCGTACGGCCCGCCACCAGCGGTCATCGCGGCGCTCGCCTCGCTCCCTGACCCGCATCTCTATCCCGACCCCGACCAACGGCGCGCTCGTGCTGCACTCGCGGACTATACCGGTATGCCAGCTGAACGCATTCTTCTGGGTAATGGATCCGATGAACTCATCGATCTGCTCTTGCTCGTGACGATCGAGCCTGGCGACGAGGTGGTCGTTCCCGTCCCGAGCTTTGGCGTGTATCTCTCGCGACCACCGCTTTTCGGTGCCCGGGTCATCACCGTACCACGCCGCGAGGACTTCGACCTCGACCTCGAGACGATCGAAGACGCCATCACTCCCCGCACCAAGCTGCTCTTCCTCGCCTCACCGAACAACCCGACCGGCAACCTGGTGACTCCACAGCAACTCTCGCGATTACTCCGCACGGGAATCCTCGTCGTTCTCGACGAAGCGTACTACGAGTTCGCAGGTCAGACGCTCGCACCTTTCGCGCGCGAGTTCGAGAATCTCGTGATCCTCCGGACGTTCAGCAAATGGGCCGGGCTCGCTGGGCTCCGCATCGGTTACGGCATCTTCCCTCCCCATCTCGCGGCAGCATTGTGGCGTGTCAAGCAGCCGTTCAATGTCAGCACTGCAGCACAAGCGGCGGTCGAGGCTGCGCTGGCTGACCGCGCCTGGCTCATGCAGCGGGTGCTACACGTGCGACTCGAGCGGGGACGTCTCTACCGAGCGTTGCGCCGCTACTCCCTCCTTACCCCCTATCCGTCGCACGGAAACTTCATTCTCTGCCGCGTGCATGACGGGAAAGCCCACCAGTTGCACGCCCATCTCTTGCAGCACGCGATCGTCGTACGACGCTATGATGACGAGTGGCTCCGCGACTACTTGCGGATCACCGTCGGGACACCCGAGCAGACCGACCGCATTCTCGCCGCCCTCGACACAGTCCGGTGATGGACAACGAGAGGAGCATACCGTTGACAGAACTCCGTAGAGCCTCCATTCGGCGCACGACGACCGAGACCGACGTCAGTGTCGATTTGATCATCGATGGAACCGGACGCTCGAGTGTCGCGACCGGGATCGGTGCACTCGACCATTTCTTGACGCTCTTCGCGCGACACGGGCGCTTCGATATCGACATCCAGGCGCGCGGTGACCTCCATGTCGATGCGCACCATACCGTGGAGGACGTCGCGCTCTGCCTCGGTCAGGCGCTCCGACGCGCCCTGGGCGACTGGCGCGGTATTCGTCGTATGGCCGATGCGGCTGTGCCGATGGACGAAGCGCTCGCCCAGGTAGCCGTCGATCTCAGCGGGCGCGGCTCGTTTCACTACCGTGACCCCTGGCCAGGTGGAGCAGTCGGCCAACTCGAGACCGATCTCGTCCGCCACTTTCTGGAGACGCTCGCTCGGGAGGCTCGCATCACGATTCACGTGGTGACACTCTACGGTTCCAACGTTCACCATCAGATCGAAGCGATTTTCAAGGCACTAGCCCGCGCGCTCGATGCCGCCACCGAACTCGATACCCGCATCGCTGGGCAACTGCCCAGTACCAAGGAACACCTGGAAATTCAGGGGTGAGCAGCCTCACGACAGACCGAGCGCACGCCTTTGGACGAGCATGAGTTCGCTGATGCCCCGCTCGGCAAGCCGCAACAGCTGTTCCAGCACCTCGCGTCCGAAAGGCTGCCCCTCCGCAGTACCTTGCAGCTCCACGAACTCACCGCGGTCGGTCATGACGATATTCATGTCAACCTCCGCGCGGCTGTCCTCAGCATATTCGAGATCGAGTCGCGCCTGGCCAGCGACGACACCGACGCTGACCGCTGCGACCTGCCGTACGACTGGCAAGGACTCGATGCGCCCTTCCGCGAGTAGGTGCTGGAGGGCAAGATGGAGCGCCACCCATCCGCCAGTGATCGCCGCGGTGCGTGTCCCACCATCCGCCCGAAGCACGTCACAGTCGATGATGATCGTGCGCTCACCGAGCGCCGCCAGGTCCACAGCCGCCCGTATAGACCGGCCGATGAGACGCTGAATCTCCGCCGTCCTCCCGCCGGGACCCATGCGCTCCCGGGGAATGCGCTCACGACCGGAACGAGGCAGCATTCCGTACTCGGCCGTGATCCACCCTTGTCCACTACCTACCAGGAAACTCGGAACGCGCTCTTCGACGGTTGCCGCGCAGAGGACATGTGTGTTACCCAGCATGATCAGTGCCGAACCCTCTGCATAGGGGATGTAGTGCGGAACGATCTCCACGGAACGCAATTCGTCGTTGGCTCGCCCGTGTCGGACGGGAATCGCCAGTTCGTTCACCCCGATCCCCCTCCCGACTCGGTCGGCCCCGCCCTCTGTCCACGGGCAGCGCGGATCGCTGCCAGCCGTTCGCGGAGCCGCACTTCCCAACCGCGGTCGGATGGTTCGTAATAGCGTCGTCCGCGGAGGAGCGGTGGGAAATAGTCTTGCCTGCCGATACCGTCCGGCTCATCGTGGGGATACCGGTAACCGACTCCCCATCCGAGCTGGCGCAGCAGTGTCGTCGGCGCGTTGCGCAGGTGCAGCGGCACCGGCTCGTTGCGCGTTTGCACCACATCGCGCCGCGCAGCCTCGTACGCGCGGTACACCGCGTTGCTCTTAGGTGCCAGCGCGAGGTAGACGGTCGCTTCGGCCAGGGCGAGCGCTCCCTCCGGCATACCGAGAAAATGCACAGCCTGCTGAGCGGCAACTGCAACCACCAGCGCGTGCGGATCAGCCAGTCCAATATCCTCGCTGGCTGCTCGCACGAGTCGCCGAGCTACGTAAAGTGGATCGTCGCCATGCTCGAGCATGCGGGCCAACCAGTAGAGCGCCGCATCCGGGTCCGAGCCGCGGATCGCCTTGTGCAGGGCCGAAATCGTATCGTAATGCGCATCGCCAGCCCGATCGTACACACTCCCACGGCGCATCGCTGCCTCGTGCACGAGTTCCACCGTGATCGTTCCCTCCTGTGCACCGGCAGCAGCCACCTCCAGCGTGTTGAGCGCCATGCGGGCATCGCCGTTCGCCAGTCCCACCAGCAGCCGGAGTGCCTCCGGCTCGATGCGCAGGCCGAGTTCACCCAACCCACGCTCACGATCGACGAGAGCCCGTTCCACGAGCGTCTGGATCGCCTGATCGGACAGCGGCTCGAGTACGACGACGCGGCAACGCGACAACAGCGGTGCATTGATCTCGAAAGAGGGATTCTCCGTCGTCGCACCGATCAAAACGATCGTACCGTCCTCGACAGCTGGCAACAACGCGTCTTGCTGCGCTCGATTGAAGCGATGGATCTCGTCGATGAAAACGATCGTCCGCTGACCGTACTGCGCGAAGCGCTCACTGGCTTCCTGCACGACCCGCCGGATATCGGCCACCGAGGCACTGACCGCCGACAGAGGTACGAACGCCGAACGCGTGTGTTTCGCGATCAATCGAGCCAATGTTGTCTTCCCACAACCGGGAGGCCCCCAGAGGATGAGCGAGACGAGCTGGTCTCGTTCGATCAACGAGCGGAGCAGAACTCCTGGCCCGAGCACATGCTCTTGGCCGACCACTTCATCGAGCGTGCGGGGCCGCATCCGTTCGGCTAGCGGTGCGCAGCGCTCTCGCAACGATCGACGGTGCGATTCGAAGAGATTCTCCATCGCATTCCAGCCGAGTCAGTTGGGGTTCACCCAATCCGAATCTATGACCTCTGGCTCTTTGATGCGTTGCTCGAGTTCGCTCAAGAACCCCGCGAGATCCTCGCTTGTCCGGATTCCCCGTGCGATGAGTTGCGCGATCAACTCCAAAAGATCACTCGCTGCTGCATCGCTCGCCAGTCGACTGGCAAGATCCTCGAGCGAGGTTAAGCCCAATTCCTCGAGATCCTCGAGCAATTCCTCGAGGACGTCCATGGCCAGCAGGAGCTGGTAGAGTTCGTGCTGCTCAGGTTCACTCACGGGCCACCTCGTGTTCGTAAGGTACCCCACACGATCACGATGATCGCGAGGGACGCCATGATGCCGTATTCCGCGACTGTCCGCCAACTCAGGGCGCGCTCCACGCGAGCCAAAGTCAAACCCGCTAACACATGAAAGACAGCCAGGAGAACAGCCCCACCGAGCCAGCCAGTCGCCGGCCAATAATTGAGAACCCAGGTCGCCTCAGCGAGCACGAGGGCTCCGGTCATCGCGTACAGCACTCGGCGATCGAGTTGCACATCGGCTCCTTCGGTCAACTGGAGGAGCAGGAGGACAGCAAGCAGAAAGATCGCTGTGGCTGAATAGAGCGACCGGAGCTTGTGTACATAAATCATAGCGTAACTCACGAAACCGACACCGTACAAAAGCAGCGTGTGGACCAGGCGCCCGAGGGAACGAATGCGCTCTTCCGCACTGTACAGCGCCAGGCGAGCGAATTGCCCGATCACCAAGCTGATGAAACCGAACAAGGTGACGGCGAGCGCGACGATCAGCGAATGGTACGCGCAGAGCAAGAGCGTTCCACTGACCAACGTCACGAACGGCAAGATCCAAGCGGTCGGCCACTCCGGAACCGGATCGTACCGAACACCCCGTTGGAGAGCGGTCGCTCGCGCCAGCTCAGGTAGGCGATCCACTACCTGGAAGATGAGTGCGCCGAGCAGGCAAACCGCTAGCCCAGCGAGCCAGAAGGAACGCCCTTCTCGAGCGATCAGCGGCACGAAACCGACCGGCGGCTGGGTCTTCACCGCCAGGACAGCGAGTGCCGCAAGCATAGCGGCTCCGAGCAAGCTCGCGAGGATGATTCGCGTCGCGAGAGCGCGTGTCGCGATCACGAGGACCCCGATCGCACGAGCTGTGCAGCGAGCGTCCGACCAAACCCGATTCTCGCGCCCCGGCCCGCCACCAACGTGAGAATAGCCTCTGCTGCCGGGACGGCGTCCTCATCGATTTTCGGCACCGGCAACTGGATCCGTCCAGCCGCAGCACCTCGCAGGACCATACGCAACTCGTCCGCGCTCCGAATCCAACGCGCCGCACCAGCTCGCTCCATTGCAGCAGAGTTGAAAACGCCATGACCAGCGATCGGTCGGTACATCAACACCGGTAAGCCACACGCTATGGCTTCCAGACACGTCAATCCACCAGCATTCTGAATCAAGCAATCGGCTGCCGTCATGAGTTCGGGCAACTGGTCCGTCCAACCCCAAACCTGTACCGTTGAGCAACCAGCGTACTCTCGCCGTAATTGTTCGGCCAACTCCTGATTTTTGCCACAGACGACGACGACCCGCACGCCACACTCGACCACATCGCGCACGATCAGTTCCACGTTCCCGATGCCCCATGCACCTGCCACCACTAACGGAACGAAGTCATCGGCTGCGAAGCCGTAGCGCTGCCGCACTGCAGCCCGATTGCGCGACTTGCGGAATGCTTCGCGCACCAGCGGCTGCATGACGCGCACCTCTCCGGTCGCGTCCTCCACCTGTTCCGCTGAGACACATGACGGGACGAGGTGGAGATCGACACCAGGTGCGATCCACAGCCGATGAACACCGTAGTCCGTGACCGTCGCCGCTACCGGGGTAAGAAGGCGACCAGTCGAGCGCAAGACACCGAGTGCTTGCGTGACTAGCGGATAGGTCGAGACGACCACATCAGGATGCAACTCCTCGATGAGCCTGCGGAAAGCCACTCCACCGAGCCCAGCGTAGATCCGCCGCCAAATACGGGTCCAGGTGCGAAGATGCGACGAGCGAAACTGAAGCTCGTAGAGCCAAGGCGTATAGCGAAGCTGGAGCGGATATACCCAAGCAAAATAACGGCTGAGCAGAGGAGTCGCCAGAGCAAAACCATCGAGAATGCACACATGACTACCCAAACGCTCCAAATCGTGGCGCAGGACAGCTGCTGCTGCGTTATGGCCGCCACCGATCGAAGCAGAAAGGATGAGCACGCGTGGAGCACCGTCAGGAAAGTAGAGGGAACGAGTCACACGCTGCAGGTGCCGCAATCGCTGCTGCCGCTGCGCGACACCGCCAGCGGCAGCGAACGTACTCGCAACTCCGACGAGGAGCCACTCGCTCAACACCATCCATGCCCTCCCCTCAACCCGTCACAGCATAGTCATCTCGTTATCGAGAACGAGTTTCTCCCATCCCCTCGGCAGTTTACTGAATTCAGTGTGAAAGCGAGCGAAGAACCTCCCCGATCACCTCGACCGGCAGTGCCCCGCGGCGCAGCACGACGAGTCTGCTCCGCTCAAAAGCCACGACGGTCGACGGTATACCACCTGGTGTTCTCCCACCATCGGTGTAGAGATCGACCGCATCACCGAGCGCACCGATCGCTTCCTCGACCGTGCAGGCTTCGTTCTCTCCCGAACGATTCGCCGAGGTCGTGGCAACTGCACCGCCCGCCGCACGGATGATCGCCAGCGCGACTGGATGATCTGGCATCCGAAGCCCAACAGCGCCCGTCTCGCGGACAATTTCCCGCGGTAACCACGGCTGGGCGGGAACGACGATCGTCAGTGCTCCTGGCCAGAAGTGTTGCGCGAGCAGCTGGACTTCCGGAGTCACCTCTCGCGCCAGCTTTTCCAACAGATCCAGGTCCGCGATCAGTACTGGAATCGGCTTATCGAGCGGCCGCCCCTTCGCGACATAGAGACGAGCTACTGCGTCCGGGCGATCGACGGCAGCACCGACCCCATAGACCGTATCGGTCGGAAAGACGACCAAGCCACCCTCGCGGAGTACCTGTGCCGCACTTTCGATCGAACCTGGTTCGTCTGCTCGGAGAACCTTCATCGCAGCGCCCCCGCCTCATCGAGCTCCTTCTTGATCCGCTCAGCTAAGGCACGATTGATGCCAGGGACTGCGGCGATCTCCTCGATGCTCGCCTGGCGTATTCCCTCGACCGATCCGAACCGTCGCAGCAGCTCGCGACGCCGCCGCGGACCGATCCCCGGAATCTCATCCAGTAGCGAGCGGATCGTCGAGCGCGTCCGGCGGGCCCGGTGAAAGGTGACGGCAAAGCGATGCGCCTCGTCCCGAACCCGTTGGACGAGGAAGAGCGCTTGCGAGTCGCGCGGCAGCACGATCGGCTCACTCTGATCCGGTATGTACAGTTCCTCGTGCTCCTTGGCCAATGCTGCGATGGGAAGATCGAGTCCGAGTTCAACGAGCGCCTCGCGCGCCGCACTGAGCTGCCCTTTTCCACCATCGATCAGCACGAGATCCGGCAAGGCCTGCCACGCTTCCGTCTGCTCGGCCGAGAGCGCGCGACGATAACGACGCAGGACTGCTTCACGCAGCGCAGCGTAGTCGTCCTGCCCTTCGACCGTCTTGATCTGAAACTTCCGATAATCGCTCTTCTTCGGCTTGCCGTGTTCGAAAACCACCATGCTCGCGACGACATTCGTTCCCTGTAACTGCGAGACATCGAAACACTCGATCCGCCGAGGCAAACGATCCATGCCCAGCGCATCGGCCAGTTCTTCCAGCGCGAGCATCGTTCGTTGCTCGTCGTTGAGCCAGCGCACACGATGTTGCTCGAGGTTCTGCACTGCACTCTTGGCGATCATCTCGACGAGTTCCCAGCGAAACCCGTCATCGGGAACGGACAGCCGTACCGGCCCATCGCGCCGAGCAGCGAGCCACGATTCGATCGTTTCTCCATCGTCCAGGGGATGCTGCAGGACGAGTTCCGGGGGAACGGTCGAGGCCTGAGCATAGTACTGTTGAACGAACGACGTCAGGATCGCTCCAGGAGGATCGTCGATGCGGGCACCGACCATCACGTAATGCTCGGAACCGAGCAACTTGCCGTTGCGGACGAACCCGATCTGCACACAGGCATCACCGCCCGCACTCTGAGCAACCGCGAGGACATCGAACGACTCGTCTGTACCGGTCACGATCTTCTGCTGTTGCAGGACATGCTGGATCGCACGTAACTCGTCACGAATCCGTGCGGCCCGCTCGAACTCCAAGCGCTCCGCCGCTTCCTCCATCGCCGCCTGAAGGCGTGCGACCACAGCCTCAGCCCGTCCCTCGAGAAAGAGGACAACGTTGTCGATGATGCCGCGATACTCTTCCTGCGAGACCGCTCCGATACAGGGCCCAGCACAACGACCAATGTGATAGTAGAGGCACGCTCGGGAAGCGGTCCCGGTAATCTCGATGTCACAGGCACGATACGGGAAAAGACGCTTGAGAAGGTCGAGCGTGCGATGGACCGCACCAGCGCTCGGATAAGGACCGAAGTAGCGACTTCCATCGCGCACGACACGACGGGTGGCGATCACGCGCGGGAACGACTCGTTGGTGATCCGGATGAATGGATACGTCTTGTCATCGCGCAACATGATGTTGAAGCGAGGCCGGTAGCGCTTGATCAACTCGTTCTCGAGAATGAGCGCCTCGGTCGGGGTGTCGGTACGGATCACCTCGAAGTCCGCAATCTGCGAGACGAGTTCCCGCGTCTTTGCATCCATGCTCGAGTGGGAACTGAAATACGAACGCAGTCGCTGGCGGAGCGAACTCGCCTTGCCCACGTAGATCACGCGGCCTTGTGCATCCTTCATGAGATAAACGCCGGGAGCTGGTTCGAGAGCGGCGAGCCGCTCCTGGATAACTTGCTCCGATGTCTTGCGCATGTCACGCACCATGTCGAGGATCAATCGAACTCGAGGAACTCTTCCAAGAAGTGCCGGAACTTCCTCTTGCGCCGGTCATCACGTCGCTTCTCGAATGCGTTGTCCTCGCCATCACGTACTGCCTGGCGCTTAGAGTACTGGGGTTTCCCCACGGATCACCTGCTCGAGCCCCCACGGTGGAGAAAGATTCCACCGCGCTCCGTGCACCGCTCGAATACCACTCGATGCCACTCGACTATCGTCATCCGTCCAAAGCACTTCGGGTAAACGAAGACATTGATCAGTGCGTTCCTCAACGCAGCCCGGCAACACATTTCCAGCATACCACTGACCGATTCCGACTTCCCTACAGGACCTTCAGGCGTTTCTGCCAGCACTGGTCGTCTGCCTCCGACTACCCTCTCGCTCAGAGCGGCCCGAGCACCGCCGAACCAGGCCCTATACGAGCGTGGGAAGCTCGGCAGCCACGATCCACGACCATCGCCGCCTTCCTCGTTCAGCATAGACGAAAACAACTCCTGTCCAGTTATGGCTAAACCCTTACACTGCCCCATAGCACAGAGAGCAGCTCGCGGGAACGCTGTCCAGTCCACTGGACCGAGTCCCCTCTCTCTGAGTGCGGTTGGCACGGAGACCCGAACAGCGAGGGAGGATCGCTTCCATGACCAGCGAAACACCGCGCACGCTGCAGGAGGTACTGGAGCGCGCACCGAGCGTGCAGGAGTTGCTCTACCACAACCCGACCGGCGCCCGGGTCTACCCGGTCGACCCCCTGAGTTCACCAACTAGCAGGACGAACCGCACGCCTGGCGGGATACCGTCTGCCTCTTCGACCTCTCCTACCACATGACGGACCTTTTCCTGCGTGGGCCCGATGCCTTCGCCCTCCTCCGCCAGCTCGGCATCAACTCCTGCGAGGGCTTCCAGCCCGGGTAGGCCAAGCAGTACGTCCCCGTCTCCCCCGCGGGGTACGTCATCGGCGACGTCATCCTCTTCTACCTGGAGGACGGTACGTTCCAGCTGGTCGGCCGCCCCTCCGTCCATAACTGGGTCCAGTTCCACGCCGCGACCAGCGGTGCCGCCGTCTCCTTCGAGCGCAACGAGTGGTCGGTCACCGATCCCCACAAGCCGCGCAAGACCTTCGGCTTCCAGATCCAGGGCCCCAACGCCCCCAGGCTCCTCGAGAAACTGCTCGGCGGCCCCCTACCCGACCTCCCCTTCTTCCACTTCACCCGCGTCTCGATCGCCGGCAAGCGCGTCGGCC
>Ga0308395_1001651_pt1 | contig 14010 bp, 8 predicted proteins | sample Hotspr20SampleP4_FD_202097 | JGI IMG/M metagenome (GOLD analysis project Ga0308395, IMG submission 202097) | Hot spring phototrophic mat microbial communities from Mushroom Spring, Yellowstone National Park, Wyoming, United States - 20050930_P4 ...
TGTCTACCTTTTGGGAGGAGCGGTAGGCAGGGATATTGAGACCCGCAGAAAAGCCAGTTTGCCAGGGGCTGATGACATTCTGAGATTCTCCCAAAGTCAGAAGCCAGCACACCGCAGAAATGGGTACCAGTAACCGCACATTCTTACAAACAAAAAATATGCAGTAAGGTTTAGGTAGCCCAACTGGAGCCATAAAAAATAGGGTAAGGCGGCCGACTCTATCGGCCTTCCCATGGAGGAGGGGCGTGTCGTACCCAAAAGAGCAAATAGGTTATCTCACGAACTCGGGAGGGGGGCAGGTGAAACCTGTATTCCCTTAGAAAGAAGGTGTTTTTTCTGCCCAGATAAGTCCTGTGAGAACAAAGTCCTTCACGCGCTGGACGTGATATCCCAGCTCTTGGAGCCGCTTTTCCAGCGGCTCAGGGGGGGCATGGTACTCAATCACCCATTTTTTGACTTTCTGAAGAACTTCGGCTGGGGTCTCTAGGAGGATAGGAAACTCAGCGCCTTCACAGTCCAGCTTGACTAAGTCAATGGTGTCCCAGCCGCTATGCGCGACCAGTTTGGCAAAGCTCCATACGGGCACGTGGAGACGTTCTGTGTAAGTAGAGTAGGCTAAATTCTCACTCGTTGGGAACAGAGCATTACTCTGCGGATTCTTAGGGTCTATATGAAACATCATCTCGCCATCCGTAGCGGCCACCGCCACTGGAAGAAGCTCTATACGGTCTGCATACGGAGAACCGGAGATATTTTTCTGGGCGAGGGCATAGTTATCAGGGGCGGGTTCGGCCGCTATCACCTTCTGCGCGCCATGAGCCGCAAAAAATAAAGGCGTATCTCCATTATAGGCCCCAATATCCAGAATACGATACCCAGGGAATGCGGTACCGTAATCTTTCTCTATGAGAAGCTCATTCAGGCAACCCAAATCATAACTATCACCAGAACGCAATGATACGATGAGGTCTGGGGCAATAGCAATAGAAAGCGTATTTAGGGTAGTGTCTACCGATACCAAGGGATATCCAGCTTTCAGAAGCCGTAGCAGAGGTACTAAGTTGGCTGGAGATAGGCGGAGCTCCTGGGCTTGCGGAGAGGAAGACGTGTAAAAAAGATAGCGGTTTTGGCCTGTTAGAAGCGACCATATCGCCCGATAGGGGGAAGCCGAGTGCTGGGCCAGGGTACTAAACAAACGGAACTTGAGGAGGTGGCGTAAGATCATCAGCCGACGCAAAAAGGAATTCTGCTCCAGGCGAATCCACCCCTTTTGAGCGGCCTTGTAGAGGAGCCTTCCTATGAGGGGAGGTTGTATGGTGGTCATAGGTTATTACTCTTCGGTGACTCGGCGGCTTACGGAGGCGATTTGGTCGGATTCTTTGAGGCGCATGAGGCGGCTGCCTTGGGTAGCGCGTCCTAAGATGCGGATTTCCTTGGCGGAGAAGCGGATGCTCTGTCCCTCACGTGTAACGAGCATGAGCTCTTCGTCGCCTCGCAGCTCTAAGGCCGCGACGACAGGGCCGGTCTTTTCCGTGACCTGAAAGGCCCGAATACCTTTCCCACCTCGGTGGGTGGTGCGAAACTCTTGCAGGGGAGTGGCCTTTCCGTAGCCGTTTTCCGACAGGACAAAGAGCGCATGACCAGGGTCCGAAATAGGCAAGAGCGCTACGACCTGGTCGCCTTCATCCAGGCCCATGCCGATGACGCCTGCCGCTGTGCGCCTCATCGGCCGCACTTCCGTGTGCGGAAACCGAATCGCCTGCCCCTGCCGGGAGACGAGCATCACTTCCTGACTCGTGTGTTCCTGAATGAGCGTTACGCCAAGCAGCGCATCTGTGCCCTTGAAGGACAGCGCAATAATCCCTCGACTGCGGGGCCGAGCAAACTCCGAAAGGGGGGTCTTCTTGACAATGCCTGCTCGCGTCGCGAAAAAGAGCGTATGCTGCTGAACGAAGGCTTCATCTTGGAGATTGGAGACGTTGAGGTACGCTACGATACGATCGTCTGGCTGGAGGGCTAAGAGGTTCTGAATATGACGCCCCCGCTGTGCCCGGCCTGCTTCGGGGATTTCATGCACCCGTAGCCAGTAACACCAGCCTTTGTCCGTAAAGAGCAGCAGGTAATCATGCAGGCGAGAGATGATGAGATGTTCTACGAAGTCTTCGTCACGCAGGTCCATCGTTCGGGCACCCACGCCGCCCCGTGCCTGCGAACGGTAGGCATTCAGGTCAGTACGTTTGAGGTAGCCCTGGTGGGTGATGATGACGGCGACTTCGGTATTGGGGATAGTGTCTTCTAAGGACATCTCGCCCTCGTCGGGAAGAATCTGCGTGCGACGGGCATCTCCAAAGTCCGTTTCCAACTTCTGCAGCTCGGCACGGATAATAGCTTTCTGCTCTTCGGGATCGGCGAGGACTTTCTTGTAGTAGGCGATTTTTTCCTGAAGTTCCCGGTATTCAGATTGGATTTTTTCGCGTTCTAAGGCGGTCAGACGCTGAAGACGCAGGTCTAAGATGGCTTGGGCCTGGGTAGGGGTGAGGCTGAAATTCTGGATAAGACCTTGGCGGGCTTCTTCGGGGGTAGCGGAGCGGCGGATGAGCTGAATCACCTCATCCAAGTGGTCGAGCGCGATGAGGAGGCCTTCCAGGATGTGGGCACGCTTTTCCGCCTGGGCAAGCTCATACCGAGTGCGCCGCAAGATCACTTCATTGCGGTGGGTGAGGTAGGCTTGGAGGGCTTCCCGGAGGGTGAGGGTCTTCGGGCGGCCGCCAAGCAGGGCCACCCACTGGGCATTATAGGCCACTTCCAGGGCCGTGTGCAGGTAAAGGTTATTGAGGACGGTGCGCGGGATGGCTTCCCGTTTGAGCTCAATGACGATACGTAGGCCCTCCCGGTCGGATTCGTCGCGGATTTCGGAGATGCCCTCGATTTTCTTATTGTCAGACAGGTGGGCGATCTGTTCTACGAGGTTGGCCTTGCTGACGCGGAAGGGAATCTCCGTGATGATGATGGCACTCCGGCCACCCGGCATCGTCTCAATAAAGGCTTTGCTGCGCAGGCGCAGGCGGCCTTTGCCCGTGAGGTACATCTGCCGAATGCCCTCCTTCCCGACAATATACCCCCCGGTCGGAAAATCCGGCCCTTGAATAGCCTCTATGAGCGTCTCCGGCGATACACCGGGGTCATCCAGCAGGAGCAGCAGGGCCCGCACCACATCAGAGAGGTTGTGCGGCGGAATGTCTGTGGCCATGCCGACAGCAATACCGCTGGCCCCATTGAGTAAGAGGTTGGGAAGCAGCGCCGGTAAGACAGTAGGCTCTTTGAGGGACTCGTCAAAGTTTGGGGTGAAATCTACGGTGTCCTTATCCAGATCGGATAGCAGCGTAAGGGCGATCGGCGCAAGCCGAGCCTCCGTGTAGCGCATGGCGGCGGGGGCGTCGTTGTCTATGGAGCCGAAGTTGCCCTGGCCTTCTACAAGGGGGTAGCGAAGCGACCACGGCTGCGCCATACGCACCATAGCCTCATAAACGGCGCTATCGCCATGCGGGTGATATTTACCCAGCACTTCACCAACGATCCGGGCGGACTTTTTGAAAGGCTTATCAGGGGTCAAGCCCAGTTCCAGCATGCCGTACAAGACCCGCCGCTGAACCGGCTTGAGACCATCCCGCGCATCCGGAAGCGCCCGCGCTACAATCACGCTCATCGCATAGTCTATGTAAGCGCTGCGCATCTCGTCAACAATCTCCCGGGCAATAATCTGACTCACGGGCCAAAGATACGACAGGGAAAGCGGTAGCGGCCTTTCACTATCCCACCCATGAAGCTTCTCACCCGCTCGCCAGGCAAATAGCCAAGTCCTACGTTAACAAGGGCCGTCGCAGGTCACCATAAGCATGCCTGCAGACAGCCCCCACAAAAAGCGCCTATAACTACGGCCGGCGTCACATTTTCCCTACTCGCACGCGCAGGAGGTGAAGACTTTGACCGCTTCCACTTTACCGGTATCATCCCGCAGCAGGAAGTTAAAGCCTCCGCTCTGCCCCGGCTCAAGCCAGCTAATGCCTTTGCCGCTGTTATCTTTTAGGTAGGAGGTAGTTACTGCCTGAGCTTGCCCACTCACAGCAATAGCTCGGGGATTTTTGCGGCGCGCTTTCCCAGTGGACGTGAAAGTACCTCGGATTCGATGCCAATCCCGCCCTTCCTTAGCAGCTTGTACATGGCTGGAGGATGTGCGAAACTACCTCTACAGCTACTTCGCTTAGGGCAAGCCCTTTTACCACTCGGGCCGACCTGAGAACCACTCACCCCCCTTTTAGCGCCACTCAGGCCTTTCCAGAGAAAGGGCGGCTTCAAGTGTGACGATTCTTGCTGTATATTTGTTCCATGACTACCTGGAGAAGTCCGGTCCTACTCCTTGTCCTGGTGGTAGGGCTTACTTACAGCCAGACTCTGGAAGAGCTGGCTCGCCGCAAAATGCACATTACCGACAGCCTGAATCAGCTTTATCAGATGGGCCTCTGGCCACCCACCCCACCACCCGGTACGCCCCTGCCGCTGACTTTGCCGGAGTCCGATTGCCGGAATGCTATCCCCGTCTGTCAACAGAGCTACACCTATTCCGCCTCTCCCCCTAACTTTGGCACTATTCAAGAACTCGGCAATAACACCTGTCTCCTTAGAAGAGAGCAAAAAACCGCCTGGTTTATCTTCACAGTCCAAAACTCCGGCACCTTCGGCTTCATCATCAATACCCGTTATGACTATGACTTTGCGCTCTTTGACTACGATGCTATTGGCGGCTGTGGGGGGACGGCCACGGCTACGCCTATCCGTTGTAACTACTCCGCCCAATATGGGAATACCGGTTTAGACGCTAGTACCACCGACGACAACGTCATGCAATGGGGTGCCTCTCGGCCCCCCATCATGCCCGGCCTCAATGTCACCGCCGGCAAAACTTACCTCCTCGTCGTAGATAACTGGACTGGCGATGCCACGGGCTTTACGATTACCTTTACAGGAACCGCGCAAATCTTTGATAACATCCCACCAGGTATCGCCAACGTCCAACACAGCTGCACCAATCCCAACCAGCTCATCGTTACCTTCAATGAGCCCGTCAAATGCTCCAGCCTGCATCCCACCGACTTCAATCTGGGGCCAGGGATCACCGTAACCAGCGTCTCCGGCATAGGCTGTGGAACTTTCACCACCCAGGCTGTCCTCACTTTCACGGGGACCTTGAACAGTGGAGTCAACACGCTTACTATTCAGACAGGTTCAGACGGCAATACCATCCTAGATAAATGCAACAACTTCATTCCACCCGGCACGAGCGTCAACTTTCAGTATTTAGGCCCGGTCTCCATTTCGGGCACTTCTCCTATTTGTGCGGGTAGCTCCACTACGCTCACGGCTAATACCGCTGGCGGCATTCCCGCAGGCGCTACCATCAGCTGGAATACCGGCGATAATACCCCCTCCATCACCGTCTCCCCCAGTAGCACCACTACCTACACCGTCAACATCACTTATGGCGGCTGTACCCGGTCTGCTACTTATACCGTTACGGTCACCCCCAATCCCACCATCTCCGTCTCCCCTAATCCTGCCATCATCTGTAGTGGTACTGCTCTTGTTACAGGCACTACCGATATCGATAACGGTCAGTGGCAGTACAATGACGGCTCTGGCTGGACTAATACGTCCAATCCCATGAACCTCGGCCCCGGCACCTACCAGATACGTTACCAATCTCCTGCTGGGTGTTTTAGCAATATCGTCAACCTCCAAGTCGCTACGGCCCCACCGGCCAATACCAATACCTGTAATGTGATTTATGTTACGCCTGGGGGCTTAGATGATGCTGCGGGCACCCAGGCCGACCCTACCAACCTCTTAGAAGCCCTGAGTCGCGCCGCCTGCTCCAATACCATCATCAAGATGGCCACGGGCACCTATGACTTTGACAATCCCATCACTACTGTAACCAGCAATATCACGATTGAGGGGGGCTTTGATCCGGCGACAGGCTGGCGAAAGACCTCTCAGCCCGGCGCTACGACCATCCGCCGCACTGCCGCCAATGTAGAAGGCTGTAACGACGGCACGAACGCCCCACGCCTCGTGGCCTTCCAAATCTCTGATGCCTCTAACTTCCGTTTGCAGGACCTCACCATCATCGTAGATAATGCCCCGGCTGCCTCTGCGACCTGTGCCAGCGGCCGCGGCGTCTCCACCTATGCTATACATCTCTCCAACTGCTCTAACTACCATATCGTGCGGTGTCGGCTCTTGCCGGGCGATGCCGGTGCAGGCCTCAACGGAACCCCAGGTGAAGATGGCTACAACGGCGGCGCCGGTGGAGCCGGGGGACTGGGGGATGAAGCTGAGCAGCGAAATGGAGGTGCGGGCGGTGGTGGCGGCGGCGGGGCAGGCATTTCAGGTGCTGGCGGCAATGGCGGAACCGGTCAAGGGAGGGGTACAAAGAGCGATGTCTGCAATAATGCGATCGGAGGTAATGGCGGACCAGCAGGCGCGGGAGGTGGCGGCGCCGGGGGAGCTGGCGGGAACTCAAACATAGTAAATGCGTCATTGGGGGGATTTTGTGGAGTTATCCCCAGACGCTCTGAGGGTCGGAATGGTAACCCAGGAAGCAATGCGACTAACTTCAGAGCAGGTGGTGGTGGCGGCGGCGGAGGGGGTGGCAGTGGAGAGAAAAATAATGGTGCAGCGGGCGGCAATGGCGGCAATGGCGGGGGATGCGGCTCGGGGGCTGGTGGCTGCGGTGCTACAGGGGGAGGCGGGGGAGGCACTGCCAATGTCGACTGCGGTTGGAATGCCACCCATGATGGAGCGAATGGCAATAATGGGGCGGATGGCAATAATGGAGCCAATGGCACCGCTGGCTCATCAGGTAGTATTTCAGGTGGCTGGTGGGTTCCCGGTGGGCAGGGTGGTACGGGTGGAGATGGCGCGGGAGGTGGCGGCGGCAAAGGGGGAGGCGGTGGCGCAGGTAAGGGGACGTCGCTTGGGGATTGTAATCCTGATGGAGCTGGAGCGGGCGGCGGTGGCGGTGGGGGGGGCGGTAGCGGTGGAACAGGCGGCACAGGAGGCTGGGGCGGCGGCTCCAGCTATGGGCTCTTCCTGGTCAGCAATGGTGCCGGCGGCAACGTCGTAGACTGCTTCGTGCAAGCCGGTAGCGCAGGTGCAGGGGGGACGGGCGGTCAAGGCGGAAGAGGCGGCCTTGGAGGGGCAGGCGGCTCCGGAGCTACAGACTTTGACCCTGGGGGACGTGACATCGGCTTCGGTGGTAATGGTGGCCGCGGTGGCAATGGCGGCAATGGCGGTAAGGGCGGCGACGGCCAGCCCGGCCAAACCCAAGCCGTACTCCTCGCCTCCGGAAGTGCCCTCGCTACCAGCATCACGAACTTCAACTTCTCTGCTCAGCCCATCATCACCGTGGCCGACATCTCCTGCACCGGCACCGATGTAAACTTCGCCACGAGCGATGCGGACCCTCACAACTGGGACTTTGGGGCAGATGCAACGCCGGCTAACTCTACTAACTCCTCCGAAAATGTCCAGTACAGCTCCACCGGCCGTAAAACCATCACCTACGACGGCCATACTTATACCGACTTCTGGAATATCCTCATCTCCAATGCTACCCCTACGATTACAGCTTCGGCTACCAGCGTCTGCGAAGGTGGCAGCTTGACCTTTACTACCGACCTCACAGGCATTAACTACGAGTGGGAGGTTGCGACCGATGCGGCTTTTAACACTGTCGTCGGTACAGGCTCTACGCAGACTTTTACTTATACCTTCATATCGGCGGGGACTTATTACATTCGGCATCGGCGTTATACGGACTGCTGTGGGTGGGGTGCCTGGTCTAATGTGATAATGGTAACCGTGCATCCGCTGCCGGCGGCGCCTACGGCGAGCGGTACTTCCCCGGTGTGTCGAGGGGCAGACTTAGTCTATACCGCTACGGCACCAGCAGACGTAACCTTTGAATGGTACACGGCGGCCACGGGCGGTACTTTGGCTGGGACGGGGAGCACCCTCACGATTCCTTTCACGAGTGATGCGGCCAGCTGGCCTACCAACTACAATGGCCCGGGCACTTACACCCTCTATGTGGAAGCGGTTTCGCCGCAGGGCTGCCGCAGTAGCCGCACGCCCGTCACTATCACCGTGGATCTTCCAACCGCTCCTACGGTTTCTCCGATGAGCCGCTGCGGGCCTGGCCCTGTGGTCTTAGTGGCTAACTACGCAGGCTCCGGTACACCCACTTATAACTGGTGGGACGATGGTGCGACCCTCCTGCAAACCGGTGGTAGTAATACCTTCACCCCTACCGTAACTACCACCACGACCTTCTATGTCTCGGTGCAGGTGCCGGGCTGTGTGGAAAGCGATCGCGTGGCTGTAACCGTTAACGTTACCGTCGCTCCCAATACCGACACTTGGACCGGTGCCGTCAGTAGCGACTGGTTCGACCCTAACAACTGGGCCAGCGGCTGTGTACCCAACTGCGGCACCACGGTTAACATCCCCGCCGGCCCAGCTAACCAGCCGGAAATCGGCTGGAACCCCATCCCCGCCGCCTGTAATAGCATCACGATCGATGCAGGGGCCTCCTTAACCTTCACAGATGCGAATGCCCAGCTGGATGTGTGTGGGGACTTCATTCACAGCGGAGCGCTCAACACCACCTCAGGTGGGCGGGTGCGCTTCATCGGAAGCGACGTACAGAACTACACGCGCGCGGCCGGGGCTACCGGAGACTTCTACCAGGTGATCATAAATAAGCCCGCTGCCAGCTTGGCCGACCGTCGCGTGCAAGTAACGCAGGGCGACATGATCATCACTAACCAGCTCCACCTCGTAGATGGCCGCATCGCTACCTCTGCCACAAATGCCGTGGTGATCACGAATACCGACCCCGGTTCTATCGTAGGATACAATGTAGACAACTACATCCAAGGGCGGCTTCAGCGGGCCATCTGGAATACCGGCGGCCTGTATGCCCTGCCGGTAGGCGATGTCCATCCAGCCCAGCTCGCCACTGGGAAAGGCTATCAGCTGGCCGAAATCACCCTCTCCAACCCTACGGATGTTACGGCCCTGCTGAGCTTTTTCACCCCTATCCCGCAGGCGATACCCGCCACTCCCGAGCCACCCTGCGGCACGAACTACAACTGCGCCATAGATAACGGCTACTGGACGATTAGCCTCGCCGGCGGAGACGCTACGGGCACCACCTACAACCTGACCCTCTATCCCCTCAACTACGGCCTCACCTGCACCGACAGCCGCTACTTCAGCATCATGAAACGGGAGGGCGGCCCCTGGTACCTGAATGGCACCTGCTGTGCGACTTCCAGCCTTACCTCGGGCGTGTGCCGGAATGGCTTCAATAATGGCTTTTCGGACTTTGTGGTGGTGGGCTCCACGACGCCGCTTCCTATCGCTGCGCTGACTCTCCAAGCTAAGCCAGAAGCGCCCAACATCCGCCTCACCTGGAAGGCCGACGCTGAAGACAACGTCCACACCTACCGCCTGCTGCGCGGGGAGACGGTTGGTAGCCTTCGGTCCCTGACCGAAGTAACTGCCGATCGGAGCCGGACCTACGAATACACCGATGCCACGGTAAAGCCCGGCACGCTCTACTACTATCAGGTAGTGGCGCTCTCTGCCAGCGGTCAGGAGGTGCTTCGGAGCAATGCCGTACAGGCGATCCTGCCGACCGAGGGCTTTGCCTTCGCTGCGACCCTCCAGCCCAATCCCACCCGAAACGACATTACACTCTACCTCCAGCTGCCTGAATCAGACGCTCTCGAGGCCGAAGTCGTCAATGCCCTTGGACAGACCGTCTGGCGCTGGAAAGGTGACCTGCAGGCCGGTTTGAATGCGGTGCCGATCCCAGCACACACCTGGGCGAAAGGCGTCTATCTCGTTCGCCTCGTCGGGGCGCGCTACGAGTGGAGTGGCCGCTTCGTCCGGGAATAGAAGGCGTCCTACCCCGCAAAAGCCGGGGGGCGGGCCATGCGCCTGCTCCCCGGCGTCCTTTATGGGGCATACCTCCGGACCACACCGGGCTTTTCGGGGGCGAGCTTAGCGTGCTACTTTTCCACAGGCTGTAAAGCAATCAGCGTTCCGCCTGTGGAGCGCAAAAGTCTGTGTGCTTTTTCCATCTTTGTCGGGATGGAGCTACGAGAGACGCTACTCCCAGGATTTGGCAAAAAGTACACGCTCAAGCTGGCTACCGGGGAGAAGATTACAGTCATCGTCTACCAGAATGGTCAGCGGGAGCTTTACCTTACGGAGAAAGGGGAGGAGGACCCCTCCTACTCGGTGCGGCTCACGGATGAAGAGGCGCGAGAATTAGCCTTTGTATTAGGGGGGGTGCGGTATCAACCTCTGCCTTCGGATAAGATGAACCTGATATTTCGGGAGCTGGTGGTGGAGTGGATTCCGGTGGCGGCTGCTTGCCCCATGGCCGGCAAGACGTTATCTGACCTGGCGGTACGACGTCTCACCGGCGCCTCCGTCATCGCTATCCTACGTGGGGAAACCATCATTCCCACCCCCGACCCCTATCAAGAGGTTATCCAACCTGGTGATACGCTCGTCGTCGTAGGTACCCGCCCCCAAATAGAAAAAGTCCTCCCCTTCTGCCGCCCCCAGACTTGAGCCCATGCACATTACCGAATTTGGCGTCATAGGGGTCTATTTCATCGTCATCTTCCTGGCGATTTATGGGCTGGAGCGGCTCCGCGTGCCCAATATCTTGGGTTTTTTAGCCCTGGGGCTAATCAGTCAGTATTTAGGGCGCTACTTGGTGCCCTTACCCCTGACCGAGGCTTTTCCACTGATTGGGGAGATGGCGGTCTGGCTTCTGTTTTTCTTCATCGGTCTGGAATATTCCCCCGAGGCGCTGGCCCGCATGAGCCGCAGCCTCTGGAAACCCGGCCTGATAGACTTTGGCGTCAACTTTTTTGTGCCGCTGCTGCTCCTCTCTGCGCTGGCTTATCCCTTTTCTCAGGCGCTGGTACTGAGCGCGGCTCTCTACCCCAGCAGTACGGTCATCGTAGCCAGGCTCCTGGCTGATACCCGCCGCCTGGCCAGTAGCGAAGCGGAACTTCTCATTGGCGTCCTAATCTTCGAGGATGTGATCGGTATTCTCCTGCTGACATTTTTAGGGAGTGCGGGTCATACAGAGCGTTCTTTATACAGCATCTTGGCTCTGGCGGGAAGTTTTCTCATGGTCGTAGGGGTATTCATGCTACTCAGCCGGTGGGGCCTTCACCTGATTGAACGGTTGCTAACGCCCCTTGCCGGGCATGAGTTGGCCGTTTTTCTGGTGGTAGGGCTCGTTTTGGGATTGGGCGCTTTGGGGCATGCCATAGGGCTCTCAGGTGCACTCCTCACTTTTCTTTTAGGTGTGTTCATCCCGGAAGAGAGCCCATTTTATGAAACGGCGAGTCGTACGCTTGTTCCTTTCAAGGAGCTGGCAGTTGGGCTATTTTTCTTTGCAATTCCCTCTACCATGGTCCTGACGCAGGTGCCGGGCTTGTCAGTACTTGGTTTTAGCCTGCTGGGCATTGGGCTGAAGGGGGTTTCTACCTATGTAGGGGCGTGGGTGTATGGGCTTGGGCCGCGGGGACGCTACCGGGCCGCTTTGAGTTTCCTACCAAAAGGGGAGTTTTCCCTGCTTTTTGCGCAGCTCGGGCAGGCTGTGAGCGGGCTCATAGTGGGCATAGTCATCTTATCCAGCGTGGTAGGGACGATTCTTTTTGTGCAAGCGGAGCGCCTGAGTAATTACCTCGTCCCCCGAAAGCCTAAGAAAGGAGCTGTAGGCGCTTCGGTGGCAAGGGGATGAAGAGTCCCTTGTCGCAGAAGCCAACGTTCGTCCGAGGCCTGCGCAAGGACAGGATTGTGGGTAGCCACCAGAAGGGCGGTCTGCTCTTCCCGCACCAAGCGGGTGAAAAGTTCCCACACCTGGTGAGCCTGTTCGGTGTCCAGGTTGCCGGTGGGTTCGTCGGCTAAGATGAGGCGCGGGCTAAGGAAGAGGGCTCTGGCGATGGCGATGCGCTGCTGCTCGCCGCCGGAAAGCTGAGTGGGAAAGGCGTAAGCCCGGTGGGAGAGGCCCACGCGCTCGAGCCAGGAGAGAGCCCGGGCCTTGAGCCTATCAAAGCGCTCCCCGCCAATCACGCCTGGCAGCGCGACATTTTCCCAGGCGCGCAGCTCCGCAATGAGATGAAAAAACTGAAATACAAAGCCGATATTTCTATTACGCCAGTGGGCTTTTTCGTCATTAGACAGGGAAAGCAGGGGCTTTCCTCGCCAGAAAATCTCACCCTGGTCAGGCTTTTCCAGCAGGGCTAAGAGGTAGAGCAAGGTCGTTTTGCCTGAGCCGGAGTGGCCCATGATGGTGTAAAGGCGACCGCTTTCCAGCGTCAACGTGATATTACTGAGGATAGTCCGCCCCTCATAACTCTTTTGTAGGTTTGCCGTGTGCAGAAGCGGGGCCTCCATGCTTTTCCGAAGGTACAATTTTTCCGTTATGCCTTCGTGGGTGGCGTGGCGACGCTGGTGGATATGGGGGTGTACGGGGCGCTGACCCATCTGGGAGGGGTGGAACACTGGATAGCCTTAGCAGTGAGCTTCGGCACCGGGGTCATCACCAACTTCGGTTTGTCTCGCCAGTGGGCCTTTGGAGCCAAGTTAGAGAAGTGGCATCGGCAGTTTATTCGGTTTTTGGTGGTCATAGGGGTAATATATCTGGTGAATGGGTGGTTCATGCGGGGCTTGTATCTTATCTGGCCGCCGATGCTATGGCGGAATTTCTGGGTACGGGGTGTAGCGGCTATAGGTACTTTGCCGCTCAGCTACTATCTCCATCGGCGGGTGAGTTTCCGACAGGGGCCGATTTTCTCGTGAAAGTCGCTACCTTTGAGGAAGGATGACCTGGTACCTGCGCAAAGAGGAAGGCATCCGCACGCCATCCGAGGCGAAGATTGGGGCGCCTGACGGCCTGTGGGTCAAATGTCCTAACTGCCAAAAACCCCTCCACATCCAAGACCTCATAAACTCCCTGTATGTGTGCACCAACTGTGGCAACCACCTCCCCATCGGCAGCCAGGAGTACTTCAGGATTCTTTTCGAGAAGGATGGATACGAAGTGCTTTTTGAGAACATCCTGCCCACCGACCCGCTGGGCTTTGTAGATAGCAAGCCCTACACGACGCGCCTTTTAGAAGCGCAACGTAAAACGGGCCTGACTGAAGCGGTTCGCTGTGCGGTGGGAAGCATCGGCCCCTATCGCGCTGCGGTAGCTGTGATGGACTTTGGGTTTATTGGGGGAAGCATGGGAAGCGTAGTGGGGGAAAGGATCGCGCGGCTCATTCAGCGAGCCATAGAAGAGCGTCTGCCGCTTCTGGTTATTTCTCGGAGTGGGGGGGCTCGGATGATGGAGGGTTCGCTAAGCCTGGTGCAGATGGCCAAGACAGCCGCCTGGCTGGCCGAATACGGCAAGACAGGGCTGCCCTACATTTCGGTGCTGACGGACCCGACAATGGGGGGAGTTACGGCCAGCTTCGCGATGCTGGGGGATATCAACATCGCCGAGCCTAAGGCCCTGATTGGTTTTGCCGGCCCACGGGTAATCCGAGAAGCTACCGGTAAAGACCTCCCCCCTGGCTTCCAGGAAGCCGAGTTCCAGTTAGAACATGGCTTCATCGACCTGATTGTCGACCGCCGCCAGCTCAAAAGCACCCTCCTGCGCCTGTGGAATATGCTCTTGTAGGGTCGGACGAAAAATCCTATGCCATCGCGAGCATGATCTCGCTAAACGCAGTAAAAAGAGATAGGAAGATTTGCCTGTCGTTGTCAGGCTTTTCAGCGCCCTTGTAAGGGGAAGTAGACCATTTCCCATTATAAACTTTTAAACTTTCCTTTTGGGCGGCGGGCCCCGCCCCCTGGGGGGCGGGCGCC
>Ga0308395_1001654_pt1 | contig 13973 bp, 11 predicted proteins | sample Hotspr20SampleP4_FD_202097 | JGI IMG/M metagenome (GOLD analysis project Ga0308395, IMG submission 202097) | Hot spring phototrophic mat microbial communities from Mushroom Spring, Yellowstone National Park, Wyoming, United States - 20050930_P4 ...
CCTCTCTCGCCCACTTTTAAGTGATGATAGCATTTACTAAAATTTGTTGTATTTCTTTTGCGATTACCTAACTTACTCAAAAATCGTTTTTATCCTTTTCAGTTACTATATTTACTGCAAATTTTTTGATATGAAGTTAATAGGTTTGTGTATGGCATATTTGTTAGTATCTTTAAATTTTATTGCTCAAATATCTCTGGTTTCAAAATTTAGTGGTATTGCAAAAGCAGGACAAAAAGGTGAATTAGAGGTTCAAATCACTAAGCATACCATTAATAGCTTTGCAAAATATCAATTAGAAATCCCTGATGGAATAAGTGTTTCAGAATTAGATAGCAAAGGAGGAAATTTTTCAATAGAAGGAAAAAAAGTGAAAATAGTTTGGATAAATCTACCATCCGAAAAACAATTTACAATTAAGTTGAAAATAAGGTTTAATGACAATGCAACTTTCCCTATTACACTTTATCAAAAATTTTATTATCTTGAAAATAGCGTCAAAAAAGAAGTTTCGGCAGACCCTTTGGTTATCAATGCATCCGAAAATATTGCAATAGAAGTAAATAAAGAAAGCACTTCTACACCAACGATTACAATGCACAGCAATGCTTCAGTATCTGCGAAGTCAGACAATACTTCTATGCTAAATACAACCTTAAATAAACCAAAAGAAAATCCTTCAGAAAAAACAAATCATCAAACCGATAATGCCCCAACAACTAAGGTATCTGAAAATAAAACAACTACTTCAAGTAATATCTCACAAGATGAATTTACCTACAAAATTCAAATTGCTGCAAGTGCAGTAAAGCCCAATGAAGAAAATTTTTCAAATGCAGGAAAAGTCATTATTGAACAACACAAAGGAATGTATAAAGTACTAATAGATAGAACCTTTAAAACCAAAGAAGAAGCCCTTCAATATCGTGAACAATTAATTCAAAAAGGATACACAGGAGCATTTTTAGTCAAATACTTGAATGGACAAAGAGTAAATTAATCTTGTTTATTTTATTTTATTTTATTTTATTTTTCTTTTGTACTTAGGGTTTGGTGAAAAAGTTTTAATTAATTGATATTCATTAAGTTATTATAACTTTTTCGTTTTTTTGTGCAGTGGTTTTATCAAATTCTTAAAAAAAAATCACTGTTGTCCAAAATACCTTCTAATACCATATGAAAAATATCAATAATAGCAATGAAATGCGAAGATAAAAAAGAAGGAGGAGTGCCTTTTCAAATTATCAGGTTTTAAGATTTAATTCATTGATAATCAATATTTTAATTTCTTATTAACGATTATCTTGGACAATAGTGAAAAAAAATCCTTGCACTTGTTTTAATTTTAAGAATTATCCCGAAGGGATTAAATGTTCACCCTGTTAAATGTATCTTTATTTAACAGGGTAAACCCTGTTAAATCTGTCTGTATTTAACAGGGTAAATAGCCACAGGTGAAGCTGGTGGTCAAATGAAGTACATTTATTCACAACCTTGAAAGAGTTGAATAAAAAATGGAAAATATCTGTTGGAGAATATTTAATCTCTATGGGATTGTAAATCTTATTACAATTTTTGTATCCCCAATTTCATGGGGGTATTTACCCTGTTAAATAGTTGCTTCGCAAATTTAACAGGGTGAACATTTAATTTTAATTTCTTCGGGATAGTTTTTAAGCCCTTAAAATTATTAAATGCAAGATTTTTTTTATGAAGGTGTATTGAAATTTTTCATCATCCTTATATTTGTCCCAAAAAATGCTTGTTTTTTCTAATTCAAAAATTAATCTGGGTTTGTGGATTCTTAATAAAAGAAGTGACGGGTATCATAATATTGAAACTATTTTTTATCCTATTCAATGGCAAGATATTATTGAAGTCATCCCAAATTTGCAGCAACAAAATCAAATAGAAATTTTTAATTATGGTTTGCAGTTGAATATTCCATTGGAAGAAAATATTATTTTTAAAGCATATCAATTATTACTAAAAAAATTTCATACACTACCATCATTAAAAGTATACTTGTATAAGCAAGTTCCTTTTGGTGCAGGGCTGGGAGCAGGAAGTGCCAATGCTGCTTATTTTATCAAGAATTGTAATGAATTATTTGACCTTAATTTATCAAAAGAAGAAATGTTTGTGCTGGCAAGTCAGTTAGGGGCGGATTGTGCTTTTTTCATAGAAAATAGAGTTTCTTTAGCAAAAGAAAAAGGCGATGTGCTTTCTCCTATTTCATTGGATTTATCTTCTTATTATATTTTAATTATTTATCCTAATATCAATATATCCACAAAAGAAGCATACCAAAATTGTATTCCCCAAAAAAGAAATTTTTTATTGATGGATGTAATTAATAAACCTATTTATGAATGGAAACATTATTTAAAAAATGATTTTGAAAAAAGCATTTTTGACAAATATCCACTCATTAAAAAAATCAAAGAAAAATTGTACCAAAAAAACGCACTATATAGCAGTATGTCGGGTAGTGGAAGTGCAGTATTTGGTATTTTTGAACATCTACCAGAACTTGATGAATTTAAGGAGTACCCACATTTTTTACAATCACCAAAAATTCAATATGTATAGAAAATATAATGCTTCATTATTTTTCCACTATTGTCCAAAATGTTTTTTGAAATTATATGAAAAATATCAATAGTAGCAATGAAAAGCGGAGATGAAAAAAAGAAGGGAGAGTGCCTTTTCAAACCATCAAGTTTTAAAGTTTAATTTATTGATAGCCAATGTTTTGATTTTTTATTAACAATTATCTTGGACAATAGTGTTATTTTTCATTAAAAAAACTAAAAAGCCCTCTTGAATGAGAGGGCTTTTTGGTTTTAAATTGATAACTAGTTTAATTTTCGGGTTGAGTATCGCCTACATAAATCCCATCCTTATATACGGCTATCCTTAATAATATTCCATTATCATCGTAAATATACCATTTTCCATTTATTAAGCGATTATCCTTAAATTCACCAACTTTAGATACTTGTTTATTTTTGTTGTATAAAGTGTGGAAACCGTTTAAGATAAGAGGACCTTTTACGTTTTGTAATTGAGCTTCATTTGGTTTTTCATCTTTGCTAGCGAGGACAGGTGGGGCTTTTTTAATTTCTTCTTTGATAGGTTCTAGTGGCCTTTTAGGTTGATATTCTTTAATACTTGCTACATCTACTTGACCGTTATTAAATGTTTTTTCTGCTTTTAAATCACCATTTTCATAATATTCTTTGAAAACGCCTGTTTCTTGACCATTGATAAAATTTCCTTCAATGGCTAATTGTCCATTTTCATAATAATACTTTGCAGGTCCTTCTCTTTTACCATTTTGATTAAAATTAAATTCGTGTTGAACCTGTCCATTCTCATAATATAATCTATACTTACCTACCCATCTATTTAGTTTTGAACTCCACTGACCTTCTTCTTGAATTTTTCCATTTTCGTGATAAATAATGCAGTATCCATCTGGTCTGCCATTGACATATTGTATTTTATTTTTCAAATTTCCATTGCAATAGTACTCAATCCACAAACCATTCTTTTTATTATCGGTATACTTTCCTTCTTCTACTTTTTGTTCTGCTTGATAGCAAGTGCCTGGTTTGTGCTTACCAAAAATAATCCACTTACCTTGTTTTTTGCCTTCGGCGTCTATTTTATTAATAGTATCGCCATTTTGCAATAATTCATAAGATTGGGCAAGACCACCTGCCCACATCAGAAAAGCCACTATGAAACTCATACCTTTCATAAATTTGATGTTACAAAAATACAGGATATTTTCCATTCGTAAAAACTTTTTTAGATAAAATTTATATTTTTTTAGATAAACTCTAATACTTTATACGAAAATATGTAACTTAGGTTACTATAATGTGTATAAAAAATTCTTATGTGTATAAATTTTTATTCTTTCTCTCAGATACATCAATCACTGCTGATGCTACGGCATTTCCTAAAACATTGGTAGCACTTCGTCCCATATCTAATAATTGATCAATGGCTAACAAAAGTAACAATCCTTCTACAGGGATATTAAAATATGCTAACATTCCTGCAATAATCACAAGTGAAGCACGTGGTACTCCTGCAATGCCTTTGCTGGACAGTAATAATATCAACATCATATTGATTTGATCGACTATGCTTAAATGAATATGATAGGCCTGAGCAATAAAAACAGTCGCAAAAGTCATATAGGTTATAGATCCATCCAGATTGAATGAATAACCTAATGGCAAAACAAATCCTACTATTTTATCACTTATGCCAAATTTTTTTAATGCCTCCATAGTTGAAGGCATAGCGGCTTCTGAACTGGCTGTACTAAATGCTAAAAGTAGGGGCTCGTATAATGATTTTACTAATTTCCAAAAAGGAATTTTGAACAACCAACAAACTAATGATAAGACAACAAAAATAAAAAATAACAGAGTCAAATAAAATACGATTATTAAGTACAAGTAGCCCTTTAAGGCATCCAAACCTTGCTTTACAACTACTGCAGTTATAGATCCAAATACACCTAATGGGGCAAAGTACATTACATAATTGGTTAATTTAAACATTGCTTCAGCAATGGATTCTGATAGTTCAAAAATTAGTTTTCCTTTGTTGGTACTACCTGCGGCTATAGCAAATAACACAGCAAAAACGACGATGGGTAAAATATCATTTTTGGCTAAAGCATTGAAAATACTATCAGGGATAACGTGTGTGATAAATTCGTGGGCATCAAAACCTTTTTTTTGAACTGGAATTTCATATTTTGTAGGAATTTCTAAATGCATTTTAGTACCTGGTTGAAATAGATTAACACTCAAAAGGCCTAACAATAATGCAATGAAAGTCATAACATAAAAATAAACCATTGTCTTTATGCCGATCCTTCCAAGTGTACTTATGTTTTCAATTTTTCCCACGCCACTAATTAATACAGAAAGTACAAGAGGGGCTATAATCATTTTTATTAAACGTAAAAAGATTTCACTTAAAATTGAAAATTGAGACGCCACATTTTCTTTTATCTGCTTAAAGTCATTGTGAAGGATAGATTTTACAGCAGAACTATCAGTGGAATTGAGAAGAGAATTTTCAAGATCTGTGTAATACTTGTTATACAAATATCCTGTCAAAATGCCCAAAATCAAGGCAATTAAGATGGTTGTAACTAATTTATTCTTTTTGAAGAATGGCATATTTATTTATTGTAAATCAAGATAAGAAGACACGTAAGGATACCTTTTATGATAAATTTCTTCTACTTTTGTTTTTATCAAATTTCTTAATTCATTTATGTTTATTTTTTTCTCAGCACTTATAAATACAACAGGATCATTTAAATGTTGCATCCACGTTTTTTTTAGTTCATCTAAGGAAGGCAATTGGTCTTCTTCCAATAGAGAATGCGTTTTTTTGAATGCTTCGTATTGGCTTTGATACAAGTCAATTTTATTAAACACCATTATAGTTGTTTTAGGATTGGCTTTTATCTCGTGAAGAGTTTGTTGAACAACTTTAATATGTTCTTCAAAATTTGGGTGTGAAATATCAACGACGTGTAGCAAAATATCGGCTTCTCTGGCTTCATCTAAGGTAGATTTAAAACTTTCAATTAATTGATGAGGTAATTTACGAATAAATCCCACTGTGTCGCTGAGTAAAAATGGCGTAGTATCTAAGATCACCTTGCGAGTAGTAGTGTCAAGAGTGGCAAAGAGTTTGTTTTCTACAAATACTTTACTTTTACTTAATAAATTCATCAAGGTCGATTTACCAACATTAGTATATCCTACCAATGCTACTCTTACTAACTGGCTGCGGTTCTTTCTTTGAGTGAACATTTGCTTGTCTATTTCCTTTAACTGCTTTTTTAATTGAGCAATTTTATTTTTGATAATTCTTCTGTCGGTTTCAATTTCTTTTTCTCCTGCACCACCTCTTGTTCCTGTACCTCCTCTTTGACGTTCTAAGTGCGTCCACATTCCTGTTAATCGTGGTAAAAGATATTCGTATTGGGCTAATTGAACTTGTGTTTTGGCGTAAGAAGTTTTTGCTCGTTGAACAAAAATTTCCAAGATGAGTAAGGTTCTATCCATTACTCTTTTTTGAAATAACTTTTCAAGATTTCTTTGCTGTACAGGACTTAATTCATCATCGAATATAATTAAATCAATGGAATTATTATCTACATAATTTTTAATTTCTTCTGCTTTCCCTTTTCCAATAAAGGTAGCAGGATCGGGCTTGTCTAATTTTTGTGTAAAAATTTTTACAGTTTCAGCATTATAAGTCGTGGCTAAAAATTTCAACTCATCCAGATATTCTTTCAAAGGTGTTTTTTGCCCTTTTAATTCAACACCTACTAAAACTGCTTTTAAGGGCTGAATAACAGTATACTCTCTCTTTTCAATCATTTTTACAAAATACTATTTTTTGATGTTCTTTAAAACATACTCTGCCACTGCATTGGCTTGATCGTCAGTCATTTTTACTTTGGGCATTGCCCCTTTACCATTCAAAATGATGGATGCAATTTCAGATTGAGATAATTTTGTTTGAGATAAATCAGGAGCCCCTGCCACGCCTAATTTGCCGTCGTTTCCATGACATACAGCACAACTTGCTTCATAAATACTTTTTCCATCAGTTACACTTTTGTCTATTTTTTTGGTTCTACTCACTTCTGCTAATCCATAAGCAGCCACAATAAACATTAAGGAAAACAAAGCCAAAATTTTATTGGATCTTTTGTATGCAACAACTGCCAAAGGTATAGATGATACCACTAAAATAAGTTTAATAATGAGCATTGTTTTGATTTCAGGAATTTGAGTAATTAAATATATACCTGTTATTAAAAATAACACACTGACAATCATTTCTAATATCTTTGTATAAGATTTGAATTTTTCTAATTTATCATTGGCATTAGATAGTAATAATAATGTTTTGATAAAGTAAATTAAAAAAAAGATGGTAACGCTGATGCTGTGAATTTTGAGAATCATTGAATACATAGTGTGTAAATTTTAATTTTGTGCAAAAATGAGAAATAATTTGAAGTTAGTAAAATATAAACTTCATTTAATATCTACTTTCAATAGAAAAGGATGATGAAAAATTTTATACAATCAACAACGGAACATCTAATTTATGACGCACTTCATCAATGGTTGTTCCTAATAAGAAATCTTTAAGAGTTTGGTGTCCGTGTGTTGCCATAATTAGGACATCGGCTTGTTTTTCTCTTACAATTCTTGGAATTTCTGATTTAGGATTTCCAAAACCAATGACGTAAGAACATTGTCTATTTTTTTGTTGTAACAACTCACAATATCTTTCAATATACTTTTTATCCTCAATAAATTCAGCACTTTCCATTTGATTTTGATAGATAATAGATCCTATATTATTCAAAATGTGAATGAGAATAATCTCTGAATTTTCATTAGATAAATGAAGTGCATAATTTAATGCCTTATTATCAGATGCAGAAAAATCAACCGATACGGCTATTCTTTGAAAATGTAAGGACTTATGCGTTAAATGAATATTGGGAAAATGACCGTGAATAGACGAAACATCCTTATGCTTTTGAAAAAATGTTGGAACAATTAAAATATACATTAAAAGTAATAAACAAAGTACTATCAGCGGAATAACAATGATGCTAAATAAAAATGGATGTGTCGTTTGAGAATAATATTGGGCTACTTCATTAAGTACCATTTTTAAGTTTAATACTAAAATGATACTAACCATTATCCATGAAACAATTTTTTGCCAACTTGGAATAACATAATTTCCCATTAATTGCTTGTTACTAACAAAGTAAATAAGTGGAATCACAGCAAAACCTAATTGCAAACTCAACACCACTTGACTAAATATCAATAAATTTGAGATTTTATCTTCACCTACAAAAATAACGGTCAATGCTGCAGGTAAAATGGCTAACAAACGAGTAACGATTCTTCTCACTAATGGATTAAGGCGGATATTGAGATACCCTTCCATAATAATTTGTCCTGCTAATGTGCCCGTAATGGTAGAACTTTGTCCTGCTGCAATCAAAGCAATGGCAAATAATATAGGAGCTAAACGATTACCAAGTATATTTTCAAGTAAACGATGGGCTTCTTGTATTTCACTGACATTATAGATGTTATTTTTAAAAAATACAGAAGCGGCTAAAATCATTATAGAAGCATTTACCAAAAATGCCAAATTCAAAGCCAATACACTATCTATCAAATTGTATTTTAATGCAGAAAGTATTCCGCTTCGTGTTCTTTGAATTTTGCGAGTTTGCACCAAAGAACTATGCAAATATAAATTATGCGGCATCACTGTAGCCCCAATAATCCCAATGGCAATATACAAAGCATCTTCATTAACAAGAGAGGGCACGAAACCCTTTATTATTTGCGATGGATGGAGCTTTACAATAAACATTTCCAATAAAAAACAAAATCCAATAACTCCTACTAATGCTACTATAAACGCTTCTAATTTTCGCACGCCTCTATTCATTAAAAACAAAAGTAAAAAACTATCAATCACGGTAATTAGGATACCATTCAATAAAGAGATAGATGGAAATAATAAATGAATACCAATAGCCATTCCAATAACTTCTGCCAAATCCGTAGCAATGATGGCAATTTCAGCAAGTAAATACAAAAAGAAGTTAGGGACAGAAGGAAAGAAAATACGATTGGCTTGTGCCAAATCTAAACCTGTAACAATCCCTAAACGAGCACTATGACTTTGTAGCAAAATCGCCATTAAATTGCTCATCAACAATACCCACAATAAGGAATACCCAAAACTACTGCCTCCTGCAATATCTGTTGCCCAATTTCCAGGATCCATATAACCAACGCTTATTAAATACGCTGGTCCTGCAAATGCTAAAAATCTTCGAATAGGGCTTTTATACTCTGTACTCACCGATGCATTGATATCATCAAGAGATTTTAAGTTTCTATGTTTTGACATTAAAAATTAATTTAAGATGGCACAAAATTACGAATTTTATTTATCTAAAAATAAATTTAGATTTATCTAAATTTTTAATACACAACCTTGTGACAGAAATAAATTTTTTTATCAAATGTTTATTAACTATATTTGGTGCAAAATTTAATTTTATGAAAAATGTCATTTCATTTAAATTATTAGTGTACTGTAGTTTGATCTTAATATTAATTTCTTGTAATAATAATAATAAAGAGATACCAATCACAAATGAGGACGTTATTGTTTGTGGAAAAATCACTAATCCTACAGATAGTTTTATTGTTATTTGTGATGATACTATTAAAGTTCAATCAGATGGACAATTTTATACTAAACGAAAATTCAAAAAACTTGGTTATTGTAAATTGTACTACAATAATGAATATACTAATCTTTATATTGAAAATGGTGATAGTTTATACATTACATTTGATACAAAACAATTTCATGAAACAATGCATTATACAGGTAAAGGAAGTGAAAAAAACAATTACTTAGCCACATGCATTCTTAATAAAAAGTTAGAACAAAAAGCATTAAAGCCAAATAATTTATATCAGCTTGAACCTAACAATTTCAGGTATAAATTAGATTCTATCAAAAATACTAAATTATCTGTCTTTAAAAGGTTTCTTGATACTTCATCTCATCATATTTCAGAAAAATTTAAAAAGTTTGAGGAAAGTAAAATAATTTATACTTGGGCAAGTACTTTACTTAGATATCCTTTGGTCTATGAATATAACAATAAATCAGGTATTAATATAAGTGATGCGTACTATTCTTTCTTAAAAGATATAAATATTGAGGATACTAATCTTGTAAGTAATTTAAGAGAATACGATGAGTTTATACAAATGTATATCAGTTATTTAGTCAACCAAAAATATAAACAAGACACATCTTTGAAAACACCTTATATTGTTCTTTCTTACAATGTTATTAAAGAAAAAATATCTAATTACAAATTAAAAGAATATCTACTTTACAATAATTTACTCAATGAAATTCAAATTAGTGGAATAAATGAAAACACAGATTCATTATTAAATGATTATAAACTATTGTCAAAAAATAATGAACACATCAAAAAAATTCAAGAAGAATATAGCAAATGGGTTAAACTCGCTAAAGGCAATACCGCACCCGATATAAAACTTGTTGATAACAAAGGGGATACCATTTTATTATCTTCTTTCAAGGGGAAATATGTTTACATTGATGTTTGGGCAACATGGTGCGGACCTTGTAGAATGGAAATGCCTCATTTTGATAAATTAAAAGAAAAATTTAAAAATAAGAATATCACTTTCGTTAGTGTATCTGTTGATCATAATATTGAAAGTTGGAAAAAATTTATAAAGGAAAAATCAATGAAGGGTAATCAATATATTGCCATAGGAGGTTTTGGTTCTGATATTGTTCAAAAGTATAATATCTATACCATTCCAAGATTTATTCTAATAGACAAAGAAGGTAAAATAATAAATGTGAATGCCCCTCGTCCATCAAGTAAAGAAATTCATGAAGTACTTACTAGTTTAATTTAAGTTAAACTGCAAGATTCATCGGAAAATTATCACCAAGAATTTAAGATAAAGTAAATACTGAACTTTGATAAAACCAGTTGTGTAAACATTTTTATAAAAGTAGCGGTTATTTACTTAATCTGCAAAGGCACTCTATTTAATATAGATCTACTCAAGGTTATTTCATCAGCATAGTTCAAATCTTCTCCTACAGAAATACCTTTTGCTAGTGTAGTAATTTTTACATCACTAATATTGGATATTTTTTTATACAAATAAAAACTGGTGGATTCACCTTCGGGCGTGGCATTCAGAGCAAGAATAACTTCATCAATTGGCTGGCGGCTTATTCGTTCTAATAATGATTCAATATTTAATTGTGATGGTCCTATTCCATTTATAGGTGAAATTAACCCTCCTAAAACATGATACACACCATTAAACGTATTTGTACCTTCAATTGCTAATACATCTTGATAATCTTCTACTACACAAATTATTTGCTGATTTCTGACATTTGAAGCACATATTTCACACACTTCTGTTTCACAGATATTTCCACATATTTTACATTTTCTCAATTTTTGTTTAGCATCTATCAAACTTTGTGCAAAATTATAAGCATACATTTCATCTTTACGAATAATTTCAAGGGCTAATCTTAATGCGGTCTTTTTGCCAATTCCAGGCAATTCTGCTAAATGTTGAACCAATTTATCTATAAGATCAGAAGACATTTTTTGTGCAAATATACATCACTTTGTCAATAAATAGTTTTTTAAATCAGATTATGTTTTCAAGTGTATGGTTATTGTTTTTGAATTTAATACAATAAGTAGGATTTATTGTTATATTTTGTTTTAGGATATAAACAAATCAATTGCCCCATTTCATTTGTAAAAAATTCGGTATTATTGCTCAAAAAAATAATTTATGAAAATAATCATTACAGGTGGTGCTGGATTTATTGGCACTCACGTTGTCAAGTTATTTGTCAAAAAATACCCTCAGTACCAAATCTATAATCTTGATGCACTGACTTATGCAGGAAATTTAAGAAATCTCATAGACATTGAACATTTGCCAAATTATCAATTTATCAAAGCAGATATTACGGATGAAAAACACATTCAACAAATTTTTGATGAAATTCAACCCAATGCAGTTATTCATTTAGCCGCTGAAAGCCACGTAGACCGAAGTATAATGAACCCCAATCAATTTGTTTTAACAAATGTATTAGGAACTATACATCTTTTGAATGCAGCCAAAAAAATGAAGGATTTCAAAGTGTTTTACCATATTAGTACAGATGAAGTGTATGGTTCGTTGGGCGAAACAGGATATTTTACCGAAAAAACACCTTATGATCCTCGCAGCCCTTACAGTGCCTCAAAAGCATCATCCGATCATTTTGTACGAGCGTATTTTCACACCTATCATTTACCTGTCAAAATTTCGAATTGCTCAAATAATTATGGACCTTATCAATTTCCAGAAAAATTAATTCCTCTCTGTATTAATAATATCCTTAATGAAAAACCTTTGCCCATTTATGGAAAAGGTGAAAATGTGAGAGATTGGCTATATGTAGAAGATCACGCAAGAGCAATTGACATTATTTTTCATCATGGAAAAATTGGTGAAACCTACAACATCGGTGGAAATAGCGAAAAGAAAAACATTGAAGTGGTGCAAACCCTGTGTCGCATAATGAATAAAAAGATGAACAAACCCAATGGTTATTATGAAAAACTTATCACTTTTGTCAAAGATCGGGCTGCACACGACTTGCGTTATGCTATTGATTTTACAAAACTTAAAACAGAACTAAATTGGCAACCATCGGTTAGTTTTGAAGAAGGTATAGAAAAAACAATTGATTGGTACTTAAATAATTCTGAATGGTTGAAAAATGTAACCTCGGGAAATTATCAAAAATACTACGAAGAACAATATAGTAAAAGATAATTAAACAGTATTTACATAAAAAGTATTTACCCGTTCAATAAAATGGAAATATATAAACAAAGATATCTTATCACAGGTGGTGCTGGTTTTATTGGTTCCCATATTGCAGAACATTTAAGTCAAAATAATGCATTTGTTATAGTGTTGGATAATTTAGTAACGGGCAATATCAAAAATATCCAACATTTACAAAATATACTTTTTGTCAAAGGTGATATCAATGATTCCGAACTTTTAAAAGATCTTTTGCCTCAAATAGATGTTATCATTCATTTGGCTGCACTTGGCTCGGTCAATAGAAGTATTGAAAAGCCAATGGACACGCATCTTGCTAATTCTACAGGATTTTTGAATATCCTTTATTGGGCAAAAGAATACAATATAAAAGGCGTAATATACGCTTCATCTTCTTCTGTGTATGGCGATGACTCGCATTTACCTAAAAAAGAAGAATACATTGGAAATCCTTTATCTCCTTATGCAGTGAGTAAATTAAGTAATGAGTTATATGCTAAAGTATTTTGGCAACTTTTTCAATTACCTGTAATAGGTTTAAGATATTTCAATGTTTTTGGACCTCGTCAAAATCCTTATGGACCTTATGCAGCGGCCATTCCTATATTTATCGAAAAAATGCTGAATCAAGAATCTATTTACATTCATGGAAGTGGCGAACAAAAAAGGGACTTTACTTATGTAGAAAATGTGGTCAATGCCAATCTTGCTGCTATTCAATCTATCTTAAATAATAACACAAAAGCATTTGGAGGTGTATTTAATATCGGATGTCATCAGAGTATTAGTATTAACCAAGTGTTTGAGATACTTGCTAAAAAGTTGAATTACATTCACGCCCCTGTTTATACAGAACCAAGAAAGGGAGATATTTTTGCATCTTTGGCAGACATAAGCAAAGCCCAAGAAATACTGGGCTACAAGCCCACTGTATTTTTTGAAGAAGGAATTGAAAGAACGGTGAGGTATTTTATGAGTAATATAACCTAAAGATGTTGGTGAAAAAATTCACTATTGTTCAAAATGTTTTTTGATACTATATGAAAAATATCAATAATAACAATGAAAAGCGATGATAAAAAAAGAAGGGGAGAGTGTTTTCTCAAACCTTTAAAATCAAAGATAAAAAGCATTTCAAATTAATCTTTTTATTTTTTTAACATTTATTTTGGACAAAGTAGTAAATAAATTCAGAGAAGGAATCCAAAGAGATAATTGAAAAAATATGGAAAATAAAATATCATATAAATTTAGGTTCTTATTAAAAAGTATACTTATTTTTTGGGGTATTTTCACTATTGTCCAAGATAATTGTTAATAAAAAATTAAAACATTGATTATCAATAAATTAAATTTTAAAATTTGATGGTTTGAAAAGGCACTCCCCCCTCTTTTTTTTCATCTATTTAATCACCCGTA
>Ga0308395_1001663_pt1 | contig 13925 bp, 15 predicted proteins | sample Hotspr20SampleP4_FD_202097 | JGI IMG/M metagenome (GOLD analysis project Ga0308395, IMG submission 202097) | Hot spring phototrophic mat microbial communities from Mushroom Spring, Yellowstone National Park, Wyoming, United States - 20050930_P4 ...
CTTCTTCTTATTCTTCCTATCTTTTGGTGTCCACAAAAGGGACAGCGGTCAAAGGTTTTTAAAATGCCCTTTGCTCTTAAAAACTTTTCTGCTTCCTCTTCGGAAGAGGTTACTTTGACGAGTTCTATTAAATTCATCTTCACACCCGATGCTCTATTATAGCATGGTGGAATATATTAAGAAATTACCTTTTATTTTCTGTTTCATTGTGGCAAACAAAGTAAATCGCTTGGATCTTTTTCGCTTTTTCTAATTTCGTAATTTTTAATTTCTTTTTCAAAAATTTCTCTAATTTCTTTTTCAAAAGATTGATTGTGCAAAGAAACACCTATGGTTGGTCTAAATTTTTTAATTGTTTCTATCCCACCTCTTAGAACCTCAACTTCATAACCTTCAACATCAATTTTTATAAAATTAATTTTTTCTAAATTTAATTTATTAACAATATTATCTAATTTAGATATTTTTATATTTTCCTTAATATCAAAACTTTCCTTTGGTCTTTGAACGGCTGAATCTTTAATAGTACTATAACCAGGATTCCACGTTCTTATTAAAATCTCCTTTGTCTCTTCTCTACTGCCCAAACTCAATTGAAAAATTTCGATATTCCTATAACTTTCAGTATTTTTTTTCAATATATCAAATACCATCGAAACCGGTTCAAATGCAAAAACCTTAACTTTTTTCACTACATTTGCAGCAAAACAAGTAAAAACACCAATATTAGCTCCAATATCAAAAACAACGAAATCTTCTTTTAAAAACTTGTGTAGATCGTATTCATCATTCACAATTATTTGATTAATTGAACCTAAAACATCTTCCAAATTAATGTAATAAAAATTTTTGCCGAATAAATTCAAAGATTTGTCTTCGTTTAAAACTTTATTTCTAATAAGATAACTTTCAATCTCTTGATTAATTAATTTTTGTCTTTTTAAACTTATTTCTGGTGGTCTTTTTGTTACAGGCTGTAGCATCCAAAAAAGTTCTTTAAAATTAATTTTTCCTTTTAAAAACAACATTAACAATCCCAAAGCTTTTCTTTTCCTATCTCCTAATATAAAAAAGGGTCTAAAAGTTTTTCTTTGTATATTTTTTAAAAATTCTGTTATTTCATTTGCCATATATTAATTTTACTATTCTTTCTCTTTGAATTTTTGAAAATTTTTCCATTGTCCATTCTTTCGCTTTTTCAATATTATTTTTTGAAATTTTTTCATAAATTTCAGGGTTTTTGATTAAAAACTCAATTCTTTCTACAAATTGATTTACAATATCTTCATCAGTTGAATAATCATCTAAATAGCCGTTAATTCCATCTTCAATAACCTCTTTCGGACCTCCGCACCTAGTTGCAATTACAGGTAGCCCTTGGGACATTGCTTCTAAAATTACCAAACCTAACCCTTCTCCCGGTTTTGATGTGAACACTAAAATATCAGATTCTTTTAAAATTTCAAATAATTTTCTTCTATCTTTAATCCAACCAAACATTCTTATGTTTTCATTTAATCCCAATCTTTGTATCAACTCTCCCATATTATCTTTTAGCTCTCCGTCGCCGACCAAATTTAAATTAACATTATAACCTTTTTCCTTTAATGTTTTGAGTACCAAAATGGGAATATGCGGATTTTTTTCTTTAGCGAATCTTCCAACAAAAATAAGTGCAATTTTTTCTAAATTTATAGTTTTTGGTAATGAAATGTCTTGAATTTTAACACTCGAACTTCTTACTAAAATACTATTTTTTGTTTTATACTTTGACATTAAATACTCACTCAAAATCCAACTCTCATCTGCTAGAACCTGAGACATTTTCTGCGAAACTAAAAAGAAGATTTTTAACAATTTGTTTCTCTTTTTACGATAATTCCATTCTGGATAATCTCCTATAATATAAACTACAAACTTTGCTTTTTTACAAATTAACTTCAACAACAAAAATTCAAAAACGACATATTCGAAAAACGGTGCAAAAACTAAATCAACATCTTTTAAAATTTTTCTGCTTTTCCAAATTTCTTTTAAAGTCAAAAAAATATTTATCAATCTATCTAAAATATATCTCTTTTCTTCTCTAAATTTTGGTCCTACAATAAAGATTCCATTCTCTGACCCTCTGTTGTAAATATATCTATCAAATTTTTCATCCGTTTTGAACCCAATCAATATCAATTTTTCAATTTCCTCAAATTTAAAACCTAAAATCCCAGTCTCTTCATACCATAAAAGACCATCGGAGATTAAAAGATCTTTTTCTAAGTAAAATTTATTTTTTGTGATATAACTAATCTTCATTTCTTTTCAATTCTTTTAAATACGTAATTTGCTTCATGAGGCACATCATCTCTTAATAAATCCTTTTCATTTACAATACTCAAATTACCATCATTATCTATTTTAAAAGCCATATATCCGTTGTTAAATAAAATATTTACAGCTTCTCTATGTAAATCATCAGGAAGAAATTCCATTATGATCATTGGTCTATATTTTTTAAGCAATTTTAAAGCGCCTTTTAAAACAATAGGTTCTCCTCCTTCAACATCTATTTTCATTATTGTCGGTGGTTTGTGGTTTGAGATATAATCATCCAGAGTAGTTGTTTTAACTTTTATAACCTTATATTTTAAAAAATGCTGGTGCTTTATTAAAGAACTACCACCTGAATGTCCACTTGTTTCTCTATCAAAAAATTCTGTTTCTCCTGTTTTATCAGATAACGCCATTTCATTTAAAAATGTGTTTTTATAAGTATCTAACCTAGAGTTTTCTCTCAACAATTTAAAAATCTTAGGGTTGGGTTCGAAAGCATGAATTTATCCTTTAGTAATAAATTCTTGAGCTAAAAGGGTATAAAAACCATAATTGGCACCAATATCTTAAAAAGTATCATCATCTTTGAAGTTTTTAAATAAAAGCTTAATTATTTTAATTTCTTCACCATATAAAGTATTGAAAAAATATAATGCTGAAGCATATTGGTCTGCTAAATATACGTCAATATCTCTCCCCCAAAAAGTTTTCACTTTTTTCTTAAAATCCATACTCAAAACATTTTTCATTAAAATAGCCAAAACTTTTAGAAGGGTTTTTTCTCTAACCATAAAAGTGCGAATTATTCTTGAATCTAAATATTTTAAATACTTGTAAATTATTGGTTCTATTTCGCTTAATAAACTTAAGAATTTTTCTTTTTTATCCATTTTTAAAAACCTCTAAATATCTTTCTGCGACTTTTTTAATATCTAATTTTAATGCATCTTGTTTTAATTTTTCATAAATTTCTTTTCTAAAACTTTTATTCTCAACCAATTGCCTCACATAACTTACAAATTCTTCTTCATTATTTGCTAGCAATTCATAAAAACTAAATTATTAACACCTTTTAATTTATAAATAAAATCTAAAGGAACTTTTGTTATCTCACCTTCTAAATTTATTTGATGAGGAACATAATTTAATTCTACTAATAAGTCCACGGCTTTCTTAGAGATTTCTAAAAATTCGTCTCCTAAAACTTCCATTAATATTATTGGAGAATTATTTTTGAAGAATTCATACCCTCCATTGATTGCTAAAAATTCTGCTCCTTCAATATCCATCTTAATGATCGTAGGTTTTGAATGGGTTTTTATATATTCATCCAAGGTGATTATTTCAATTTCAACTTCTTCACATGATTTTAGATACTTTTTTTTCATTTCTTCAACTATAGTTGTTGGTCCAAGACAAATTTTTGTCTTTCCTTTCTTGTCGGAAACTGCTAAGTTATTTAAAAATACATTTTTGTAGCTTTTAAAATTATTCTTTAAAACATCGAAAAATTTGGGTATAGGTTCAAAAGCATGAACCTCTTTACAAAACTCTAAAGCTAACGAAGTATACAAACCATATTGAGCACCAATATCGTAAAAGACATCAACATCTTTAAAATTTTTAATTAAAAACTTGATTGATTTTAATTCGTTTACAGCGTCAAGATCTTCAAGGAAATAGAAGAATGGATAGTCAAATTCTTCAATTTTCTTATTTTTCTTTTTAAATAACTTATCCTTCAAAATTCTAAATTTAAAATTTAAAACTACACGAGGGGCAAAAATAATCCTTAATATTCTTTTCTTCCAACCGGGGCCTAATAGACTTTCATATTTTTCTAATTCTTGTACATTTAAAGACTGTAATTTCTTCTCTACAGCTTCTAAAAAAATTTTCTTTTTTTCTTGATTCTCCATTTTAAAAAACCTCTAAATATTTTTCTGCGACTTTTCTAATATCTAATTTTAATGCATCTTGCTTCAATTTGCTACCAACTTCTTCTCTAAAACTTTTACTCTCAACTAACTGCCTTACATAACTTACAAATTCCTCTTCATTATTTGCTACTAAAATATTATTTCCGAACTCTTCAATATAAATTTCTCTAAAAATTACAACCGGCAAACCAACTATCATTGCTTCTAAAACTACTATCCCAAACACCTCTTTCAACGATGGATGAAGATGAATGTAGTTAAATAATCCTTCTTTTTTTATCCTCTCTAAGCTTAAATACTGTTTATATAGTCCATTTAGTTCTCCCTTGAACCACTCGTAGATTGGTACTGCAAAACCTTGCTTTGGTCTTTCCATAAGCTCTTTTGGGGTGTATTTATACAAAACCTTTCTTAGCAAATACTTGCTAGCCCCGCTTTTATACTTGAACTCCACCGGAAGTTGAGAAGTCCATTCCACCATTCTATGGTCTAAAAAAGGCTCCCTTCCTTCAAGGGAGTAAGAGTTGTTGAAACTAAAGTCAATAAAGCCTGCTATTCGGCACATGGTTAATCGTTGGGCTTTTTTGTCTGAAAGTAAAGAGCTGGTCCCCTGTTCTGGGCTTTTTTAATATATACAAATGCAAAGGGAAAAAGCAACACATTTCTCATTAGTTTAAGACCTTTTAAAAGGTAAGCTCTAATTTTTTCAGAGTGTGAAGTAGAGCTTGCTACTATATCATCCACGCAAGCGAATGCTTTTCTTTTATTACCGAGAACAAGACCTTTAACCAAATTTCTCAACTTATACAGTTTTCCAAAGATTTTCATTCCAACATAATAACAAAGTTCATTATATGTAAATTCTACTACAAAAACATTAACATCTTTAAACCCAGATAGCTTTATAGCGTTCTCAAGAGATTTCTGAGAAAATCTTAAAAAATGATGAGGTGGAAAATCAACATCCGTACATTTCCAATAGTATTCAACTAAAACCATCTCCCTATCTGGCACGCTTCCCGCTATGTATCCTCCCTCTTTCAAAAGCCCTTTTACCATTTCAAGAATTTCCATTGGTTTGTCCTGATGCTCTAAAACCTCAAAAAAGGTGATTACATCAAACTTTAAGTTTTTCTCCTTAGCGTATTCATAGAACTCTTCCAAGCTCATGGCAAAAACGGTGTCAATACCAAGGTTTCTTTTTACATTCTCTACAGATTTTTTGTCAAAATCTATTCCCCACACTTCAAAGCCTTGTTCTTTAGCGTATCTTAAAAACCTTCCGTCTCCACAGCCCAAATCCAAAAGCCTACCTCTTAAATTGGAAGGAAAGTATTTAAAAAAAGCTTTGTGGCTTTCGCGAAGCCTGGTCCCTACACCCTCGTGAAACGCAACATAATCTTCAAAAACTTCACTTTCATAAAACTCTGGAATAATCTTCAACGGCTCCCACCAATGGACATCGCAATTTGGGCACTCGTAGCGTTTATACTCTTGATTGTTGTATGGAGAGACATAAACCTCTTTATAAGAGCCTGCTTCTACCGAAGTTCCGCAAATTGGGCAAGTGAGTATAAGTGGCACTATCTTCCTCCTTTATGGCACAAGAACTTCTGGGCGAGCAGGCGCTCTCCCCTACCTACTTTTTTGTTTCATTAAACCTGATGGAACCTAATATAGTCTATTCTCTGCCATATTCATCATCTAACCTCACTATATCGTCTTCTCCTACATACTCACCGTTTTGAACCTCTATTATCTCCAGAGGGATTTTACCTGGGTTTTCAAGCCTGTGCGGAGTAGATTTAGGAACATATGCGGATTCGTTTTCTTGAATATACATTACCTTAGCCCCGATCGTTACCTTGGCAGTTCCTTTAACAACGACCCAATGCTCGCTCCGATGATGATGCATCTGAAGGCTTAGCTTTGCCCCGGGCTTAACAACTATCCTTTTTATCTTATATCTTGGACCTTCTTCAAGAACGGTATACTCACCCCAAGGGCAATAAACCGTTCTACTCTCTAAAGCCTCAACCCGGTTTTTTGCTTTAAGCTCATCTACTATATGCTTAACCTTTTGAGCCGACCCTCTTTTTGCAATAAGAATGGCATCATCCGTTTCTACTATGATAAGGTCTTTCAAATCAACCGTTGCTATAAGCCTTTTATTCCCTATTACCAAACAACCTTCTGTATCCTTCGCTAAAACATCTCCAAGTATAGCGTTTGCCTTTTCATCCTTATCTAAAGCATCATAAAGGCTATCCCAAGAACCGATGTCGCTCCAATAGATATCCATCGGAATGGCAGCAACTTTTTTCGATTTCTCCATAACCGCATAATCAATTGAAACATCCGGCATTTTGGGAAAGGTTGCTATCATAGCCTCTAAAGGCTGGTCAAAAATTTGATAGATTTGTGGGGCATAAAGCCTTAGCTCTTCTATCATGGCCTCAATCGTGAATGCAAACATCCCTGAATTCCAAAAGTAATTTCCTTCGTTTAGGAATCTTTTTGCCGTTTCAAAGTCAGGTTTTTCAGTGAACCTTTCAACAGAATAATAGCCTCCTTGGTCTTCACCGGTAATTTTAATATACCCATACCCTGTTTCTGGATAAAGGGGCTTAATCCCAAAAGCTACAAGATAGCCTTGCTTTGCTACCTTTTCAGCTAATTTCACATATTCAACAAATTTTTCTACAGGCTTTATAATATGGTCCGAAGGGCAAACGAATAAAACCTCCTCGGAAAAAGTCTTAAGCTTTTCTAAACAGTATTTCATTCCAAGAGCGATGGCAGGGGCAGTATTTCTCCTTGCTGGCTCAAGTAGGATGTTATCGGCAAGGTTTTTAGCAACTTCGTTAACATCCGAAAGAACATGAAATTTATACTGTTCGTTGGTAAGCAATAAAATATCCTCGGGAGAAACGATTTTTAAAAGCCTCTCCAGCGTTTGCTGAAGTAAAGAATTTTCACCGTTTAGCTTTAAAAACTGCTTAGGATAAGCTTCTCTTGATGCGGGCCAAAGTCTTGTCCCGGAGCCACCGGCAAGAATTAGGGCTTTCATTAGTTTTATTCTACTCCTGTCCTGTTCCGCAAAATCAGATAAGTGAGGTTAGGTTGCATAATTTCTTTTAAAAGGTTAGTTCAGTTCAAGGATTATAGACCAAAAAATACAGTTTGCAACATAAAAAACAAACCCTCGTATGACATCAGAGGGGTAGTGAGGATGAGCCCCTCGGCTTGCGCTCGGTGCGACAGCCCATCCGTGTTTTCCAGAGGCGCATAAGCGCCGAGGGACCCCTCGCTTGCGCTCGGGGCGACAGCCCTACCCTGTCTTGCCGAGCGGTAGCGAGGCATACCTCCCTTCGTTCGGGACGGCGTCCCTATGGGGAGGAGGGACCCCCTCGCTTCGCTCGGGGCGACAATAAAAAGGGATGACAATAAAAAAGGACTCTGGAAAGACTAAAGGGGCGACCCCTCACTTCGTTCGGGGTGACAAAATGGGGAGTTCGGAGTGGCAGAAAAGCCATATTTTCAACTTAGGTAACCGGATAAAGCCTTGTTTCTGAGCCACCTGCATGAATTACGGATTAAATTTGGGAGCTAATGAGTCCATTTAAAGTTTCTATTTTTTTCAAAACTATCCCATAAACTTCTATTATTCTATCAGCTACTAAATCAATTTCAAACTCTTTAAATCTTTCGAGAGCATTTTTTGAAAATTTTTCGTAAAGTTTTTCATTAGATAAAATTGTATTTATAGCCTCCGCTAAAGCTTTTGAATTTTTAGGAGGAATAATCAATCCAGTTTCGTTATGTTTATTTACATAATTCATTCCAGATCCCTCTACGTTTGTCGTAACAAGGGGTTTTCCAAAATACAAAGCCTCTACTAAAACCAAACCAAAGGATTCATTTCTGCTAATAGAGGGTAGACATAATACATCGCAATTTTTCATATACACCGACACATTATCAACTCTACCAAGCAATAAAATCTTATCCTTTAGGTTTAATTTTTCAATTTTATTTTTTAAAGTCCCATACATAGGACCTCCACCAGCTATAAGAACTATTATATCATCTTTTAAAAATTGGCTTGCCTCAACCAGGTACTCAAAACCTTTGTATTCTACAAGCCTCCCAACAGCTAAAACAACCTTCTTATTGTTTATCTTTTCTTTTATTTCATCAAATTTTCTTAAGTCCTCTTCATTGATGTTAAGCCTTTTTGGATTTAACCCCAAAGGTATTGCTATTATTTTATGTTTGTAGTTTTTTATTTGCTTAGATGTATTAAGATACTCCGGGGAAGTTGCTATTATTTTATCTGCCTTTTTTAAAACCTTTTGTTGAATAGGTTTATAAAAGAAATAAGAAATTTTTTGTCTCACTATATCTGAGTGCCAATTGATTATAACTTTTTTATCTGTTATTAATGTTAATATTTCGGCTAATGGATTTGGGCTATGCACATGAATAATATCGTAGCGCCTAACTATTTTTCTAAAAGTTTTAATATAATCATAAGATAAAGGGGCAGCGTTAAACTTGAGGTTTGTCTTGCAAGCAAAACATTTAAAGCCATTATAATTATCCTCTCTTGTAGTCTCACCAAAACAAAGTAGATCCGCCTTTATGTCTTTTTTATTTAGAGCTTCAAGTAGGTCAAAAGAAAAAACCTCTATGCCACCTTCATTAGGTGGACAAAGTTTCCCAAGATGGAGCACTTTCATGATCTTTACCTTATTATTCTTTCAAACAGCGAAATATATTGCTCAATTATTTTATTTTTGTCAAACATTTTTAATCTTTCTTTTTGCTTCTCTAAAAGTCCGATTTTAAATTCCTCGTTCGATATTACTTTTAAAATAGCTTTAGCTAAATCTTCTTCACTGTATGGATTAAAGTAAAATCCAGCTTCTCCAAAAATTTCTCTTAAAATAGGAATATCCGATAAAACAACAGGACATCCTAAGCTTACAGCTTCAAGGGGTGGTAAGCCAAAACCTTCAAATAGTGATGGAAAAACAAATAAATCGGCAAATTTGTAAAGACTTATAATAACTTCATCAGAAGGCTTTATAAACTGAATAACCCTTTCTTGAATATTAAGTTTTTCGATCAATATATCTACTTCATCTCTTTCTTTTTCTTTATCTCCAACAATTACAAAATAATGAGGTATTTTCTCTTTTATTATAGCAAATGCCTTAATTAATAAACTTAAATTTTTATGTTTCCTTTTATTTCCAATAAATAATATATAATGGTAATCAAATATGCGGTGACGGCTTTTATTTTGATTTATGAACTTATCATCTATAAATTCACAAATAATTTCAATTTTTTTATCTGTGCCTTTAAAATTTTGTTTTAGTTCTTTAGCAACAGTATTTGAGACGGCGATAATTTTTGTAGAATGTTTCAAAGCTCTTTTTAAATAAAAGATGAAAATTTTGCGTTTTATTTCATTTCTATCCCAAAATTTTGTTAACGGCCTAAGGTCATGTATCGTGATAACTACATTTTTGGGTATATAGTATGGCAAATTAACATGTGGATAGAAAAATAAAGTTAATTCTTTTTCAAATTTTTTTAAAATCTCTGATTGCTTAAAGAATCCTTTTAAAGAAAATTTTTCGTAATATACAAATATAGGTTCTATATTGGGAATATTTGAAAAATCTTTTTCAAAATCATTTCTTAAATTATTGGGCACACAAGTATAAATTTTTATACCTTTTTTTGCAAACTCCTTTGTAAGAGATTCATAATATCTTCCTATACCAGAACCTTTGTAAAATAAGCCATCTATATAAATATTCATTTAAACTCCCTAAATAATATGTTCTTGTGCTTCAAAAAAATATAATCTTGCTTTTTTTCCACATAAAAAGAATAAACCTTTTATAAACATTAAAACAGTATACAAAAAAATAAAAATAAAGAATAAGAAGAATAAGAAGTTTTACTTTCAGAATGTTCATCATGTTTCAACAATTGTAAAAGCAAAGCTTTTATTTCTTGCAACTCTTTCTCTAACTTTATCTCAATTATCTCTATGTCTTTAGCTCTTTTTTTTAAGTAATTATAAGCGGAAAAATATAAGTTGCAACAGAGAATAAATGAAACTCCTCGTATGCCATCAGAGAGGCACTGGGGATGAGACCCCTCGCTTGCGCTCGGGGCGACAGCAAAAAAAGGCTCAGGCGTCAAGAAAAATGGCTCGGGGCGACCCCTCTACCCTGTCCTACCGAGCGATAGCGAGGCGTCTCCGCATCACCTTGTCTTTTCGAGAGAAGCGAGACATACTCTTTTTCGGTAAAGACGTTTTTACAATTTCTTTGCGGTAAAACAGCAATTTTTAAGTTAAAAATAGCCTTTTCCTGATGAAATTTATTTGTTTCTTGCATTTTTAGAAATTTTCGTAAAATTTAAGGCTGTTTCTAAGAGAGCGGAGGATGTAGCGAGCTTTGTGGGATTATGTCCGAGCCCAGTTGAGAGCTGAAGTAGCGTTAGGGGGAAGGGTTTATTAAAAAAGATTGGAAATCCATCTGTTAGACAGCTGTTTTCTTGGTAAATCATTAAGGAAAAAGCTTTAACTCCTGAATAAAAAACTAAAGGCAGTGATTAAAATAGACAAAATAGTAAACCCTAACATCATGGTCCATTGGAGAAAGTTGAACCTCTTTTCTAAAGCTTCGAACCGGGCATCGCCTTCCCTCTTCTGAGTCTCAAACCGAGTGTTCATCTCCCGAAGCAAGGCTTCAAAACGATAGTCCATCTCTTTTCTTAAATACTCCATCTCCTTTCTTAAGTTTTTAAGCTCTTCCTCTACACGGATGATGCGCTCTATAAGAGATACCTCGTATAGGTCTTTTTCTTTTTGTTTGTAATATTCCTCTAAAAATTCGCGAAATAAGGCAAAAAGTTCCTCTTTGGAATATCCTCGAAGATTGACAGGTCGATGGGTTCCATGACTTTAAGATAAATTTTTTCTTTAAACTGTCAAGAGCTACGCAAGGGGTTGTTCAAAAAGGTCCCTTACTTTGACCCGTCAAGCGTTGCAAGGCATCCCCCTCTTCGTTCGGGACGGCGTCCCTATAGGGAGGAGGGACCCCCCTCGCTTCGCTCAGGGTGACAATAAAAAAAGGGGCTCGGGAAAGACTAAGGGGAGACCCCTCACTTCGTTCGGGGTGACAAAATGGGGGGTTCGGGGTGACAAAATGGGGGGTTCGGAGTGACTGAAAAAAGGTTCGGGGTGACAGAAAAAAGGGAGCTTGGGGTGATAGAAAAGAAGGCTCGAAGAGGCAAAAGAGGGCTCAAGATGCATCAATGATTTGTTCGGGTTGTGGAAGCAGAAAAATACAAAATAGCATAGCTTATAAGGCATAGAACGAAAGAAGCAAAGAAGGTTCCAAAACAGATTCCTTTGACCCCAAGGTTATATACCACGACGAAAAGATAGTTGAAAAAAGCGTTTGCAAGGATACCACATAGGGCAATAAAAAAAACCGGCTTTAGCCAGTTAAGCACTTGAAAACTTCGGTATAAGATTGGCCAGAGGAACATAAAAGGAAGGCTTAAGGCGTAATACATCGTGGCAACGGCGGTAAGTTGAGCATCTGTCTGAGTGAACCTTCCGTGCCCAAAAAGAATACTAACAATGGGCTCGGCAAATAAAAAGAGAATTAGCATAAAGGGAAAACTAATTAGTATAGAATGCTTGATAAAGCTATTAACTTTAGCTATCTCTGCCTTAACTTCTGATAGAGCAGTTATAGCCATGTGCTCAAGCTTAACTATACCTCTTGGAGACGTAGCAACCATAAGCCCATAGGTTAGCACAGAAACTCCCTTCTCTCCTGTTAAAGAGGCAAAAGCCCTGTCAACAAGAATGTAAAGATGAAAGACGCCATAGAGGGCGGAAAGGTAAAAGAAGTGTTTTAGAATAAGCCTTACTTCATCGTTGATATAAAATTTTAAATGCAAAAATTCCTTCCCTCGTATCAATAAATAAAGCGTTGCCAAAAACTGAGAAATTGAAAAGGATAATGGAATAACTTTAAAATCTCGAAAAAGATATAAGCCTGTAGCTATTAAGACAAAAATAAAGAAGGAAAAAATAAACTCTCCAACAAAATAATCTGTAAACCTCCGTAGGCTTCTTAGCACAGCACCAAAATGATGAAATATGAAGCTAAAGAATAGATAGGGAAGAAGTAAAAAATAAGATGTAGTTAAATAATTCGTTGCTTCAATCGTAAAGCCAATGGGGATATACTTCAATACTGGATAGAGCAAAATAGATAAAACAAGCATTACTAAAGCAAGTATTAAGGTAAAAAAAAAGAGAAGACCGGCTAAGCTTTTAAACTCCTCCTCTCCTTTTAATCTTGCGGAGACTAAATTAGGAACACCGATGGAATCAAAGACATCGGCAAAGATTAGAAAGATGCCGAGAAGAGATAAGGACATGAAGACGGCATCAGTCTGAGAGCTAAAACCAAGAAGGATGGCAATGGAAAGGTGCTTTAAGTAGCCAAAGCCCCTGGCAAGTAGATTGAGAAAGGATGAGCGTATAAGGGCATACCTTATGGCTTCAGGCTTGCCACTAAAGTTAAAAAGATTTTTCAAAAGGGCTAAAGAGTTTGGGACAATTTTGTGCATTTTTGAAGCTCATTTTTGAATAACATTCTAAAGCCTTTTTTGTAATTCTAAGGATGTAAATCTATCACGATACTTCTTAAGCCCACCTGCCCAGGTTAAAAGTAACTTTTTTCGTTCTATTTTGCATTCACTTTAAACCTTATAAGGATTCTTAATTTTTAATACACCTTCTATTAATTGTCCATCATGCATATCCTCAGTAAAAAGTATAGAGCATTCATTTTCTAATGCAGAAGCAATTATTAGACTATCCCAATAGGAATACTTATAATCCTGAGCTATTTTTAAAGCTTTCTCAATGGAAAACTTGTTTATCAAAGAAACTTTAAACTTTTTCCAAAATCTATCTACTAACACTTCTAATTTATCATAGTTAATATTAAACTTTCTATTCATTGTCCAAATAAATTCATTTATGACTTGAACACCAATTACAATACTGTAAGATTCTAAAATAGTAAAAGTTATATTTCTTTTGTCAGTCTCTGTTATTGAATATGCATAAATTAAAATATTTGTATCTATAAATACTTTATCTGGCATAAATTTCTTCTCTATTAAACTTCCATTTAGTTGTATCAACTTTAATTTGGTCTGCTAAAATTTCCTTTTCTATGCTTTCTTTTAATCTAATTGTTATTTCAACTTCTTGACCTCTGAATTCTTCAGGAAGTTCGATAGTTAAAATTCTATTCTCAACTTTCACTTCTTTCTTAATAATTGATACTGCCATTATCTTTCTCCTATTTATTTTTTAACGCAATTCTGAAATTTTTTGTCGTAATTCAACAGAGGTAAACTTATCAGCAAAATAAGAAAGAGCACAAGCCCAATCAAATTTGGGTTTCTTTTTAATTTTTGGTAATTGCTCATTTTATTCTACCAAGCACATTATACAACATTTCATCTAAGTTAGCCCTAAAATTATACCTGAATTCAAGCTCCTTCAAATAATACACAAAATACTCTCTGCTTACCCCG
>Ga0308395_1001669_pt1 | contig 13896 bp, 18 predicted proteins | sample Hotspr20SampleP4_FD_202097 | JGI IMG/M metagenome (GOLD analysis project Ga0308395, IMG submission 202097) | Hot spring phototrophic mat microbial communities from Mushroom Spring, Yellowstone National Park, Wyoming, United States - 20050930_P4 ...
CTGGGATGTTGGAGACTAAATATGGAGTGTTTTTAGGGTGTGCCAATTGGTTTGATGTGTTGGTGGATGTTTGGAAGATGCAAAAGGATGCGGAGGAACCGATACTTGTGTCGGCGTTGTATATTTACCTGATGCCTATTGTGGAGAAGGCAGAATTTGTGAAAGAGTATTTGGAGAGGTTTTACAGAAGGCAACTCAGGATGTATGGAGAAACTCCTTTTCTAAATGCATGTGGGATAGCCCTTATGAAGCTTGGGTGTGATGTGAGAATTGAGGAACCTAAAAGTAGAAGTGCAGAAATCATATGGTATTGGTAAAACCTAAAGGAGGTTAAGAGATGGAACAAAAGAATGTTCAAACCCAAACCCAAACCGAGGCAGAGTTGAAGAGGGTAGCAAAGAAGATATTTGAGGGAGAACCTCTGACTGTGGAAGAAGCGATGCTGCTGACGGATAGGGAGAAAATCTGGACTATTTCTTCCTATGTGTGGGACCTGGTTGTGCGTTCTATCTGAGAGGGATTTTTGAGAGGGAAGAAAATTTGTGAAAATTTGTGAACCTCTGCCGAGGACACCCGGGTGGCGACCAAGGGTGTCCGTCCCTCCCTATTGTGGGAGGGTTGCCTTAAGGGTTAAAGCCCTTAGAGGCTAAGGCGGAGGTGTAGGCAGGGAGGCGGGCAATCTGTCCCAAGACCGCTCCTCTCCCAAAAGGAGAGAGTTAGGCGTGAGGGATGGATTGTCCCAAGACCTCCTTAGCCGAAGCCTTTCCACGCTGCCCGTTCTCCCCCACCGCCGAGATCCCCGGCGGGCGGGGGGATCTGGGCGGTGGGGGGAGGGCTTAAAAACCTAAAAAGGAGGTGTGAACATGATAAAGGTAGTTGTTTATACGTTTGGAGACACAAATTGGATTATGGAGTTTGATGGAACCGAGAGTGTAGATGAGGTGATGGAACGATTGGGGAAAGCAGCAAAAGAGGCAAAATATCTGTTGCCCTTTAGCTGTGTTCTCCCTGAGTTTGAAGAGAAACTCAGGAAAATTATGAGGTCTTCCGTTGGAACCTACCTTGGGCTGTTAGTTTCCGAAATGCTTGAGGACATAGAATTAGACCGGGCTGTGCAGTTCGGTCAGTCAGTTATAAGAAGGTAAAGGTTCCTTATTCGTCCGTTGCCCCGCCCGGCCTTTTCTAAACTTTCCGTTTTTAGTTAAAATGAACCTTATGAGGGTTTTAGATTTTATCAGACCAACTTTGGAAAGCTTCTTTGGGTTTGCCAAAGAGATGGATAAAGAGTTCCTTTCCTACATTGAGAGGGAGGAACTCTATGAAGGGCTTAAAAAAGCCCAAGAGTTGAAGGAAAGACAGCAGGAACCTTTGAAAAGGCTTTACTGTGAGTGGGCGGAGAAGAGTTTTAAGTTTTTGATAGACAGGTGGGTCTATTTTGAGGACTTGCCAAGTGAAAGCTTTTTGCTTACTTCTGGGCTAAAAGGGTCAAAAAAGCTAAGCTTTTTGGCGATGCTTGCCATTAGGGAGGAGGATGCGAAAAGTTTGACTGAGGAAGAGTTTGAGTTGAGTAAGTATATCTCGGAAAATCTTGAGGAACTTTATGTTTATAAATTTGTGAATGCCCTTGCTGATTTATCGCTTTTTAGAGGAGACTGTGGAAATTATAGTGTAGTTATTTCTCCTGTTAGGGTGGTGAGAATATTTGATGTTGATTCGCATGGACTTTTGCACAACGATAGCTTGATGATTATTCCTTACACTTTAAAGCTAAGGTGTTTATATGATAAGTTTTTTGAGGAACACCACGCCACCTTTTCTCGCATACTCTCTGACAGGCTATCTCAAGCTATTAAGGAGGGCTTTCCTGAGAAGCAAGTAAGGTTAATTCAAACTGCGATAGCGGTAATCAAGGAAGATCCTGACAGCTTGCCAAAGGGAGAACCTAAGAGTTTTGCGGAGAAGTGGTTGAGGGGAGAGTTGGAGGAGTTTATGGGGGTGTAAATCATATGGTATTGGTGAAAGGAATTGGTGAACCTGTGTTAGGGGGAGTGGAGTGAACCGGGGAATGGGGGAGGAAAACCCCTATTCTCTCGGAGTCTGTGGGGTCCAGGTGGCTCAGGGAGGAGGGCGCCCCCAGTCCCATATGGGATTGGTTCTCCCGGGTCGGGCCGTCCATGGCTAACGAAACTTCCCTACGGGCCTGCCAGACCTATTCGGCTGGCAGGCACGGGAAGCACAGGAGAATTTAAGTAATTGGGTTTTTAAAAAGTCAGTTCCCTTTTTCGTTTTCTAAAAACACAAACACAAGCGTTAGATTTGTGGATTTTGAATTGGTGACCCCGGCGGGCGTGGTCATCCACAGGTAAGAGTGGCCAAAGGCCACCGCCACGCCCCTCCTCCTCCCTCCCCCGTAGGGAGGTGGAAAGCCGGGGAGGAGGAAGGATGAAGAAGTTAACGGATGAGGTAAGAGAGTTATACCTCTTCCACAAGAGGGTCCTAAAGACCCTCTTGTATGACCTCCCCAGGTTTTTTATAAACCTGGGCGGGAAGAGGAGGGCATAGTCCCTCCTCCTTTTTAGTAAGTTTCCCCTTGAGTTTCCGAATTTTTTAGGCCTCGTGTGGCTGGGCGGTGCCCCCAGCCGTAAGCTGCCCCTCAGGGGCAGGCCGTCCAGCTAAGCCCTCCTGCAAGGGAGGGACACGGGGTCGTAGGAGGTCAGAAATGGCCACATTTATTTCAAACGCTTTCTCCATAAGCATGATCTCTCCCCTCCCTCCCCAGGGGCGGACTGTTAAGGTTCGCCCCATCAGCTTGGAGGAGGCCAAAAGCCTCCTCCGGGAGGGGTATATAAGTGCGGTGGGGCACCCCTCCACCGCACAGGTGATGTCGGCCCTATTGGGGGTGGATATCCCTCCCAATAGGGTGAGCATCACCCTTCAACCAGGGGACAGGGTTCTGGTATTTCAGTTAAGCGTTCGCTTAGCTGAAGGCCAGGTCCTGTCCAAAGAGGAGGTTCTGGACCTCTACGAAGGGGGCCAGGCTTCCTTTGCACTGGTGGAGGTGATGGACCAGTGATAGAGGTCCACCTCTCAAATGGAGGCGGAATAATCCGCCTCCAGAGAGTTGGTGTGGGCTACTATCAGGTAGTCCACACAAGAAGAACAGGGGAGACGATAAACTCTCCCCTGTTCCAAGATGCGGGGGCAGCCGTAAAATGGGCTATATCGCTAATGAATCGGATAGCCCAGGAGTATGCCCCCTCCTCCACCAAGGCGGGCACTTAAAAAGCCCGCCCTTTTTAAGAGTCCGTTTCCCTTGTTTCCTTTTAAAACACATACACTCAAAACTCATCCAAAACGCACCTACCTGAATTGGTCAACCCAAGTCCGTCTCTACATCCTTTCAGTCAGGCCAAATTTTTCAAAATCTTCCAATCCAGCCAAGCCATCAATCAGACAGCCAAGCCTTTTGGGTGCTTCTCCCTGCTTTTAGGGAGGAGTCTGTCTTTAGAGGCTTGGTGTGCCTTTGGGTGGGAGTCTGACTTTTTCTTTCAGGGCTGGACTCTGGCTAAATGGGATTAGTCTGTCTTTTTACAAGGAGACACTTGGGCTTTATAGGGATGATTCTGTCCTTTTGAAAGGATTAGTTTGCCTTCAGGTAAGGGTGGGATTCTGTCCTATTTCAGGGCGAGATTAACGGCTATAGGTTTACTGGGAGTCTGGCTTAACGGGGTTAGTCTGGCTTTTTAGAAGAATACTGCCTTTGTAGGAGTAGTCTGTCTTTTGAAGCAGGATTCTGTCTTTACGGAGTCTGCTTTGATAGGGACACACAGGAAGGAAGCTGTCTTTTGAGACGGACTCTGCCTTGATAGGAGTAGTCTGCCTTTTTGGGACAGTCTGGCTTTATAGGATGACTCTGTCTAAGGGCTTAGAGTTCTTCAGAGGGCTTACTGTGCCTCTGTGGGAGGACTCTGTCTGCTAAGGGGAATTCTTACCTTACAACTCCCACTGTAAGGTAAGAAAAAAGGGAAAGAGTCTGTCTTCATGGAATTAGTAAGCCCTGCCTTGTGGGCTGGCCATCCAGGGTAAGATGCCCCATAGGGGCACGCCAGTCCACGCCCGAAAGGGTAAAGGCGGGGAGGAGGAAAGAGATGTGTAAATTAAGGAGATATGAGATCTGGGTGGCCTATGCGCCGCCACCAGATCCGATTGACCACCCTGAGCCTTTTCTCAGGGTAGCGGCCCCAGCAGACTGGGGATATGACAGGGTTTTAAATACCCTGTTGGAAAAGGGCTACGAGGTATCTTTTGTATTAGACCTGCCTCAAGCCCTTAAGAACGGGCTTGCAGAAGCCCGTTTCTGTGGCGTTCCTATAGGGGAACGCTTTATGAAGGCTTGGGATTACATTCCAAGTCTTATCGTTTTTCTGCCCTCTGGGAGGGTAATAACTCCCAGAAGGGTGTCCCGTGGGTATAGCAAGAGGGTGATAAGTGTGCCCGCATATCCACGGGCGATAACGTCCGCATATCACTATGCGGACGGAGAGTGGCGGGTATTTACCATACTCGCCACGGATGTCCCCAATGATCTCTTTGAGAAGGGGGCATACAGGGATGCCCTGGGGGTTATCCTTGAGGACTTCCTCCCTCGGGGGTGGCTATACACTCCCATAAAGAGGGGGTTTGAAGTGGAGCTTGGGGGGCTAACAAAAACTCAAGCTCACGCTGTGTGTAGGCTCCTAAGAGAGCTTACACAAAAACTTCTGCGGGGGGTGTTAACCTACCGTAGGGGGACTACCCCACGGAGGCCTCTCCCGCAGGAATACCTGAGGTTCCTTACTCAAGAGGAACTTCAGGCAATCCAGCCTTTGCTGGATTGATATTGATAGGGGGCACTTTGCCCCCTGAGTATTACAAAATTTGTAAGCCTAATCTTCAAGGGCATATTTTGCCTGCCTCCCACCTTCTTCTTCTTTGAAAATCCTTGTTTTGATGTAGGCAGAATTCTTACCCTACATTTCGTCGTGTAAGGTAAGACCTGGAGTTCCCATGGAGGAAGTATTTGTAAGCCCTGCCCAAAAGAGGTCTTCTGTCCTCTTGCCTCCTCTTATGTGAGGAGGTGCCCGTATGGGCTAAGGCAGGGATAGGGGGAAGGAGTTCCCTTCTCCCGAAGCCGTATAAAACTTTTTAAGGAGGTGTAAAGATGAAAGTGAGGGACATGGAACAACTTAAGATGTCCCTCAAGCTGTATAAAGACAGCTTGGGGGACGAGAGGCTAAAAGTAAGGGAGGATAAACGCCTCCCTGCAGAAGTTGGGCAGATCAGAGTCTTCTTCTGGTCGCCCAACGAATACGTCCTCATCTTCCATGTTGAGGACGACGGGCTTGTCCACGCCGTTCCTCTAACGGAGTGGGTAAGCCTGACTACGTGCAGCCTCAGAGTGCACGTGAGGAACTACACCTGGGCACCACTACCTTTTGTGGTGTATCTCAGGAAAGAGGTGCTGGAGGAGGAAAGCTATCCTCTGGCCCTGGTGAGACCTGAGACCATCCAAAAGGTTCTCAGGGCCGTGGACAGGTCTCCCACCTGGTCAGCCTGGAGACCTGTCAGAGAGTTCCTCAACATCGTGTGGAAGAGGTGGGAGGAACTCACCCTGGGGTCGTTGTTCCACACACACGACCTCAGGGAAAAGGGAGAGGGCTAAAACCTCTCCCTTTAGAGGGCGAAACTGCCCTCTGCGTCGCCCTTTCCTTTTCTAATTAGTTAGCCGAGTAAGGTTTCCTCCTGTAGTCCAATTTCTACCAGCTATTCACCTAAAGCCCTCAGAAGGGCAGGAAAAGACAAGTAAGCTTATTTGCCAGCCTTTTTCCATGGGATGAGTCTGTCTTTATGGGCGTAGTCTGCCCTTTCAAGGGATGAGTCTGCCTTTAGGGGCGTATTGTGCCTATTTAGACCGCTTTTCTGTTCCTTGAAATTCCTTGATTTGTCGGTGGCGGAATTCTTACCTTACATTTTGGATTGTAAGGTAAGACAGGTTTATTTGGGTGAATTTGTCAGCCCAGGCATTTGGGTGCGGTCATCTTTGTGAAAGTTGGGGGCTACTCTTACATAAGAGTAGCAGTGAGGCTGTTCTAAAAATCCCTCATCGAGATCGTCCCCCCAGCCTCTAAAGGAACTAACCCGTTAGAACGCCTCACCCTATACCACACCCCTTCCACCAACACGGGCTTCAGAGGAGAAAGGTCTCTTGGCAAAACCCTTCCAAGGATAGGGAAGAGGAGGGCTTCCTTCAGAACTTGCCAAGCACTTTGAAGGGTAGTTTTTGCCACCCTTCCCTGCTTGGGATTCCTTCCATAGGCTCCCTCACAGGAGCTTGGCTCACTCTGAAGGCTTTGTATGAGATTGATTAATAGCTTTCTTGCATCCTCTACACTCCTTAGTTCGCTTTTTAGTGCGTTTCTCTTGTATTCGTTGGTTTCCTTCTCTATAAGCTCCGTAAGTTCTTTTTCCCTCTCCTCATACTTCTTTAGGGCAAACTCTAAATATGCTTTGTCTTTCAAAAGTTTCCCGTAGTTCTCAGGCATGTCCTCTTTAAAGCCCAGTGCCCTTCTTCCTATCACATAAGCACCAGCGATGTCTTTATCTATGCTTAACTGCGGTGCATACTTTAGCATGCCTATGATTGATGTATAGGCAGGATTAACCTCTACTACCTCCACTCCTTTTAACACTGCAACCCTCTTCAGCTTTTGCAAGAACTTTTTAGCGTTCCACTGATGAAGTCTTTTTCTTAGCTTAGCCTTTCCATCTCCACGCATTCCTTTTTTGAGTTTCTTTAGGTTCTCTATGGCTATAGCTTTACCTTTCTGAATGGCTATATCCAGTAGCTGATGGGCTAATATCCACTCTTGTTGGTCTTTGCTGTTTTGAGAAAGTCCTATGAGGTGGTGTAAGCTGATGGTTTGATAGCTTAGTAGTTCTCCAGTTTTTGAAACTTCCGCTATGGCTAAGTGGATGGGTGATGCGTTAGTGTCTATGGCTATTACTCCCTTCTCTTTGGTGTATTTCACTTCAGGTGTTGGAAGTTCAAAGGATACACTCCCATAAACTTCTCCATTCCTTAGCTTTAACTCCACTGTATAAGGGAAATAGCTTTGAGTTTGCCAGCTTTCTAAAAGCATAATCATAAAGGTTATCCACTTGTCTTTACTATTGCTTGGTTCTCTTAGCACTTTAGCATAAATAAATTCTCTGTTTCCTATGGTAATCCTGAGGTGTAGCTGTCCTTCTTTGTCCTCAAATCTCAGTAGTCTGTTGCCTTTATCTTCTTTTGATTTTGACCCGATGCTTATAAGTGTTCCTTGTCTTAGTTCTCTCCACTGCTTTTTAAGTCTTTCTCTCAATTTTCCTGTAAGGTGATTTTTACAAAGCTTTTCAAAAAGTCTTTGGCCTCCAAAGACTACTGGCTTATCTGTGGGATATTGTTTAGCTTTGTATATGGCTGAATCAATATATTTTGTTGGTAATTCAGGAAATAGCTGTCTTAGTCTATGGTATATTTGGGTGTGAGGATTTTTTGTTTTTTCCTTTTCCAGATCCTTTAGCATGTTGTATGCTACATGAATAGCAGAGGATTGCTTGCGCATTAGCTTTATGAGTTTTTCTTTGTCTTCCTTTTTCAGTTCAAGCTTAAACTGTAAGCTAACAAACATCAGGGTTAGATTTTAGCCTTAAAACTCTTCTGTGTCAATGGGTTTGTATTTTTAGAACAGCCTCGAGTAGCAGTTGACATCACCCTTGTCTTCTAAGGCAGGGGCAATGTAGGGGGCATTATGCCTCCTGAGTTTTGCTTCCTTTTTTTCAATTTCTAATCCCGCCCTGTAGGTAGGCCATACAGGGTAAATCTCCCCATAGGGGAGTGCCTACCTACTCCTACAAGGGAATGAGGCGGGAAGGAGGAAGAGATGAATAAGTGGCTTGTGTATGTGCCGTATGATGATGTGCCTCAAAGAAGCTTTCTTGTTGTAGCCCCCGCAGACTGGGGGCAGGACAGGGTGGTGAAAGCCCTGTTGGACATGGGCTTAGATGGGGTCAGCTTGAGACCTCACGACGCCCAGGCTAACATTGACAGCCTGTGCGGGCTTGTCAAGGTGGTCTACCTTCCAGACTGGAGGGTAGATACACAAAGGGTCATCTTCTGACCCTCGGGTTTTTTAAAAAAGGAGGTTCTGCCATGGCACAGGAAGAAGTTATCAAGCTTTGGGACTTGTTTGAATGTGATTTCTTAGGGCTTAGGGTTGAAGGAGAGGTTGTGAGGGAAAAGATGGAGGAGATCATAATGAGAAATGGCAAAATTGTGGTGCTGGACTTTGAAGGTGTGAGAGGGATAGCCCACACCTTTGCCGATGAAATCGTGGGCATATTCGCAAGGGCTTTTGGAAAGGAGTGGTTGAAGAGAAATGTTAGGGTTATAAACGCCAACGAAAACGTGAGGGCTATGTTGAACTTGGCAGTCAAGATCGCCCTAAGACATCAGCAAAGCAGCTGACTGAAGAGGGCCTTTGTGCCCTCTGAGTTTTTCTTTCCCTTCTCTTTCAGAAAGTTGTAAACCCTGTCCTAAAGGTGCGGCCATCCAAGGTAAGAGGCGCCATAGGCGCCCGCCGCACCGCCTGAAAGGGTAGGGCAGGAAGGAGGAAAGCCATGGTCTATATGGATGTGAAAAACCTTGTAAGGAGGTGTGCCCAAGAGGCACTAAAGCTGCCTTTGGCTAAGGGTCTTAGTGCCCGTAGTAAAGAGAGGGCATACGGGAATGCCCTCATAGAGTGCGTGAGGAGGCACTTCGTTAAGAAGATGCTTCCAGATGAAGTGGGATATGGTAGTGGGTGTATTTATGCGGTGAAGTATTTACCTGCACCCTCGTATGATGTGTGGAACTGTGAGATAAACGAGGAAGTGGTTATTCTGAAATCGGGTTTAGGGTTTGTGGACCCTCAAATAAGGGAAGAACTTATTGAAGTATATAAGCGAACTGAACTCTCCTTTTGCATTATAGACAAGGAAACTCAAAAAGCCCTTGAGGATGAACTCCAGAAGTATGTTTGTCTTGATTGCGATGAATACACAAACACGCCCGCCCTGATGTGTTGGTTTGCAAGCCATATGGAGGATTATAGCCCTCTGGAGGAATGGAATGAGGCGGCCAGAAAGCTAAGAGAGGAGTGGGAAAAGTCCTAACCTACTACCTGTCTCCTTCTGAGAGGGCCTTTGTGCCCTCTGAGTTTTCTTCTTCCCTTTCATTAGTTAGTCCCGCTTATGTTGTGGCCATCCAGGGTAAGTGTGTCCCGAAGGGACACCGCCACGACAGTTCTCCCAAGAGGAGAACAGGTGGGACAGGAGGCATGTTATGGCGGTTTATCTTTGTAATTCCTTCACGCTGTCTATGATAACGCCCGATCTTCTTAATGCGGGTGTGGTTATCAAGGCCTCCCCAATAAGCTTGGAGGAGGCTAAGTCCCTGTTGCAGCAGGGCTTTGTATCAGCGGTGGGCCACGAGTCCACTGCAAAAGTCCTGAGTGTTTTACTCGGGACTGAGGTGCCCTTCAACAGGGTGCAGATCGCCATAACTGGGGAAGACATAATAGTCTCCTTCCAGTTTATGGTGAGACTTCCTGAGGGCAAAGTCCTTGGGGAGGAGGAAGTGGTTGCCCTCTATAATGAGGGCAAGATCAAGTTCTTTAAGGTGGAGGTAGTCCTCCCAGCAGAGAAGGGCCTTCCCTGCACACTGCAGAAAGTGTAAATACTGCATCTGCAACTGCGGGGGGGTAGTTCAGTGTGCGGGGGCTTTTATGCCCCCTGAGTTTTGCTTCTCTTCCTTCTTCTTGAAGACTTCTCCAATTTTGTAAGTTGTAATCCCGCCTTGTGGGTAGGTCATCCACGGTAAGACCTCCCAAAGGGAGGCACCTACCCATTCCCGAGAGGGAATAAGGCGGGAAGGAGGAAAGCTATGGGGCAATACTACGTAGCTGCTAATCTTACAAAGCGGGAATTTCTGGACCCATATCGTCTTGGGTCTGGGGGCAAGCTTGTAGAGATGTTCTACTCAGATTGGTTTTCAAAGGCACTCCTTGCTGCCCTTGCGTTGGGAGATTGGACACTTCCTGATCACCCGTTTGTGGGAAGATGGGCGGGTGATCAGGTGATTTTAGTGGGAGACTATATGGGCTTTTATTACGTCTCCCGCTTAATCAGTGATGGAAAGCTAAATCTTCCCTCTTACGTATTGGAGGAGTTGAAAAAACTGGATGAAGATGAAAGTGTGGTAGAGGCGTCTTTCTACTCCTACGTCAGAAATAATTTCAAAGATATTTCGGTAGAGGCTATTAAGTTCATATACCGAGTGGATCCAGAGGAGGGTCTACGGTTGGCCATGAAACTCATAGCCCACTGTATTAGATGGGAGTATGCCCTCCAGCTGCTGGAGGATAAAGAAATCAAAAAAGCCCTCCAGAAGGAAATGGGAAAGGATTTCCGAAGAGTCCTTTCCCGTATTAAGCGGCTTGCCGTTGAGTATGTATAAGGGGCCTCGTGCCCCTCTCTTCCCTTCAACGCATCGGGAAGGAATTCTTACCTTACATTGTAAGTTGTAAGGTAAGACAAGCTAAAACAGAAATTCCCGCTTTTTGAACGTGATTTCTCACTTTTCAAACGCATCTGAGAAATTTCTAAACCCTACCTATAGGCTATGGCCATCCACAGGTAAGAGTGTCCATAGGGCACCGCCATAGCGTCCCGCAAGGGAAAGGGTAGGGTAGGAGGAGAAGGATGAAGAAGGTAGTGCTAACGCCACTCTACGGGCAGAATCCTAATGCGGAGAACGCAGCTATCGCCTTTTCAGAGAGACAGTGGGGAAAGGTTCTAAAGCTGCGGAAAAGTTTCCCTGAGTGTTGGGATCCTGAGTATGCAGCTGGAGTTCAAATTGGTAATGTGAACTACTCCACCTTACAGAAGATGGAGCTTCCTGCTTCACCGAGGGCAATGCCCTCTCCACAGGCTTAACTTCGGGTCGCTCCAACCCTAGGTTCCTTGATTATCGGGACATAGATTAGTATAACCCAAAATAAGAGCCATGTCAAGTCTTTTGCAATTCATCTCCACCTTATAGAAGATGGAGACTTCTTGCGGAGGTGTGTTAAACCTTCCCACTTCCATATTAGAGGAGCTGCAGGGGCCTTGGTGGAACAGTCCCCCCCTCTCCAGCTTAGCCCTAAGGAAGTTCAAAGACATCACCAAAGAGGTAGTTGACTCCCTCTGCCCTTCGGACCCAGAGGAAGGCTTTGCGTTCCAAATGTTTTTTAATCTAATCCTTGAACGACGCAAGATGATGAGGTATTGGGTTTGATCCCACGGGGAAATAGCGGTCTTTTTGGCCGCTGAGTTAGGGCCTCGTGCCCTCCTTTTTTAAACAACAAACCGACAAAAAAGAACGGAATTTATCACTTTTTAAACGCCCGCAAAGAAATTTTGAATTGGTTGCCCCCTGTTCGATAGGTGAGGTCATCCACAGGTAAGACCGTCCAAAGGACGGCGCCTCACCGTCCCGCAAGGGATAGGACAGGGAGGAGGTATGCCATGCAGAAAGTTCTTCTTATCGGCCCATCCAGCCCAATGGGTGTCTGCTTTCCCAACGAATATTGCAGACACCATCACCTTTTCCACATCGGAGGCCCTCTGTATGAAAACGATGTGGAAAATGAGTTCATCCCCGCCCTTAAAGAGGCGGACGTGATTTACAGCTTCCTCACTGAAGAGGAGGCGGCAATCCTAAGCAGGGATATCAAACTGGAGATCCCCTCCAGAAATATCACAAGACTGGAGGAGGCCTTCTATGAGGGCTACTCCTTCAGCTACTTTGGCAAGGGGTTCAGACGTGTCAGGGGCCCCAAGATCTACCTCATCATACCTTGCACGGAGGAGAAAGCTATGATCTCCAGGGTTTGGATATCCTTCACAGGCGGTGGAGGCTAAACTCTGCCTTCGGGGGCTTTATGCCCCCTGAGTTTTCTTTCCCTTTTCCCCTTCTATTGGTTTCCCTCTGTCCCGTTGCCGTGGTCATCCACAGGTAAGAGTGGCCAAAGGCCACCGCCACGGACTTCCGCAAGGAAGAGGGCAGAGGGGGAGGCAGTCATGCAACACCAAGCCCAACAACCTACCCAGCAAGTGAGGCCTCAAAGGCCTCAAGCCCAAGCCACTCAAGGGCAGCAATCTGTCCTTGAGTTCTTCCACAAGGCCAGCGAGGACAGGTATAAAAAGCTTGTCCTTGCTGTGTCTGAAAGAGGCGGAGTAATCCTCCGTCTCATTGAGAGGGAAGGCGAAGGCCAAAAGTCCATCGTCTTTTCCCTCAACAGAACAGAACTCATCTCCCTTGCAAGGGAGGTTGAGTTCTACCTCATGGGGGTGGTAAAGCCCACTCCCAATGGTAGTGGAAAGCCCACTGTGGTGGGACTTTTCCACTATAACGAGACCTCAGGTCAGTATAAGAAGCTGGCCGTGGAGGTCTTTGAGGATGGAGGGCTTGCCCTGGTCCTCCGTGAAGGGGAGAAGGGCAAGATCCCCAATGGGATCGTTTTCAGCCTCAGTAGGGCTGAGGCGATCCACCTGGTGGAGGAGTTAAAACTTCTCTTCCAGAAGAGGGTTTAAAAGCCCTGAGTGAGGATGCGGGCGTCCCGCCCGCTTTTTATTTAGTCAAACCCTGCGTTGAATGGGCCTTACTTGGGGGATTACCCCCAGCCCATTCGTCCCTGAAGAGGGGCAGCAGGGGAAGGAGGTAAAGCTATGAGAAAGACCCTGAGAATAAGCTACCCCTTTAACAAGGTGGAGGGTCTCTACTGTTTGGAACCCTGCGTCACGTGGAAGTCTCTTAGCATAGCGGACTTTAAGTATCTTGGGGACCGCCAAATTGTGGAGGTTCTCAAAGAAGAGGTCGTGATAAAGGACCTCTCTGGGTTCCTGCCCTGGGAAGAGTATGGGCAGGAGGATGAATGGGCAAGGTTTTATGCCTACGAGGGGTCTAATAACCCTCTGGACATAGACCTTCCCTTTGTGGCGGACGTTCCCATGAGGGGCGTTGTTCTTTTGGAAGGATGTGCCACTGGAAGGCGTATCCTCGTAGTCCTTGAAGAGGTTTGGGAAAACCCAGACCAATTCAAGGAAGGTTCTCCCTTTAGGGAGTTTCTTTTGAGGGAAGGCTTTGCCTTCTTGGAACCCCCCTCCCTGAAGGATGCGGACATCTTACTTGGGGGAGACCCCGAGTTTGAGGTGGTAGACCTTGCAGAAGGGGAGGTGATCCCTGCTTATGAGGTGGATGTTTTTGAGAGGGGTTCCCACAATCCCTTCTCAAAGGTAGGCACAGACGGAGATGTTTCTATAGCAGAACTCCGTCCAGGGCCCTGTGGAACTCCCGAGGAGTATGTGCGGGAGGTTGAGGCTATCCTCAGGAACCTCAGATTGAGGGTTCCGTGGGTGGGCTTGTCTGTAGAGGGTGATGTCTATCCTCTTGGTGGGCACATCCACGTGGGCGCCGACGATGCTGCCGCCAGGGACACCCTCCAAGCTAATGTGGGGGTTTTCATTGAACTGCTTGATGACTTTGTGGGGAAAGTCCTTCTCCCCACATCAGGAGACGCAAGAGGGATGTATGCAATGCTTTCTGCATACGAAGAGAAGCCCTATGGCTGGGAATACAGAACACCCCCAGCCAGCATCTACGGAGACCTTGAGGTTCTCCGTATTACCTACAAGCTTACTAAAGGGCTTGTAGAAAAGCTTCTGAGGGAGGGAGAAATCTCCTACGAAGTTGGAGAGAATAAGATCCCTCCCTTTGAGGAATACCTTGCTTTTCTC
>Ga0308395_1001670_pt1 | contig 13887 bp, 10 predicted proteins | sample Hotspr20SampleP4_FD_202097 | JGI IMG/M metagenome (GOLD analysis project Ga0308395, IMG submission 202097) | Hot spring phototrophic mat microbial communities from Mushroom Spring, Yellowstone National Park, Wyoming, United States - 20050930_P4 ...
CTGAATTTATTTCAGGGTCTCTTTTTGAGATGCTGAATCAAGTTCAGCATGACGAGATAGTGGTAACGTCACCCTGAATTTATTTCAGGGTCTCTTTTTGAGATGCTGAATCAAGTTCAGCATGACGGGGTGGTGGTAACGTCACCCTGAACACCACTTATGCTTCACCCTGAACACCAAAGAAGTGCGTCACCCTGAATTTATTTCAGGGTCTCGTTTTTTCTCTACGTCACCCTGAACTTGTTTCAGGGTCTCGTTTTTCACCCTCGACGTTTCAGGGTCTCGTGTTTGTCTCTACGTCACCCTGAATTTATTTCAGGGTCTCTTTTTGAGATGCTGAATCAAGTTCAGCATGACGAGATAGTGGTAACGTCACCCTGAATTTATTTCAGGGTCTCTTTTTGAGATGCTGAATCAAGTTCAGCATGACGAGATAGTGGTAACGTCACCCTGAATTTATTTCAGGGTCTCTTTTTGAGATGCTGAATCAAGTTCAGCATGACGAGATAGTGGTAACGTCACCCTGAATTTATTTCAGGGTCTCTTTTTGAGATGCTGAATCAAGTTCAGCATGACGAAGTGGTGAGATGCTGAATCGAGTTCAGCATGACGGGGTAGTAACGTCACCCTGAACACCAAAGAAGTTGCGTCACCCTGAATTTATTTCAGGGTCTCGTCTTTCTCAGTGGTTTTTAGAGTCCCACAGTGAAAAATCGAAACTGCGAGACCACTTCGCAATGAGTTACCGCAAATTGAATATACGGTGATAGCTCTGGGGAGAGAATGCTTCGGAAACCAAAAAACCACACTCGCGGTGACAACCCCCGGGAGAAACTCTTCGGCTCGTGTCATCCTTTTGAAGAGTCACCGCTTGTACCATGGGGTTCTGGGTGGGGTTTTCAAATTGTCGCCTATTTTTGGGATGAAAGCTTGATAGATTGGAAGATTCGAAGTATCCTTATAACATAGAGAGGGTGAGGAGTGTATGTGGTTGAAAATCGCCGTTACCGTGGAAGTTATCGTGCTTTTGAGTTTTTTTGTTACCCCCCTTTTTTCTCTGGAAGCTATTGATCGTGCGGAGGTGCTTCTAGAGGAGGGGAGAAACGACGAGGCGCTGGAGCTCCTTGTGCCGCTTTTAAAGAGTGAAAACGAGGAAGAGCTTGCTCGAGCGACCGAGCTTCTCTATCGCCTTTACTACGAGAAAGGGGAAAAGGATCAAGCGGTTGCAGCTTTAGAAGCCTATCGAAAGAAGTTCCCGGACACCCCCACCGGTTATCTCTATCTCTATTGGATAGCGAAGGTGGAGGAGGAGCGGCAGAACTTCGATCGTGCGCTTGCGCTTTTTTTCAAGCTCATCGATACCTATCCGGAGGATCCGAATTTTTCGGACCCCTATAACCTCAGGTGTCAAGCCAGGGAAGATATTGCCTATATCCTGCGGTACTCTAAGAACGATTACCCCCAGGCGGTGAAAGCCTATGAAGCGGTTTTATCCTGTATCGAAGAAGAGGAAAAACCCCGGATCCTCATGGAAATCGCTTCTTGCTATGAAAAGATGAAGGACTTTGCCAGAGCCAAAGAGACTTACGCAAGGGTTGGCAAGGAGTCGGAGGATGAGTTTTACCGCCGGTGGTCTGAGTTGCGTATCCAGTACCTCACCGAAAAGCCCTCCGGTGCTCAAAAAACCCCTCAGGCGCTCGCCGAAAAGCTCGCTCAAGCTTTCGAAAAAAGGGACCTGGGGGCGCTGGAGAAACTGGCCAAAAAGGGCGATTTCTGGGCGGGGGTGATTTTCAGCGAGTTCGATATCGATACCTTCGCCAAAACTAGAACTTATTTTGCCCGTTACCTCAAATCTTCGCCGGGACTTCGGGTGAATAGAACCCCGGAAAAGAAAAATAACGATCTGGTTTTACGCCTGGAAAACTGGGGCGATCCCGACTACAACATCCTGTATCTCGTCATCGAGGAAGGAATCTATGGCTGGGAGTGGAAGGGGATCATCCTCTCCAGCACCAGCCTGGAAAGCCTTTCTGAATCTTCTCCGGCGGGTGAGGGAAACCACTAAAGGAGTGATGCTCTTTGAGAGAGCGGGTGGCATCTCGGCAGAGGAAAACCACAGAAACCATGGTGGAAGTGGATTTGCATCTCGATGGAACGGGAAAAGCGGAAATCGAGATGGATATCCCCTTCTTCCCCCATCTTCTGACGAGCCTGGCTTTTTACGCGAGCTGGGATTTGCGTCTTGCCGCTCTGGGGGATGTGGCGCTCGTCGATGCCCACCACACTGTGGAGGATGTGGGGATTGTGCTGGGGGAAGCGCTGGCCGAATGTCTGGGTGATAAGAAAGGTATCCGGCGGTTCGCTACCGTTTTTATCCCCATGGATGAAGCGTTGAGCATGGTTTCGCTGGACTGTAGCGGCCGGCCGTATCTTTTCTACGAAACCGTAGCCCTCGCCGAGCGGGTGGGGGAATTCGAGACCACCCTCGTCGAAGAGTTCCTGCGGGCCTTTACCTATAGCGCCAGGATAACCCTTCATGCTAAAATATGGTGGGGTAAAAATGCGCACCATTGTCTGGAGTCGCTCTTTAAAGCTTTGGGTAAAGCATTGCATGAAGCGACAACCGTATCCGGGGAAATCATCCCTTCGACCAAAGGCATTCTATAGGAGAGGGTGGCGATGATCGCAATTGTAGATTACGGAATCGGGAATTTGCACAGTGTTTCCAAGGCGCTGCAGCGGTTGGGAAAGGAAGTAACCATTGCCCAGGACGAGAAGGCGTTGCACGAAGCGGAAGCGATAATACTCCCCGGGGTGGGTTCTTTCGGGGAAGCCATGGAGAACATGGAAAAAACGGGAATCCTCGAACCTCTGCGGCGAGCGCACCTTGAAGGAAAACCCATTCTGGGAATTTGTCTGGGCCTGCAGCTTTTCTTTGAGCGGAGCCAGGAATCCCCCCGCAAAAAGGGGTTGGCGTTTCTGGCCGGAGAAGTCCGCAAGCTCCCTCCCACCTCCAAGATTCCCCACATCGGCTGGAACCGGGTGTACTTCAAAAAAACCACCCCGGTTACCGAAGGTATACCTCAGGGGCGCTTTTTCTACTTTGCCAACTCCTTCTACGCCGTTCCGGAAGAGGAGTCCTGCGTGGTGGGCATCTGCAATTACAACGTGGTAATCCCGGCTATGGTGAACCTCGATAACCTCTGGGGTGTTCAGTTCCACCCCGAGAAGAGTGCCCGCTGGGGTATGAAATTTCTGGAGAACTGGGTGAAAAGTCTTTCCGCATGATCCTTCCCATTCCGGCAATCGACATCATCGCAGGGAAAGTGGTCCGGTTAGAAAAGGGTGATTATGAGCGCCTCACCATTTTCGGCGATTCTCCGCTGGCGGTGGCGCGGAAGTGGGAGGCCGAGGGGGCACCCATGCTCCATGTGGTGGATCTTGAGGGAGCACGGTTGGGACGTCCGGTGAACCTGAGGACCATTCGGAAAATCGTGAAAGGAGTCCATATTCCGGTTCAGGTGGGTGGGGGAATACGCACCGTGGAAACCATGCGGCGCTACCTCGATCTGGGGGCCGAGAGGGTAGTCGTGGGGAGCGTGGCCGTGAAAGACCCCCAGGAATTCGAAAAGATGGTGGCCGAAGCCTCCTTGCAAATCGCGGTGAGCCTGGATGTGGAAGAGGGGAACCTCAAGGTCCAGGGCTGGACGGAAAAGACCACCATCCGGGCGGCGGCATTTGCTCGCAAGCTCCAGGCCGAAGGTATCAATCATTTCATCTTCACCGACATCGCCCAGGACGGGATGCTCACCGGAATCCGTCCCCAGGTGATCCGGGAATTTTTGCGCGAGAGCGGCGTTTCGATCATCCTGGCCGGGGGGGTGAGCCGACCGGAGGATATTGTGCAGGTGAAAGCAATCGAGGGTATCGAGGGAATCATCCTGGGCAAAGCCCTCTACACCTCGGCCCTGCGGTTACCGGAAGTGATTACCATGTTACAGGGGGAATAAAAATTGTTGGCCAAACGAATCATTCCGTGTCTGGATGTGAAAGAGGGAAGAGTGGTGAAGGGCGTCCACTTTGAGGACATCAAAGACGTGGGCGACCCGGTGGAACTCGGGAAGCGCTACGAAGAGGAGGGGGCGGATGAGCTGGTGTTTCTGGACATCACCGCCTCCTACGAAAAGCGGGAAATCATGATCCATGTGGCCGAAAGGGTGGCCGAAACCATCACCATCCCCTTCACCGTGGGCGGGGGCATCGGGAGCGCCGAGCACGTGAGTAAGCTCCTCAAAGCCGGAGCGGATAAGGTTTCCGTGAACACCCAGGCGGTGCTCAACCCGGATCTCGTGCGGGAACTGGCGGAAAAATTCGGGAGCCAGTGCGTGGTGGTGGCCATCGACGTGAAGAAAACCTGGGACCGGATTACCCACCGCAGCTACTGGGAAGTGTTCATCAACGGGGGGCGAACTCCCACCGGCAAGGACGCCATCGCCTGGGCGCAGCAGGTGGAAAAACTGGGGGCCGGGGAGATTCTCCTCACCAGCATGGATACCGACGGCACCCAGTTGGGCTACGACATCAGTCTCACCCGGAAAGTGGCCGAAAAGGTGAACATCCCGGTGATCGCTTCCGGTGGGGCGGGAAAGCTGGAACACCTGGCCGCGGTGTTGCAGGACGGGAAAGCCGACGCTGCCCTGGTCGCTTCTATCTTCCACTATCGTTACTTCACCGTTCCGGAAGCCAAGGCTTTCCTGAAAAAACGGGGTATCCCGGTGCGGGTGGAGGACTGATGGTGAACCTCTGGAGCCTCCTCAAAACCGAAAACGGGCTTATCCCGGCCATCATCCAGGATGTGCGCAGTGGCAAAGTCCTCATGATGGCCTACATGAACGAAGAAGCCCTCCGCAAAACTCAGGAAACCGGCACCACCTGGTTTTACAGCCGCAGCCGCAAAACCCTGTGGAACAAAGGTGAGCAAAGCGGCCACCGCCAGCGGGTCTGTGGAATCTACCTCGACTGTGATAGCGACACCTTACTTATCCAGGTGGAGCAGGAGGGGGTGGCCTGCCACACCGGCTTTTTCTCCTGCTTTCACCGGGAAATCCGTGGGGAGGAAGCCTCTACCCCCGACCCTCAATTCCCCCCTTATACGAAGGCTTCCTTCCTTGCGGAGCTTTTTGAGGTGATTCAAAGCCGCGCCCTTTCTGCAGATTCCACTTCCTACACCGCCCGGCTTTTCGCGGAAGGACGGGAGAAAATTCTGCGCAAAATCACCGAGGAAACCACCGAGGTGCTCCTCGCGACTCTGGAGAGCAACGATACGGATAGAGCGCACCTGCGGTGGGAAGTGGCCGACCTCCTCTACCATCTCCTGGTGCTGTTACAGAACGAAGGCCTCTCCTACTACGACGTGGTGGAAGAGCTGCAACAAAGACGCAAAAAACCGGCGAGGTAGCGGCCGCTACCTCGCCGCTACCTCTCAGAGGGCTGCTTCGCCCGTTTCCCCGGTGCGAATGCGGACCACCTCGCTGACCGGATAGACGAAGATTTTCCCGTCACCGGCTTTATCCGTCCGGGCCACTTCCATCACCGCGTCGACCACCCGCCGGTAATCGTCATCCCGAATGAGCACTTCGATCTTGGTTTTGGGAAGGAAGGGGATCTCGTACTTCCTTCCCCGGAACTGCTCCACCAGGCCTTTCTGGCGCCCCCGTCCCTCCACCGGATAGATGGTTACCCCGGCGTACCCCAGGTTCTCCAGGGTATCCACCACCTCCGCTACCTTTTCCTCACGAACGATGATTTCCAGCTTGTACACGCTCACTCCTCCTTTCGGTAAAGAACATCCGGTGCCGGATGAACTCCGGATAAGCCGGGCTACCGTGCTCGAGAACATCGAGCCCCTGTAATTCTTCTTCCGGGGAAACCCGGATACCCACTGTCCGGTCCATGAGCTTGAAGAAGAGGTACCCCAGGCCGAAGCTCCAGGTAACTACCGTCACCACCCCGATGAGCTGGGCAAGAAGCTGTCCTGCACCGCCTCCGTAGAAGAGTCCGGTAACATAAGGTGGTTCAAGAGAATAGAGCCCATAGGTCCCATCGGCAAAAAGTCCCACACTCAGAAGTCCCCACAGGCCATTAATGCCGTGGACGCTCACCGCTCCTACGGGGTCGTCGATTCCCCGGGATTCCAGAAAATAGACCCCGGCGATCACCAGGATTCCGGCCACCGCCCCGATCACCACCGCCGCCCACCCCTCAATCCAGGCGCAGGGTGCGGTGACGGCCACCAGTCCTCCCAGGGTTCCATTGAGCGTCATCCCCAGGTCCCACTTTCTGGTCTTGGCGTACATGATGATGAGGGTGACGAAAGCCCCGGCTGCGGCAGCCAGGTTGGTATTCACTGCCACCATGGCGGTTCGCAGGTGATGGGCGCTGAAGGTGCTGCCGGGGTTAAACCCGAACCACCCGAACCACAGGATAAAGGTTCCCAGTGCCGCTAAGGACATATTGTGGCCGGGGATAGCCAGGGGTTTCCGGTCTTTCCCGTACTTCCCGAAGCGTGGGCCGAGCACCATCGCCCCGGCCAGTCCCACCATTCCTCCCACCGCGTGCACCACACCGGATCCAGCAAAATCCACATGCCCCGCTCCGAAGGGAAGGCTACTCAACCACCCTCCCCCCCACACCCAGTGCGCGTAGATGGGATAAACGAAGAGACTGACGAGAAACGTATAGAGGAGGTAGATGGAGAATTTCAGCCGTTCCGCCACCGCTCCGGAGACGATGGTTGCCGCGGTTCCGCAAAAAACCAATTGCCAGAAAAAGTCAAGATAGGTCCCCACATCATAGGACTCCCCAAGCAGAAGCCACCGACCCATCCCGATGAAACCACCCGCATCGTTTCCCTTCAAAAACCCGTAACCTACAGCGAAAAAGGTGAGCGAAGCAACCACGAAATCGATGAGATTTTTACTCAGGAGGTTGGTGGTGTTTTTCGCCCGACAGAACCCTGCTTCCACCATAGCGAACCCGGCCTGCATGAAAAAGACCAGAAAACCACAAACCAGTACCCACACATAATCGACCGGAAGACCGGGACTCCCTTCCAGAGTCACCTTCCCTCCCGGATCCGCCGCCAGAGCTACGCTTCCCAGGATAAACTGGTTAACGAAAAGAAGAAGAATTCCCCAGATGATTTTCCGCACCGCTATCACTCCTTTCTTGTTTTTTGAATCCGCTGCACCGTGTGTTTTGAACGTTCCTCTCACCCCCTTGGAAACAAAAAACCCCTGACTGGAAAGCGACTTCGCTTCCCAAATCAGGGGCTACCCTTTGCCCGAAATTTTCACCTGTAAAAGAAGAAGTCCCTGCACCCCTGCAGGGACTTCTTTATCCCCTTATGCTACTTCGCACTTCCTGTCAATGATTATACGAAAAAACCGGATAAAGTCAACCCCCTTTTGGGGTGTGGGGCGACAATTTGAAAGAAACCCTGGGGAGGAAACACCCCCAAACCCCCCCAGAATTCCCTTTGCGTCACCGTATATTCAATTTGCGGTAACTCATTGCGAAGTGGTCTCGCAGTTCCGGTTTTTCACTGTGGGACTCTAAAAACCACTGAGAAATACGAGACCCTGAAACAAGTTCAGGGTGACGTTACCACTATCTCGTCATGCTGAACTTGTTTCAGCATCTCAAATACGAGACCCTGAAACGAGTTCAGGGTGACGCACTTCTTTGGTGTTCAGGGTGACGCTATCCTACCCCGTCATGCTGAACTTGATTCAGCATCTCAAAGTTTCGCTATCCTACCCCGTCATGCTGAACTTGATTCAGCATCTCAAAAAGAGACCCTGAAACAAGTTCAGGGTGACGTTACCACTATCTCGTCATGCTGAACTTGATTCAGCATCTCAGGGTTTTAAAAACGAGACCCTGAAATAAATTCAGGGTGACATATAGACAAAGACGAGGCCCTGAAATAAATTCAGGGTGACGTAGAGAAAAAGACGAGACCCTGAAACAAGTTCAGGGTGACGCAACTTCTTTGGTGTTCAGGGTGACGTAGAGGCAAAGACGAGACTATGAAGCGAGGGGGGTGAAAGGAGAGATTGCTTCGGAAACGAAATATCAGGTTCGCAGTGACAGAAAGGGGGTGAAGCAGTCTCTCCCCCCGCGAAAGTGAGATTCCTCACCACTCTGTGGTTCGGAAGGGGGGTGTCTTTCGCAAGCAGAGAGCGCTCTTTTCGTTTTTCCAGGGTTTTCAGTCACTCGAGTGGTTAGAATGGGAAGGGGGTTTCGCAAGAAGCAAAAAGGGGTGGAGTAGCCCCGTTTTTCTTCGTGTTGAGCGGGGAAGCTGCGGTACCTTTTGTGGTAGCTGGAGGGAAGGTGGAGTGAGGGATAAGAGGGGTGGGTTTACGCGGCTTCGGTGGCACCACCTGGGGGTGAAAATATGCTGCCGGGGTGAAGTGGAAATGAGAAGCAGAGTGCTTCGGAGTCAGAGGTTCCCGTCTTTAAGAAGTTGGAGGAACGCGTCCACCACCAGGGGGTCGAATTGAAGCCCGCGAAAGCGCTGGAGCTCCCGGAGCGCCTCTTCCTTCGTCATGGGGGGTTTGTAGGGGCGTCCGGAGCGCATCACATCGTAAGCGTCCACCACGCTCACAATCCGGGAAAGAAGGGGAATCTCCTGCCCCCGCAAACCCCGGGGGTAGCCGGTGCCGTCGTAATGTTCGTGGTGGGAGAGAATAGCCGGGGCGATGGGGATGAGTTCGGGTGAAGCCTGGGCGATGCGGAAACCCACTTCGGGGTGTGTTTTAATCACCTCCCATTCTTCCGGGGTGAGGGGGGCGGATTTTTCGAGGATCGCTCGGGGAACCGCGATTTTCCCCAGGTCGTGGAGGCGAGCTAAGAGTTCCAGTTCTTCCAGTTCTTCTTCACGGAGGTTCAGGGCTTCTCCCAGGCGCCGGGAGAGTTCCACCACGCGGTGCGCGTGTTCTTCGGTTTCCTGGGTGGTTTCGTGGAGGGAACGTTCTAAAAGCGAAATGATCGCCGAGTGGGTGCTGCGGGTTTCGGTGAGTTTGCGGCGGTGTAGCCACTTCTCCGCTCGGGAGAGCGCCACTTCGAAGGGTTCCCGAGGATCCTCCCAGAGGGTAAAACCTAAAGAGAAGCTGAGGGGCGCAAAGGGGGCGTTCGCATTTTTCCCCTGTTCCCTGAGGGAGGAGGCTGTTCTCTGGAGGGTTTCTTCGGAGGCGGAAGGTAAAAGCGCCAGAAACTCATCCCCACCGAAGCGAAAAAGATAGGCTTCAGGGGGGCAGGAGAGCCGCAAAACTTCGGCGAAATGCTGCAGAAGCTGATCGCCGGTTTTCTCACCGAAAGCTTCGTTCACCAGGCGTAACCCGTTCACATCGCAGAGGAGAAGTCCCAGGGGAAAGGGAAGAGGTGGTTCCCGAAGAAAATCACGCAGAAAGATGCGGTTATAAAAACCGGTGAGCTGATCATGGGTGGCGAGATACTGGATGCGTTCTTCGGCGAGTTTTCGCTCGGTGACATCCTGGATGAAGCCCTCAAGATACACCGCCTTTTCCCCTTCAAAAATCCCCGTTCCCCACTCTTCCACCCAGAGGTACATCCCGTTTCGGTGGCGCAGACGGTAACGGAGGTGGAAGGTGGTGCGGGTACGGAGTGCTTCGGCGATCGCCCTTTCCATCTCCGGGAGGTCTTCGGGGTGGCACAGGGAAGCGTAGGTGATGCGACCGGCGAGAAACTCTTCTCGGGGATAACCGGTGAGATCCTGGATGCGCTCGTTGAGGTAGAGCATCACCCAGGGAACCTCGGGATAGCACAGGTACACCACCCCGGGGATATTTTCGGTGAGTAAGCGGTAGCGCTCTTCCACCACCTGCAGTGCTTTCCGCATCTTTATTTTATAGAACGCAAACCCCAGATCCTGGGAGATTTCCCGCAAAAGGTCTTGCACCTCGGGGTCGTTCCGGAACGTCTGGGGAATGGAAACCCCCAGGACCCCATAGGTTTCTCCTTCAAAGGAGAGAGGGAGCACCACCGCAGAATGCTGGGGGTACACATCGGTTAACGGGCACGGCGGGCACTCCGAAGCCACTTCACCGATACAAAGGATTCCCTCCCGAAGCACTCGCTCCACGCAGGGGGGAAGAAAGCCGCACTCGATTTCTTGCCGGAGTCCCGGAATCCCTTCCCCGCAGGCTATCCAGCCTTTTTCTTCTTCGAGGAAGACTATCCAGGCACCCATAACCCCCATGGCTTCGGTAAGTTTCTCGCAGGCTCTCCGGGCTAAGTGATGCGGATTTTCTTCCTGGGTGATGAGTTGGTTGACGTTCCGGATCGCAAAGAGCAACCTCTTGAGGTACGCCTCACGCTCCGCAGCTTCACGCAGCGCGGTGACGTCGTCGAAAACCACGCAGTAGCGTTTCGTTTCCCCGGCGGGGCGGTAGGCGTGACAGCGGTAGTAGCGACCGGTGGGAGTATGGTAGAGCTCGAAGGTTTGGGGAACTCCGGTGGTTGCCACCGCGGCGTGGTAACGGAACCATTCCTCTTCCATCCCCGGCCAGAGCTCCCGGGCGGTTTTCCCAAGAATTGCTTCCCTCTGTACTCCCACCACCCGTTCATACGCTCTATTCACGTAGAGGATGCGGAAATCCACAAATCTCCCGGTTTCATCGAATATCCCTTCGTGCACCACAAAGGCGTTGATCATATTCTCCAAAAGCCCCTCGAACTCCCGACTTTTCGCTTCCACTGCGTGCGCCAGGTGCTCTTGCTCACTCACATCCCGGGCGATTCCCTCTATAGCCACCAACTCTCCCAAAGCATCGTAAACCGGGATATTCACCTGTTCGACATGGAGAATGGAACCATCTTTTCGCACCATACGCAGCGTCACCGGCTTTCCCCAGGCTTTTCCCTGAAGGATCGCTCCAAGGAGAGAGCGGTCTTCAGGATGGACGATGTGAAAACCCAAATCGGGGTTGAGGTAGTGCTCCTCCGGGGTATAGCCGGTGAGAGCGGTTACCGAGGGGCTCACGTACTCGAAGAAACGCTCAGGGGATAACCGGATCCGGTAAAAAATATCCTCCCCATCCTGCGCTACAAGCGAAGAAAAAGCAGGATGAAAAGCGGGGGGAACGAGAACCACAAGGAGCTTTTCTCCCCGCGGAATCACCCGCACCTCGATGGTTTCTTTGGAAAGCGGAAAGGTGAAAATACCACCTCCTGCGTGTTTCCGGAGCGCTTCCTGAAAAGCGGGATTTGCGGCGAGACGCTCGGAGAGGGATTTCCCGGTGAGATCACAGAAAACCGTTTCCGGAGAATTTGAATCGCTCTGTGATACCATAACATCCCTTTCACACAATTTTCCGGTATTGTATACCAGGAAAGCAGGTGAATCAAGGGGGTTCACCCGGTTGCTTCTGCGGTTTCCGGAAAAGCACCACACCTCACCTGGCGAGACATACCGATTCGATGAAAGAAATCCGGGATGTTACCGCAGGCTCTTACAAGCTGAAACAGTCTCTTTTTCCCGAAGGCTGTCACTGCGAACTCGTCTGCTCGTTTGTGAAGCAGTCTCGTCTTGAGAGTGTTGGGGTTGCTCCGCTCATAGCGTTGGGGGGAAACACCCCCAAGCCCCCAGCGCATCATTCCAAACCACAGAGTGGTGGGAAATCCCGCTTTCCGTGGGGGAGCCACCTCACCGAAAACTTTAATCAAAGTACACGTGGCAGCCCGCTGATTCCAGGCCGTTTTCGTGGGTGTTAGCGGAGAAAGCGTTATCCCGATAAACCCACACGCCGTTTGTTTCGCTACCGGAAGGGGGACAGTTGAGCCGAAGCCAGGGGGTGTTGTGGCTATCCTTCACGAAAGCGGTGCTCCCCACCCAGATTCCCCCACCGTATCGCCTGGCAGCGTTGTTACGAAAGGTGTTTCCGGTTATAGTGGGAGAGGAATTATCGTAGATGAAGATTCCCCCACCGTCACCAAACCTCGCGGAGTTCTGTTCGATGGTGTTTCCGATTGTAGTGGGAGAAGAGTTACCGTAGATCCAGATTCCCCCACCAGCATCGTAAGCGGAGTTCCCCTTGATAACATTCCCGGTGATAGTGGGGGAAGAGTGGTGGTAGACGGCGATCCCCCCACCGTACCCCGCGGAGTTATTTTGAACGGTGTTTCCGGTTATATTGGGGGAAGCGCTAAAAATATAAATCCCTCCACCGTAGGAGCTACTACCGTTTCGGATGGTGAAACCCGCAAGAACGGCTTCTCTCGTCTCCCCATTGCTAAAAGTTACCACCGCACCCGCACTTCTCCCATCGATGATGGTCGAAGCCACCACCGAAGGATCACCGGGAGCGGTGCTTCGCAGGGTGATCTTTTTCCCCTGGAAACTGATGTTCTCACGATATGTTCCGGGGGAAACCACAATTTCATCCCCATTTCGAGCTTCGTTGATAGCCGCCTGGATGGTGCTGTAGGAGGTGTTTTGGGTTAGATTACGCACCGGTGGGGTGAAAGGGGTTAAGGTGAGAAGTGGCGTGAAAACCGGAGTGATGGTGGGAGCCGGGGTTGATGTGGGGGTGGGAGTTGATGTGGGAGTTGGGGTGACAGTTGGGGTGGGGGTGGGAGACCCGGTAGCCTCAGGCGGAGGAGAAGGAGAAGACTGTGGGGAAGAAAGGGAACCCGAACGACAGCCGGAGAGAAGCACAAGAAGAAGGAAAACCACAAACACTTTGCGAGAGTTTTTCACGTTCAATTCTCCTTTGGAAAATTATTTCAGGCAACATTGTGCAGCGCCCCACATAAACCCACAAGAGATTGCACAGGTGCACACCACATGGAACACCCGAGAAACCCCGCTGTAACTACTTTGAAGCGGAACCTTACAATTTCAGCATCCACCCCCTCCCCATAGCGTCCCAAGAATCCCTCAGAAAGGTTTGGTGCAATCCTTCCACCACCCCTCGGATGGAGGGAATTTCAGGAAGACGAAAGAAGGCGCGATGGTTTCTACGCTCTCCCCAGAGAGACGGTGAGCTTTACCTTCAACAAAAGCGGCTATCCTTACGGAAGCCGGAATTCACCGTGCTTCCCGATTCTTTTGGGTGTTTCCCCGGGGTTTTGGGGAGGTTAGACTCCTCTTTCCGGTAGGAAGTGCTCCGAGCTATCCTGTTTCACACAGGTGATAGCTACGGGATGGGTTTTAAGGCCCGCAGATTCCGATGGGCTTAACGATGGAGTTCCTGACGGTGAAACTTACCGGGGCTATGGGTATCCCGGGGGATACTTCGTGCTGCCCTCCCCGCAAATTTCTTTTTCTATCTACCCCACCGGGCGTAGCTTCCAGATGGGATTCTCACGAAGTCTCTGAGGTAGCGACACCTTTATTCTCCGGCTTTGCGCTTTTGAAGCTTTGAAGCTACTCCACCTACCCCCAAGCGTTCCCCGGTGATTCTCTCGAGAGTCTCGGCAACAATCCATCGAACCCCGGATTTTCATCCTGTAGCACCCCGATGAGGGGTTCCACCGCCTTGGGGTTTCCACGGACATCAAAGCGTAAACCACCGCAGTCCGAGCGACAACGCCGCTTTCTCGTTGCGCTTTTTCGCTCCCCACGGCTCTTGTTACCTGAGAGCGTTTGAGGTTTTTCTCTCAACACCACAGCCCCCTAACCGTAGAGAGAATCCTCCGCGCCGCTTTCCCTACTATACCCCCATCCCTCTTCCGGGGGGTTTAAATAATCCTCTCGCAACCCCTCACCCATCAACAGCCAGGCGAAATAATCGGCTTCCCGCTCTTCCCTGCGGTAATCGAATTCCGCGCCCAAACGGTAATTCCAAAAACAGTGGTCGTAGT
>Ga0308395_1001673_pt1 | contig 13883 bp, 10 predicted proteins | sample Hotspr20SampleP4_FD_202097 | JGI IMG/M metagenome (GOLD analysis project Ga0308395, IMG submission 202097) | Hot spring phototrophic mat microbial communities from Mushroom Spring, Yellowstone National Park, Wyoming, United States - 20050930_P4 ...
GAGTGCTGGGCCAGGGTACTAAACAAACGGAACTTGAATAGATAGTATAAGGTCATCAGCCGATTCAAAAAGGAATTCTGCTCCAGGCGAATCCACCCCTTTTGAGCGGCCTTGTAGAGGAGCCTTACTATGAGGGAAGGTTGTTTGGTGGTCATAGGCTATTCCTCGTCGGGGATTCGGCGGCTTACGGAGGCGATTTGGTCGGATTCTTTGAGGCGCATGAGGCGGCTGCCTTGGGTAGCGCGTCCTAAGATGGGGATTTCTTTGGCGGAGAAGCGGAGGCTCTGGCCCTCGCGTGTAACGAGCATGAGCTCTTCGTCGCCTCGCAGCTCTAAGGCCGCAACGACAGGACCCGTCTTTTCCGTAACCTGAAATGCCCGAATGCCCTTCCCACCCCGGTGAGTGGTGCGAAACTCTTGCAGGGGAGTGGCCTTCCCGTAGCCGTTTTCCGACAGGACAAAGAGCGCATGAGCAGGGTCCGAAATAGGTAAGAGCGCCACGACCTGATCGCCCTCATCCAACTCCATGCCGATGACGCCTGCCGCCGTTCTCCCCATGGGCCGCACTTCTGTGTGCGGAAACCGAATAGCCTGCCCTTGACGGGAAACCAGCATGACCTCCCGACTGGTGTTTTCCGGGATAAGCACTACCCCAAGGAGCGCATCCGAACCCTTGAAAGACAAAGCAATGATCCCCCGAGCTCGCGGCCGCGCAAACTCAGAAAGGGGGGTTTTCTTGACGATCCCTTCCCGGGTAGCAAAAAAGAGTGTATGCTGCTTGACAAAACGTTCGTCTTGCAGATTAGAGACATTGAGGTAGGCGACGATACGGTCTTCTGGGGGCAGGGCGAGGAGATTCTGGATGTGGCGGCCGCGCTGGGCCCTTCCCGCCTCTGGAATCTCATGCACCCGCAGCCAGTAGCACCACCCCTTGTCCGTAAAAAGCAAAAGATAGTCATGCAAACGCGATAGGATCACGTGCTCCACAAAGTCTTCCTCTCGGAGGTCCATCGCGCGAGTACCTACGCCCCCGCGCCCTTGAGAACGGTACGCAGAAAGTTCAGTACGTTTGATATAGCCTTGATGTGTGATGATGACTGCCACCTCAGTATTGGGGATGGTGTCTTCTATGGACATTTCGCCTTCGTCGGGGAGGATTTGGGTGCGGCGGGCATCACCAAAGTCCGCTTCCAACTTTTCTAACTCTGCACGAATGATAGCTTTTTGCTCTTCGGGATCCACCAGGACTTTTTTGTAATAAGCGATTTTTTCCTGAAGCTCTTGGTATTCGGTTTGGATTTTTTCGCGTTCTAAGGCGGTTAGTCTTTGGAGGCGCAGGTCTAAGATGGCTTGGGCTTGGGTGGGCGTGAGGTTGAATTGATGGATGAGGCCTTGGCGGGCTTCGTCAGGGGTGGCGGAGCGGCGAATGAGCTGAATCACTTCATCCAGATGGTCTAGGGCAATCAGGAGACCCTCCAAGATGTGGGCGCGTTTTTCGGCTTGCCGTAGCTCATATTCTGTACGGCGGATGATGACTTCGTTGCGGTGGTTGAGGTAGGCTTGGAGGGCTTCGCGGAGGGTGAGAGTTTTAGGGCGGCCGCCTACGAGAGCTACCCACTGGGCATTGTAGGCGACTTCTAAGGCTGTGTGCAAGTAAAGATTATTGAGCACGGTTCGGGGGGTGGCTTCGCGTTTGAGTTCAATCACGATGCGCAGCCCTTCTCGGTCGGACTCGTCGCGGATTTCGCTGATGCCGTCTATTTTTTTGGTGTCGGCTAGGTGGGCGATTTGTTCCACGAGGTTGGCTTTACTGACTCGGAAGGGGATTTCGGTGATGATGATGGCGCTGCGGCCATTGGGCAGGGTGTCTATTAGGGCTTTGCCGCGTAGGCGTAGGCGGCCTTTGCCGGTGAAGTACATTTGGCGTATGCCCTCCTTACCCATGATATAGCCGCCTGTGGGGAAGTCTGGCCCTTGAATGGCCTCTATGAGCTCTTCAGGCGATACAGCGGGGTCATTCAGGAGGCGCAAAAGCGCCCGCACCACATCAGAGAGATTGTGCGGGGGAATATCGGTAGCCATGCCGACGGCGATACCGCTGGCGCCATTGAGCAGGAGATTGGGCAAAAGGGCAGGTAAAACCGTAGGCTCTTTGAGCGACTCGTCAAAGTTTGGAACGAAGTCCACGGTTTCTTTATCCAGGTCAGCTAAGAGGGTAAGGGCGATTGGAGCGAGGCGAGCTTCGGTATAGCGCATGGCGGCGGGGGCATCGTTGTCTATGGAGCCAAAGTTGCCCTGTCCCTCTACGAGGGGATAGCGGAGCGACCAAGGCTGCGCCATACGAACCATCGCTTCATAGACAGCGCTATCGCCATGGGGGTGGTATTTACCCAAGACTTCGCCCACGATCCGAGCGGATTTCTTGTAGGGTTTGTCGGGGGTCAGCCCTAACTCCAACATCCCATACAGAACCCGACGCTGTACGGGCTTGAGGCCGTCGCGAGCGTCTGGCAGCGCACGCGCCACAATCACACTCATCGCATAGTCAATGTAGGCGCTGCGCATTTCATCCACGATCTCGCGCACAATGATCTGGCTCACGGGTCAAAGGTACGAATGATGCGAGGGAGTTAGGAGGGTGGAGGGCTTGGGGCCGGTGGTGCGCGGATCGGCTATTCTGGCCGTTCTAAGTAGGGCCGGATCGTGCCGTAGGCGTAAAGGAGCGTTTCGTGGCCTTGGTCTAAGAGGGGGTTGATTTCGGTAACTTCCACGAATCGGGTCTGGGGCCACAGCAGAAGCTCTTGGAGGAGGGTGCGGGTGGCGGCGATGCTGAGGCCACCCGGTGCCGGAGACCCCGTGCCCTTAGCAAAGCTGGGATCCCAAACATCTACATCAAAGCTGACATAGAGCGTGCTATGGGGCTGGAGCCGCTGCCGAAGGGCCTCCAAGACGGGGCTCATGCCGTTTTTGTGGATGAATTCGCTGGTGAAGGTCGTTTGGGAAAGGTATTTTTGGAGGATTTGGTCTTCGGGGGGTTCGTAGCTGCGCACGCCTATAAGGAAGAGGTTTTCGGGGGGGAGGCAGGGTTTAGCGTGCTTTTCCCAGAGTTTCCAGGTTTCGGTGGGCACGGCGTGAAAGCGTTCGGAGTTGAGGCCTGTGAGCATAGCCAGGGGCATGCCGTGAATATGGCCCGAGGGCGTAGTGCCCGGCGTATGAAAGTCCGCATGAGCATCTATCCAGACGACTATGAGGTCTGAAGTGAATTCTTTCAGAGAAGTGAGGATTTTAGCGCTCCAGCTGTGGTCGCCCGTAAGGAAAAGGTATCGGTCTTTCTCTTTGTACAGGGTGGGGAGGGTGTTTTCTAATTCCGTGGCGAAGGGGTCCCAGTATTGCAGGCGTTTAGCGAAGACATGGGTGTGGGGGGCTATCCATGCGGGTTCTTGAAGGGAGGGAGTGATCCGATAGTGTTTGGCTTCTAGCCAGGCCAGGTGCTTGTAGGCCAAGCCTAAGTAGTACCATCCCTCTACACCCGCAGCTCCCCCTGGCATCCCAGCTCCCCAGTCGCACAGAATAGAAACCACATTACATGCCATAAAGTATTTAGTGCATATTTGCGGTGTGCAAAGTTACAGGGAGTTTTTGGAGCTAAGCGTAGAATGGCCTCAGGAGGGGTTTGAGGTTTTGGACGATGAGCTGTACTTTCATGGGATTAACCTCATTGAGCTGGTGGAGACCTATGGGACGCCCTTGCGACTGACTTACCTACCCATCATCGGCAAAAAAATCCAGCAAGCCCGCCTCTACTTCCAAGAAGCCTTCCTGCGCAATGACTACCGAGGAAAGTATCATTATGCTTATTGCACTAAAAGCTCCCATTTTCGGCATGTGCTGGAAGAAGTGCTCAAACACGATGTGCATATAGAAACCTCCTCCGCCTTTGATATGGAGATTGTGGAAGCTCTGGAAAAAAGAAACCTCATCTCCAAAAAGAACACCATGATTATCTGCAACGGCTACAAAACCCCTACCTATCAAAGGCGCATCGTAGACCTTCTCCATGATGGGTTTGAGAACCTGATACCGGTCTTAGATACTAAGCGGGAGATCAACTACTATCTGAGTGAGGTGGAGGTGCCTATGAAAGTAGGCGTGCGGGTGGCTATTGAGGAGAAGCCTGATTTTCCGGTTTATACCAGTCGTTTGGGCATTCGGGCGGATGATGTGATAGATTTGTATCTGGATAAGATCAAGCCCTCTGAGCACCTGGAGCTCGTTATGCTGCACTTTTTCATCAGTTCTGGCATACGGGATACGCCGTATTACTGGAACGAGCTGGAAAAAATGATTCGCCTTTATGTGGAGCTCAAGAAAGAGGCGCCCACTTTGCGGTACTTCAACATAGGTGGGGGTTTGCCTTTTCGCAATTCGTTGGAGTTTGATTTTGATTATCAGTATGTGATAGGGGAGATTGTGCGGCGCATTAAGGTGGCTTGTCAGCAAGAAGGGGTAGAAGAGCCAGATATGGTTTCGGAGTTTGGGAGTTATACGGTGGCGGAGTCGGGGGCTGTGCTTTTCAAGGTGGCTGAGCGCAAACGCCAAAATGATCGGGAGTCTTGGCTCATCCTGGATGGCAGCTTAATGACGACTTTGCCAGATATTTGGGCTTTGGGTCAACGGTATATCATTTTACCCCTCAATAACTGGGAAGCGGAGTATGAGCGGGTGATCCTGGGGGGAATAACTTGTGATGAGCAGGATTATTACTATCGGGATGCGCATACGAATGTCCTTTTTCTTCCTAAGACCCGGAAGGAGATGTACATTGGATTTTTTCACACGGGGGCTTATCAGGAGTCGCTGAGTGGCGTAGGGGGAATTCATCATTGTTTGATTCCGACGCCGCGGCATATTTTGATTCGGCGGGAGCGGGATGGGCAAGCGCATGTTGAGATTTTATACGAGGAGCAAAATAGCAAGCAAGTGCTAAAAATCCTGGGCTATTTATGAAGCTTTTACATGGGAAGCCGGCAGCGGAGAGGATTTTAGCGGAGGTGGCGGGGTATGCGCAGCGGCATACTTTGCGACTGGGCATAATTCGGGTGGGGGGGCACGAGCCCAGCCGGATATATGTGGGGCGAAAGTTAGAAGCAGCTAAGAGAGCAGGCATAGAAGCCCAAGAGATACACCTTCCCGCTACAGCCAAGACAGAAGAAGTGGTGTCCGCAGTGAAGGCCGTAGGAGAAGACCTGAGCTACACAGCGCTTATAGTGCAGCTGCCTTTACCAGCGGGGATTGATGAGGCGGCGGTGCTGGATGCCATTCCCCCTCAGAAGGATGCTGATGGGCTCCATCCCTACAATTTAGGGCTTTTAGCGCAGGGGCGGGCCGAATGGGTGGCCGCCACCCCCTGGGGAATCGTAGAGCTTTTGCGGTATTACGGCCTATCCGTAGCGGGGAAGCATGTAGTCGTGCTGGGCCGAGGTCGGCTGGTAGGCACCCCCCTAAGCATACTCCTCTCGCGTCATGCCCCCTACGGACAAGCCACCGTAACCTTGTGCCACAGCCAAACCCCAAGCCTCTATCACTTCACTCGGCAAGCGGATATCGTAGTGAGCGCGGTGGGAAAGCCCCACTGGCTTCCTGCCGAGGCCGTCTCAGAGGGCGTGATCCTCATAGATGTGGGTATTCACCGAGTAGGGGGGCGAATTGTGGGGGATATTCATCCCGATGCGCTGGCAAAGGCCTCCGCAGCTACCCCCGTGCCCGGCGGAGTAGGCCCCCTCACCGTAGCAGCTCTCCTATGGAATGTGATGGTGATCCATCGCCATCGCTTGCGCACAGGCTCTGCCTAAGAGGAGCCTGAAAAGCCCTATCCTGCCATCACCTGTCTGATTTCTTCAAGAATACTCTGGTAGAGGAAGAAGGCACGCAAAAGGGGGATAGTTATTATGTCTTTATTTGGCGAGCCATAAACCTTTTGGTGTCCGGAGGCAAGCTGATTTATGCCAACTTGATGCAAAGAGTTTCTGAATGCGAGTTGGTGGTATTTTGTGGGGCGGCGGCCCTATGCTGAGGCGGCGGGCCGCCGCCAAAACATCTCTCTTCATTCAGAAGGTTTTTGATTGCAAATCGTATTATATCGTGCCCTATCATTCTGACTGGTATATGGGGCCATGGCAGAGGGCCTTGGGATGACTTAGGGTAGGCCCCGTACAAAGCGATCTTGCCAGTCCCGCCGTTTCGTAATGCGTAAGTCTTGGAGCTTAGGAGAACGCGCTGAAAGCGTCAAAAAATAACTCTGCCGAGGCCCAAAGGGAATCCAGTTGAAGCTAAACTCCCAGCAGTGTAGGTCTCGGTAGAGATTGACGCTGGTGAAAGAGAGCCGCTTTTGAATGAAGTCATATCCTGAGGTCAGCTGGATGCGCCAGGCATAAGTGAGTCGCAGTTCTGCGGAGAAGTTGAGGGTTTGTACCCACTGGTAGGGTTTTTCGCCGGGGCGGAATTGGCGATTGCCTACGAGGTTGTAGTTGATTTGGAGGTTCCAGGGGATGTGGAAATACACATATTCGCTGGTGGGATAGTCTGGGGAGGTTGGGGTGTTTTTCGGTTGGAGGTTGGTGGCGGCGCCGAGGGTGATTTGGGTGAGGGTGCCTAGGCGGCGGTTGACATCCCATTGGTAACGGGGGCGGCGTTGGCCGGTTTCGGTGTATTCGTAGGGGTCTAAGAGGGCGGTGCTGCTGAGGTTGAGGAGAGAGCCGGCGAGGTTGGTCCGAGCCGTGAGGGTAAGGGGAGAGAGGCGAAAGCTGTCTGCAGCGAAGTTATAACTTCCGGAGAGGCTGACATTATCTAAGAGGGTGAGGTAGCGATAGGTGGGCTTGGGCGGAGGGGAAGTCCCAGGGGGAGGGGTAGGTTTGTATTTAGCTTCCAGGAGGTTGTTGAGGGAAAACTGGATAGCCTGCTGAAGGCCGGGGGAAGGGCTGCCATAAAAGCCATTTGCGAGGGGGTTGTAGGGTTTTTGGTCAATGATTTGGTATAGGCCCCAGGTGGGTTTGGAGAAGTCGGGTTTGTACTGGTAGGCGAGGGTGGGGATGAAGGTGTGGCGGAGGGCGAGGCCTTTGCGGCCTCGGAAGGCCTTGACGCCATAAAGGCGCGTCGTGAAAGCCACCTGAAACGCAAAATCTCGGGCGGTTCGGGGCTCTCGTAGGCGTTTAGTGCGGAGGCCTGTGGAGTCTTTCTCGTAACGTAGCTGCTCGCTGTAGAGGTATTCGTTGTAGGTGAAGGTAGGTGTGAGTTGGAGGTATCGGAGGAGGGTATAGCCGGCGCTGATTTGGATGTTGTGGCGCAGGCCCCAGCGGGCTGTATCGTACATGGGAGGTTTGAAGAGGAGGCTTTCGGGGAATTCTAAGAGCTGCTGGGCGTCTAAGCGGTAGGTATAGCCGATACGTTCGTACCAGCGGGGTGTGCCTATGCGGTGCTTGCGCTCAAAGGGGAAGAGGCGGTTTTGGTAGAGGGCGAGGACGGGGAGTTGGATTTGCCAGGATTTTTGGAGGAGGTTTTGGGTGTGGTTGGTGCTGAGGGTGAGTTGGAAGGGGGAGTGGGGGAAGGTTTTTTGGAGGGCGATGCTGGACTGGAGGTTCGTGGAGAGGAATTCGGTGGCGGTGTAGCTTTGGCGGGCGAGGAAGGTAGAGGAGCCGGCTTGGACGTTGGCGGAGAGGTTAGCCGTGGGGGAAAGGGTTTGTCGGTGCTGCCAGCGAACGAAGGTCATCCGAGTAGCCTGATAATCGGGGTCGCCCGGCTCGTTGAAGCTCTGGAAGCTATGCTGAATGGAGAGAGAGCCGTCGTACCAATAGCGTTTGCGGTAGGTCCAGAGGGCCTCCGCTCGGTAGCCCCCCCGAGTAAAAAGGTCCGCTACCACCCGAAAGTCCATGTAGTCATTAATCGCCCAGTAATAGCCCAGCCCCCGAATGAAAAATCCCCTGTCTGCAGCCTGCCCAATAAATGGCAAAATGATGCCCGAAGTGCGCTTATCCAGGAGGGGGAAGTAGCCGAAAGGCAGGAATAGGGGAATAGGCACTTCGCTGAAGACGGCATACAGAGGGCCGCTGACGACTTTTTCGCCGGGGTAGAGTTTGAGGCGGGTGGAGGCAATGTAGAAGTGGGGGGGATGAGCTGTGCAGGTGGTGTAGTAGCCAGCCTTGAGAAAGAAGGTGCCGTCGGGATTCACTTGGATAGTGCGGCCTCCCAGGGCTTCTTCTGAGAGGTTTTGGCTCATGCCAAAGACTTGCCCACGCCGACTGCGCAGATTGTAACGTAAGCTATCCAAATCGTAGCGCTCCTGTCCATAATAAAAGATAGGCTTTTGCGCAAAGGTGTCCCCAGCCGCTATACCATATCCGTATATCTGCCCAGTCTCTAAGTTGAGCCAAGCATAGCCCGTCTCCAAGCGAAACTGCTCATACCGAACCTTGACCTGATTATAGAGGAAGACTTTGCGCTCGGGAATGTAAAACACGATAGAATCGGCCGCCTCATAGTGCACGGTGTCGTCCACGGGGCTATATCGGCTGAGGGAGTCTATAAGGTACGGGGGAAGGGTATCTGGGGGGGCTGGCGGCTGTGCATACAGATAAAGGACAGAAAATATGCCCCAGACTTGCCATTTTTGCATTCCTATGCGCAAAGGTAGGTGGGGCCGAGCCTTTAGAAAGATAGGGGGTGTGGCCAGCCTTCTTTTACTCTGGCTGATATTTAGCAGTGTGCGCATGCTAAGGCCCGTGACGGTGGTGATTGACCCGGGGCATGGGGGAAAAGACCCCGGCGCCTCGGGCAAGCTCTACAAAGAGAAAGACATTACTCTGGCCATTGGCAAAAAACTTTATGCCCTCCTGGAAAAAGACCCCCTGTTTCGGCCTGTCCTCACCCGCGATGAAGATGTTTTTGTAGAACTCGTCAAACGAGCCGACACCGCTAACAAACTTAAAGCCCAGTTTTTCATCAGCATCCACTGCAACGCTAACCCCAAAAAAGACGTTGTGGGCTCCGAAACCTACGCTATGGGCCAACACAAGAGCGAGGAAAATCTCTCCGTCGTCATGCGCGAAAACGCCGTCATTCTCATGGAAGATAGGCATCAGGAGGTTTATGAGGGTTTTGATCCGAACTCCGAGGAGGCGTATATCATTTTTTCGCTGTTGCAGCATGCCTACCTCAAGCAGAGTTTGCGTTTAGCGAGGAAGATTGAGGATAAGATGGTGCATATAACGAAGCGGCCTTCTCGGGGGGTTCGGCAGGCGGGGTTTTTGGTGCTGTGGCGAACAAGTATGCCGGCGGTGCTATGCGAGGTGGGCTTTATCACGAATGCTCAGGAGGAGAAGTACATCGGCTCTGCGGAGGGGCAGGCGGCTATTGCGAAGGCCATTCACGAGGCGCTTCGCCAGTATTTAGCAGCTGGCGAGCCGTAATCTCCCAAACTCCCCTAACTTTGACCGATGCTGTGGCTTCAGACGCCCGCTGGTGAAGTCGCCCTGGCTTCCCCCCAAAAGGTGGAACTTACCCTACTGGACTTTATACGGATGGGGGGTTGGGCTATGGTAATCCTGATTGTGATGGCGGCCATTGGATTGTACATCTTTTTGGAGCGGTATCTCCTTTTGGCTAAGTACGATAAGGACCCGACGAACTTCATTGAGCAGATAAAATCGGCGCTTCGGCAAGGGGATGTCCATAAGGCGGAGGCCATCTGTGCGGCTCAATCTACGCCTTTTGCGCGCATGATCGGTAAGGGTATAAGCCGCTTAGGTTCGCCTTTGCCAGACATTTCCGCCGCCATCCAGAATCAAGGCAATATAGAGCTCCTCCAGCTGGAAAAAAACATCTCCTACTTAGCCACAGTGGCGGCCTTAGCGCCTATGGTGGGCTTCTTAGGGACTGTAACAGGCCTCATCCAGGCCTTTATGAAGATTGCCCATCTGCAAGGCAATGTCAATCCCGCAGCCTTAGCGGACGGCATTTATGAGGCTATGATTACAACGGCGGCGGGACTGATTATTGCGATTCCCATGAACTTCGCCTACAACCTGCTGGTCAATCGGATCCAGAGTTTCATTTTGCGGATGGAGGCGACCAGTACGGCCTTTTTGGATGTGCTTCAGGAGCCTATTCGGTGAGGGGGTATGTTTCGGCGTAGGCTTCAGCCGGTATCGGAGTTTTCGTTGGCAAGCATTGCGGATATAGTTTTTTTGCTGCTGATATATTTTCTTTTGGCGTCGTCTTTTGTGAGTCAGGCGGGGATTGAGGTGCGGCTTCCGCAGAGCTCATCTCAGCAGCCCACGAAGGGCCCTCATAGTATTACCATTACGGCCCGAGGCGAATGGTACTGGGATAATCAGCGCACTTCTAAGGAGGCCCTACCTAATCTCGTTCGCCAGGCCCTCCGAAGCGCCGGCAACGATCCCAATGCTCGTACGATTACGGTGCGAGCGGATGAGGCGGTTACGGTGCAAGAGTTAGCTTATGCTCTTTCGCTGATTGCGGAGAACCGCGGACAAGTCGTTATTGCTACTCGTCGTCCATGAAGTCCCTTTCTTACGAGGCTGATGAAAGGCGTGCTCGTCGCCTGAGCTTGTTTATCACGGGCATTCTTTTAGGGCTTTTAGCGGTGATGGCCTACTGGTGGGTGGTCTTTCGGGGGACCATTCCTCCCGAAGATGAGAATCCCTATATCGTGGTGGGGCAGTTTGACTTTGGGCAAGGGTTAGCTGCTGGTAGCCGAGTGCCTGCGCAGGCGGTGGCAAGTCCTACGCCTCCATTGGAAGAGCCGGTTCTCACCTCGCCTGCACCCGCTCCCGTCAAAACTCCCCCCGCCGAAAATCCTGCCCCCACCCCTGCCCCTCAGCCAACAGAAGAAGAGACCGAAGAGGAAGTAGAAAGCTTTACGCAGGGACAGGGACAAGTGGATGCTTCCAGCGAGGGCGATTTGGGAGCGGGCATGTTTGAGTTTGGAGAGGGGGAGGAGGGACTGCAAAACCGGAAGCTACTCTCCTATGTGCTTCCCCGCTATACCGTTCAGAAGGAGGGACGTATCAAGTATGAGATTTACATTTTGCCGGATGGGCGGGTGGAGCGGGTGCGAGCCCTCACCGTGGGGGCGCCCCCCGAGCTCAAACGGGCTGGCGAAGAAGCCATTATGCAGTGGCGATTTAGTCCGATAGCTACTAACCAGGTACAGAGGGTTACGGTCACTATCCGCTTTCGCCTGCGGTGATTGGGCTTGTGCTTTTGCAGGTGTTTCGGTTGCCCCTGCCAGGGCCGCCCGTCGTTACAGGGAGTTATGGGGAGATTCGGGGGACTACGTTGCATTTGGGGGTAGACTTTGGAGTGGGAGAACGGATTGGGGAGGTGCCTGTATTAGCGGCGGGAGCAGGTTATGTGAGGCGAATTCGGGTCAGCCACACAGGCTATGGGAAGGTGGTCTATATTCAGCATCCGAACGGTCTGCGCACGGTCTATGGGCATCTCTCGCACTTTGCCCCCCAAGGAGAAGCCATAGTTCGGGCGGAGCAGGATCGGCAGCGGCGCTTTGAGATAGAGCTCTATTTGCCTCCCGACAGATGGCCTGTCAAGGCAGGTGACACCATTGGCTGGGCGGGCAATTCGGGATATTCCTTTGGGGCGCATTTGCATTTTGAGGTGCGCACCTTGCGCGATGAGACGCTTCCGCCCTATGCTTATTTGGGCCTGCGGGATTCGGTGCCGCCGGTATTCATTCGGTTGGGGTTAGTGCCGCTTTCGGGGGAGAGTGCTGTGGAGGGACGGGGGAGTTATTACTTCTTTCGGCTGGCTCAGCACTCCAGCTCGTCTGAGGAACGGCTTTACCACATACGCGATACGGTGGCTATTACGGGGAGGGTCGGCGTGGTTTATACCGTAGGGGACCGAATGGGATGGAGTCGGGCATGGACGGGCGTGGCAGAGGTCGTTCTCCGCACCCAAGCAGGAGATACGTTGTATAGAGTGTGCTGGGATACCCTTTCGTATGATTGGCGAAGGTATGTGCCCTGGCATGTGGATGAGCCGTATAATCAGATTTATCGGGTGGGGATTGAGCGGTTGTATAGTCAGGGGCTTGGGTTTCCTTGGACAAAAGGGAATGGCGTCATTCAGCTTGATGAGGGGGAGGTGCGGGGTTATGAGGTGGTGGCGCGGGATTTTTTAGGGAATAAGGCGGTGGTGCGATTTACTTTGCGCGGGGGGAGGTTGAAGGGGCCGATATGGAGGGTGCCATTGGACCCGGCTCGCTCGTGGAGTGTGGAGGGGGGGCTTCTATTAGCTCGGAAAAGCTATCAAGTGGTTTTTGCAGATGGGGGTGTGGATAGCGTGAGTCCTACTCGTTCGCTGGCGCTAAATGGGCGAGTGCCCCTCTATTTGATTGCGGGCCGAGATACCCAAAAAACCCACATTATCGCTGTGCTATACCCGGGCCATCCCTCCAAGGTCCCGCTGGGAAGGGGCTGTCAATTAGAAGTCTACGCAGAGAGCCTACCTGATACGATGTACCTTCGGGCTTACTGGGAGGAGGGGCCTTGGGGAATGACGCTGGTTTTGGGTGAACCTGGCCTACACCTCCGAACGCCGGCCACCTTGACCTGGGACTTGGCACAGAGCCTTCCCGAAAGGTACCTCTCTAAGGCTGTGCCCCTCTACCGGGGCCGGCAGGGCGGCTGGGATGGGGTGTCGGGTTATCGCCTTCGCGGCCGCACCTTAGAAGTGCCTCTGCGCCGCTGGGGTAGCTATACCATTGTCTTAGATACCCTTGCACCTACGTTTCGTCCGCTACGACGTCAGGGGCCTTTTTACATAGTGCAGCTGGAGGATTTCGGCAGTGGGGTAAACCCCTACACGCTCAAAGTAGAAGCCTTAAACTGCTGTGGAGCTCCCCCCTCCACCCTCTACCCTGAGTACTATCTACCTCAGCATCGGCTCTACATTCCGAGGGAGAAAGGACGGGTCTTTCGTATTACCGTACGGGACAAGGTGGGGAATACCCGAACCCAAGAAGTGCGGTTTTGATGGACTCTTGCGCTTTTAGGTAAGGAGTGGAGGTGCTGCCTCTCTATAAGGGGTCCAGGTTCCTGATGAGCCAGGAAGGTGAATAGAGAGGGCCTGCGCATAATACTCTTTTTAGGCGGTACCAGCCTCCAGCGCTCCCGCCCCACAAGGTGGGGGCGCTCAAAATGTCCCTCTTACCATCCCCCCACTCCCTACACCCTCTCCCCCCTTCTCAAGGGGGGAGAGGGTCGGGGTGAAGGGGGATCGGACACCTATGTGCCGTGCCCCTTCGGCGCCCTCCTCGTGACCTTATACAATCTCCCATTATAAACTTTCTTTTTGGGTGGCGGGGCCCGCCGCTGTGAGGCCGCGCCCGCCCTGCGGGCGGGCGCGGCCATCCCCTCTTCACACTAAGAAAGCCTTCGCCTCAAAATGGTATAAGAATACGTCTCACAGGAAATGGCATAACTCTACCCTCCTACATTCAGAAAGCCGTGGAAGCCCCTCTTTGAGAAGGCTGTACAGGGCGGCCGAAACAGCCTGGATGGATACCAGGTTAGTCCGCTCCATGCATCCATACGACAAACCTCAGCCCCTCCCCCCCTCTTCCCAAAAGGAAAAAGGGAGGGAGGGGATAAGCGGGAGGAGCTCAGGAAGGCGTTTCATTCTAAGATGACGACTTTCTGAACGGTGCCGCTTCGTTGCTCCCGAAGGTAATACACCCCCGCACTGCGGGTGGCTTGCAACTCCGCTCGGCCTCGCCGCACCTCATATACCTGCACCACTTGCCCATGTCCGTTTATTAGCTCAAAGGTGCCATCCTCGCTACTCTCTATG
>Ga0308395_1001674_pt1 | contig 13875 bp, 8 predicted proteins | sample Hotspr20SampleP4_FD_202097 | JGI IMG/M metagenome (GOLD analysis project Ga0308395, IMG submission 202097) | Hot spring phototrophic mat microbial communities from Mushroom Spring, Yellowstone National Park, Wyoming, United States - 20050930_P4 ...
AAATGGACTTATTATATAGCAGAATTGACAAGAAGTAGAAAGGTTCGTGTGGGGGTTCCGGCTGTTTGGCTCCTGGCATACCGGAGCTTCCTTACCTGGTGTTGGAGGGGTTGTGCAGCCGAATGAAAAACCCTTGGAGGGACCTGCTTCAGCGGTGCGGCCTCTTGGAGGTATCTGCCTTGGCTCACCGCTTGTGCGGGCCTACCAAGCACGCCCCTTCATTCGGCTAAAATGTTACCGATCCCCCTGTTTGCCCCTGTTCCGATGATCCCAGAGAGGTGCTTTCCCCGCGGGAGAACTGAACCATGCTCCATAATGCGATGGTGATTGCGTTGGTATCGTTGGCTGCGCTGGTGGTGGCCTATTTTACGTATGGGCGGTTTTTGGCCCGGCGAATATTTCGGTTGGATCCGAACTGGCTGACCCCTTCGCATACGATGACGGATGGCATCGACTATGTGCCGACCAGGCCACCAATTTTGTTCGGTCATCATTTTGCTTCGATTGCCGGGCTAGGGCCGATCCTGGGGCCGGCGCTGGCGGTGATCTGGGGCTGGTTGCCAGCCCTGTTGTGGGTGGTGTTGGGGTCGATCTTTATCGGTGCGGTGCACGATATGGGGGCGCTTTATGTGAGTCTGCATCACCAAGGCCGATCCATCGGCGAGGTGAGCCGCCATGTGATCGGCCCCCGCGCCCGGTTGCTAGCGCTGCTGATCATCTTCTTCATGATGTTGGTAGCGATGGGCGCCTTTTGCAGCACGCTGGCCGACCTGTTCCTCAACTACAATCCCGACGCCATCATTCCGACCTTCGGCCTGATGCTGGTGGCGGTGGCGGTGGGGGTGGCCGTCTATCAGTGGCGGGCGCCGTTGGGCCTGACCACAGCGGCCGCTTTGGTCGTCTTTGCCGGGCTGATCCTCTACGGCATCTACTGCCCGGTGCTCACCTACCGATGGTTCTGTTCGACCCAGACCCGTCAGGTGCTCGATACGGCCATGGAAGAGGCGGAAAACTCTCCCAAGGCTTCCGAGGAGTCCTCGGCGGAAAAAACTCCTGTTCTGAGTCGTCCGTATGGAGCGGCGGCGGTTGCCAAATATCTGGAGGCGACCGGCCAAACCGAAGCCGCCGCCGAGCTGGGCAACCTGAACGATCCGCAAACGGCCTTGGGCCGGGCCAATTACGCCTGGATCGCTGCCCTGTTGGCCTATGCTTTTTTGGCGTCGGTCTTGCCGGTCTGGCTTCTACTGCAGCCGCGGGACTACATCAATAGTTTCCAGCTTTATTTCATGTTGGCCGCACTGTTTCTGGGGCTGATGATTGCGGGCCTGGTCGGTTCGGAGGCCAATCGGGTGGAATGCGAGCCGGTGCGCGCCGACTTGCCCGATGCCCTGCCGTGGTTGCCTTTTCTGTTTGTTACGGTGGCCTGCGGCGCGGTGAGCGGGTTCCATAGCCTGGTCTCCAGCGGAACGACCGTCAAACAACTGGACCGGGAAACCCATGCGTTGCCGATCGGCTACGGCGGTATGTTGACCGAAGCGGCCTTGGCCGTGCTGGTCATCGTGGCCTGTGTGGCGGGCAACACCAGAGACTGGGCTCCCGGCGGCATCTACGCCAGTTGGAGCGGGTTGCGTGCCAGCGGATTGGCCGGCCAATTGCACGCCATGTTCCACGGCGGTTCCATGTTTCTGGAGCATTTGGGTATTCCGCCTCAGGTGGGCCAGACTTTGCTGGCTGTTACCGTGGTGGCCTTTGCCCTGACCACATTGGACTCGGCCACCCGGCTTTTGCGGTTTAATGTGGAGGAGCTTTGCCGGGCCGTGGGACTCCACCGGTTGGCCAATCGGTATGTCGGCTCGGCCGTGGCCGTGGCCGGCATCGCCTTCTTCGCCCTCGTGCCGGCCGGACAAACCCTGTGGCGGCTTTTCGGGACGGTCAACCAAATGCTGGCCGGCTTGGCCCTGCTGGTGGTCAGTGTGTTCTTGTGGAAGTTGCGTCGGCCCGTCTGGTACACCCTGCTGCCGATGATCGCTATGTTACTTGTGTCCACCTGGGCCATGGTGCTGAGTATCCCCGGCTTCTGGGAAGATAAGAAACTGGCCGTGGGCCAACAATGGGCCTTGACCATTGTGTCGGGGATTCTGATCGCCATGGCCGGTTGGCTGGTGGTGGAAGCCCTGCTGGTCTTCGCCCAAGGCCGCTCGGAACCCCGGAATCCAGCGTAACCGGCCACGTACGCCCCAGCAAAAACCCCACCTGCGCTCCAGTGATACCCAAGGCCCCCTGGCTGTCGGCTTTTCCCAGGCTAGAATGAGGAGCAATGGATTCGTCAGGCTGAAGGGTTACTATTGGCAACTGCCCAAACCAAACTCGATGACCACGGAGGGGGGTTGTTTAGGGAGGGAACGTAACAGGTACAAAGGAGCGTGCAAAAGGGCATCATTTTGCCCATTTTACCCTATCAGAAAATCTTCTCATTTCTCCTGAAGGCCTGGATATGTTCTGCCGATCATTTTCCAGCATATAGCGTGAGGGTATGGGCAGGGTATTCCTAGTCAGCCATCAGAACAGGATATTTGTTTTATCTATTTTTTGTGTTTTTTGTATATTAACATGCCAGTGGGAAAAATACCCTCTCGGCCCAGGAGAAACAGAGAGAGAAACCTCACCATGGTATGACAACCCCCCAATTGGTGGGCCGGAAAACCTTGGAAGCTTCAATAGCCAGGGGCCGCCAGACCCATCGCTGCCCCACCCCTTCGGCAGCCTTTCGTTTTCCTTCCGAAAGGGATAGAATAATCAGGGTGGACCACTGCTAACCCTAAAATACCCAGGTGGGCAATGAGCATCCAAAGGCAACGGCTGCAGAAGAGCGAGAAGAGAAAGAGAATCCCCAAAGACTAGGAAGACGATGCCGGTCCGCACTACCTGATCGGGCCGGCAAAGACTTGTTCCCCGGAAAGAGCACTGGTTTAACCGAATGGAGGGTGAGCAACTCCCCCGGCGGGCAGACGGGGAATCAAGCGGCCTGCCAGGAGACCAGCTGAAATGGGCCTTAGCTGGCGTAGTGCCGACAGGGGTTTGCGTGGCGGAGGTGTTGCTTTATATCTTTTCTTAGGAGGCCGGGACATGAAAAAGGTTTTTTGGATTGCTTTGGTGGGGATGCTGGTAGGGGGGGCTGGAGGATGGGTGTGGGGCCAGCAACCGGCCGGCCCCATGCCCAGTGCGCCGACGCCGGGGGCACGATTGCCAGAAAAGGGTCCTCCGGTGCCGACCGGTCAGCCTGCTGGTCCCTCGGCGCCTTCCCCGGGGGTGTTACCACCGGGCGGGATTCCGACGCTTCCTTTGCCCGGGACCTTGCCGGAGGTTTCTCCCCAGCCTGCTCCGTATGCCACTCCAGGGGCAGTGTCCCCCCAACGGATTCCGCAACCTGCCGGGGGGATGATGCCCGGCCCGGCCAGCGGGGTTTCCGGCCTGCCGACGCCCGGTTTGGCCGAACCTGCCATGCCGGGGTCCTATCCAGGCCCGGCTACCGGCCGGCCCCAATTGCCCACGGTGGGAGGCAGTTCCATGCTTTCACCGGCCCTGTTCATGGACCCCATTTATGGGCCGTATGTGCCTCATGTAGGGCCCATTGGACAAGTGCCGACTTTCGGGAGCGTGCAACCCGCCGCTCCCACAGCCGCCTATGAAAAACCTTTCTCCGATTACACGCCGCCTTCGGTATATAGCCCTTACATGAATCTGTACCGATTTAATCCCCGGGGGCCGATCGACAATTATTACTCCCTGGTTCGTCCCTTTGTCATGCAACAGACGATCAACCAGCAATACCGCCAGCGCATGCAAGCCCTGGAGATGAATAACCGACTCCAGCAGACGATCATCCAACGGCTCCAACAGCAGAATCAAATCCAGCAGGGGACCTATCAGCCCGGCTACTTTATGAATCACGGCAGCTTCTTCCCGGGCTATTGAAGACGGCTTTTTCCCGGCGGATGGAAGATGGCGTACCAGTTTAGGTGGACTGTATCTCCCCGGCCAAGCCCCCACAACTTGTAGGGGGTAAGAATCGGCTCAAACCCAACAGATTGTGGTAATTACTTCCGGTAGATACAGTCAAGCTATTGAAGACGGCTTTTTCCCGGCGGATGGAAGGTGGCGTACCAGTTTAGCCGTTTAAAGACATGTGTCATTCCTGCGTAAGCAGGAATCCAGGGTTACTTTGGGCGTGCACCTCTGGCTGGTGGGTTAGAAGCGGAAATCTAGGTAACATGGGGCTACTTTCTGGGTTCCCGCTTGTGCGGGAATGCCCCATCGCTTCGCTTCATTCGGCTAATGTGACTGTATTCTACCCGTCCGGCCCATACTCGATGGAGGGGCTACAAATCGGATCGAACACCCCAGATGCTGGTCATAGTTCCCGGTGGATACAGTCAAGCTAAACTGGTCCAAGGAAACTAACCGGCGGCGTGCAGGAGAAGGGATGGGCGGAAGGAAGATTTTTTCCAGCCGCCAGGGATACCCTTGGAGACGGGGTTTGGTCTGTCCGATGGGGCGTTGGTGGGTGGCCGAGGCGGCAGCCGGACCGACACGCTTCGCAGTCGTCCTTCTCGTTCTACCAAAAGATGGGCTATTTCTGGGATGGCTTGGAGACGGTTTTTCAGTTCGGTTTCATCGGTCGGCCAGGCTTGATCTTCCAATTGATAGATATAATCGCCGGGGCGAATGCCTGCTTGGTCCGCTGGAGAGCCGGGCACCACATAGGTAACCAGGGCGGCGCCAGGCTCGGCCTCATCGGGTCGCCAGAGCAAGCCCAGGCGCATGGGCTGGCCGGAAAGTTCGATCCGAAATTCCAGCAGCTTTTCTTCTCCCGGCCGAAACACCACCAAATCCACCACCCCCGGAGCGGTCATCACATGGCGCTGGAGGTCTGGGCCGCTGCGCAACTCCTGCCCATTGAGCCGAAGCAGATGATCCCCCGGCCGAAGCCCTGCGCGAGCTGCCGGTAAATCCGGTGTCACCTCCACCAACCGGACCCCTGGGCCGAGAAATTCCTGCTCCGACCAGACCACTCCCAGCCGAAGCGGCAAAACCGGACGCCGCTCCAACATGGCCCGAAGCGTTTCCGGCGTCTCTTGGGCCGATTCATCCCGAAAGCCGGGGACCATCTCCTGGTTGGCCAACGTCCACCCCGTCATAAAGGCGAGTCGAACGATCGGCACCATCCCCTCAAAATGAATCCGTTCCCCATCATCGGTAGGCCGATGATAATCCTCGTGCAACCCGGTGTGGAACAGAAGGGCAGGGATTTTCTTTTCGATAAACGAGTAATGATCCGAATTGGGGGCCAACTTCCAGTCGAAATCCAACCGGAGCCCCGCCCACTGGTTTTGTTCGCTCAAAAGACGGCGCAACCCGAACCCGGTTCGGGTGCCGAAGATGCTCAGTTGCTCCTGGCGGAGCCGACCGATCATGTCCAGACCGATCATGAAAACGACCCGGTGGTTCGGCAAGGTGGGCTGGGCCATCCAATGTTTGGAGCCCAGGGCGCCCAATTCCTCAGCATCCCAAAAGGCAAAAAGCACGGAACGTTTGGGCGGCTCCGGCAGCAGAGAGAACGCCTGGGCCAATTCCAAAAGACCGGCCGTGCCGCTGGCATTGTCGTCGGCGCCGTTATGGATTTGGCCGACGCCGCCTCGGCTATGTCCCTGTTGGCCTCGGCCAATATGGTCATAGTGGGCCCCCAGCACGATCAACTGCTTGCGAAGCTCTGGATCGCCGCCGGGCAGCAGGGCCAATACATTTCGGTATCCTTTCCCAAACGGCTGGAAATAGGAGCCATCCAGCCCGGCGGGTTGAAGGCCCAGTTTGGCCAGATGCTGGGCCAGATACTGGGCGGCTGCCTGGGCGCCGGCGGTGCCGGCCAATCGGCCTTCCAGAGCGTCGTCGGCTAAATAGGCCACATGCGATCGAAGCTCTTGGATAGTGATGGAGTCCAGGGCGGCCTGGGTGGCCGAGCGTTTTTCCGCCATCGCCCACCCGGCAACTGCCCAGACAAACCCTGCCCAAACGGCCGTGTTTACCCACCCGGCCAGCTTGCACTTCCCCCTGCCAAAACACCACCTGGCCATCTTTGCCAAACTCGAAATAGGTTGTCCTACGAGGCTGTCCCGAAATTCCGTTTGTAGCCAGGAGGAAGGCCCTCTTGCGACCTGCACCTTCCGAAAACCGCCCACACCAACGGTACTTTTGGTAATTGCAGATGGTTTGGAAGGATGGGCCGATGGCCTCCCGGAGGCAATTTCGGGACAGCCTCTAAGGGAGGAGCGATTCTCTTTCCGGATGCACCGCTAGGAATCGGACATTTCTCCCCGGCCTCCTCTATCATATCCTACCGATTGCTTGTGGCGAGATGGCTGCTCCGGAAAAAACTCTCTGGCAGCCGATGGCAGATTCCGAACCTTCGTGGGAGTAGAAATTTTCCTTCCCCATAAAACTTTCCGGGGAAGGCAACCAAAACCTCCTCCCACCAGAGTAATAGGAAACCAAATCAGACCGCCAGGAAAAACTTTCCCAACCAGGCAAAACGAGCAGGAAAATCGGAACACGTTAGCTTGACTGTATCCCCCGGAACGACACCACAATCTGTGGTATTCGATCCGATTTTTAGCCACTCCAACTGGTAGGGGCCGACCCGGGGAGATACAGTCAAATTAGCCGGATGAAGCAACTTGCCTCTCCCCTGGTCGTCGAGAGGCCGGCCTGCAAAGCAGGCCGGGTGTGGGGTGTCATTCCCGCGAAAGCGGGAATCCAGAAGGTATCTCAGAGTTCCCGCTTACCCTGCAGGAACACAGCAGCAGGCACAAAACAGCCTGGACTGCTGCTTACGCAGGAATGACACGTTGCCCTCTCACCCGGCCAACCTATCGGTTGGCCGGCCTCTCCCTCTAGGGGAGAGGCCGGTTACTTCCTTCGGCTAAAGTGTTAAGGTTTCTCCAGTCGGCCTTGCCAGGTGTTCCGACGCTCCAGTTCCGCTTCCACGGCGGCTAAGACCTTCTGTTTGTGGAGCATCCAGTCCGGGGCTATCAGATACTCCGGGGGGCAGTCCGCACAGAGCCGATCGATCAGGCAATCCGGCCGGAGCCGCTCCAGAAAATCCACCACCAACCCTACATATTCTTCCAGGCTTGGCAGCCGAACCTCTCCCCTCTGGTACAACTGGGCCAACCGCGTCTGCCGAGCCACATACAGGTTATGAATCTTCACCGAATGGAGTGCTAGGCGGGCAATTTCCTGGGCGGTGGCCTGAACATGCTGGGCCGATTCGCCCGGCAAGCCCACAATGACATGGGCGCCGACCGAGAGGTTCCGTTTTCTGGCCCGCTGGACCGCATCCAAAAAGGCCTGGTAGGTATGGTGTCGGCCGATCCACTCCAACGTGCAGTTATGCACCGTCTGCAAGCCCAGCTCCAAAAGTACCCAGGTCTTCTGAGCCAGCTCGGCCAACAGGTCCAAGACTTCGTCGGGCACGCAGTCGGGCCGGGTGCCGATGGCCAGTCCGACAATCCCCGGCTCCTGGAGGGCCTCCTGGTAAAGCGATCGGAGTTTTTCCACCGGGCCGTAGGTATTGGTGCCGGGCTGAAAATAGGCGATCCACTGGGCGGGTCCATACCGGCGGCGGAGTTTTTCGGCGGCCTGTTGGATTTGCTCCCGGATGGGCCGGGGCGGTTCCCGCCGGGCCGGGCTGAAACTGGCCAGGTTGCAGAAGATGCAGCCCTCCCGGCTCAACGTGCCGTCCACATTCGGACAGGAAAATCCACCATCCAGGGTGATCTTCCGTACCGGCCCACCAAACTTCTGCCGCAAAAATAGCCGAAGCGGATAGTACCGCAAACCCTCCTGCCGCCAAAGCTCCATCTGTCTGGCCTCGTGGAGAAGGTTATGGGGATCGTCATAGTTTAGCCGAATGTAACAACCCGCCTCTCCCCTGGCCGTCGAGAGGCCGGCCTGGCCGAAGGCTAGGCCGGGTGAGGGGGAGAAAACAAGACGGCTCTTCCCTTATGATTCCTTATTATTCTCCCTCACCCTACACTGTCCCGCTGGGGGGAGAAGAACTCGGCTGGCACGACAGGCCTGGGCCTCCATTCGGCTAAAATGTTACAGGGTATGGAATATCCCGAAACCGAGATTCGGGGAATACACAGACCCTCTGGTGGTACTTTGGTGGGATATCGTTTGGGGCAAAGGGTCTGGAAAGACTGCCGGTAATCTTCTGTTTAGTTTCATTCATGGCGGAGGCCTTCGGTGGGAACCAATTTGGCCGCCCGATACGCCGGATATAGTCCGCCCAAAACGCCCATCCCTAAGGCTAAGGCAAATCCCTGGCCGAAGACGCCCAGAGGGACTGGGCCGGCCAACATGCGCCCGGCGGTCGGCACCCGACTCAGGACCTGCATCACCCCCCAGCCGAACACCGTGCCCAGCAGGGCCCCTGCCAAGGCCAGGAGCACCGCTTCCAGGAGCACAAGCCGCATCAACCGACTCCGCCGCCAACCCACCGCCCGCAAAAGAGCCAGTTCCCTGGTGCGTTCAAACACGGCCGTCAACATGGTATTGATCATGCCCAGGCCGCCCAAAAGCAGGGCCACGGTGGAAGTCAGCCAGGCCGCTGCCTTGGCCAGTTGCAACTCCACCGACGAGGCGACGTTTTCCCGCAGCGTCTGGGCTTTGAGATACGGGGCCAGGGATTCGATCTGGGCTTTGAGATGGGCGAGCTGTTCGGGCGTGTGCAGCTGCGCCACCACGTTAAAAGCAGTAACTTTCCCCTGCAAATCCATCATCTGTTGCAAGTCGGGCAGGGGCACAATCATGGTGCTGTTTTCCAGCAGGTTTTCGCTTTCGTAAACGCCAAGGATGGTGAACCAATGGCCCGGGGCCAATTCGATCTTCTGGCCCACCTTTTTACCCAAACTGGCCGCCAATGCCGAACCGACCACCACCACCTGCCGATCCTCCGGCCCGAACAACCGGCCCTCGATCAGTTTTAAATCCTTCAACAGGAAGCTTTCCGGTCGCATTCCCCGGACCACCACACCGAAAATGTCCAGATCGGGAAACGAGAGGGGCTGCAACAGGCCTGGGGAAACCGCACGCACACCCGGAATTTGGCGGATTCGCTCGGCCAGCGCCTCGTCCAGGATACTGTTCATTTGTTGAAGCCCCCCTTTGCGTACCACCACCAGATCCACCCCCCGGCGCTGAAACAGGTCCAGGAGAGTCTGCTCAAACGAGTTGGCCAGTCCTACCAGAGCCACCACTGCACTGACCGCCACGGCTACGCCCAACATGGTCAATCCGGTGCGTACGGGCCGCCGCCGCAAGTTCTTCCAGGCAAACCCCAGCAACGTCATTCCAACGGCCTTTCCATGAGAGAATTCCACCAGGCCAGTCCTCTGGAAACCCGGCCTATGGATTGAACATACCCTAACATTGTAGCCGAAGGAAAAGCCCGTTGGAGAGACTAGTTGTCAGGGCCGACCGACGCTTCCATTGCCCCCTTGTGTGTCATTCCCACGAAAGTGGGAATCCAGTTGTTGGTGTTCTGGATTCCTGCTTACGCAGGAATGACACAGGGGGTGGGTGCAAAGAAGCCTGGATTCCTGCTTGCGCAGGAATGACACAGGGGCCCCCCTCAGCCGGCCAACCTGTCGGTTGGCCGGCCTCTCCCGTGGTGGGGAGAGGCGAATCGGCCCCGCAGCCGGCCAGCGTGCCGCTCCCTAGCGATCGCGGCTCTGACCGGACTCTCGACGGCCAGGGGAGAGGCGAGTTGCTACATTCGGCTAACATGTTACCTACTCCAAATTAGGGGTCATAGGTGACTTTCTCCCGGTTTCCCCCGCTAGCGGGGGGTTTGGGCTGCTCTTTCTCTCGGTATAGAGAGGCTTTTATCCCACCTCTCTTGGCCCCCATAATTTTTTCTTCCGAAGCTTGACGGCCCCCGGAGGGTGGCTATAATGAGAGTATTACGTTTGCAAAAAATGTAATACCCCTTTCAAGGAGATCGCATCATGAGTTGGATTGGTCGGTACAACGTCTGGACGGTTAAGTTGGGTGTTCTATTGGCCGGGACGGTTGGGTTGGCATCGGCAGTTCCCCAGGCTGCCGGGCAGATCACCTACACGCCCACCAAACACTCCGTGTATCAAGCGGTCAACTCCGACGGCACAGCGGCTTGGCCCTCCGGCGGACAGCCCTATCCCATCCAGATGATCGGCGTGGTCATCAATAACCCCTGGGACATGCTGGATTATAGTCTTTCGGCTTCTGAGCCCCAGTGGCAGGTGTTTTTCCAGGCGGTTGACCCCTACCAGTTTCCCGACCTGATCTCTGATCCCGAGTTGTACGCCAACGATTTCGGCGGTACTGCCATGTATATGCGAAAAGTCCATCCCAGGGATCCGAATATTTACTACACGGATGATCAGTGGCTGGCGGAGATGCAACGGCTCAACTACCCGAACTACCAGGGCAGTCCGGTCACCGAGCCGTTACGCCGCGGCGATCTTGTGCTGGTGCAGGCCAATGCCCCGGGACTGTTTTTCCGCGGAAAATACAATATCAATGAACAGCATTCCACCGATCCGGCAAAAGACTTTTACATCACCATTTTACAGCGGAATGTGCCGCTTTCGGCCGCCCAGATCACCCTGGCCGACCTGAAAAATCCCGACGATAGTTTCAAGTTCGACCAGACCCGGCAGACCGGCTGCGAACGCTACCAGGGTAGTTTAGTCCATCTAGACGGGCTTCTACTGGTCAATCCACAGAACTGGGCCTTGGACGGTACGGTTACCGTAAAACAGGGGAATCTTACCTTTCCGCTGAAGTTGGGGATCGACCGGGCCTTGGCCGCCATCAATGCCGCCCTGTTGGCGACCACTCCATTTAGCCTGACGGCCATCCTGGATCAGGAAGACTCTGGGTCTCCTTATACAGATAACTATCGGCTGTGGCTTACCAGTGCATCGGATTTAGGGGCGGCGTTTGCTATGGTGCCGGAACCGGCCAGCCTGGCCTTGCTGGCCGTTGGCATCCTGCTGGTAGGGATCTGCCGATGGGCTTGGCCAAGAAGGTAATGGAGCGTCAACCGGTGTATTGCCGATCTGTGCACTGGGGGTTTCCTGCGCCTGGCCGGAGGGGGAATGCCTTCTCGCTGAGGTTACATGGTTTCACCCTGGTGGAACTGTTGGTCGTGATCACGATCATTGGCATCCTGATCGGGCTGCTCCTGCCAGCGGTGCAGGCGGCCCGGGAGGCGGCCCGACGCACCCAGTGCGCCAATAACCTCAAACAGATCGGCCTGGCTCTGCAGAACTACCATACGGCCTGGGGCGTGTTCCCGCCCGGCAATCTGAATAACACGGCCGGCTTTTGCCCCGGCATGGGAGAACCCACGCAATCGTATTCCACGCGGTTCGGCAATTGGCTCATTGCGATTTTGCCGTTCGTGGAGCAGGAGGCCCTCTTCCAAAAGTACGATCTCCGTTACAACAACGAATCGCCGCAGAACCAGGCGGTTCGGGAGACGTTAGTCCAGGTGTATGTCTGCCCGTCGGACTGGAATTTTCGCACCCCGGTCCAGCCGGCCAGCGGCCCGGCCGCTGCTCAGGGCGCCAAATACATGCCCGGCTCCTACCGCGCAGTAAGCGGCCGAAGCGACGACGGCTATAACTTCCTCGACTCCGAAATGATGTACGACTACAAGAAGCAGTCCCGGGGGCCGATCCACATGGTGGGCGCCTGGGGATTCGGGTGCGAGTCGATCGACGGAATCCGAGATGGCACGTCCAATACCCTGCTGGTGGGCGAATGGAGCACGCAGACCAGCCCAGGACGCCGGACCTTCTGGGCGTATTCGTTTGCCTATTACAGTCTTTCGGCCGGGACCCCGCAAAGCCGGACCCTGCAAGGGGATTTCGACCGGTGTGCGGCCCAGTACGATGTGGGCATGGACCTGCCCTGCAAGCGAGCCTGGGGCGGACTGCATCCGGGCGGCATTCAGTTTGCGCTGTGCGACGGTTCGGTCCGATGGATTGCCGCCGGGATCGACCCGGTGCTCTTCAGCAGCCTCTGTACCATCGCCGGCGGGGAAGTGGTCTCCGTACCGTAACCCCTTTCTTCCGCCGGCGGCAATAGCTGCTTCCCATCGGTTCCTGGCCGCCGCACGGTGGATTTCTCGGCGGGTAACTATTTAGCCGAATGCAGGGGGGATGTGTCATTCCTGCGTAAGCAGCAGTCCAGGCTTGTTCCTGCGTAAGCGGGAATCCAGGCAATATGGACTTCTACTCCTTTCTGGATTCCCGCTTTCGCGGGAATGACACCCCGGGGTTAGCCCGCCGGGGGAGAGGCGAGTTGCTTTATTCGGCTAAAATGTTACCCCGGGGGAAGTGATTTTCCGGGGGAAGTGATTTCCCAACTGATGGGATGCCAGGGCCGGCTGAATGATTTCGGGGGAAGTAATTTGGCTTACTGCTCTGCGGGCTGCTGCCAGGTTTGCGACTCAAGGAGCCGCTGGACGTACTTGGCCAGAACGTCTGTCTCCAGATTGACCGGGTCGCCTGGTTTGAGAAGGCCCAAGGTGGTAACGGCCAAGGTATAGGGGATCAGGGCGACGCTGAAGCGGTCCGGCTCACTATCCACAATGGTCAAACTTACACCATCAACAGCAATACACGCCTTGGGGGCCATCTGCCGACTTAACCGGCGGGGGACCTGGAACCAGCAGAACGACCAATCGCCTTGATCGGTTCGTTCCAGCAAGACGCCGACATCGTCGATATGGCCGGTAACAAAATGCCCACCCAGCCGATCGCCCACACGTAACGACCGCTCCAGATTCACCCGGCTTCCGGGGACCAATCGGCCTAGATTGGTCCGTCGCAGGGTTTCTGGCCCCACGTCAAAGGCCATTCGGTCGCCCTGGACCTCGACGACCGTCAGACAACAGCCGTTGACGGCCACGCTGTCGGCCACTCGGATTTCCGGCACCATCCGCTCCTCTTGGACCCAGAGTTTGCAGCCGGGCGGCTCCGGACGCACTTCCACTACCGTTCCCAAGGCTTCGACGATTCCGGAAAACATGCTGCTCGTCCTACATATTCTTGTACTATATCTTCTCCTATGTTCGCTGCGGGGAGGACCACGAGGTGTCATTCCTGCGTAAGCAGGAATCCCGTCTTCACCCTCTCCCTCGGCGGGAGAGGGTCAGGGTGAGGGGGAGACGAAAGTGCATAGTCCCTTCCCTTTCTCCCCCGTGTATGCCATTCCAACGAAAGTGGGAATCCAGTTGTTTTTTTTCCTGGATTCCTGCTTGCGCAGGAATGACATATACCCCCCTCATCTGGCTTCGACTCCGCCTCAGCCGGCCTCTCCCACGAGGGGAGAGGCGACCGTCGGACCTGGCAAGCAGATCCCTCATCTTCCTTCGGCTACCATGCTACATACTCCAATATGGACGGTATCCGGGCCTAAAAGACCTCTTCCTCCTGGAGGCGTTTTTCGACCAATTTGGCCCAGGCGAACCGGACCGGGCCGCTCAGGACAAATACGGTACAAATGATCGGTACGGAATAGCCCCGGATCACCATGATGGCCACTAGGGCGAAGAGGATCGCCACCAGATGGCCGAAACTCCGCTGGCCGTGAAAAATCTGGTTCACAATATGCGGATAAGGAATTCGGGAAACCATGAGCAAAGCCACCAGGGCGCCGAAAAACGGCAACGTCGATTGGGTAAAGGTGTATATCTGTTCTGCATAGGCAAGCGGCGGCTCCTTGGAATACAGGGTATAGAAAAAGATGGCAAACCCGGCAATG
>Ga0308395_1001679_pt1 | contig 13841 bp, 10 predicted proteins | sample Hotspr20SampleP4_FD_202097 | JGI IMG/M metagenome (GOLD analysis project Ga0308395, IMG submission 202097) | Hot spring phototrophic mat microbial communities from Mushroom Spring, Yellowstone National Park, Wyoming, United States - 20050930_P4 ...
GCGCGGATTGAGCATACGCCCGCTCGCATCGAAGACCATCTCTTCGCTCACCGCATAGCCGAGCGCTTGAGTCATGCCTCCTTCGACCTGACCACTTGCCGTGACCGGGTTCACGATCACCCCACAATCCAGAGCCATCAGCAGCCGCTCCACGGTGACCTGCCCTGTTTCGATGTCCACGGTGACCTCAGCAAACTGGGCGGCAAAAGGAGGTGGACTGACGGGGCTGACAAACGAACCGATGCCCATAATCTGACGCTGATCCTGGGTGTGCAGGGAGTGCAAAGCGATCTCCTGCAACGTCAAGCTGCGTCCATCGGGTGCCCAAGCACATCGGTCATGCAGCTCGATATCGTCCGCCGCGATGGGTGCTACCGCAGCTGGGCGGGCGGCATTGAACATCAAGGCAGCGCGTTCGCGTATTTGGGCCGCGACCTGTTCGGCAGCCCGCACGGCGGCAGCACCGCTGATATACGTGGTGCTGCTGGCATAGGCGCCTTTGTCGAAGGGGGTCATGTCGGTATCCGACGAGTAGACGATAATATCCTCCAGCCGGCAACCGAGCACCTCGGCCACCATTTGGGCGATCACCGTGTCTGAGCCGGTGCCCAGGTCGGTGGCGCCGATTAAGAGATTGAAGCTGCCATCGTCGTTCATCTTGATGCTGGCTGCACCCATGTCGAGATAGGGGATGGCAGTTCCTTGCATTACCAGGGCGACTCCGTGTCCGCGACGTAGATGCGGCTTGCCCGGCACAACGTGGTGGTCTTCCCCATCACGCGCAGCACGAAAACCGAAACGGGCAGCGCCCAAGCGCGCCGCTTCTTCCAGGGCACAGCTCTGGATGATCTCCGGATTGGGGGCACGTCCCTCGCTCCACGCCTTGCTCATCGGATGCTCGTCACCCGCCTTAATGGCGTTTTTCAGCCGAAACTCCAACGGATCCCAACCCATCTCGTGGCAGATCCACTCCATGTGGGTCTCGACCGCCCAAAATCCTTGTGGCACCCCATAACCGCGATAGGCACCGGCAGTCGGCAGATTGGTGTAGACCACGTCGGCGTGGAAGCGGATGTTGGGTACGTTGTAGAGCGACAGCGCCTTGTGCCCCGTGTTGCCGGTGACGGTGAGCGCATGATTGCCATAGGCTCCGGTGTCGCTCAGCACGCGCATCTCCTGAGCTACGATGCGCCCATCGCGCGTCACCCCGGTGCGCAGCCGGATGACCATCGCGTGGCGTGTCGTGCTGCTGACAAATTGTTCCTCGCGGGTGTATTCCATCTTCACCGGTCGACCGGTGGCAATGGTCAGATGCGCACAGGCGTCCTCGATCATCACCTCCTGCTTGTTGCCGAAACCGCCCCCGATGCGCGGCTTGATGACGCGCATGCGGCGCACCGGCAATCCCAACACGGGGGAGAGGATGCGCCGGATGTGAAAGGGCACCTGGGTTGAGGTGTAGAAGGTGAGGCGGTCGTCTTCGTCCCAGTAGGTGACGCATACATAAGGTTCAATGGGTGTTTGCTGTACGCGTGGCACGGTATACTCCGCTTCAAAGACCCGGTCTGCCGTCTGCATGGCGGCATCCACGTCTCCCAGCTCGATATGCAACTGGGCGGCGAGATTGCGCCGCGGATCCGAGTGGCCGAATCCAACGTAATCCGGCTCGTCGTGGATGACCACCGGATGATCCAATGCCTGACGCGCGTCCAGGATGGCGGGCAGGGGCTCATACTCCACCTCGATCAGCCGCAGCGCTTCCTCGGCGATCTCTTCGCTCTCCGCCGCCACGGCAGCGACACGATCCCCCACGAAGCGCACTTTGGTGTCGAAGCTGACCCGGTCGAGCGGGCCGGGGATGGGATGACTCTGGCCGGCGGTGGAGTATACCACCCGTGGCACGTCCTCAAAGGTGAGCACGGCGTGCACGCCGGGCAGAGCACGCGCCTTGCTGGCGTCAATGCGGCGGATGCGCGCGTGGGCATACGGGCTGCGGAGCAGCTTACCCACCAACATACCGCGCAATTGCAGGTCGCCGGCAAAGACAGGACGCCCCTGCGCTAGCTTGATAGCATCCACCTTGGGCTCCGGCTTGCCTACTACCTGCCACGTTCCCGGACGTGTCGTGGCCACCAGGGTGGACGGTGCGCTGGTTTGCACATCGCCGCGCGCTCCGGGCTGCAGACCTCTGGGTACACTCGGTTGCAGTCCCTCGCTAAAGGGGGGTATGACCTGTTCGGGAAGCTGGAGCACCTCGCCGGATGGATACTCCCATCCAGGACTCTCCTCTTCTTCCAGGGGTGGAGCTGCTTCGCCGCGCAACCAGGCCGCGGCGCGCAGCACTGCCTGCACCGGTTTGACGTAGCCAGTGCAACGACACAACACTCCACTGAGGGCATTGCGCACCTGTTCCGGCGTGGGATTGGGCTCCCGATCGAGCAACGCCTTGGCTGCCAGAATCATTGCCGGAGTGCAATAGCCACATTGAATCGCCCCTGTCTCCACGAAAGCGCGCTGTAAAGGGTGTAACGCGACCTGGCCACGCCAACCCTTGGGTGGGCCCTCCCCTTTGATTGAGACGCTCGCCAGTCCCTCGATCGTGGCGATCCGGGCGCCCACTGCCTGCAAGGCGAGCATCGTGCAGCTGGTGCGTGCGACACCGTCCACCAGCACGGTACACGCCCCACAGCTACCGTCACCACAGCCATACTTGGCGCCGAGGTATCCCTCGCGGCGCAGGACGCTCAGCAGTGTGTCGCCCGGCGCCACGTGGAACAACCGATCTTCCCCGTTGACATTCAAAGTGATTTCCATTAGACCTTTCTCCAACCATAAGATGGGTCATCAATGATACACATATCCCTCGCGCGCGTACAGGGGATGGGATGGCTTTTCCAATTCGCCAGGCCGCTGTAAAGCGCGCCAGGTCGCCCAGGCGGCCACCAGGCTGTCCAGGGCATCTCCATCCTCATCCTCTACGATCGTATCGTGCAGCACGGCATCGGCGAATCGCAACGGTGCCAGGCGTTGAACTGCCTCCGCGATGTCATAACGTGCGCGAAGGTGGCGAGCTTCCCTTCCCTTATAGGGTAGGTATAGATGGTGACGTTTTAGCGTCGCTGCCGGGCAGATCTCGATCAGCCACGGCCGGTCCGCTTGGGCACGTTGCATTGGCAACACCGAGACCGCTCCACAGGTTACCAGAGGCGCCAGCACCGCGGAGATGCCATAGAACGTCTGACGGTACAACCGCAAATTATAGCTGGCCCACGGCGTGCCGTTCTCGCAATCGGTCAACCGTTTGATCTCGCGTCCACCCGTCGCCGCGTAACAGGCCGCTCGAAAATGTTGTGGCGTCGCGTATCGTTCGGGGAAGGTGCGCACGAATTCCTCCCAGCTTCTCGTCTCAAGGAGCTGTGCCGGCAAGCCAAAGGGGAAATCCAACCCGATGACGGCCTCGCGCTCTCCGATGATCCACGCACACAATGCGCGTAGACATATCTCGCGTTCTGGCGATACCTTCAGCCAAGCTGCGGCCGAAGTACATCGTTCAATGTATAGGGAGTCGGCGTGAACGCTGGCCTGGGTGATCCATATCTTGCGTCCTGCCTGGCGCGCACCGCTGAAGTCCACCCCGTACACCTGTGTGCGTCTGGGGAGTGTCACGCTGCCTTTGCCCATGCCTCCCAGAGTGCGCGCCGTGTCAACACACGGATCATCGCGCGCCGATACTCTGCGCTGCCGCGGAAGTCGCTGCGCGGCTGGAGTGATCCAGCTGCCCGAGCCACCGTTGCTTCGATATCTGCGTCCTCCAGGGTCTGACCGGAAAGAGCTTCTTCTACGGCATAGGCGCGCAGTGGATACGGCGCCACGCCGCCCCAGGCGAGGCGTGCTTCCGCACAGGCTTCACCCCGTCGCACCACCCGTGCCGCGACCGCCACGATCGGCCGGTCGCGCGGCGTGCGCGCCACAAGGGCCATCGCTGTGCCCCCCGTCTGTGGCGACATGATCACCGCGGTGACCAAACCACGTTTCACCCAGTGTGCCGGAGCGACCACCAGCTGGTCCAGCGCCACCACGCGAGCGCCATCGCTGCGTTGCACCTCAACCTCAGCGTCGAGCACCAACAGGCTGAGTAACAGGCAGGAGAGAGGGTCATGGGTCACGATCGTGCCCCCGACAGTGGCAGCGTTGCGGTAAGTGAGCGGACCATCGCGGTGCGCAGCCTCAGCCAGGAATGTGCCTCCATCGGAGGTGTCCACCAGCTGCTGCAGGCGCACCATGGCACCGATCTTCAGACGCTCTCCTTCCCACTCAATGCGATCCAACCCCAGCGCCTGCAGGTCCACCACCGCTTTGGCTTCGCGCCGCTCGCCCGCCAACAGCCGCTGGCCACCTGCCAATGGCACCGCGTCTTCGCTGTGCAATAACCTCAACGCTTCCTCAAGAGTATGGGGTCGGTGATATGCTTTCACGCGTATCATCATGGACTCCTGACAGCCCGATACTTGCACGCCCTGTTCTTACCAGGCCGCGATGGCTATAATAATTGCCATTATAGCACGCCTCGCGGAGCAATCGAAATGCTGCGGTGCTCAGTGAAGTGCGCCCAGATTGACAGATTTCTACAGCGCGCCTAGGATGGTGCGGGGAGATAGACGCTATGGGTGGCCCAAACATCCTTATCTGGGGAGCAGGTCGTATCGGTCGCGGTTTCTTAGCCGACCTGTTCCAAACGTCCGGTTATCACATCACCTTCGTTGATGTCTCCGAAGAGTTGATCGCCCAACTCAGGCGGGCTGGACGCTATACGGTGGTGCGCGCTGAAGGGGTCGAGAAACGGGACGACCTGGTCATCCACAGCTACGACGCGTTCAGCACGGCGCAGGCGGAAGAGGTTGCTTGGGCACTGGCAGATGCCGATTTGATGGCGCTGGCCGTGTTTCCACGCGATTTTGCCACGGTGGCCACCCAGATGATCTCAGGATTGCAACGGCGTCGTACCCTGCGTCCGCACGCTCCGCTGGATATCATCCTGTGCACGAACCTGGCCCATGCGGCACTTGAATTCAGCGCCGCCCTGCAAGCTGTGCTACCGGAAGACTTGCGGGCCTACGTCGAGCAACAGGTTGGCATTGTGGAAAGCTTGGTCATCCGGATGGTGGTCGAGCCGCCCGCTGAGGAACGCATACGTGATCCATTGTTGGTGTGGACGAACGGCTATGCCGAGTTGCCGGTTGATCGGCATGCCTTCAAAGGCGCGATTCCCTCAGTTCGCGGGCTGCGATGGGTGGACGACATGCGCGCCGAGGAAATGCGCAAACTATACACCTATAACACCTTTCACGCCGCGCTCGCCTATTGGGGTGCTCTACATGGTTATGAGCACATCGTGGATTGTCTGGCCGACACGCAGGTGCGCGGGGAGGCATTGGGCGCGTTGAACGAGTCTAGCCAAGCACTCCAGGCAGAGTACCACTTTTCGGCGGACGAGATGAGACGTTGGAACGAGGGTGTTGTGCACCAGACCAACAATCCGACGCTAGGGGATCGCGTCAGCCGCCAGGCAGCCGACCCGCTGCGCAAATTGCGACGCGAGGATCGGTTGATCGGCCCGATCCTGTTGGCACGTAAGCACGCCATTCCGACACCCCATCTGGTCCGCGCGACCGCGGCTGCCTTTTTGTACCCCAACGTGTGTGATGCGGGTGCCGTGGCCATACAGGAGCGCATCACTCAGTGCGGGATCGAAGCGGTCGTGCGCGAGGTTTGTCAGCTGAATCTAGCAGAGGAAGATGTGCTCGCCGCCGTGGTTGCCGCTTATACAGAGCTGAAGCATACGTTACTATGCATAGACAAATCACCTGCTGCTGGTAGGTGATCCGTCTCACTCACATCGAGAAAGGCGGAAATATAAGCGCTATAATTATCCATTCAACCTAGAGGAGAGGATATAGATGGGTTTGGTACACCGCTTTATCGGTCACTCCGACGAATATGACTGGGAAGGCGTCCCGGTAAAACGCTACGAAACCGGTGATATGAAAGGTGGCAGCAAGCGGGTGTTGTTGGGGCCGGATGAGGGATCCAACAACTTTCGTTTGCGCTATTTCTATATTCCGCCGGGTGGCCACTCACGCCTGGAACAGCACGCCCATGAACACGGCGTGTACATCCTGCATGGACGCGCACAAGTGCGCATGGGGGATGAAATGGTCGAGGTGAAGCCTGGAGATGTTCTATACATTCCAGGAAATGAGTGGCACCAGTTCACTCCATTGGGCGAAGAAGCGCTGGGATTCCTTTGCATCGTGCCGGCACACGAGTGAGGGTGAGAGCACGACCCCTCTTTTTCAAGAACATTTTTTCTCAGGCACATTTCACGTGCTGATTACGCATCCACCACGCGTGACCGCACTTCGATGCCCTCGCTCACCATCCGGTGGATGGGGCAGTGGCGGGAGATGGCCAGAAGCTTCTTGCGCTGTTCCGGTGTCAGATTGCCTTTGAAAACGATCTCCTCGGCGATGATCTCTTTCAGCTCGCCGATCTCCTCACAGTGCTCGCAATCCTTGGCGAAGTCGCGGTCGAATTGGAGACGCAACTCGACCTCTTCCAGCCCGATCTGGTGGTTGCGCGCATAGGTTGTGAGCAGGACTGCCGTGCAGCCCGCCAAGCTGGCCAACAACATCCCATAAGGGCTCAGGGCAAAAACATGTTCTACGGGTTTGAGCTCCTGAGACTGGGCATCCTCCGGATCCGTGGCCCATAGTTCCGTGTCAAAGTTGCTTTTCTGGCGTAAGACGACTTTCTCAGACATAGGACCTCCTGCCTCGTTGACCATCATGTTTCATCGCCTGTTCCACGCCGCAAGCATTTTGGTTCACCGCCGGCAAAGGCCAAGGGCGATTCTGCCATCGGATGATACCGATTGGCTTGCCCGCGCGCAAACCCGTTGTGCACCATTGTGATGCTTGTTTGTCCGCTCCCTCTCGGAGGATGCCCTGCTACCCACTATGCTCTCGGATGAGGGTTATTGCAAGTGCTCGATAAATAGAGTGTTGAGAAAGTCCCTTGGCCGCTCAGATTTTTGCAGGAAAACGGGCCAATAAAGCGGGTAACTAAAGACTTTTTCAACACCCTCTCTACAAGCGTTTGACCTTGCGGAGGCTCTGTGATATGATATGGCGCATTGTCCGGCCCAGGCATCGCTCGGGCCGGGGTAACTCAGCACGCTGCGCTATCGGTGGCATACCCTCCGCTATGATGGCAACGGCACTGCCTGGACTGATCCTTACACCTGGTGTCAACCGACTTACCGGGGACTTTTCCTGTTGTTCGGGCGTGCCCCTATGTCTACATCCCCGAGGAGTCACAAACGGCACCGCCCCCATAATCTGGGGCATCAGCGCACCACGTGGCTTTCTCAGTTCTCGTGCCGTATGTTTGCTACCTTAAGTTGGGAATCGAGGTTGAGAGTTGGAGGATTCGGATACGGAAAGGAGGTGGTCGCGGTATAGCAGAGCTTTCATGAAGCAGAGGAGAATCCTGGCAACAAATTAGGATGATCGGCTTTTGGGTGGTGCATTAGTCCCGGAATTTGCAACAGCCTTGCACAGCATATAAGGAGGGGAGCAAAAAATGAAACGCCGAACATTGGCCTTGTGGGTCGTTCTATTGGTAATAGGTGCACTAGCGGTGCAGTTCATCATGCCTGCCCCGCTGGCTGCCGAAAAACCCCAGGTTTATAAGGTGGGCTTTATCAGCCACCTGACCGGCGATGCCGCGGTGTACGGACAGAGCTTGAAGATGGGCACCGAGCTCGCTGTGGACGTCATCAATGAGGCGGGTGGCATCAACGGCGTGCCCGTAGAGGTGATCTATGAGGACGACCGCCTGTCCGCAGCGGATGCCCAGACGGCATTCCTCAAGCTGGTGGAGACGGACAAAGTGCCTGTGATCCTGGGTTCTGCTTCCAGCACCATCAGCTTGAGCCTGTGCCCCAGGGCCCAAGAGAAGAAGGTGGTGCAGGTCTCCCAGGTCTCCACGGCGCCGGCGTTGAAGGATTGCGGGCCGTATTTCTTCTCGGTGATGGCTTCCGACACGGCCCAGGGTCCCGAATGGGTCAAGGTGGCGGAATATCTGGGTGTCAAGGAAGCCGCAGTCATGTACATCAACAACGACTACGGCATCGGCGTTAAGGATACCTTCGTGCAAGCTTTCGAGGCCGCCGGCGGCAAGCTGCTCATCGTCCAGCCGTTCGAGCTGGGTGGCAAGGACTTCCGCACCGAGGTGCTCAAGGTGAAGGGGACCAATCCGCCGGTGGTCTTCATCGTGGACCATGTGGCTGAGGCAGCCATCGTCTTCAAGCAGGCGGCGGAGCTGGGACTGAAGACCCAGTGGGTCACCGACGTCTCCATCGTCTCGCCCGAAGTGCCCCAGCTGGCCGGCAAGGAAGCGGTCGAAGGGATCATGGGCCTGCGCGCCGGCTCGAGCCAGACACCGGAGTACCTGGCATTCCGCGAAGCTTTCCTCAAGAAATTTGAGAAAGAGCCCACCATTTGGGCCGACTTTGCTTATGATGCAATGATGCTCGTGGCCAAGGCGATTGAGAAGGGTGGCTACACGGCAGACGGCATCCAGAAAGCATTGTTCGAAGTTGCCGAGACCTACGTCGGGCCATCGGGCGCTAAGAAATTCGACGAGTATGGCATCTCGCAAGGTTCTTACGAGTGGGTGGTGGTCAAGGACGGCGAGTGGGTGTTATACGAAAAGACGCCGCCGAACCCGGAGGCTACAGAGACGGCGACAACGGAGTAGGGCGTTGTTCCCCGGTTAACCGCCAGTAAGCGCAGAGCGCACAGAGCCGGTTTCTGTGCGCTCTGCAGCTATCCTTCTGGGCTAAGAGATGGCTCGCAGAACGGCAACCCCGGTAAATATGACCCATGTGATGCTCTGCCGCGCAGGAGAACATTTGTGGAAATCTTTGTACAACTGCTTGTCAATGGAGTGATCGCCGGCGGCACCTATGCGCTCGCCGCGGTTGGCTATAGCATGGTGTACGGCGCGCTGAAGTTTATCAACTTCGCCCACGGCTCTATCGCGATGGTGGGCGCTTACATCGCCTTCGTGTTGGTCACCATAGGGAATGTGCCGTTGGTGCCCGCTTTCCTGGCCAGCATGCTGCTCACCGCCAGCCTTGGAGTCATGGTGGAACGAGTGGCGTATCGGCCGCTGCGCCGTGCGCCCAAGCTGGCCTCGCTGACCACGGCGATCGCGGTCTCCTTCGTGCTGGATGCCACCGTGATGATCGTGATGGGCGCGGACATTCGCACGTTCAGTCTTACCGGCCTGAAGAGCTATCAGATCGGGCCGATTTACATTACCCCGGTGCAGGGTGCCATCATCGTCACAAGTCTGGTATTTATGGTGGGGCTGTACTGGTTGCTGACGCGCACCAAGCTGGGCAAAGCGATTCGCGCGGTGGCCGACGGCATCAGCTTGGCCGAAGTGTCCGGCATCGATACCAACCTGATCATCTCTGCGGTCTTCGCCATTGGATCCGCGCTCGCCGCCGCCTCGGGAGCGTTGATCGGTATGGACACCAATTTACAGCCCACGATGGGGTTTATCATCACGGTCAAAGCGTTTGCCGCAGTCGTGCTGGGCGGTCTGGGCAACGTATGGGGTGCGGTGGTGGGGGCCTTCCTCATCGGCATTGTGGAGAATACCGGAGTCTGGTTTATCCCGCCCGTGTGGAAAGACTCAATCGCCTACGGGATTCTCATCTTGGTGCTCTTCCTACGACCCAGCGGTATCTTCGGCAAGAAGGAAGAAGCTCAAGTGACCGTCCTGTGAGCGCTATAGAGGAGTTCGCTGTATGGAACTTGCACTGATCGTGCATTTACTGGTGGTAATCACGATTTACGGTATTTTAGCCATCTCACTAAACCTGGTCGTGGGCGCCACCGGTTTGTTCAACCTGGGCCACGCTGCCTTCTATGGCATCGGCGCCTATACCTCGGCGCTGCTGGTCAAGGCAGGAGTGCCTTGGCTGCTCGCGGTATTGGCAAGTATGGCAATGGCCGGCTTTGTGGCGTTCGTCATCGGCATACCCACCTTGCGTTTGGTGGGCGACTACCTCGCCGTGGTGACGATGGGCTTGGGCGAGATCACGCGCGCCGTCTTCAAAAACTGGATCTCCTTGACCCGTGGCCCAATGGGGTTGCCCGGCATCCCACATGCTTCGATCCTGGGCATCGAGTTCGACACGGCGGAAAAGTTCTTGATCCTGGGCGTGGTATGCCTGGTGATCGTTTTTGTGGTCGCCGAACGCATTTTGTATTCTCCATTTGGGCGCGTCCTCAAGGGAATCCGCGAGGACGAGGCGGCGGTGCAGGCGCTGGGAAAGAACACCTATCGTTTTAAAATGGGCATCTTAATTGTGGGCTCGGCGATGGCCGGTTTGGCGGGCAGCCTGTTCGCCCACTATATTACGTTTATTGACCCGAGCAGCTTCGTGATGTGGTTGACCTTTTTCATTTTCTTGATCATCGTGCTGGGCGGTCTGGGCAATAACCTGGGTGCGGTGGTGGTCACGGTGGTGTTCGTGGCGCTGCGCGAGGGGCTGCGTTTTGTCGGGCTGCCCCTCTGGCTAAACCCTGCTGCATTGCAACAGCTGATATTCGGCATCTTGCTGATCGTGGCGACCATCTTTGTACCGCGTGGGCTGATCCCAGAGCGCAAGGTGGTGTACGAATGAATGCGTCTGATGCAGCGTTGCTGAAAGTCGAGGGACTCACCAAGGATTTCGGCGGCTTGCGTGCCGTAGACCGTTGCTCGTTCGAGGTGCCCCGTGGGAGCATTTTCGGTCTCATCGGGCCCAACGGTTCCGGCAAGACCACGGTGTTCAACCTGGTCACCGGCTTCCTTGAGCCAACAGAGGGGCGCGTTTTCTTCAACGGGCACGACATCACCGGCCTGCGTCCCTATCAGATCGCCCGTTATGGCATCGCGCGCACGTTTCAGCTGGTGCGCACGTTTAACCGCATGACCGTAATGGAGAACCTGCTGCTGGGCGTGCATCACCAGCCGGGTGAAAATCTGCTGTGGGGCGCCCTGCGCACACCCCATGTACGCCAGCATGAGCGTCAGGCGATTGAGCGTGCGCGGCAGCTGCTCGCGATCGTAGGCCTGGAACACGCAGCTAACGAATACTGCGGCAACCTCTCGTATGCCGAGCAAAAGATGGTCGAGCTCACCCGTGCCCTGATGAGTGATCCGCAGCTGGTCATGCTAGACGAACCCACCTCGGGCATCAACCCCACTCTGGTCAACCGCATCCTCGATTACATCCGTCATCTGCGCGAGGAGCAGGGCAAGACCTTTCTGGTGGTGGAGCACGATATGCGGGTGATTATGAACCTCTGCGATCGCATCGCGGTGCTGGACTATGGTCAGAAGATCGCCGAGGGAACACCTGCTGAGATCTGCGCGAATGCCGCGGTCATTGATGCCTATCTGGGGACATGTGCACCATGAGCGCTGCGAATCCTTCGAATCGCACCATTTTAGAAGTGCATCACCTGGTCGCCGGCTATGGCAAGAGCGAGGTGTTGCATGGGGTGAGCCTGGAGGTGCTGGCGGGCGAGATCGTGACGATGGTGGGCGCGAACGGCGCCGGCAAGTCCACCCTCTTGCGCAGCATCTTCGGGTTGACTGACATCCATAACGGTGTCATCAAATTTAAAGGGACGGTGATCACTGGATTGTCCCCTCACGCGATCACTGCGCATGGGTTGGCATTGGTGCCGCAGGAGCGCAACGTCTTTCCTTCGCTGACGGTGCGTGAGAACCTGGAAATGGGTGGATTCACGGTGGACCGTGCCACGCTCGAAGAGCGCATCGAGCGCGTTTTCGAGCGCTTCCCGCGCCTGCGCGAGCGCCAGCGCCAGAAAGCGGGCACCCTCTCGGGCGGCGAGCGTCAAATGTTGGCCATCGGCCGCGGGCTGATGACCTCCCCGGAGCTGCTGATGTTGGACGAACCTTCTTTGGGGCTTGCTCCCAAGATTGTGGAGGCCGTCTTCGACCAGATCCGCCTCATCCGCGAAAGTGGCACGACCGTGTTCCTGGTGGAACAGAATGCGCGCCGTGCGCTCTCGATTGCGGATCGCGCCTATGTGCTCGAGCTCGGTCGCATCCGCCATCAGGGCAGCGGACAAGAGCTGCTAAATGACCCCGAGGTGCAACGTGCTTATCTGGGAGGATAAAGGGTTTGTCCCAGGTGGGCATTGTGCTTGCGCTACAGTGCACCTCCCTCTATGCCCCGACGAAGAACGCGCCGGCACAGTGAGACAAAATAGCGCTTGAGGAGGCGAGCTTAACCAATGATCCGAAGCAATTACACCGTGAATGTCCATCCGCGCTTCCAAGTGCTTTCGAGCGACCAGGTGGAAGAGCTGCATTATGGCACGCTGGAAGTATTGCGCCGCACCGGTGTCAAGGTGCTCGTAGCTGAAGCGCGTGAGCTGTTGAAAAAAGCGGGTTGCTGGGTGGATGGCGAGCGGGTGCGTTTCCCTCCCCATCTGGTGGAGTGGGCTATCCGCACGGCACCCCCGCGCATCGTTTTATACAATCGCCTTGGGGAGCCCGCTATGACGTTGGAGGGCTATAAGACCTACTTCGGCACCGGCTCCGACTGCCCGAATGTGATTGATCCGTACACGGGGGAACGGCGGCCGGGGCGGCTGGAGGACGTCAAGAACTTTGCGCGCCTGGTGGATGCCCTGCCCAATATTGATTTTCACATGTGCATGGCCATCGCACAGGACATCCCCCAAGCGACCTCGGACATCCATCATTTCGTCACGATGCTGCGCCACACCACCAAGCCGCTGTGCTTCACCGCCTGGAATCTGGAAAACCTCAAAGACATCATCGAGATCTGTGAGATCGTGGCGGGCGGGGCGGAGGCATTCCAGCGCAACCCGTTTGCCATTCTCTATACAGAGCCGGTCTCGCCCTTGCAACACATCGTCGAAGGCACCACCAAACTAATGTATATGGCGCGCAAGCGCCTCCCGGTGGTCTACACACCGGGGATGACCTTCGGCGCCGTGGCGCCTGTGACCAGTGCCGGTGGGTTGCTCGTCGCCAATGCCGAGCTGCTGAGCGGCTTGGTGATTGCCCAGTTGGCCGGTGAGGGGACACCGTTTGTATATGGCGGCGGCGTAGCGATCATGGATATGCGCCACATGAACGTCTCCTATGCCGCGCCGGAGTTCTGGATCAATATGGCAGCGCTATGTGATCTGGCGCGCTATTATCGGTTGCCCGTCTTCAGCTTCGGCGGCTGTTCCGATTCCAAGGTGTTCGACCAGCAGGCCAGCCTGGAAGCGGCGCTGTGGATCCTGGTCACGGCGCTGGCAGGCGGCAACCTCTCCCACGATGTGGGCTACATCGAGTATGGATTGACCGCCTCGATGGAGCTGACCGTGATGAACGACGAGGTGATCGGGCTGGTGCGCCGCATCATGGAGGGCGTCGAGGTCAGCGAGGAGACGCTGGCATTGGATGTCATTGACCGTGTCGGGCCAGGGGGACATTTCTTAAACGAGGAACACACGTTGCGCCACTTCCGCGAGAACTGGTATCCCACCCTGCTCAATCGCACCACCTATGCCACATGGCTTGAGAAGGGCGGGCATACTTACGGTGAGCTGGCCAACCGGCGCGTGCGCCAGATTCTGGAGACCCATCGCCCTCGGCCGCTGCCGGATGATGTGGACGCTGCCATCACAGCAGTGGTACAGCGCGCCGATATGCGCTGTGGTATTCGCACA
>Ga0308395_1001684_pt1 | contig 13821 bp, 10 predicted proteins | sample Hotspr20SampleP4_FD_202097 | JGI IMG/M metagenome (GOLD analysis project Ga0308395, IMG submission 202097) | Hot spring phototrophic mat microbial communities from Mushroom Spring, Yellowstone National Park, Wyoming, United States - 20050930_P4 ...
TCGAACTTCAATTTCCGATTTTGCGGATGAGATACTATGGCTCGTCCTGCTGAATGTGTTGTGGTGCATTGCCGCAGTCACCGTGATCGGAGCGCCTCTTGTCTCCGCCGGCATGGCGTGGGTCGCCGCCGAAATCGGAGAGGGCAAGGTGTTACGCTGGAACACCTTCACCACCGGCATACGCCGCTACTGGAAACAGTCCTATCTCTGGGCGCTGGCTAACGTGCTCGTCGCTGCCCTGATCGGCATGAACCTGGCTTTCTATTCCGGGCGCTCCGAATCCTGGACGTTGGTACCGTTCTTTCTGTTCGGCGCATTGGGCCTGTGGTGGGCCGGGATGCAATTCTACTTCTTCCCCTTCCTGACCCACCAAGAGAACCCGTCCCTCAGGATGGCGTACCGCAACAGCATCGTCCTGATGCTTTCCCAGCCCGGTCTGAGTATCGTCATGTTCCTGGTGGTGATCGTCCTGGCAGCCCTTTCGTACTTCTTCCTATTCCCCCTGTTCCTGTTCTTCTTTGCGCTGCTCTCGATACTCTCCAACCGGGCGGTGATCGAGACAATCCGCTATCAAGCGGAACAGGCCGCGGCGGCGGAGGAAGCTCGTCGAAGCAAAATGCCCGATCAACGCTGGAGACCACCCCGTTGACAGGGGTTGCGTTCACCGGGACGGTTATCACGGTTTAGCGCGATGGAGATCACCTGGTTTGGACATGCGTGCTTCCGCCTGCGCGAGCGGGGTGTGACAATCATTACCGATCCATTCACCGATTCGGTAGGGGGCAGCCTGCCGCGCCTGAAGGCGGACGTCGTCACCATCAGCCATCATCCGCACCCTGCGGATCTGTCGCCGATCCAGGGCACGTATCGCGTCCTCGAGGCGCCGGGCGAGTACGAGGTGCGTTCTGTGTTCATCACCGGCATCGCCACCTATCCGCCCTACCAAGACATCCCGCATGATGCGTGGCTGCGCTGGCGCAATGTGATCTTCATCTTCGAGTTCGAGGAACTGACCGTGTGCCACCTGGGCGATCTGAACTACCTGCCATCTCAGGAGCAGGTGCAGATGCTCAGCGGAGTGCATGTATTGCTACTGCCGGTGGGGGGCGGTATACACAGCCTCAGTGCCGCCCGGGCAGCGGAGGTCGTCAGTCTGGTGGAGCCCAACCTGGTCATCCCGATGCATTATCGCATTGGTACGCTATCCACGGAGATGGAAGGGGTTGAGCGCTTCCTGAAGGAGATGGGAGCAGGTCATCCGGAGCCGTTAGAGACACTCAAGATCTCGGCAGCCAGCCTGCCTCAGGAGACTCAGGTGGTGTTGCTCGCGCCGAAGACTGGCGCACCCTGAGGTGGAGATGATGATGTGATCGTACATTCCAAAACCCCTCTTGAGAGGATCCTGCACTCCGTGTCCAGAAGATGTCGCGTTTGAGAGTGCACTGAGCTTCCAAGATGAAACCAGGGGCGGTCTATGAGCACGAACGAATCAGAAGCAGATGTCGCAGCAAAGGAAACGGGCGAAACGGTCGTACGCGACGGGGATGAATCCGCTGTCCCACCGATCAGCTGTTCTTCTGAACCCCAAGGGCTGCGCATATCCCCGCGCTGGATCCGCATTGCGGTGGGCTTGCTGTTGTTATTCGTGTTGGTATGGCTCACCTATCCTTCGTTAAGGCGGACGCTTCTTGTACCGGGCACAGTTCCACCGGATCAGACTGCTGTTTCCCCGATGACGCCGCAGGATGAAGCGGCCCAGTATCAGATCGCGCTCGAGCGCTATCGGGCCGAACAGTTCGCCGAAGCGTGGGCTGCGCTGCGTCAGTTGCCTTCCTATATGGCGGCCCTCCAATCTGACTCGCGGATTGAGGCTGCTGAACAGGCGGTGCAGTCCTCCCCTGCCTCGGCTGAGGCACATTTCAAGCTGGGCAATGCCTGGGTGCGCGCCAACCTCCTCACCCTTGCCGAAGCGGCCTTTCGCAAGGCGATCGCGCTGGACGCGCAATATGTGGATGCTTATGTCAATCTTGGGGTGACGCTCTACCAGATGGGGCGGCTGGACGAGGCGCTGAAAGAATACGATGCTGCCCTGGCCATCACACCGCACGACGCGGCGCTCCACCACAACCAAGGGGCTGTGTACGTGCAACAGGCGCTGCAAAGCCAGCCCCCAGACAAGGAACTGCTGGACAAGGGGCTCGATGCGTTCCAGCGCGCGTTGGAGTTGGACTCCCGGTTGCCACAGGTGTATTTCAGCATGGGTGTTGTCTACGACCTTCAGGGCAAGCGGCAAGAGGCGCTCGAGATGTTCCGGCGCTTCCAGGAGCTGGACGACGGCAGCGACCCCCAGGCAACCGCAATGGCGCGGCAATACATCGAGAAGCTGGAGCAGGCGCCTTAGGCGGAGCGGGATATCCCCTCCGCCTTGCCACCCTCCGGGAGAACATCCACCAGAGTCGTTTCATCACTTCAGCGAGCGGCGCGCGTGCCCAAGCAGTGCTGATACCGCTCCTCATTTTGGCCGCGGCTTGGATAAGAGATCGCAGAGCAGATCAGGGGTCGCCAGCAACGAGGGTCGCCTCGGCGGCGGGCAGCTCGGCCTGCGCGGCGGGCGGGGTGATGCGTTCCATGCTGAACCGCGCGCCACACTGGAGACACTGGGCCGTGCGTTGATTGGCCATCACTAACAAGCCGCCACATTCCGGGCATGGCTGGGGCAACGGCCGCTTCCAGCTGGTGAAGTTGCAGGTCGGATAATTGCTGCAGCCGTAGAAGATGCGCTTCTTGCGCGTCCGGCGCTCCACCAGGTCACCGCCGCATTGAGGGCAGGTGGCGCCGGTCTTCTCCAAGTAGGGCTTGGTATTGCGGCAGGCGGGATAATTGGAGCACGCGACGAACTTGCCGAAACGTCCCCATTTCACCACCATCGGGTGGCCACACCGCTCGCACTTCTCACCGGTGGGTGGCTCGGCCATTTCCACCTTGGCCATCAAGCGCTCTGCGCGGTGTAATGCCTGCTCGAACGGCGTGTAGAACGCCCGCAGAACCGGCACCCATTCCTGCTCGCCGCGGGCGATGCGGTCCAGGTCTTCCTCCATGCGGGCGGTAAAATCCACATTGACAATGTCCGGGAAGTGCTCCACCAGCAGGTCGTTCACGATGAAGCCCAGCTCGGTGGGATAGAGGCGGCGGTCGACGCTGGTCACATAGCCGCGCTCCTGGATGGTGGAGATGATGGGCGCATAGGTGCTGGGCCGGCCGATGCCGTACTCTTCCAGGGCACGCACCAGGGTGGCTTCCGTGTAGCGCGGCGGTGGCTGGGTGAAGTGCTGTTCCGGCAGCAGGCGTACCAGGTCGAGGAGCTCGCCGACGTGCACTTCGGGCAACAGCTGCTCGCCTTCCTCCGGCGCCGCATCCTCATCGCGGCTTTCTTCGTAGACGGCGAGAAATCCGGGCACCCGCACCCGGTTGCCGCTCGCGCGCAGCAGATAGCGCGCCTCCGCCGCCAGGCGCTCCCATTGGGTGGTGGACTGGAACGCCTCGGAGGCAATGGTCGCTTCATGCCACGTGGGGTCGGCGGCGACTTCGACCGTCATCGTGTCGTAGATGGCGGGCGCCATCTGGCTGGCGACGAAACGCTGCCAGATGAGTGTGTACAGGTTCAGCTGCTCCGGGGTCAGGAAAGGTTTCACCGTGCCGGGCTCGCGCATTACGCTGGTGGGTCGGATCGCCTCGTGAGCTTCCTGGGCGCCTTTCGCTTTGGTCTTGTAAACGGGCGGCGCCGGCGGCAACGCTGCTTTGCCGTAACGCGCCGCGATGAACGCACGGGCCTCCTCCTGCGCCGCGGTGGCCACGTTGGTGCTGTCGGTACGCATATACGTGATCAGGCCCACACTGCCTTCAGGCCCTAGATCGATGCCTTCATACAGCTGCTGGGCGATGCGCATCGTGCGCGCCGCGGTGAAGCCCAGACGTCGCGACGCCTCCTGCTGCATGGTGCTGGTGGTGAACGGCGGCGCCGGCTTGCGTCGTCGCTCCCCCTTGCGTACGTCAACCACCAGATATAGGGAACGTGCCAGCTCCTCCAGAACGGGTTGCACGGCGGCCTGGTTCTTGAGCGCCACCACCTGGCCGGCGATCTTGACCAGCTTGGCGATGAAAGCCGGGCGTTCGGCCACGCGCCGTGCCAGCTCGGCGGCGATCGACCAGTATTCTTCAGGCACGAAGGCGGCGATCTCGCGCTCTCGTTCCACGATCAGGCGCACCGCCACGCTCTGTACGCGGCCGGCCGAGGTGCGGTTGCGCACCTTTTCCCAGAGCAAGGGGCTGAGCTTGTACCCGACCAACCGGTCCAGGATGCGGCGCGCCTGCTGGGCATTCACGCGGTTCATATCGATCTGCTGCGGATGGCTGAACGCCTCCTGGATCGCCTGCTGGGTGATCTCGTGGAACACCACCCGACGCGCCGCATGCGGGGGTATCTCCGCCGCTTCCATCAAGTGCCACGCAATTGCCTCGCCCTCACGGTCGGGGTCGGTGGCGAGGTATACCTCGGGGGCACGCTTGACCGCCGCCTTGAGCTCCTCGACAATCTGGCGCTTCTCCTTGGGCACACGATAGCGCGGGGCGAAATCGTGCTCGACATCCACCGAAAGCTGCGAGCGCAGCAGGTCACGCACATGGCCCACCGATGCTTTGACGGTGTAGCCGCTGCCCAGGAACTTGCCCACCGTGCGCGCCTTGGCCGGCGATTCGACGATGACCAACGGACGGCCATCGCCCGAGACGCGTTCTGAGGCGCGTGTGACCGACGCTGTACGCGAGCGGCGTGCGGCGCGTTCGGCATCGCGCTGGGCAGAAGGTGTCGCGGGCGCCGGCAACGCCGCATGCGCCGGCGTGCGTCCCATTCTGAACAGGGTGCTGCCACATTCAGGGCAGATCCCCTGGGTACACGGTTTGCCCGTCGCCGTATAGCTCGGCTGTGGGTCGCGCATCGGTCGCTTAGCGCGACATTTGAAGCAGTAAGCAGCCAACGTCTCCATCAGTGTCTACCTCGTTCTCTATAGCAGATTTGTCATGCCGGTGGCTTGCAGTTGCTCCACGACCACCTTGACATCCTGCGTGCGGTCGCGTGCGCAGATGAGGATGACATCCTCGGTGTCCACCACAATCGTGTTCTCCAGCCCGATCGTCACGATGAGCTTGTCACAGCCTCGGATCAGGCATCCCTTGGTAGCGATGCCCAAGTGATTGCCCAGGATGACATTCCCGTCCGCGCACGTCGTGTGCACGCCGTAGAGTGCTTCCCAATCCCCGATGTCACTCCAGCCGATGTCCACCGGGATCACGACCACGCCACGCGCCTTTTCCATAATACCGTAGTCAATGGTCTCCTTGCGCACCTGAGACCACGCCTCATGGAGCACCTGTGTGGCATCAGGTGTCCCCAGGGCGGCGGCAATGCGCTGCAATAGCGCGTGAACATCGGGCATGTGTTGTGCAAATTCCCGCAGGATACGCGGCACCTGCCAGATGAACATGCCGCTGTTCCAGCTGTATAACCCGCTGGCGACGAACTCAGCGGCGCGTTGCGCATCCGGCTTTTCGACAAATGCCTCCACGGCATATACATCAAACCCGTCCACGCGGGCAACCCGGTCGCCGCGGCGGATATAGCCGAAACCGGTCGCCGGATAGCTGGGGCAGATGCCCAGAGTGACGATATGGCCTTGCATGGCGAGCTGATAGGCAACTTGCAGCACTTGCCGAAAGACTTCCACAGAACGGATGAAGTGATCCGCCGTCAAAACCGCCATGACGGCCTCCGGATCGCGCTGTTGCAGGTAAACAGCCGCTAATCCGATGGCGCCGGCGGTACCGCGCGCGGCAGGTTCCATAATGAAATTTTCCGGAGGGATGTCCGGCACTTGTGCGGACAAGAGGGGCACATACTCCGCGGCAGTCACGATGAACACCCGCTCCACCGGCAGAATGGGCAACAGCCGGTCCACAGCATGCTGCAACATAGTGCGTTCGCCGATCAGCTGCAACGCTTGCTTCGGCAAATGGTGGCGGCTGAGCGGCCAGAGCCGCGTGCCGCTGCCACCCGCCATAATCACCGCGTAATAATTCTCCATCGGCGTTTTCCTCGACCTCCTTTCAGAGGCTAGCTTCTCACCTCACCTGGCGGTGTGCGTCTGCCGCAGGACGCATCCCGCGGCTGGCGACGCAGGTCGGCTGTGAGCCGACTCGGTCTGGCAGTAGCCAGAGAGCTCGCCGAGATTGAGATGCCAGCCTGGATCTTTAAGCCCCGAGGGCACAACAACACCCTGTCGGGCCCGAAAACTTGCCTCACGTGTGGTACTCATGCCGACGGACGGGTCTCCCGTGTTGCTACATAACACATACTGCCGACCTGGCGCACAATACCCTTGAGTTCCATCAATGTCAAGGTACTGGTCACTTCGTGGATGGGCAGGCCGGCAACGCGCCCCAAATCATCCACGTGCATCGGCTCAGCGGAGAGGAACTGCAGCAGATGCGCTTCGGTGGGGTTATTCGGCAGCGCCTGACGCACCTCGCGCTGCTGCGCAACCATATTCAGATTGAGCTCCTCAAGGATATCCTGGACATCGGTCACCAGCTTGGCACCTTGTTGGATGAGGAAGCTGGGGCCTCCACTGTTGCGGCTGAGGATACTTCCGGGCACGGCGAACACCTCACGGCCTTGTTCCAGCGCATAGGCCGCTGTGATCATAGCGCCGCTGCGCGTGGAGCCTTCCACCACAAGCACCCCCAAGCTGAGCCCGCTGATGATGCGATTGCGCGGTGGGAAGTTGCGCGCCTCTGGCTTGGCCCCCAACGGATACTCGCTGATCAGGGCGCCGTTGCGGACGATCTGCTCGGCGAGGCCACGATTCTCATACGGATAGATGATGTCCACCCCGCTGCCCAACACAGCGAGCGTGCGTCCGCCGGCGTCGAGCGCGGCGCGATGGGCCATCGTATCGATCCCATATGCCAGCCCACTGACAATGGTCACACCGGCGGCGACCAATCCGGTCACCAACGTGCGCGTCACCTCGCGCCCATAGGGGCTGGCCTGGCGGGTGCCCACCACGCCCAATGCCCACTCATCTGCTGCGGACAACTCCCCGCGGACGTAGAGCACAGGGGGCGGATGAGCGATGGACTTGAGCAGTGGGGGATACGCCTGGCTCTCCCACGTGAGCACGGTGACACCTGCATCTTGAACCCGTCTCCACTCCGCATCCAGGTCCAGACGGTCGCGCAGTTTGAGAAACATTGCGATGGTGCGCTGGTCGATTCCCAACGCGCGCAGCGTTCCAGGTGAGGCGTGCCACGCAGCAACCACATCGTCCGCGAAGTGGTTCAACAAGGTGCGCAGTCGTACCGGCCCAATCCCCGAAACGCGGCTGAACCCCACCCAATACTTCAACTTGTCAGACATCGAGCATCCTGACGCAAGGATAAAACATCCCCTTCTGGAGCCGCCAGTAAGGAGACCCTTTTATGATACTGTTACGCATTGTGCTGCGCAACTATGGATGAGGGATGACGGAAAATTCCGTCACCGCCAATGGCGCAGAGAGAATATAAGAAACCTTCGCGTGCCCGACGCTCTCAGTGGTGGATCAGAGACGTTCGCGGCTCGTGCCCAATTGGGGGAAATAATCTTGGAGAATCGATCCGCCGATGAACTCGCGCAGGATCGAGTTGTCCGGCACATGGTCCGGCGGCACCGGCACGAACCACTCCAGCAGCGACAGCAGGCGCTTGGCCTCGATGTGCTCGTGAGTGCGCGGCCGCACCTGGAGCAACAACGGTTCGGCATAGGGCTTGAGCACGGCCAGCTCATACACTAGCGCCGAGTTGAACATGACGTCGGCATTGTCCTGATAGGGGAAGATCCAACGCTTCTCGCCGCGACGCACACTTTCCCAACGTGCCAGCGTCTCGGTGGCCGAATAGCCGCGGTAGGTGGCATCTCGCACGATGCGTCGGATGAGGCGCGTGTCGGTCGTGGGCACACGATTGTGCCGGTCGATGTTCAGCTGGGTGAGCGCAGACAGATAGATGCGGTAGATGCGTTCCGGTGCGATCTCGCGCACCAGCTCCGGATTCAGCCCGTGGATGCCTTCGATCAGGATGACCTCATCCTTGTCAATGGCGATCGTGTTCCCCTCTTCCCGCAGGCCGGTGAGAAAGTTGAAACGCGGCAATGTCACCTCTTCGCCGGCGATCAGCCGGTTGAGCGTGCGGTTGAACAGGGGCAGGTCCAGCACGTAGAGCGACTCAAAGTCATACTGGCCGTTCTCATCGCGCGGACTCTCCTCACGGTTGACGAAGAAATCGTCCAGGGTGATCGGAACGGGGCGGATACCATTCGCCAGCAGCTGGATGGAGAGGCGCTTAGAGAAGGTGGTCTTGCCTGAAGACGAGGGCCCGGCGATCAACACCAGACGCACCCGCGGACGGCGTTGGGCGATGGCGGAGGCGATGCGGGCAATGCGTTGCTCATGCAGTGCTTCGGAAACCAAGATGATCTCGTGCATGCGCCCGGCTTCTTGGGCCTCGTTCAACGCTCCCACGTTAGAAATGCCCATCAGGCGCATCCACTCGCCATACTCGTTGAATACCGCGACCAGGCCAGGTGATTCTTTGAGCTCCTGCACCACGTCAGGCTGCTCGTGGCGCGGATACAACAGGGCAAAGCCGCTGCCATACGGACGGAGCGCAAATTGCCGCAGGTAGCCTGTCGAGGGCACCATGTAGCCGTGGAAATAATCACGCGTCGTGCCCAAGGTGTAGAGCGTCAGATAATCCTTCTTACGATTCTTGAGCAGCGTGACCTTATCGGTGTACCCCTTGGCTTCGAAGTGGCGCAATGCTTCCTCAAGGGGCACATGCTCCTTGCCGATGGGCATGTCGGCATCCACCATCTCGCGCATGCGCGCTTCGATGCGCTGCAGTTCGGTGGCGCTGAAGGGCGCGCGCCCGTTCACGACGCAATACAGCCCACCCGAATAGAGGGCATAGTCCACGGTGATGTCCGCTTCGGGGTAGAGCTCTTCCACCGCGGCGATCATCAAGAAGGTGAGTGAGCGTGCGTAAATGCGCTGGCCGTCGCTGTCGGCAAGCGTGATGGGGACGACATCGGCATCGCGCTCAATAGGATAGGTGAGCTCGCGCAGCTCGCCGTTGACCAGGGCTGCGATGACAGGCAACGAGTGCCTGGCGGGGTGATCAATCGCTTTGAAGTATATCTCCAGCGGTGTGCCGACCGGTGCCTCGTACAGGCGTCCATCCGGCAGGCGGATCTGCGCGGTCGTGCGCGGCCGGGCACGGCGCACCCGCGGGACGATAATGGGGGTTTGGGTTGGGTGTAGTGTTGTCATAACCATCGTCACAGTTGCAAATTGGGCAAGATATCCAGGTCCAGGCCGTCCACGCGGCCGGCCAGCAGGTGATAATGGGCGGCGGCGCCAATCATAGCAGCGTTATCGGTGCACAACCACAGCGGCGGGACACGCACCGGACGTTGGGCGCGGAGGACCATTTCGTGTCGCAGGCGGCTGTTGGCGCTTACGCCGCCGGCCAACAGGATCTCCGCCACGTTGTAGCGCTCGGCGGCCTGGCAGGTTTTCTCGACCAAGATGTCCACCACCGCCATCTGGAAGCTAGCAGCTAGGTCGGCAACCGGCAATGCGAAGGTCGGGCGTGGTGCGTCCAGGGCGTCTGCGGGCTTTTGAATGCCATTCGTGTAGCGCTGCACAATGCGCAACACGGCGGTCTTCAATCCCGAAAAGCTGAAGTCCCATGTGCCGCGCAGCCGTGCGCGGGGCAGGTCAAAGGCAGTGGCATCGCCGCGTTCGGCCGCCTTTTCGATGGCCGGTCCACCCGGGTATCCCAGGTCTAACAGGCGCGCCACCTTGTCGAACACCTCGCCAGCGGCATCGTCCTGCGTGCGCCCCAACACTGCATAATCCAGGTGGTCGCGCACCAGCACCAGCTCGGTGTGGCCGCCCGAAGCGATCAGGCACACCGCCGGAAAACGCGGCACCACCGGCTCGCCGTCGGTGATCAGCCAGTTGGAGTAAAGATGCCCTTCCAGATGGTTGATGCCGATCAGCGGCCGCCCCAGTGCCAGGGCGATCCCCTTGGCGGCATTTACGCCGACCAGCAGGCTGCCGGCCAGGCCCGGCCCATAGGTCACCGCGATGGCGTCCAGGTCGTTCCATGCCACGCGCGCCTGGGTCATAGCGTCCTGGATCACCGGTCCGATTGCCAGGATGTGCTGGCGCGAGGCCACTTCGGGGAATACACCCCCATAGCGGCGATGGATCTCGATTTGCGAGGCGACCACGTTGGAGCGGATCACCTGGCCATCCACGACCACCGCCGCAGCCGTCTCATCACAGGAAGTTTCAATGGCTAAGATCGTGCTCATGGCGCTCTCTTCTCGCATTTACAGAAGAAATAGGATACCATGTTCACCAATATTCTGCAACCATTGACAGGATCAATTTCTCATAATATAATCATGACATAACATAAGAAAAGGGGGCGGGCGCCATGGATATCCTCTACCTGGTAGACCGGCTGGAAACTTTGATCCACAAGAGCTGGCGCATCCCGTTCACTTCCAACGTGGTCATTCAGGAAGAGACGTTTCTGGAGATAATTGATCAGATGCGCATGTCCATCCCGGACGAAGTGAAAAGAGCCCGGCAGTTGGGCGCCGAACGGGAACGGCTGATCGAACAGGCGCAACGCGAGGCCGACCGGATCATCGCCCAGGCGCAGGAACAGATCAACGCGCTGATCGACCAGCAGGAAGTGGTGCGGCAGGCGGAGCAAAAGGCGCAGGCGCTGCTCGCTGAGGCAAATCGCTCAGCCGAACTGATCCGCGCTGATGCCGATGCTTATGTGGTGGAAGTGCTCAGCAATCTGGAAGAGGAGCTGTTGCGCCTCATCACCACAGTGCGCAACGGCATCCACAAGCTGGAGCGCTCCGCCAGCCATCGCAAGGGTGAAGCGGTGCCTCCGGTTGAGGTCGAGGCGGAGGCAGGCAAACCGGTCCGACCGTGACAAGAGGCCCGCCGAAAACCGATGGTATTGGGATGGAATGTGTGGAATTGGCAGAGTGGATTGGGATGATTGGGGTTTGATATGAACGATCCGTGCGTGGCTATGCTGATCTTGCAGGAGGGCAACAGCCTCCAGCGCCAGTGGCCGCTGGACGCGTCGGAGGTGCTCATCGGACGCAGTCCGGATTGTCGCATCATCGTCAACGACCGCCAGGCTTCGCGCCGCCATGCGCGCATCGCCTGCACGCCGGAGGGTTACATCCTCGAAGACCTGGGCAGCAAGAACGGCACTTATTTGAATGGGCAACGCCTGACCCAGCCAGTCCGTTTGGTGGACGGCGATGAGATTGGCATCGCGTTTGCGGCGCGCTTGCGATTTGTCGACGCCGGCGCCACGGTGCCCTTGACGCTCGAGGCGTCGCCTCAGCCGCAGATTCGCGTTGATCCCGCTTCCCGGAGTGTGTGGGTGGCAGGTCAGGAGCTGCACCCTCCCCTTTCCCCCGCCCAGTATCGAATGCTGGCACTCCTCTATGAACGTGCCGGGCAGGTGGTCAGCCGCGAGGAAGTCGTGCACGCCGTCTGGGGCGAAGGTGCTGTGGAGGGCGTCACCGAGCAGGCCATCGACGCCCTGGCACGTCGCTTGCGCGACCGCATCGCCGCGCTCGACCCAGAACATGCATATATTATCACCGTGCGCGGGCACGGCTACCGGTTGCAGTACGCCGTGCCCTGAGCTCAGCGCGTCTGCACCGCGATCTGGCTGATCGCGCGTGCCTGCTCCAGGATCTGTCTGAGACGCTCGGCAGCGCGCGTTTGGCGCGCCGCTTCCAACTGTTGGAGGATGTTTTCCATGATGGTGAGCATCTGCTCGGTGACGAGGGCGCGATTTTGCGTCAGCAACTCCCCCGTCTCCTCCGGATAGGCTGCGCGCATCAACTGCTGGATCAGGCGGATCTCAGGGGGCAGACGCTCCTCCAGGATGTCCGCCGCGATATCGCCGATGGCCTCCAGGCGAGCGGCGAGGTCGGAGCGCCCATCCGCGCGCGCCTGCTGCAGGTTGGCCGACAGGATGCTCAGGAACAGGTCATCGATGCGTTCTTTGTTCTGCTGCATCACGGCGCGTGGGTCTTCGGCCATCAGGACGCTCTTGAGCAGCTCGGCAGATTCCTGAACTGCCTTGCGCATCTCCTCGTCTTGGCGCGCCGCGGTGTCCAGGATGCGCGAACGCAGCGCGCGCAGGCGGTTCGCCGTCTCAGCATCCTGCTGGGACTCGGCCGCCTCGATCTTAGCGGTGAGCTCCTGGAAGAAGGCATAGTCCAGCAGTGGTCGCCCCACCGCCACTAATTCCTCAAACGCCTCATCCGAGGGCGCCTCTTGTAGCCTTTCGAGCAGATCTTGGCGGGTGATCACCCTGCCGAGGCCCAGCGCTGCATCCGCTTCCGCTGCCGCCTTGCGCGCCGCACTGCTCATCTCGACCAGCACCGCGCGCAATCCTAACAGCGTGCGCGCCATTTCGGGATGGCCCTCCGCCTGCATGGCTTGAGCCGAGGCGGTCAGCGTCTGGAAGAACTCATAATCCAGCTCCGCTTCGTGTTGTTTGACCAGCGTGCGCAACGTCTCTTCGTCGCGCGCCCGCAAGAAGGTCTCGATGAGCCGCGCCCTGGCACGTTGGCGCTCGATCATCTCCGGGGTGATCCCCTCCGCCTGCAGCACCCGGTCCATCATGCTCTGCAGCGAGAAGAAGACCTGCGGGGTGAGCAGGTAGCCCTTGCGCTTTTCCGGCGGCAGGCTGTTGATCAGCGCGTTGGTCAGATCGCCGATGATGCGTTGCTGATCGGTGTGATTGAGGTTGAGCTCAACCGGCATCAAGACCAGCGCCAGCTCGTGCTCTGGATCGTGATACAAAAGCGGGGAGTTCAACACCGCCTCGTTACCACAGCGCGGACAACGGGTCACGTTGAACCGGCCACTCAGAAAGCGCGACTTGAGCGCCGGGTTGCTGCCCACATCGACAATCCCCTCGACAGGGGCGATGAAGCGTGCACCGCACGCCGAACATAAGACCGGCATGATCAATTGGCGTGTTGCCATGGAACCGTCCTTTCTGAATCGTTGGGGGCATGCCACATGCGAACCCAGCACACGCCACCCCGTGGCAGCCCCCGTGCGACATTCTGCTGACTTGGTGCGCTACAAACCGCCTTATATGATAGGCGTCATCGGCATCCTTGTCAAAAAGGTGTGATTACGAGGTGTATTGCACCGCCAAAGGCGCAGAGACTGGAGAGCTTTCCCTATGGCTCCATTTCTCCCTGCACACGCAGCCTGGTTTGACCCTGCTTCCCCCCAAGATGCCATGCATCTGTAAGACCCTTGGAACTTGCGGGTGCCCATGCGGCTTCCCAACCCCGACCTCTATCCCAACAGCGCGCGCAGGGCATCCTCCAGCTGCGGATAACGGAAGCGAAATCCCAGCGCGAGCAGACGCTGGGGGACGGCACGCTGTCCCCGTAACAGGATGGTTGCCATCTCACCGACCAGCAGCTGCAACATAAAGGCCGGCACCGGCATGGCAGCCGGGCGCCCCATGACGCGCCCCAATGTTTGGGCAAACTCACGCGCGGTGACGGGCGTCGGCGCCACCACATTGAAGGCGCCGGACGCTCCGTCCGATTCGATCAGGTAGCGTATGGCGCTCGCCACATCCGCG
>Ga0308395_1001686_pt1 | contig 13804 bp, 13 predicted proteins | sample Hotspr20SampleP4_FD_202097 | JGI IMG/M metagenome (GOLD analysis project Ga0308395, IMG submission 202097) | Hot spring phototrophic mat microbial communities from Mushroom Spring, Yellowstone National Park, Wyoming, United States - 20050930_P4 ...
AACTGGTAAAATTTTTGATTACTTTTTCCTGCTTTGTTTTAATATTAATACTTTTAAAATCCCAGTTGCCTGCACTTCCCTTGATGACAAAAAGTGCCCCTTCATATAATGCATGTTTCCATGAAGCTACTCTGGCTGATGAAATAAGAGCATCCCCGCTTTTAGTTATGACCCATAAATTATATGCTCCGGCAATACCTACAATAACAATCAACGTATCATCCACAATATCAATATATGCATTATAGTATTTAAAAGCTTCAGGGGGAGCAAATTCAATTGAAGATAATTTTTTTATGTTCTCCTTTTTTACATCATATACAAATAATTCCTTGCCACACAGGAAATATGTATTTGTTGCATGGGCAACAGCCTTTATAGGTTCCTGTGATGGGTTATTTATAATTGATTCTTTACCATGAATTGAAAGATATACCACAACACCATCCGTAACTGCACATACATCATCTTGTGGATCATACCACACGCTCACAACTTCACGGGGAAAATTGTAAGAATGTTGTTCCGGATACAATAATGACAGAAGATTTTCTGAAGAAAAAATTGCAAGAGGTGAAAAATAAAGATTCTGTGCACTTATAGCCTTAATAGTGGAATAGTGCAGCAACCCTTCTTTAAATTTTATAAACGCACTTTGTGTAAGCCCTTCATTATAAAGCCGTATCCCTTCATGTATTTCTTTTTCCCTGGAACATGAAAGCGTTATCATCATCACAAAGATCAGCAAATACAAAAACCTGTTCATTACTACGCCTTTTTCCCTTTAATCTTTTCCATGGTTTTTTGTAAAAATCTTCCATCCATAATTTCAATCATTTTATTTGCTGCCTGTGATTTTGCATTAATGCTGAATTTTGAAGTGGTAATAAATATGCCACTCCTGCATTTTTCTTCCAGCATCCTCTGATAAAATGCATTAATCTGCCCTTCAGTTATATCACGGGTTGTACGAATAAAGTTAATTAACGCTGGTGGCTCATTAATTCTTTTTACACTGAAGCATTTATACATATACTCATTAGGCGAAACCTCTTTTTTATACACAATGCTGTAATTAAGCTGAGCAATTATTTCAGTTATAAGTGGCTGTAACTCAGACATTGATGAAGTAAACAAAAATTTCAAATTTTTATTTTCAAGTATTGCTTTGTAGTCATCTAATTTTAACTGCGTACTGCGGTAATTTGGATTAAAACTTACAATTTTTTCCCAGTGATGGACTGCTTCTTGAATCTTATTTTCCGTTTCATAACATTCAGCCAGCAAATACCGGTAAGCTAAGCCTTCATCAGTACTATCCTTTACATAAGACAGGCCTTTTTCCAATTCCTCAATGGCTTTGCTGTATTCTTCTGTATCAAAGTACATCTGCCCGATAGCATACTGGCTTTTCACAAAATATCGCCTGTCATTGCGTGCCTTAGATAACATATCAAGAGCGGCCACATAGTCCTTTTTCATTTTATAAATCATACCTACATAATAATATGGTTCATAATTTGAAGGGTTGCTTTCAATTGCCTTGATAAGGAAGTTTTGCGCCAGTTCATAATCTGCCAGGTTAAAAAGGCATATCCCCAGTGGAGCAAAGATATCAGTGAGAGCCGGGTCCATGGTAACTGCTTTAAGCAAATAATCCTTTGCGCCAATATAATCATGTTGACGGTATAATACTATTCCAAGCCTGTGATTTGCATTAATATCATCAGGATTGAACTGTAAAATTATCCTGAACTCTTCAACCTCCTTTTGCCATTGTTGTGTTTCATGGTACAGGTCAGCAAGCATGTAATGGATATCCAGTTCATTAACAAATTTATTGAATTCAGGAAGTGCAAGAATGCCATTGAGTTCAGATATTGCTAATAGATATTGCTTTTGTTTTACTAAAATCTGTGCCCTGAGGTAACGTGCAGGCACATAATCCTTTTTTCGCTCAAGAACAAGCTTGACAATTTCACTTGCCTTTGCGATGTCTCCATTATCAAGGTATTCCTGAGCTTTGCGCACCTTGGCAGGATATTGGTGAGCACGTATAACTAAAAGCAATGCACCAACTATAGATGCACCCACAATAAAAAATGTTATGCTGAGTATTGACATAGATTTTTACATTTAATAATTTGATTTTACTACTACACGCATTATATTTTAAGTCAAGCATTATAGTGTGTCAGAGGGCATAATTATAATACTAATTAAAAGAAAGGAAAACAAAATGGCTGAAATAGGGATTATCGTAGGAAGTGATTCCGATCTCCCAAAATTAAAAGGTTGTTTTCAGACACTCGATGACTTTGGTGTATCGTATGATGTAAAAGCTTATTCAGCGCACCGTACCCCTCATTTAGTGGCCGAATGGGTTAAAAAAATGGAGACAGAAGGGGCAAAGGTAATCATTGCAGCAGCAGGTGGTGCTGCCCATCTACCTGGCGTCGTTGCTTCACATACTGTGCTGCCTGTTATTGGCATACCCATCGAAACGCAGGTATCTGGCGGGCTTGATTCGCTTCTATCCATTGTACAGATGCCATCAGGCATCCCTGTTGCCACCGTTGCAACTGGCAAAGCCGGTGCTAACAATGCTGCGCTATTAGCAGTGTCTATCTTAGCTACAGGTAATTCTGATTATCAGCAAAAGCTGCGTAACTATCGCCAAACCATGCAAAAAACTATTTTTGAAAAAAACGAAACACTTGCCAAACAGGGGATATACGAATATATCAAGGCTTTAGAGGCAAAAAAATGATTGAACACGGTATAGGGGTATCTTCGCAAAATAAAGTAATCATTCTTGATTTTGGCTCACAGTATACACAGCTCATAGCACGGAAGATACGGGAGCTTAACGTGTATGCGGAGATAGTCCCCTATACAATACCTATTGAAGAAATAAAAAATGAAAATCCCAAAGCCCTTGTGCTCTCCGGAGGGCCATCATCGCTATATGAAGAAGATTCGCCAAAGATTAGTAAAGAGTTATTTTCATTAGGGTTACCAATACTAGGGATTTGCTATGGCTTATATGTGGTTGTTGATGCATTTGGTGGTGTTATAACTCCATCACCTTTTAAGGAATATGGCAGGGCTGAAATTACCATTGCAAAAGATTCCCCATTATTTAAAGGGTTGCCTGATATACAAACAGTGTGGATGAGCCACGGCGACAAGGTTGAAAGCGTACCACAGGAGTTTACCGTTATTGCAAGCTCACGTAATGCAAAAATAGCAGCAATAGAATATAGGCAAAAAAAGATCTATGGCGTGCAATTTCATCCTGAGGTTTATCATACACAGTACGGCAAAGAGATACTCCATAATTTCCTTTTTGAAATCTGTGAATGCAAACCAACATGGACTATGCAATCATTCATTGATTCCGCCATAAATGATATTCGTACAGTTGTGGGTAACGGAACAGTATTGCTTGGGCTTTCCGGTGGTGTTGACTCTTCGGTCACTGCAGTATTGTTACAAAAAGCTATTGGCAACCGCTTATATTGTGTGTTTGTCAACAACGGCTTATTACGTAAGGACGAACATACAAAAGTCATAGAACGCTTTAAAAAACACCTAAATCTCAATTTAATATATGCTGATGCGGAGGAATTATTTTTACAAAAACTAACGGGCGTAACTGACCCAGAAGAAAAGCGTAAAATAATCGGAAAAGAATTTATTAATGTCTTTAAATCAGAAGCTGCAAAAATTGGCACATTTGATTTTTTAGCTCAAGGGACATTGTACCCTGATGTGATAGAATCAGTTTCCACTAAAGGGCCTTCGGACACCATTAAAAGCCATCATAACCGGGTTCCGGAAGTATTGGAACTAATAAAAGAAGGTAAAGTCATAGAGCCTCTTAAAGAGCTGTTTAAGGATGAAGTAAGGGAATTAGGCAGGCAATTGGGCATGCCTGAAGAGTTAATAAACAGACACCCATTCCCTGGCCCAGGCCTTGCCATTCGTATTATAGGCCAGGTTACAAAAGAACGCCTTTATATTTTACGGGAAGCTGATGACATCCTCATTGAAGAGATAAAAAAAGCTGATTATTATACCAAGCTATGGCAGGCATTTGCCGTATTTTTACCCATCAAATCCGTAGGTGTTATGGGCGATAAACGCACCTATGAAAATGTCATTGCAATTAGAGCAGTTACATCACTAGATGCCATGACAGCCGATTGGGCATATTTGCCTGAAGATTTAATGCGACGGATCTCCACACGCATTATTAACGAAGTTAAAGGCGTAAACCGAGTAGTCTATGACATTTCATCAAAACCACCATCAACCATTGAGTGGGAATAGAAATTTTTTTAATTGTACCAGTTGACGAAAAATAAAAGAATTATTATATTCTAAAACTAACTGATATCAAATGTAATTCTATACCTTATCCGGAATATCAACATGAAGCATCATTCCGGGGTTGATAGGTAATTAATTTTCACCAAACATCATCCCCCACTTGATGCTGAATCCATTTTCATCGATGACATTCGGGGCCTGACGCGGAATCCATTTTCATCGACGTCGTTCTTGGCTTGACCCGGAATCTATTTTCATAAAAGTCATTCCGAACTTGATTCGGAATCTATTAATAGATGAGATGCTGATCCCGATGCAATCGGGATTCAGCATGACATTCTCCACCAAAAGTCATTCCGTGCTTGACACGGAATCTATTAAAGATTAGATCCTGAAACAAGCCTGTCCCGATGCAATCGGGATTCAGCATGACATTCTCCACCAAAAGTCATTCCGTGCTTGACACGGAATCTATTAAAGATTAGATCCTGAAACGAGCCTGTCCCGATGCAATCGGGATTCAGCATGACTGTTAGTACTAAACATAACACCCTCCTTGCCATGCTAAGGACTGGTGCTGGAGGTAAGGTTATGAGATTTTAAATTAACGGAGGACTGAACAACACATGCTATTGCGTGAATATGATGCAGAACAAATCAAAGAGGAAATAATTCAGTGTGTGGCATCAAATGTTTTTGATTCAGAACAAGATAGCTATATTAAAGCAAAACAATTATTGCATGAGCTTTTCATAGTTTCAGGTGGCAATTTTGACAGGCCTGATTATGATTCAATAATGAAAGTATTAAAGCTTGTTGCAGCCCGCCAGCTTAAAAAAGGCAAGGACACAAAGGTCATAGCACAGCGTTTTAAAGATATTGCAAAAAAGATTGAACAGGTTGCAGTATATACATAATTCAGCGCATGCGTTTATAGCGCTGCAATTCCCTTTCGGATTCCCGTTTCTTTATATCATGCCGCTTGTCATACAGTGTTTTACCTTTGGCAAGCCCCAATAGCACCTTTACTTTTCCATTTTTCCAGTATAATTTAAGCGGCACCAGTGTTAATCCTTTTTCCTGCTGCTTGCCGGTAAGGCGCTTAATTTCCTGTTTGTGCAGCAATAATTTCCGTACGCGCAATGGATCATGATTAAAAATATTACCTGCCTCATATGGCGATATGTTCATCCCGTATAAAAAAGCCTCGCCATCCTTAATGCGGGCATAGGAATCCTGTATACTGACCTTTTTCTGCCGTATTGATTTTACCTCAGTACCTTTCAATACAATACCCGCTTCGATAGTATCAAGTATCTCATATTCAAAGCGTGCTTTTTTATTTTGCATTATCTCTTTTTCTTCTTTCATAGCATCAATCCGTTATATCACTGCTAACCTTATATTATCATGTGTTCCGTTTTACCAGTGGTAGTGCGGTGCCTATCGCTATTATTACCGTACCCAGCCACACTAACCATATCAGCCGTTTAAATGAAATATCAACAATTACCGAATCTGGTGGTATGGCAGCTTTAGCTGGTGCATCCATATGCAACACTACTATCTTTTCATGTATGTCAAAATCAAGCAATGAAATAGTTCGTATTGTGCCCGGCAGAACTGTATCAAGGCTTGTACGCCTGTCTCCATCAAATATAACCCCGGGGCGCACAGTAAACTCCCTGCCCTGATATTTCACGGTAAAAAGCGCATAGATTTTTGCATTACCCTGCATCATTGCCATGCGGTCAATATCAAACCCATCAAAGCGGATTGTTACATCATTAAAGGTGCGCACCTCGCCCTTTTTAAGCATAATCTGTGTTAATTTATCCTTACCAAATATATACTCAACAGGCGAAATATATACATCATAATGCAGGTTATAATCAATGTACGGTTCCCTGAAAAGCTGATTGGTGCGCGTATCTATAAAATATGGCGTCTGAATAATCTTTGATTTGTTGTAATAGTTATAATTAAATACTATAGCACTTTTATTACCTTCAGTCATGCCAACAAGTTCCAGTGTTACTGGATACACTGCCTTTTTTTCATTCTGCATAATCTCCACATGATAATCAACTGATTGTGTTTGCGATGTAATAATTCCAACAATAAGCAATGCCACACCGCTGTGCGCAATGCGTGCAGGCAAACGCAATGGTATATGCTGCACAATGCCTTTTACATTGGCGAGCACTATCCCAAAGGAAAGCACCATTAACATAAATGCAACAAGGTTAAAATGCTGCCCAATAAATAAAAGCAAGTATATTGTAAGGGCGATAGTTCCTGCTAAAAGCACCCTCGGTAACGATGGCATTTTGGCAAAAGGTGTCATCAGCAACAATACCGCAATGAGAAACCCTATTGGCCGTGCAATACTTACATAATACGACTCCTGTACTGTTGATGCCTGCCCCAATAACCCAGTGATGATGGGCATGCAGGTGCCAATTAAGACAAATAGTGCAAAGAATAGCAATGCGGCAATACCATAGACAATGATGTTTTCTTGTGCAATTAATGTATTATCTAACGCTTTACCGGTTGCGTCGTTTCTTCGGTATAGTAGCAATCCTGCACCTATAATACTTACCGTCACAATAAACAGCATAAGATCTGTAAAATTACCCGCACCGCTAAATGAATGCACCGAAAAATCAGAAAGGACACCGCTGCGGGTTAAAAATGTGCCAAAGATAACCAATACAAAAGTAACTATCGCCATTATAATGTTAAACCTGATAAGTGCCTGCTTTCGTTTTTGTATAATCAAGCCATGCATAAGGGATAGTGCCGCAAGCCACGGGATAAGCGAAGCATTTTCAACAGGGTCCCATCCCCAGTAACCACCCCAGCCTAATACCTTGTATGCCCAGTACCCACCTAAGAATATACCAGCACCCAGCATTAACACTGTAGCAACAACCCAACGGTAGCCTGAAGTCATCACAGCATAATCGTTGTATATGAGGGCAATTATTGCATACACAAACGATACTGTTGCCAATGCGTAGCCCATAAAAAGCACCGGGGGGTGTATCACCATCCAGAAATCCTGAAGTAAGGGATTTAGTCCCAGTCCATTATCAGGTATCACTCCAGGCACAACGTTTCTGGTTGTATGCCATACATACGCAAATGGATTATTGTGCAAACAATGTATGATAAAAATGAGTGCCACCAGCCCTGCTAATGTAAGAAAGCTTTTGGCATACTGCGTTTCATACCGCAATGCAAGCACAACCGTTACCATGACAAAAAATGTCCACAGCAAAAACGAGCCTTCCTGCCCTGCCCACACCGCTGCAATGCGATACACAAGCGGCAAATCCACCGATGAATAGTGGTATACATAGGAAAATTGAAAAGAATTGCGGACAAATGCAATGGTTAACGCAACAAGCATTAACCCTATTACAGCGGTTGCGCCATAAAAGCAGTACTGTGCTGCCTTCAAACGGTTATCCTTCGTAAACGATTGAACCGCTACAATAACAGATGCCACCACAAGCATTGCAGATAGCCATGGAAGGTAATAGAGCAGATTCATTATTTATTCTCCTTGGTGTATTTGGAAGGGCATTTTACCAAAATTTTATCGGCTTCAAATATCTGCTTTTGGCAGTTATAGGTGCCTATTGCAACAACACTTGTGGCATGTTCAAAGTTGAGCGGTTTTGAGCCTTTATGAATCACTGTCAAACGCTTTGAGGAATCATCTTCAATAGTGAAAATAAATCCATCAACCGTATTTTGCACTGGCACCGACTTCACCAGATTGCCCAGAACCTGAACATACGCCTGCCCCTTCATTGCCTCATCAAAAGGAACATACGGTGTCAAAAGCCCCTTAAATGAAAAGAGCGCTATTATGCCACACGCAATAACGATACTCACTATAATAATATTACTTTTTTTCATTGAGCCTCTTTTCTAATTTTTTCACTTTACTATGTAACAGCATACAGTAGCACACAATGCCAATCCACACAACTGCAGATACCCAGAATAGCACTGTGGTACCGCCTTTTTCTGTTTGTGTCATAATATGTGCGATAGTTACCATAAAAAATAGCTTCATGATTCATCCTCATTGATTAAATAATCAAGTTTATGTATTTTGAACAAAATTTTCATTAAGATAATATATAACAGAGTAAATGCTGCAACTGATATAAGCAGTACAATCCGCATTTCAGTATCCAGTAGGATTGCACCCTGTGTATTAATGACCGGTTCAGGATGCAGTGATGAATACAGCCGCGGAGCAACAAATATTAAAAATGGCGATGCCACAAGCGCTATAACAAGATACACGCTTTCAAGCATAGCACCTTTTGGATTTGTGCGCACAATTTGATGAAGGCTAAAATACGCTATATATACCAGTAACAACAGTGTAATCGATGTTTCACGGGGGTCCCAGTTCCAGTAACTTCCCCACATAACCTTTGCCCACAAAGAACCTGTTATCACTGTCAGAATACTGAAAAAAAAGCCAATATGCACAGAACTTCGTGCATAAAACATGCAAATTATTGTATTCTTTCGTATATACTGTATTGCAGCCAAGCCTGCAACAACAAATGCCAATGTTGCTACCCAGGCAAGGGGCACATGCAGATATACAATTCTACTGGTTTCACCAAGGATTGCAGCAGGAGGCACCCATATAAATATCAGATACAGTGATACCAGCATTACTAATGCATCAACAATAATAAGAATCATTAGCATTCTCCATTAAAATTCGCGCCATATATAGGGAAACAGTATATATGATACCACGCCAAGCAATGTTGAAAATGCAAGTAGAAAAAGTATAGCGCTAAAAGAAGAAAAAATCTCTTTTGAAAAACACTGAGTTGTTGATTTTATTGCCACTGTGATAATTGGCAGTGTAATGGGAAATGATAAAATAGTAAAGAGGCCACCACGCGCCTGCGCTATTGCAGTTATGGCAGCAATAATGGTGGTACACACTGCCAGGGCAATACTGCCTGCAAGCAACAGGATTACAAAACTCAATGGGTTATACACTGAAACATCCATAACAAACAGATACAGCAATCCAACTATTACTGCAACTGCCATCATGATGATGCAATGTACAAAAAGCTTTGATAAAAATATATGTTCAGGGCTATAATACATCAGGTTAAACAGGGCAGTATTTTCTTCTATTTCTCTATAAAAGATGTGTGCGGTATTCATTCCTGAAAAAAATATAATAACCCACAAGAGAATGGCATGCACCATGGAGCTGCCAATCATGCCACCTGAAGCAAAGCCAATAGAAATAGTCACCATGACGCTAAACGACAGTATCAGCGAAATGACCACCTTGCTTCTAAACTCTATACGAAAATCTTTTATAATATTACACACTAAAGCCTTTATCAAGAACAATGCTCCTGTGGCAAAAATTTGCTTCCCTGCTGTCATTTGTTGCAATGATAATAATAGTATATGGTTGTATTTGCGCCAATAATTCAAAAAGGATTTTTCTTCCGCTATCATCTAAATTTGAGCCTGGTTCATCAAGCAATAATAGTTTTGGTTTTTTTAATAGTGCCATTGCAATCTTAGTACGCTGAATCATACCTGTAGAATAGGTAAGAAGCACTTTATCTTTATGCTTATAGATATCTAAACATTGTAACAGTTCAATTGCGTCATCAGTTACATGCCCAAAGGCAAAATTAATATTTTCTATCAAAGTAAGATGATTGTAGCACTGAATATAGGGGGCAACAATGCCGGCATAGCGCATAACGGCAGTGGCGGGGATGATACCATGATTTTCATAATATTCAATGCTGCCACTATCAGGGTATACAATATTTCCAATTATTTTGAGCAATGTTGATTTTCCGCTGCCATTGAGCCCAACTATTGCAACAGATTCTCCCGTTGATACAGTCAATGAAATATTGCTGAACAACCTGTAGGCATAGCGTTTTGAAATATTGTTAGCTTTTATTGTAAACACAAAACCTTACAAAACTATATCCTTTTTAGCTGTTGCCATTTCAATGACAGGCAATTGTACTGCCTTTTCCTTCATAACTTCATCCACTGTTTTCTGATCAGCCAATCGGTAGAGCAATCTCACCTGTATGGTATACTTGCCTTTTAATCCCTTAGGCAGCACTATGGTATTGGTAACAGATTCTTTTGGCAAAATTCTATTGTCAAAAAGTATCTCTTTTGCTTTTGCAATGTTAACAACAGGCTTTCCATTGCCATCACCAAAAATTGTCTTAAAAATTATAGTATTATCAGGCAGATAGCCCTTTTTATCAGCTTTTCCTATTGCAAAAACCTCTTTGCCATATTGACTCATAATAACTATCTCTAACCACATTTGCCGTACATCAGTAAGCCCGGTAGGAAGCTTATGCCCGGCACCGGTATTTATTACTGTTACCGCAAACGCACCGGTTGAAATATCTCGCGTATCAATGATAATGGTAGCAGCGTTTTTCAAACGCTCCTGTGCCATTTGCCCTTTGATTTTATCATTATACAGTGCTGGTATGACGCTGTTACCGCCAACAAAGTAATGGGTAAAGATGTGATCACGCTGCGGTCCGCCAAAAGCAGCAAAACCCGGATTGTTGGGACGCGCTGTGGAACCGGTTGCCGGGACCCCAGGCCTGTGGTACATATGACATCCCTGGCAGGGAACAGTAGTTTTTTCATCACCTGTGTTGTATGGGCTTTTACTCCACTCTTCAAAGGTTGTTTCTAATTTTGTGCCATACACTACATGCCTCACATCATGACATGTTCCACAAAAAGCTGATTGTGTGTGGAATTTTGAATAAGCAGCCTGATGCCAATCGGGTGTTGCATCCTTAAATGGCCCGCGCTTTACACCGGGGTCTGCTTCACCATTGCCTGGCTTATAGGTAAAATGTGCATTATATTTTTTCTTGGCATCAACGATAACATGGCAAAAATCACATTGAATGCCTTCTTTTGTAATCTCAGGCAGTTCATTTTCCATAGCCAGTTCTTCTGTTACCGTTAAAGGTTTACCCGTAATATAGCCCACTGGTATATGACATTTTACACAGCTTTCAGCTTCTTCAAGCTCATCCTTATTCACAGGATTTTGTTTCTTAATATCATCTAAATAAAATGCAGCAAACTCTTTATAGATAATATCCTTCTGAGCTAAATTATGCATGGAGTTTTTCCACTGTTCATATATCTCATCATGGCACCCGCCACAGGTTGCAGGGCTTACAAATTGAGCTAATGTGTAGTGAGGCGTGGACTTGCACCCCATAAAGAATGCATACACTGTTAATGAAAACATGCTTATAATAATAACTATTTTTGATTTCATAAAAATTCCTTCCCCAAAAAATACATTTTTTTAAAGTATCATACTTACATACTTATGTAACAAAACAAAATTGTCAACAATGTTTACTCTTTTGCAATATGTATAACGCGTTGTGGAAATGGTATCTCAATACCTTCTTCTTTAAATCTGTTAAATATTCGCTTACGCAATGCAGACTGAACCGGAAACTGGTCAGCATATTCCTTAACATACACAATAAGGGTAAAATCCAATGAACTATCGCCAAAACCCGGAATAAACCGCACAACAGGCTCTGGATCCATAATAAGCTCTTGTATAGCACTGGTGGATTTTTTCACCTCATCAAGTATCACATTTTCAACATGCTGGGGGTCAGAGCCATAGCTGACACTAACCGGTATCCGTAGCGCCAAATGTGGTACAGGAAGATAAAAATTGGTAATCATGCTCTGAGCCATTTTGCTATTGGGAACAATAACAATGTTGTTTGGCAACATTCTGATTCGTGTCGTACGCCAGGTAATATCCTCAACATATCCTTCAATGCCTTCCTCAATTTTAACAAAATCACCCACCCGTACAGAGCGCTCTATTAATATCTGCATGCCGGCAAAAAGGTTTGATAATGTATCCTGCAGTGCCAGAGCTACTGCCAACCCTCCAACACCTAAGGTTGTTAGAATAGGAGCTATCGAAATGCCAACATAATTGAGTATAATTAATACCCCTATGAGTACAAATAAACCCTTGATGATAATATAGGTTAAACCAGTAGGGGCAAGGGGGATATTTGCTGTTTTGACATATTTTTGCAACAGCGCTCCAACAATATTGGCAACACCAAGAGTGATAGCAAAAATAATAATGACATTCACACTCTTTGTTATGAGTATGTGCCATTTTTCTGCTAGTGATGTGTACTGGGATGCAATAAGGATGGCAATGGCAAGAACTACAAAAAACATAGGTTTTTTCAACGCATCAATAATTATATCATCAATATCCCAGCTTGTACTGGTAGCCCATTTTGTTAAGAGCGAAAATAGTATTTTCTTGACAATTAACAAAGCAATAAATGCCACGCAAAAATATACTACCGGGATAAATCTAAAAAAATATTCTTGCATTGTATCCATAGTTTGCTCCTGTGAATTTAGTAAATATCCGTAATGGAATTTTAAATATTCCCAGCTATTCAGGCAGCTTGGGCGCAATCCTTTAATTATAAAAATTGTGTTGATTTTTCTACCACTATTGCAATAATAATTTTTTATCAACTATCTTGTAACAAATTACATTACCATACAACGTCTTTTTTTTACTAAGGTACTATACTATTTTTTCCGGAGGATATCTATGAAAAAAATACTTAAATGGGTGGCGATAGTTATCGGGAGTATACTTGCCCTGATCATTATTGCCAGTATTGTTCTCATGCTGGTTGTTACCAAAGATATGATTGCCCAGCAGATGGAGAAAGCATTAAACCGCCATGTAACCATTGAAAAGATTGATGTCAGTATATTCAGTGTTGTGTCCGGCATTGAAGTGAAGGGTGTTGCAATATCAAACTATAAAACACCTAAACAATTAGAAGCCCTCAAAGGTAAACCAGTAGACAAAGGCGATCTCTTTATTGGGCTTGATTCATTTACATTCAAGCTAAAATTTTTACCTTTGTTGCAAGGAAAATTTGAACTCAGGGAACTACTTTTGAGCGGGCCAAAAATAAACATTACCCGGTATGCAAGTGGGGCTTTCAACTTTTCTGATTTATTAAAACCCTCTACGGAAGAAAAGAAGGTTGAAGAAGTAAAAAAAGAAGAGCCGTCAAAACCATTAACTGCCGACACAATACCTGTTGGCATTACCATAGGCAAGGTTGGCATTGAAAAAGGAACTATCACCTTTGTTGACCAATCATTGCAGCAGACCATACAACTGTATAACCTCAATGCGCTTGTGCATGATATTGAAATTGACCCCAAAGACTTAGCAAAGAAAAATCAGGTCAAAGTAAAACTTGATATAGGCATTAAAACTATAGGCAAAACAAGCGTCGGCAGTGTTGAATCATTTGATATCGGTCTTGCTGCTCGTGGAACCGTAAAACCATTT
>Ga0308395_1001688_pt1 | contig 13790 bp, 10 predicted proteins | sample Hotspr20SampleP4_FD_202097 | JGI IMG/M metagenome (GOLD analysis project Ga0308395, IMG submission 202097) | Hot spring phototrophic mat microbial communities from Mushroom Spring, Yellowstone National Park, Wyoming, United States - 20050930_P4 ...
GCAGATGACCTGTCAGTACCGTGTGCAAAGGTTGTTCCGGAGGCGCGGAGCGCAGCAATGTGACCCAGTCCACCGCTACCGGAGGATGGCGGTTGTCCTGCGGCGGTGGCATTTGATAGGGCTGTCCGGGCAACGTGACTCGCCTGCGGTTCACCTCCGGCCCAACCCGTTTGATAGCGTCAAGCACACGGCCATCTGGGCTGACCAGTACCAGGTTGCTGTAACAATCCATCACTTCCGCTATCAACCGGCAACGGCCGTGCGCCCCTTCAAAGTGAAAGATGAGGACGCGTTCCCACGATGGTTGGGTGACATCTGTCATCCGGGCACCGCGCAGCCATTTGCGCAGGAGGAGTAATATGGGCGGTTCTACATCCGGGCCACGCCGGGGGCGTTCCGAGAGCAAGGATACGCGCGCCAGCCGGGGGTGCGCCGAGAGCAACAGATAATCACGGTGCCCCGCGTAGAGCTCCAGAGCGATGGACAGCTCATCCAACAGCATGACGTGCTGAACGCGCGCTCCCAGCAGGCGAACCAGCTCATCCCGCAGGCAGGCCAGAGTCAAGAAATCAACGTGCACCGTTTACAGTATAGCGGAGCAGGATGACGCTCGCAAATCAAACATCGCGGAAGCCGGGTTCGCGAGACCGAAGATAATCGCTCACCTTCCTGGGCAGATATATAATGAAGAGCATGGAGACGCTATTTGGTTGAAAGAGGGAAAATTTCAAGAGAAAGAGGTGAAACCCCATAATGGGCCAAATGGGAGCTGCTCTCTCGGCGGAGGCGATCACCGCAGCCCTGAGGACACGTTGGGTGGGGCGACCGACCGTCTTTCGTGGCACGACCGGCTCGACCCAAGACGAGCTTAAGCATCTGGCAGGACAAGGGGCCACAGAGGGGACACTGGTCATTGCCGACGAGCAGTTGTGCGGCCGCGGCCGCATGGGTCGAAAATGGGTGGCGCCCGCGCGGTCCAGCCTTCTATTCTCCCTCCTTTTCCGACCCACTTTTCTGCCGCCCAATTGCGCCCATCGGGTGACAATGGTCTGTGCACTGGCGATCGCAGATGCTGTATATGAGGTGACCGGCCTGCGGCCCGATCTCAAATGGCCCAACGATGTGCTGCTCCGCGACAAAAAATTGGCCGGGATTCTCACAGAGGTAGAAGTGTCCCAGGAGAACAAAATAGTCTGGGTCATCGTGGGTGTGGGACTCAACGTCAACGTAGATTTCAGCCAGCTGCCCGAGCTGAGAGGCGTTGCCATCAGCCTCTCTGAGGCAATAGGTCGTCCGATCGTCCGGTTGCCTCTGCTGACCGCTTTGCTTTCGCACGTGGAGAGACGCTACGAGGCGTTACGTGCAGGGCACAACCCGCTGTCTGAGTGGGCAGCGCATCTGTTGCCGTTGGGTCGAGAGGTCACCGTGGTCGCATCTGAGGGCACCTTCTCAGGATTTGCCGAATCGGTGGACGAAACGGGAGCGTTGCTCCTTCGCCTCCCCGATGGCCGCACGATACCCATTCTCGCCGGAGACGTGCTCCTACATCGGGAGGCACCGGAGCAGGAAAATGAGGGGGTGAAATGATGGGGGGAATGAGCGTATTTCTATTTGGGGGCGAATTGGAACTATGGCTTGCGGCGAGTTTTTCACCGCTCCCCTGGCATACTCGGCGGTGAATATTTGCGTTTGCTCCCGCGCGGCTTTGCTCGACCCACTTCTCCCCAAAGATTGCAATGTCCCTCGGGCACTGCCTGCTTGACTTCCGACCGGATCGAGATTAAAATCATTAATGTAGAAGCAAGCCGTTTGCCATAGTTGGTCCGACCGTGCGGAGAATTTGCGCACGTTCTTTATACCTCCTTATGGGCCGTTTCCAGGCATGGACGAGGTAGCAGTAGGGGGATATCATACCACAGTCATCGTTGCCGATATCATCGCTGCCTGCATCACCGCGAGCTTAGGCTTGTACGCCTGGAAACGGCGCGATGCGCGCGGTGCCATCCCATTCATGGGTTTCATGTTCTCGGTGGCGTGGTGGATGTTCACCAACGCGCTCTACCTTGCCAGCCCAGATGTGCCCTCTCAACTCTTCTGGCGCCGGGTGATGTTCCTGGCCGTGGATGCCGCGCCGATCACATGGCTGTGTCTCGCTCTCGTGTATGCCGGGTTCGACCTCTGTCGTCCACGCAACCTGGTCTTGATGAGCATCGTGCCGCTGGCAACAACCGTGGTGCACTGGCTACGCGATGCCGACCCACGTTATGTCGCCTGGTTGGAAGGCCTTAACCTAAACCACATGCCACCCCCTCTGTATATGCCTTACGACATGTGGTTTGTGGTTCATGCTGTCTACGGTTACCTCTTAGTGCTCTTGGGCGCTGTTATCCTCATCCGTGCTGTAATCATACGTCCTGCCGAACTGCATCGGGCACAGGCCATTACGGTGATCATCGGTGCCATCGTCCCGCTCGTGTCAGACCTGCCGATGACGCTGGGATGGGTTTCTCTGCCCGGCTTTGAGACGGCACCATTTGCCCTGACGGTCACCGGCATGTGCTGGGCCTATGGACTGTTTCGCTATCATCTGTTCAAGATCGTGCCGGCGGCTCATGAGGCGATCATCGCCAACCTGCCGGACGGCCTGGTCGTCCTGGACCAACACGAGCGCATTGTGGAGCTGAATCCCACAGCGGAACAGATGCTGCATATACGCGCCCAACGCGCAGTCGGAGAGAGGATTTCGCTTTATCTCCCCGAGTGGCCTGCTCTGCGAATGCATCTGGAAAACGATGCTGATCAATTCGACGCCACAATCGCGCTGAAAAGCAACAAGGGCGGTCAATCAGAGCGATATATAAACGTGCGCATGACTCCTGTGCGGGATCGGGGCAACAAACTGCAAGGACACGTCCTGTTGCTACGCGACGTGGACCGTCGCGTTCGACTGGAGAATACCCTGCGGCAGCGCACTGCCCAGCTGAGTGCGCTGAGTCGGCTGGTGCTAGAACTCTCCACCGAGCTGCCGCTGCCTGCACTGCTACGCTTCGTTGTGGAACAGGCAGCCCGCCTTTTGGAGGGCATCGGTGCCGGGTTGGCAGTTTATCGTCCTGAACACAACGCTATGGAATGGGCTGCGGCGGTCGGTGTGGAAAAAGTCAATCTGCCAATGGGCACCTTCATTCGGCGCGGCGAGGGATTGGTGGGCACTGTGTGGGAGACTGGCCAGTCATTGGTATTGGACAGCTACCGGGAATGGCCGCGGCGCATCGTAACACCTCCGGATGGTGTGTCGCTCGAAGCAGCCGTAGCGGTGCCAATGCGTTGGAGTGGTGAAATCTTGGGTGTGTTGGGAGTAGTATCGGACAGGAAGGGCGTTTTCTCGAAAGTCGATGCGGATCTGCTGGCTCTGTTTGCTGCCTATGCAGGGATCGCGATCCGCAACGCACAGCTGGTCGAATCGCTGCGTCACAGCGAGCGCCGGTTTCGCGAACTGGCCGATGCCCTGCCGGATACTGTCTTCGAGACCAATGCGCAGGGGATGCTCACCTTCTTGAACTATCGCGGCCGTGAAACGTTCGGATACACTCCTGCGGATCTGGAACGGGGAATCCACGTGCTGAAATTGTTGACCCCTGAAGAACGACGTCGGGCCTGGTATGAGCTACGGGCTGCTATTGCCACAGGCGATGCCAGTGGTGAGTTTATCGGAATGCGCAAAGATGGCAGCACATTCCCGATATGGATTCATTCCATCTCGATCCTATCCGATGGAAATGTGGGCGGTTACCGCGGCATCGTGGTGGACATCACGGACCGCAAGCGGATGGAAGAAGAGCTGCAGCGCTCACTGCGCGAAAAGGAGACACTCCTCAAGGAGATCCACCACCGGGTGAAAAACAACTTACAGACAGTCGCGAGCCTGCTGTACCTTCAGGCAGAAGTGGTCAAGGACGAGCAAGTGCGCCGCGCGCTGGAGGAGAGCCAACAGCGCGTCAGAGCGTTGGCGTTGATCCACGAGCAGCTGTATCGCTCGCGCACGTTGGCCGCGGTGAACTTCGGCCAATATGTGGAAACTTTGGTCTACCAGTTGTGTAATGCCTATCGTTCTCATTGGGACACGATCAAGGTTGTGCACCGTGTCGAGGACGTGCCACTGGATCTGGACACCGCTATTCCCTGTAGTTTGATCGTCAACGAGCTGGTGTCCAACGCTTTTAAACATGCATTCCCTCAAAGAGGCGGGAACCTTTTCAGCACGAATGGTGATCCGGAGGTGCGCATCGAACTTTATTGTCCCAATCCCGGGGAGTGTCGTCTCGTGGTGCGCGATAACGGTGTCGGGCTACCGGTAGACTTCAGCATCGAGACGGCCCATTCGTTAGGACTGCGCATCGTCCACTTGCTGACGCGACAACTCCGTGGCACGCTTCACGTCGCACGCGACGGGGGCACCGCTGTCACCATCACGTTTCCATTGGAGCGTTAAGCCCTTCCTCGGCATATCTCACAAACCACATTTCAACATTCTATGGAGGATAGCAGTGCGTGTAGCCATCATCGGTTTCGGCGTTGTGGGACAGGGATTGGTGGAGATTCTGCGGGACAAAGGAGCAGCGCTGCGGCAACAGGATGGCCTGGATATCCAGATTGTTGCTGTATGCGATACTGCGAAAGGATCGGTGTATCATCCCCAGGGGTTGGATGCGGAGCTGTTGTTGCAGGCGGTTCAATCGACCGGTTCGCTGGACGGTTATCCCACAGTTGCTGGTCTGGTGCGGGGGCTGGACAGTATAAGCACCATCCGGGATACCGGCGCGGATGTGATCGTGGAAGCGACCTGGACCGATCTGGAGACCGGCGGGCCGGCCATCACGCACATCCGCACCGCCTTCCATGCCGGTAAACACGTGGTGACCAGCAACAAAGGGCCGGTGGCGTTGGCTTATAAGGAGTTGAAAGCGTTAGCGGATGCCAATGGCCTCCGCTGGGGAATTGAGGGCACCGTGATGTCGGGCACGCCGGCGTTGCGTCTGGGCACCATGGCGCTGGCCGGCTGTGCCATCCAGGCGGCTCGAGGGATTCTGAACGGCACTACTAACTTCATCCTCACCCGCATGGAGGGTGGTGCCACATATGCCGAGGCACTCGCCGAGGCACAACGGCTGGGCTATGCCGAGGCAGACCCCACCGCGGATGTGGAGGGATATGATGCCATGGGCAAGTTGCTCATCCTGGCAGCGGTGGTGTTCGATCATCCTATTACGGCGCAGCAGGTCAGCCGTCAAGGTATCACCCACTTGACTCCACAGGACATTCAACGTGCCCGAGCGCAGGGGAAGCGCTGGAAGCTGATCGCCGAGCTGCAGCGCACTGAGGACGGCGTACACGCACGCGTGGCGCCCCAGATGGTTGATCTCTCTCATCCGCTGGCCGGGGTGAGCGGCGCCACCAATGCCATCACCTATGTCACCGATCTGCTTGGCGAGGTGACGCTGGTGGGTCCTGGAGCAGGTCGCTATGAGACCGGCTTTGCGCTCCTCTCCGACCTCCTGGAGATTCACCGCACTTTAGCTTGATGCCAGCTCTCCGCACACAAAGCGACGCGCTGTCTCGGCCAGTATCGCGGTGCCAACCGGTAGCGCCGCTTCGTCGAGATCGAACGTGGCGGAGTGGATGTGGCGTGGTGGTCCGCCGGGCGTGCGGATGCCGAGACGCATCATTGCCCCTTTGGCCACTTGCGCCATATAACCGAAATCCTCGGCGCCCATCGATTTCTGTTCCGAGCCCACGTTTTCGGCGCCCAGAAGGTCACGTGCCACCTGGCGCAACCAGCCGGCAACCTCGGGATGATTGTAGGTGGGAGGATATCCGCGCCGGACGGTCAACCGATAGTCGCCACCCAGTCCGCGCACCAGGCCAAAAGCTGCTTCTACCTCGTGGGCAAGTTGGTCACGCACACCCTCATCGAAGCTGCGGATGGTGCCCTCCAGATAGACCTCTTCAGGGATCACGTTGTTCGCCGTGCCTGCCTGCACGATCCCCACGCTGACCACACAAGGCTGTAGAGGTGGAATGCGCCGCGAGGGGATCGCGTACAGGGCATCCAGCACGAAGGAGGTCATCCAGATCGGGTCACGGGTTTGCTGGGGGTAAGCACCATGTCCGCCATGCCCAATCACATACGCCTTGAAGGTGTCCACCGCAGCGTTGACATAGCCATCCCCCACATTGATGGTGCCCGCGTATAGAGCACCGTCCACATGCTGGGCGATGACCGCCTGTACGCCCTCCAGGGCGCCCTCGGCGATCATCCGTTGCGCTCCGCTCAAGCCCTCTTCGTCCTCTGTCTCTTCGGAGGGCTGGAACAGCAGGCGCACTTCGCCGGGCAGATTCAGCGGGTGCAATAGCAATGCCACTCCCAACACCATCGCCACGTGGGCATCGTGGCCACAGGCGTGCATGCGCCCCGCCACGCGTGAGGCATATTCCACCTGGTTCTCCTCCTGGATGGGAAGCGCATCCATATCCGCGCGCACGGCAATGACCGGGCCGTTTCCCTTGCCCAGATAGCCGACCACGCCGGTACGTCCCACCCCGGTACGCACCCGAACGCCCATATCCTGCAGGGTGCGTGCCACAAAGGCAGCGGTCTCGTGTTCCTCGAAACTCAGCTCGGGATGCTGATGAATGGTGCGACGCCACGCAATAAGTTGGTCTTTGATGGCCTGTGCCTTCTGGAGCATAACGGTTTCCCCTGTATCATGGTGCTGGACAAGAATGCAGATAGGTCAAAGGTTTTGTCATTTTCTTGGGACCGGCTTGTCAATCCCGCACCGAGATCGTTCTCACCTTACCGCCGCCGTCGCCTCCCAGGGCGCGAATCTTTTCCAGGAGTGGCTTCAGCACGATCTCGGGCACCATATCGCTCACATCTCCGCCGGCAAAGGCGACCTCTTTCACCACACTGGAGCTCAGGAAGAGGTACTTTTGGCTGGCCATCAGGCAGACCGTGTCGACGTCGGGGTTGAGGTTGCGGTTGGTGAGAGCCAGCTGTAGTTCCCACTCGAAGTCGGAGACAGCCCGCAACCCGCGCACGATCACTGTCGCGTTTTGTTGGCGAGCAAATTCGACCGTCAGCCCGGCGTAGCGTTCCACGCGCACGTTGGGAATGCCAGCCAACACGTCGCGCGTCATCTGATAACGCTCTTCAGGAGAGAAGAGCAGGTTTTTGAGCGGGCGGTCGTAGACGCCCACAACCAGCTCGTCGAAAAGACCGGCGGCGCGGGTGGCGATGTCCACATGGCCCATGGTGATCGGATCAAAGGTGGCAGGATAGATCGCGCGTATCATCTCTGTCAACTCAGGTCGGTCGGCTTGCGCCAGAATTGTTGGACTTTCTGGGCAAGTAACTGGTGCTCGGGCTGGCCCAGCTCGGGATCGCAGCGGAAGATGTCTTGTGCTTCCTCGCGTGCCAGTTGCAGCAGGGGCATATCGCTCAGTTGGGCGACGCGGATGTCGGGCAGTCCGCTCTGTCGAGTGCCAAAGAACTCGCCCGGTCCGCGCAGCTTCAGGTCCTCCTCGGCGAGGCGGAAGCCATCGTGGGTCTCACTGACGATGCGCAGCCGCGCCTCTGCCTCCGGAGTAGTCGCGTCGGCCAGCAACAAGCAATAGCTCGGGTGCTCGCCACGCCCCACCCGTCCACGGAACTGATGCAGCTGGGCCAGCCCGAAGCGATTCGCCCCTTCCACCAGCATCACCGTCGCGTTCGGCACGTCAATTCCCACTTCCACAACCGCAGTGGAGACCAGAATGTGCAACGCGCCATTCCGAAAGCGGGTCATAACCGCCTCCTTTTCCTCGGCGCTCATACGGCCATGCAGGAGTCCCAACTTGAGGTCGGGATATACCTCGTTGGACAGGCGCACATACTCTTCAACTGCAGACTTGGCTTCGATTTTATCCGATTCCTCTACCAGAGGGCAGATGATGAACGCCTGGCGTCCCTGTTCCACTTGCGAACGGATGAAGGAGTAGGCACGTTCGCGTTCCAGGGGGGAGAGCCAATACGTTTTGATCTGCTGCCGCCCGGGTGGCATCTCGTCAATCACCGACAGGTCGAGGTCGCCATACAGGGTGAGTGCGAGGGAACGCGGGATGGGAGTGGCGCTCATCACCAGCATATGGGGATTGTATCCCTTGTCACGCAGGGCGGTGCGTTGCTGGACGCCGAACCGGTGTTGTTCGTCAATGACCACCAGGCGCAGATCGTGGAAGTCCACCGTCTCCTGGATCAAGGCATGGGTGCCGACCACCAGCTTGGCACGGCCACCGGCGATGTCGGCGTAGATCATCTCGCGCTCTGAGGCGGGGGTGCTGCCGGTCAACAGGCGCACGGAAAGGTCGAGATCGCTCCTCTGGGCGGCGAATGGCTCCAGCAGGCGGGTGATCGTGCGGTAGTGTTGCTCGGCCAGGATCTCAGTGGGCGCCATAATCGCGCTCTGCCCTCCGTTGGCAGCGGTCACTACCATCGCCGCCAATGCTACCACTGTCTTGCCTGACCCCACATCGCCCTGGAGCAATCGGTTCATCGGCAGCGTCTGCTCCAGGTCGGCCATGATTTCCTCCAGCACCCGACGCTGTGCGTTCGTCAAACCGAACGGCAATGTTGCGATGAATTCCTCCAGTAAATGCCGGTCCACGTGCACCGGGCGACCGGGCTGTGAGCGCCAGCGGTGACGTTGGCGGAGCACGCCCAGCTGAATGAAGAGCAGCTCATCGAAGGCCAGCCTTCGCCGTGCCTGCTCAAGTGCCTCGGGGCTGTCAGGGAAGTGGATCTGGCGCAGCGCTTCTCCGAGGGCGGGCATGCCCAGCCGTTCACGCCGCGCGGCAGGCAGATGATCGGGCAGGCTGGGGGTGGCGCTCCGCACCAGCCGGTCAAGGAGATGGCGCATCCACTTTTGGGTGAGCCCTTCGGTGAGCGGGTAGACCGGCACCAATCGTCCGGTGTGAATCTGTCGCCGGTCCACTTCCTCCCATTCGGGATGTTGGAACACCAGCCGTCCCAGGTATTGGTCAACCTTGCCGCTGACCACAATGGGGGTGCCGGGAAGCAACTTTTCCACCAACCAGGGCTGGTTGAACCAGGTGATTTCCACCACGCCGGTGCGGTCGGAGAGGATGCAACTCACAATGCGCTTGCCGCTGCGGGTATCGCGCATCTGGCAGCTTTGCACCACACCCAGGATGGTCACCTCTTCCCCGTAGCGCAGCTGATGGATGGTCTTGAGAGTGCGATAGTCAATGTAACGGCGTGGGAAGTGGGTGAGCAAATCGCCCACCGTGCGAATGCCCAGGCGTGCCAGTCTCTCGGCCATGCCCTTTTTGATGCCTGGGAGACGCTCTACGGACTCGTCCAGTCCTGTGCCTGAGGAGGTGACACGACGGGCGGCGCGTGTACGGGTGCGTTGTGGGGGTGGGGTGGGTTCTGCCCTCTGGATCACCGAAACGTCGGGAGTGGATGCAGGCGTGATAGGTGTGCCCCGCCGTGCGACAATCTTGTCCAGGATGGCATTGAGAAACGAGGCACGTTCGGATACCTCCAGCTCGGGGTAACGGCGCAGCTGGGTTGCAATCTCCTGGATGAGCTGCTGCTCTTCCGGGTCGGTGACCTGTGCGATGGCCTGAGGTGCCCACGTATCGGCGAACTTCTCCAGACCACCGATTACCAGACGATTGTCACAACCGCGCTGTTTTTCCTGGCTGAGAACTTTATACAGCGTTTCAAGGGGGGACGACATCGGTCTATATGCCTCATAGCCGCTCGTAGCGGGTCGTTGCTCATCTTAGCACGATGACATAGACGTGTCAATCTGCTCCTCCTCGACCCTCTTGGGGCACATCGCTGGCGAATTGGTGGTTTCGACATGGCAGAGTACAATTTTCAAAACGCCTGCGCCTATTGCGGTGCGATCTACTTCTGTGGGAGATTTGGTGCTATGGATGCGACCGGTATCATCGGGGTGCTTACCATTGTTGCGCAGCTTATTTTCTTGGAGGGCATCCTCTCGATTGACAATGCAGCGGTGTTGGGTGCAATGGTTTCGGTATTGCCTGACGACCAAGCCGTCCCTTATCCTGCGTGGTTGGGTTTCTTGTGCGCACCCACCTCACGGGTGCTCGGCATGCAGCGGTCCGCCGCGCTCAAGGTCGGATTGTTGGGCGCCTATGTCGGGCGCGGATTGATGTTGACAGTGGCCAGCTGGGTTATTCACAACCCTCTCTTGAAGGTGCTGGGTGCCGCTTATCTGGTGCGGTTGGCTTTCGAGCATTTGGGGAAAAGTGAGGATGTGGAGAGAGGCACTCATGCAACAACCCATCGCGTAGCTGCCACCTTCTGGCTGGTTGTGCTCAACGTCGAGCTGGCTGACTTGGCGTTCAGCCTGGACAACATGGTGGCAGCGGTGGCACTTTCCAACCAGTTCTGGGTGCTGATGTTGGGGGTGGCGCTGGGCATCCTCACGATGCGTTTTGCCGCCGGTATCTTCACCTGGCTGATCAAACGTGAGCCGATCCTGGCGACAGCAGCTTACCTGGTGGTCTTCAACATCGGTGTGGAGCTACTACTGGACGAGTTTCTGGGGATTCACTTCGAGGCGTGGCAGAAATTCGCCATCTCAGCAGCCACATTGGTGCTGTGTGTGTTGTATGCACGTGTGCCATTCCTGCGCAGATTGGCACCGCTGTGGGATTGGTTTGCCCGTGGCATGGGAATCCTGAATGACCTGATGCTCTGGGCACTGCAACCGATTGGGCTGCCTCTGCGGTTGCTCGTGCGCTGTGTATCGGGTGCTCGAATTGCACAATGCGCTCAACATCGGCCAGACTGTTCCACCACGTTCGGAAGTGACCTGAGCCATCTTCCCCCCTCCAAGAGATGATGGCGCATTCCCGTCCTATGCAGCCGGCCTCGTCTGTGCCATGGTGGCACAGGGTAGCAGTGTTTCTCCTGCTCAGCCATCGGCAGCCGGTGCACCGTTATTGGGAGGTAGATGCGCTCCGCGGCCTGGCTATCCTGTTGATGGCGAGCTATCACTTTGTCTTCGACCTGGTCTGGTTCGGCTATGCCCGGGTGGCGCTCACGTCCGGTTTCTGGCTGATCTGGGCACGCACGTCGGCCATCCTGTTTCTGCTGCTGGTAGGCGTTGCGTTGGCGCTGCATTATATGCGTCAAGCGAGGCAGGAACATTCGAGGCCTCACTTCGCACCCTATCTGGTGCGCGGCCTGAAGATACTGGGCTGGGGGGGCGTGATCACTCTGGTCAGCTGGGCGGTTATAGGGCGGCCGGTGATCCTGTTTGGCATCCTGCATCTCATCGGGATCGCAACGGTGTTGGCCTACCCTTTCCTGGGGCGTCCTCGCATCAGTGCTGGGATGGGCGTCGGACTGATCGTGATCGGAGTGCTGTTGAACGCTCAGCCGGCGGATCATCCGTGGTGGTTGTGGTTGGGATGGCGGCCTCCTGACCTGTATCAGCTCGATCACTTTCCGTTATTGCCTTGGCTCGGGGTGGTTCTGTTGGGTGTCGCGCTCGGGAGGTGGGCTTATCCGGGCGGAGCGCGACGACGGTCTGTGCCCGTAGCGGATCATTGGGGAGTGTTGCGACTGCTGGTATGGCTGGGTCAGCGCTCGTTGCTGATCTACCTGGTGCACCAACCGGTGTTCTTCACCCTGTTGTTGCTGGTCAGCTTGCTCAGTGCAGGGCCGCTTCGCCCCGTCGTGTGAAGCGTTTCCCTCTCCACCGGCTCTCTTCGAAGGCGAATGCGTTTGCATACGAAACCCCTTCCTGATTTTCTCATGATGTTTTCTGATTCTCTTGCAGAGTGTTGAAAAAGCTATTGACACCATCCCCTACGGCTTTTATAATATAGGCATACTGAGCAACAGAGGGTTGGTTGGACGTTGGTGATTTTGTAGATTTATATTTTGAGAATGGACGGGTTGGACCAGTGTATCAGAAATACGAATTGCTGTTCACACCGCACTTGATTGCACAGCTGCGTGACCTGCGCGGCGAAGAATGGAAGAAACTGATTGATTATTTGGTGACGTTGCCGGAAACTCATCCCGACGCCCTGGCGTTTTCGATGATGATGATTCGCCTGAACAGCTGTCTGACCTGCGAGATGGACAGCTATCGGGCACAACGGGGCTGTGCCTTGTGTGCCCGTCAGACGATCCTCAGCTTCAAGGGGACCGATAAACAGCTGTTGCAGCGCTATGAGCGGGCGCGCAAGGAAATTGCGCGCCTCTTGAAGGAAAAGGCGCCTGTTGCGGAGAAAGTGGCCTGACGGCGACCGTTTCTCATAAACACAATGCAATATGAGGAGGAAATCTCACCTTGGCGACCAAAGTCACATGGTACGGACATGCCTGCTTTCTCTTTGAGACGCGTGGCTTGCGTATTCTGACCGACCCCTTTCTCACCGGAAATGCACTGAGCCCGGTGCGCGCTGACGCCGTTGAAGCGGACTATATCTTGGTGTCTCACGGCCACGGAGATCACCTTGGTGATACCATTGCGATCGCGCAACGTACCGGTGCGCTGGTGGTCTCGAATTACGAGATCCAAAACTGGTTGGTGGCCAACGGGGTGGAGAACGTCCACGCTCAGCACATCGGCGGGTCACACACCTATCCCTGGGGAAGGCTGAAGCTCACCATCGCGCATCATGGTTCGGTTTTGCCAGATGGCTCCTATGGAGGCAATCCGGTCGGCTTCCTCTTATACTTTGAGGAAAATCGCAAGGTTTACCATGCGTGTGATACCGGTCTGTTCTATGATATGAAATTGATCGGGGAAGAGGGTATTGATCTCGCGCTGTTGCCCATTGGGGACAATTATACGATGGGTCCGGAGGATGCTCTGCGCGCGGTCAAGCTGATCCAACCGGCGCGTGTCGTCCCCATCCACTACAACACTTTCGATCTGATCCAGCAGGATGCCCACGCATGGGCAAGGCGCGTGGAAAGCGAGACCTCTTCCCGCGTGGTTGTGCTCCAACCTGGACAAACGATTGAGGTCTGATTCCTGAATGAGCCCAGCCGTGGAAGTCCGACCCGTCCTCTCTTCCAAGGATCTTGAGCAGTTCATCCGCTTCCCGTTTCAGCTGTACCGGAACGATCCGTACTGGGTGCCACCCTTGTTGGACGAGCGGCGCAAGTTCCTCAGCCCGCGACACAACCCCTTTTTCGACCATGCCGACGTAGCCCTCTGGTTGGCATGGCGCAATGGACAGGTGGTCGGCACGATCTCCAGCCATGTGGATCACTTGCATAATCAGGTCCATGAAGAAAAAACCGGTATGTTCGGTTTCTTCGAAACTGTGGACGACTATCAGGTGGCAGAAGCCCTGCTCACCACGGCGCGGGACTGGGTGCGTTCTAAAGGCATGAACGCGCTGCGCGGGCCGCTCAGCTTCTCCCAGAACCATGAGGTGGGGATGTTGCTTGAAGGGGAGCCCGGTCCACCTATGGTGATGATGCCGTACAATCCCCCTTATTATAACGAGTTTGTGGAGCGTTTCGGGCTCACCAAGGTGATGGACGTATACGCCTATGTGGCAGACCTGAGCCAGTTTCACGGCGACCCCAGCGGTCTGCCGGAGAAGCTGGTGCGCGTGACCAACCTGGCGAAGGAGCGCGCCGGGATTGTCACGCGCCGCCCGCGCATGAAGGACTTCGACGCGGAGCTACAACGCGCCAAGCAGGTTTACAATCAAGCATGGGT
>Ga0308395_1001693_pt1 | contig 13765 bp, 12 predicted proteins | sample Hotspr20SampleP4_FD_202097 | JGI IMG/M metagenome (GOLD analysis project Ga0308395, IMG submission 202097) | Hot spring phototrophic mat microbial communities from Mushroom Spring, Yellowstone National Park, Wyoming, United States - 20050930_P4 ...
ACAGCCCATCCAGACGCGCTGCCGCCACCAACTCGGCCCGCGCAATGCGCACCGCCGCTACCAGATTGCCACTCCACCGAAGTGGCATAGCCCGTGCTGTCCGAGGCTATCACTTCCTCTGCAACCCCCAGCGTATCCAACAAGCGCCATCGCATCGGGTCGAGCACGCGCATACGCAGCAGACGCTGATACGCCCGTGCCAGGGTGCTGTGGTCGGGCACACGGCGCAACTCCAGCACGGCACAGACCTTGTCCGTGGCCTTCAGCCACTCTTCGGTGTCGCGGTAACTGCGTTTGAGGTAGGATGCCAACAACACACCGACGGCCAGTTGAGGCAGGGTGTAGCGGTGTGGACTCTTGGGGTGGGAGTAACGCGGCAGCGTTTCTTGAGCCAGCTGGCAGGCAATACGTGCAAATCGTACATAGCGGCTTTTTTGTGTGTCCATATCAGCTATTTAACCACAGCCACCTAATGTTCGCAACCGAGCAAAATGGGCGGGTGCGACGCAGCCAGCCCACATAACGACATCGCCGCAGCCCGTAATACTCCTTATGAACTTTTCCAACACCCTCAAGTACTGTCCAATTTTGACGAGATACCATAACTATGGTATAGTGTGATCTTGTATGTCGTATACACGCTGGAGGTGAGGCAACTTCCCCCCAGGTGCACCAGGTTTTGGCAGTTCTTTTTGATTCTTCCTGAACCAATGGCTTCAGCTCAAGCAAGGAGGAGCTGCGATCGGCAGTAAGGACCAACATCGTATCAACGAGGAGATCCTGGCGCCGCAGGTTCGTCTGATTGATGAGAAAGGCGCCCAGATCGGTATTGTGCCAATTGAGGAAGCCCTGCGCATCGCCCGCGAACGCCAGATCGATTTGGTGGAAGTGGCTCCGCAAGCAGATCCACCTGTGTGTCGTTTGCTAAACTATGGCAAGTTTCTTTACGAACGGGCGAAAAAGGAACGAGAGGCACGGAAGGCTCAGAAGCAGATCGAGGTCAAGGAAATCCGGCTGCGCCCCCGCACAGGTGAGCACGACATCGAATATAAGCTGCGCGATGCGCGTCGCTTCCTGGAAAAAGGTTTTAAGGTGAAGGTGAGAGTGCGTTTTCGCGGCCGTGAGGTAACCCATCCCGAACTGGCTAAGGAGATGTTAGACCTCGTGGCCGAAAGATTGGGGGATGTCGCCGTGGTGGAGCAGGAGGGGCATCTGGAAGGCCCCACAATGTTGATGGTGTTAGCTCCCGCGCGTTAGCCCCTCAGGAAAAAAGGATGGTGAGGACGAGATGCCGAAGCTCAAGACACACAAAGCCACATCGAAACGTTTCCGTTACACCGGGAGCGGCAAGTTGATGCGCACGAAGGTGGGCAAGAGTCACCTGAGACGCAAAAAGCCGCGTCGCGTGCGTGCTATGTTCGACTCGATGTTCGAAGTCGAGAACCCGGGCACGAAGCGACGGGTCAAGCGGCTGGCACCCTATCTGAAGGGTGCTTGAGGATTGAGCAACCTTGCGGTGGCCGATCAACGCGTAACAGATGATGGTTATCGGAATGCTCACCGGTGTGTGCGCCTGGTGACTGTAGACTGAATTTCCTAAAGGAAAGGTGATGAAGCGTGACACGTGTAAAGGGAGGACCACGTACTCGCAGACGGCATAAGGATATTCTGAAGCAAACCGAGGGGCAGCGCGGCACCAAACATCGCCTTTTCCGTCGCGCAAACGAGGCGCTGATGAAGTCCCTCTGGTATGCCTATCGCGACCGGCGCAATCGCAAGCGCGACTTTCGACGCCTGTGGATCACGCGCATTAATGCGGCAGCACGGCAACATGGACTGAATTACAGCCAACTGATGAGCGGCCTCAAGCGCGCCGGCGTTGCTCTCGATCGTAAGGTGTTGGCTGACCTGGCCGTGCGCGATGCGCAGGCATTTTCCAGCTTAGTGGCCACCGCACGTGCGGCCATCGGCGCCTGACACATCCGGCTGATCGCGTACAATCGTACAGTGATCCATCTGCCCCAGGAGCAACTCCTAAGAGTTGCTCCTGGGGTTGTTTCCGCGCCCCTCAGTGGTCTTCGTGGCACGCCTCGCTAGCGCATACGACGTGCCGGGCGACGCCTGGGGCGTAGCCGGATGCGTCTGAATCGGTGTCGTCGGACGCGGGAGACGTATTCCTCTGCATCCAGTCCGTCAGCGCCGTCCTGGCCCGTGCCACAGTCTTCCTCTTCTTCCTCGTGCTCGCTCCGCTCCTCGGCCATCTCCAGCAGGCGTTTTTGCACCCGATAATTGACCGTGCCCTCCGGATAGTTGCCCGCGGCATCGGGTTCACCGGCTGGCACGCCGGTCAGCAAGGCAATACCCTCGTCCACGGTGGAGACGGCATACACGTGGAATTTTCCCTCACGCACTGCCTGTACCACATCGGGACGAAGCATCAGGTGGCGCACGTTCGCTTCGGGGATCACCACGCCTTGGGTGCCGGTCAACCCGCGCGCCTGACACAGATCGAAGAAGCCCTCGATCTTAGCGGTCACCGAGCCGACCGCGAGGATGCGCCCCTGCTGATCCACCGCGCCGGTGACGGCCAGGTCCTGACGCACCGGCAAACCGGAAAGGCTGGACAGGATGGCGTACAGCTCCGCCGAACTGGCGCTGTCGCCCTCGATGCGGTCGTAATTCTGTTCAAAGGTCAAGCTGGCCGAAAGGTTGAGAGGCTTGCGCTGCGCATAACGGGCGCCGAGAAATCCTTGCAAGATCAACACACCCTTATTGTGAATGTTACCTGACAGGTTTGCCTCCCGATCGATCGCCACCACATTGCCACGTCCCATGTAGGTCTGTGCTGAGATGCGCGATGGGACAGCAAACTCATAATCGGCCACTTCCATCACAGTCATCCCATTGACCTGGCCGACGGCCCAGCCTTCCGTCTCGAAGTGGATGGTATCCTCCAGGATTTGACGGCGTATTTGTTCGGGCAGGTGGCCGGCGCGGTAGCGGCCCTCGCGTATGGCTTGGTCCACATCTTCAGCGGTGACCACCTGGTGGCCGTTGACACTGGCCCAGTAGCTGGCTTCGTGGATTACCTCCAGGATACCGGAAAAACGGGTGGAGAGCTTGTGCTTGTCCTCTACCAGGCGCGCGCCGATCTCGACAATGCGCGCCACGGCGGAACGATGGAACGGCAGCAGTCCGTCGGCACGCACGCGCCGGGCGATGAATTGCGCATATTGCTGCATCGCCTCAGGGGTGCGTTCCATCGAGATGGCGAAGTCGGCCCGGACCTTAAAGATTTTGCGAAAATCGTCGTCCAGCTCGTAGAGCATTTCGTACGTCGCCCAGTCACCGATGAGGATGACTTTGGCCTTGAACGGGATGCATTCCGGCTCCAATGAGGTGGTCATCGGGGCCATCATAAGATCGCTCGGTGTCTCGGTGCGGATTTCCTGATTGCGAATGGTGCGTTTGAGCGCTTCCCAGGCTAACGGATATTCGAGCAGGTCGCGCGCGTTGAGCACCAGATAGCCTCCGTTGGCGCGGTGAAGGCTGCCGGCGCGGATCAAGGTGAAGTCGGTGGTCAAGACGCCGTAACGCACCTCCTGCTCGATGCGGCCCACTAGGTTCGTGTATGAGGGGCTGGTTTCGTACACCACCGGTGCTCCGGAGGCCTGGCTGTTGTCCACGATCACATTGACCTGATAGCGGCTCAGGTCGGGGAGCGTCTCTTCGGACGGTGGATCCGCCAAGGCGGGAGGTGCTGCTTCCTCTTCCTCCTCCAGAGGCTCAGAGGAGCCCGCCAGCTCGGGGTAGAAGTCTGCCACGTGTTCCACGATGTCCTGGCGCACCTCTTCCAGATAGACGAGCACTTCTTCAAAGGCGTGATAGCGTTCCAGCAGTTCTTCGATGTGCTCGCGCACTACGAAATCGGCGACCTCGCGTGTCAGGGCGCGCAGGCGCTCGCGCGCCGTCTTGTTGAGCGCCCAGATCTCGCGCAGGGCACGTTCGAGCTCTTGTTGTAGCCCGCTATGGGCGGATTCCCATTGCCGGCGTTGTTCCTCGCTGACGGCGGCATATTTTTCCGGCGTCACCAGCTCCCCGTCCAGCATCGGCACAAGGGCCAGACCGGTGGCCGTCTGCACCAGGCCAAACCCCTGGGCCTGTGCCGCCTTGCTCAGCTGGGTCAGAATCTGATCCCGCGCCTGGTCTCGCTCCTGCGTAATGGAATGCACGCGCTGCTGATAGTCCTCGCTGTCGAAAGCGACCGGTATGGCGCTCTGGAGATCGCGGATGAAGGTGGCCATGTCATTGCGCAGCTGTACGCCATGGCCGGCCGGCAGCCGGATCGCGCGCGGTCGGCGCGCATCGCGGAAGTTGTTGACGTAGCACCAATCATCTGGCACAGGTTCCTGCTCCGCCTTGCGCCGCAGAAACCCCATCACTGTCGTGCTGCGACCCGAGCCGGCTGGTCCGGTCACGTAGACATTGAACCCATAGCTGGGGATATGAATGCCAAACTCCAGCGCGCGGAGGGCGCGTTCTTGCCCGATAATCGTGGGCAGGTCGGGGATCTCATCGGTGGTTTCGAAGGTGTACTGGCTGGCGTCACACACGTAGCTCAGCTCTTCCGGTGCCAGTTCACGTGCTTGCCTATGGGTCATTCGGGATCTTCCTCCAAAGCGGCCACCAGACGTCGGTAGGTGGCCGGCTCGTCTTCGAAGATATACGTGGCGGGCGTGACCACCACCCCGCTGCCACCGATGGCGCGCAGCTGCTGTACGGCCTGTACCAATCGCTCTTGGCGCACAATGATGCTGATGGCATACCAGCTGCGGTCATGGACATCGCGCAGATAGACCGGGGCGATGGTCGGACCTTTCAGGCCGCCCAGGTCGGGCTGGGAAAACACCTTTTGTGCAACCGCCTCAGGCGATTCGCCCTTGATATTGGCGATGATGGCATGGTAACCGGTCGCGCGCAGGTGGGCTTCGAAGAATTCGAGCAGTTGTTTGGCCACTGCCAACACCTCTGGGCGTTGTTTCAGTGCCCGCCGATTGCCGATCAAGCACGCCTGAGAGTGCAACAGGGTGCCGCCTTGCACTTCTTTCAGATGATTTTCGCGCAAGGTGACGCCGCTGGCTGTCAGGTCAGCAATCATATCCACATAGCCCATGTGAGGACCGGCTTCCAACGCTCCCTCGGCCCAGATCAGCTGATGGGGCACGATGGCATGCTCGGTCAGGAAGGCGCTCACCAGGCGCTCATACTTGGTGCCGATACGCAGTGGATGGCCCTCCTCGGCACGACGGCGTGCCAGTTGCGCCAGGTCTTCCACGCTGTTGATCTCATCCCACTCGTCCGGCACAGCCAATACAAGTCGACATGCCCCAAATCCCAGCTGATCGTGCAGGATGAGGATATCACGTCCATCTCCGCCATGTTCCGCCACGCTGTCATAACCGGTGATGCCCAGGTCCACATCACCGTAGTACACCTTGCGCACGATATCGGCCGAACGTTGCAGCCAGACCTCCAGCTCTGGGATCGTCGGAATCGATGCGACATACTGGCGTGGGTTGGGCTTGACCACCCGCAATCCACAACGCTCCAAAAACGTGAGCGTTTCCTCTTCCATGCGGCCCTTGGTGGGGAGGCCGAGACGGATCATCCGTTCTCTCACGCTGGTACCTCCGGCAGGGGAAGAACGTAGCAAGAGATCATGTGGGCTCCTGTTTGGTAGCTGTGTGTCCATTCTACTACCAGCATCTCGCTTCTGTCAACGAGGCGCAAAATGCGAGCCGGTCGCGGATTTGCCACTTATGCGGAAAGGGTGTATAGATAAATTCCATTAAGATGGAAAGCGCTATGGCGCCGACGTCAGCCCGAGCTGTTGCTGAGCGTCGGCGTAGTTATGTCTTACATTTCTGGTAAAGCGAAGTCCGAGTTTCACCGATGCCTGTCATCGAACTGCTCTACGCCATTTGCGTGACATTGTTAGGCGCTTACGGGTTGAACAGCTTGCTGTTAACCTGGATGTACCTACGCCGAAGACATGATGTCCCTCCATTGCCCCTGCCGCCGGCGGAATGGCCTCACGTGACAGTGCAGCTTCCCATTTACAATGAGATGCATATGGTGGAGCGTCTGCTGGATGCTGTAGCGGCGTTGGATTACCCGCGCGATAGGTTACGCATCCAAGTGTTGGACGATTCCACCGACGCCACCCGCCAGGTCGTGGCAACCGTTGTGGCGCGCTTGCAGCAACAGGGGCTAGACATCGTCCACGTGACTCGGCCACAGCGCACGGGGTTTAAGGCAGGGGCATTATCCTTTGGTCTGGCTCAGACCGACAGCGAATTGATCGCCATCTTTGACGCCGACTTCTTGCCTCCGCCGGACTTCTTACGGCGCACTGTGCCCTATTTCGCCGATGCCCAAGTAGGGTGCGTCCAGGCCCGGTGGGGGCATGTCAATCGCGAGTATTCGATATTGACCGAGTTACAGGCATTGGGGATAGACGGCCACTTCGTCGTCGAACAATGCGCCCGCAATCGGGGGGGATATTTTATCAATTTCAACGGCACCGCCGGTGTCTGGAGGCGTGCTTGTATTGACGATGCCGGGGGCTGGCAAGGGGATACGCTCACCGAGGACCTGGACTTGAGCTATCGGGCGCAGCTGCGCGGCTGGCGCATGATCTATGTCCCGGAAGTGATCGTTCCGGCCGAGATACCGGCGCAGATCAGCGCGCTCAAACGGCAGCAAGCGCGCTGGGCGCAGGGGAGCATTCAAACCGCGATCAAGCTGATCGGCCCGCTGTTGCGTTCGGATCAGCCACGGCGCATCAAGCTGGAAGGTATATTGCATCTGACCGGCTATCTCGTGCATCCTCTGATGCTGGCCGTCATCTTGCTGACCTTTCCGATGAGCTTCTCGCAAAGCTGGGTGCTCGTGGGAGCGCCCTGGTTGATGATCGCCGCGGTGGGACCCCCCTTGATGTACACTGTGGCCCAAATCTCGGACGGAGGGAATTGGGGCTATCGCCTGCGTCTGCTGCCGATGCTGGTGATGCTCGGCACCGGGATGTGTCTCAACAACACGTTGGCCGTCTTGCGCGCCGTGTTGGGGGTGCAAACCACCTTCCAACGCACCCCCAAATTTGACCTGCGTCGCGCCGGCGATACCTGGATGAACAGCATCTACGCACTTCGGCGCGATGCATTGGTATGGGGGGAACTGTTGCTCGCCCTCCTGGCGCTGAGCGCCGTTCTCTTGCCGGGCACGCGCTGGACGTTCGTCCCCTGGCTTTTGCTCTACGCAGGCGGATTCAGCTACGTCGGTGGCCTCAGTTTCTATCAGGCGCATCAGTTGCACCGCTGGGCGAGGCTGGCATCACGCGGCGCCGCAAAGGTAGGAGTTGTTCGATAACCGGCCGGCGGATCGGCGCCCGGCATCCCCAGCCCTCAGCTTCACCCGATCGGAGACAGGTGGTTAGGTGGCTATTCAGGCCAAGCTGGCCAGATCTCATCTGCGGCGTCTCAGGATTTCGCGCTTTATCTCAGCGATCGCCTGCGTCACTTGAATCTCGCGCGGACATGCCTCGGTGCAGTTATAGATGCCACGACAGCGCCACACCCCTGCGGGAGAGTCGAGGATTTGCAATCGCTCTTCGGCGGCCTGATCCCGGCTGTCGAAAATGAAGCGATGGGCTTGTACGATCGCAGCCGGGCCCACGTAGTCTGGGCGTGCCCAAAAGATGGGGCACGCCGTGGTGCAAGCAGCACATAGAATGCACTTGGTCGTATCGTCAAAGCGCTCGCGCTGGACGATACTTTGCAGCCGCTCATCCGCCGGGGGAGGGTCATGGTTGACCAGGTAAGGCATAATGGAACGATAATGTTCCATAAAGGGTTCCATATCCACCACCAGGTCTTTGATGACCGGTAGCCCCAAAAGCGGTTCGATCGTAATGCGACTCCCCAGCTCTTTAATGAGCGTCTTGCACGCCAAACGGTTGCGCCCGTTGATACGCATCGCATCGGAGCCACAAATGCCATGCGCACATGAGCGCCGATAGGTCAGCGAGCCATCCTGATACCACTTGACCAGGTTTAAGGCATCTAACACGCGGTCGGTGGGTTCGCATTCCACCTCATAGTGCCCCCACCAGGGAGCACGATCCTTTTCGGGATTGAAACGGCGAATCTTGAGCTGGACCTTCATAAGCGCCAAGTCTTTCCTCGCTGAGTCGCTGGATCATGAGCCTCGAGAAATGATTCAGTACATCCGTTCCTGTGGCGGATAATCTAGAATAGTCACCGGTTTGTAACGCAGCTGGATGCCTTGTTCGGTGCGAAATGCCAGGCTATGCTTGAGCCAGTTTGCATCGTCGCGTTGAGGATAATCCTCGCGCGCATGACACCCTCGAGTCTCTGTGCGTGCCAGGGCGGCGACGGCGGTTATTTCAGCCAGGTCTAACAGACAGCCGAGCTCCCAAGCTTCCAACAGCTCAGTGTTGAAGCACCGGCTTTTGTCGTGGATGCCTGCGCGTTGATAACGTTGTTGCAGCGTGTGCAGCGTATGGATCGCCTTTTCGATCCCACTTGCCTCACGAAAGACACCCACATAGTCCATCATCACACGCTGCATCTCGGCCCGGATATCGGCGATGCGTTCTTGATCAGGAGACCGGCTACGCAACCCCTCCAGCGTGGTCCGGGCTGGTTCGTCCGGACGGTTGGGCAACGGTGTAAATCCGTTCTCACGACAGTAGCGCATGGCGTCCAGACCGCTGCGTCGGCCGAAGACCAGGATGTCCACCAGGGAATTGGTGCCCAGGCGGTTGGCGCCATGCACCGAAACACAGGCAACCTCGCCTGCCGCATAGAGGCCTGGCAAGAGGGTGTTGTGCTCATCTACCACGACGCGCCCGTAGAGATCGGTGGGGATACCCCCCATTGCATAATGGGCCGTGGGCTGGATGGGGATGGGCTGGGTGAGCGGGTCGAGGCCCAGATAGGTGCGCACGAAATCGGTGATGTCGGGCAGGCGCGCCTGGATGTCGGCCGCGGTAACACGCCGCGGGGTGCCGTCGGGATTCTTCTTGCCATCCAGATCGAAGTAATAATTGATCGTCTCAGGACGAATGTCCAGGTACACATAATCCTTGCCATCCACCCCGCGTCCCTCCCGAATTTCGAGATAGATGGCCCGTGAGATGACATCGCGCGAAGCTAAATCCTTCAAGTTGGGAGCGTAGCGCGCCATAAACCGCTCCCCGCGTCCATTGATCAGCACACCACCTTCCCCGCGCGCCCCTTCCGTGACAAGGATGCCCAGCTTGTAGATGCCTGTGGGATGGAACTGGAAGAACTCCATATCTTCGAGAGGGATGCCACGGCGCCAGACGATGGCCGCTCCATCGCCGGTGAAGCTGTGGGCATTGCTGGTGATCTGCCACACCCTTCCCCAACCCCCGGTGGCGAAGATCACTGCCCGCGCATGGAAGACGTGCAATTGGCCGGTGGCCATTTCGAGCGCCACCACGCCGGTCACAACCCCTTCGTTCAGAAGTACATCCAGAACCTGGAATTCGTCAAAAAAGGTGACTCGGTGGCGCAGACATTGTTGGTAAAGGGTTTGGAGAATCATATGTCCGGTGCGGTCGGCGGCATGGCAGGCGCGACGCACGGGCTGTCGGGTCACATTGTTGGTGTGCCCGCCAAAGGGTCTCTGCGCGATGCGGCCCAAAGGGGTACGGTCAAACGGCAGGCCCATATGCTCCAGCTCGTAGACCAGTTCCACTGCTTCATAACACAGGACGCGCACTGCGTCCTGATCGGCCAGATAATCGCTCCCCTTGATCGTGTCGAACACATGCCATTCGGGGTGGTCTTCCTCATGGTTGCCCAATGCCGCGCCAATGCCACCTTGGGCTGTGCCGGTGTGTGAACGCACGGGCAACATTTTAGAGAGCACCGCAACTCGCACGTCACCACTACGTGCGGCATACAAGGCGGCTGCCAGTCCAGCCCCTCCGGCGCCGACAATCACCACGTCATATTTGTGTAATAGGGTCTCATCTTTCATAGCAAGCGTTGATCACCCATCTCCGACGCGATCGTTTCAGAACCATTCGAAAATGATCACCGTTCCGGCGCCGAACACGAGCATAAACAGCAACCCGATAAAACCTTTGACCAGGAGCAGAAGCACCGGCGGATGCAGGTAATCCTCGATCACGACGCGCAGTCCGTTGAAACCGTGCAAGGAGGCGAGAAAGAGCAAAATGGTACACCAGACGCGCCAGAAGGCATTCGACCACACCGGAAAGACATCCGGTACATCGGTGTTCTGGACGTGCCAGTAAATAGGGAAGAAGGCCCAGCGATATTGGGCTGGCGCATCCATCAGGGTGCGTCCCCACAGGTTTGCGTACACAATGCCGGCCGCGCCGGCGCACAACATCAGGATGGCACTCAGACGGGTGAAGAGCCATAGATAATATTCAAATCCGTTGCGCTCGCCCGATTTTCGCATAGCCGTCCTTGTCTCTTTCCTCAGGGATTGCCGATCACAATGCCTTGCGCGATGAAAAAGGCGGGCAGTCCGAACACGGGGATGAATATCGCCCACTGCAGCCAGATCAGCTCGCGATGGTGACGCAACAACGGGGGATACAGATCCTCCAACAGGACGCGCAGTCCGTTGAGAGCGTGGTACAGGACACAGAAGTAGACAAAGAGCTGGACAGGGCGCGATTCATACCAGCGGGTGACGGCGGTGGAGATCGGGTCATCGAGAGCGTTCATAAAGAAGGCAGCCATAACGTGCACGCTCACCAACAAGAGGATGCCCAGCCCGGTGATGCGGTGCAATACCCACACCGCTGCTCCGATTCCACCTTGGTAACGCAACGTCTCCCAGAAGCCGGCACGGTGTCGTCTCACCTCGTACAATCCTCCTGTTTTCTTTGCCCCACGTGATTCTAACTCGTATCCCTCGTGACCAAGAATATCACACAACCGGCGGTGATGACGGAGAGATCATCTCCCGCTATCGCTTCTCCGAGGGGTGGGTTTCTGAATCCAGCACGGTGTTGTCGTGCACCTCTGGTGATGGCCGGCGCGCGCTGCTCGTTGACGTGAAAAAACCTTCCCCTAAAGGGCTGTATGCTTGCCCTGTTCTATTCAGCGGTGCGATGCCCGGATGGGGCTCTCAACCGCTGGTGCGCAGGCGCCGGGCGATAAACAACACACCCACCAGTCCTACGGCGATCAAGACCATCTCCAGACCGCCGATGCCCGTTTCGGGGGTGCTCTCCTCCGCCGCCACAGAAGCCTCAAGCGCCGGCGTCCAGGTGGGTGCGGGGACGGGTGCTTCCGCTTGCCCGCTCACTTCGGGTGCGCTTTCGATGAGGCTCGGGGTCGCCGTCGCCTGCACCACAGGTGTGTTGGTCGGCGTGGGCAAGGGCGTGTGGGTGGGCGATGGCGTGGCAGTGGGGGTGGATGTTATCGTCGGCGTTGGGGGCAACTTGGCCACCGCCAAGGTCGCGGTTGGGGTGGGACGTGCCGATTGTCGGTTGATCGTGCCGAAAATGACCACCCCACCGATCGCGAACAACCCCAGCACTAACATACCCACCAGCAAGATGGCGATCATCACGAACAACTTGTTGCTGCTTGCCATAACTGTTGCTCCTCTCTGTTTCTCTCAGTGTCCTCTATCAGGTGCACACGATGCGCTCCAGATTGAGATAGGGCAGCCAGGCGGCGTCACGGGCGGAGAAGCGCACTTCCACACCTGTCACTGTCACCCCAGAGGGTGTTTCAATCTGTCTGTCCCCCGTCTTGGCCGAAATGGCGCCCCACTCACCCGCCCTCGGGGCACGCACGGCGCGAACACGGTCTCCCTTGCCTATCGGACGTCCCAGTCGCACATGGCCCCCCGGATCGTCCTCGGAATCAATCTGCGACGTGTGCGGGATGATGACGACCGGTCGGGGACGTAACCACGGCGGCGTGTGTTCCGAAGGCACGATCAGGGTCGCATGGCAACCCTCCAGCTTTTGAAACAGTCGAAGTCGTTCCGGCGCCATGCGTTGTATCCCGTACCCCTCCGTCGCCATCACAGGCAACGCGGCGACCTCTGAAGCCGTGACCGGAATGCCGGCGGCAATCAGTCCCTTCACACCCATCGCCGCCGCTCGTTCCAAAGCCGGGCGCGCGACGAAACCATCAAACACCAAAATCGCTTCGGCTGCGTCCTCGGGCAACCCTTCTGGCATCAGTGTCGCCGCAGAAGGCTGACGCACGACCTGCAACACTCCGTGTGTTTCTCCGGCAGTGCCACAGACTCCTTCGATACACGCCGCCTCGGTCTCGATGGTCACGCAGCTGCCGGGGACCACAGCGACCACGGATCCATCCACCTGGGCGGTGATCTCCAGAACCTCTTCTGCATCATCCATTTCGATGACCGCCCAGCCGTACCAGACTGCTCTCAGCCGGCCGTTGACCGGCGAACGGCATGCGCGGTAGGCAAATGGCAGCGCGCTGCGCTGCGCGGCGAGCAATTCCCCAACATGTACGCGCTCACCACGTTGCTTCACCATGGCCGTTGATACGTCACGCCCCGGCAGGTCCAGTCTACCGGCCACGTCTACGATATGCACGCGGCGCGACCGGCCGTTCGTGGCGCGTGCGATCACCTGATTCGCCCGCACGTGCTCCCCTTCTCGGACGAGCACTTCCGCCGTCGTGGGCAAGCTGCGTTCGACCCGCACACGAGTCCATGTTTCACATCGGACGGTGGGCACAAAAAGTGTCCCTCTTGCTGATTCGTCCACCTTGCCGGCAGCCATTCCTGATCGCTCCACCGCTGACACCTTTATGCGGCAGGACGTAGGCGCTCCGAAGACGCTCGTGCCTGCGTAGGGCGGGACGGCTGGGACTGCACCTTCTCTAACCAGCCGCGCACCATCCGGCGGCGTGCATGGGCTTCTGACGGGAAAGATAAAGGGCGTCCACGCGTGTCCACCAGGATGCCCAATGTGCCTCCCTCGACTTCGACAACGGCCCCCGTGCCGGGTCGGCCTACCCCCACATCAATTTTTCGAGCCGGATACAAGGCCAATGTTCCCGAACGGTAAGGGGGCAGTGGTACGATCCGTAACGTTCCTCCTGGCACCGTTTCCTCGAAGGTACTCCCATCGGGGCACTTCATTTCTAAGCGCACGGCAATCTCTTTGGGAGCGGAGCGACCCGAAGTCGCCACCAAAGTGGCCAATGTCAGGAAGGCGTCATACTCCACCACGTCCACAGCGGCGAGAGGGTTGTGCGTTGCCATTGCACCTAACGTGGTGGCGATGTTGCCCACGTCAAGGGCCAGTTGGGTGACCCCGACCGGTTCTAGCGCATCCAAAAACAACAGGGCAGTGTAACCTGGCGCGGCGAGAGGGCGCGTCAGCATGCGGCCACTGCCAAGGATCAAATCCCACCCTGTGGCTGAAATGCGCGCGCGATGCGCTGCCCACGCGATGCGCATCACCTCGCGTACGAGAGCATATTCCACAAGCCATTCGGTCGTCTCGGCCGGCACACTGTGCGGATAGACACTCTTGTGGCGTAAGATCTCCCATATTTGCTCGGCATCCGCCTCGTCTGGCAGCCAACGCGCGATCTGTTCTGGGGTGATCTGCCGTAGCGCGGACGGGATGTTCCATCCGACTCCCAGGTCGGCGCGAAGGGTGAGATGCACGACATCC
>Ga0308395_1001697_pt1 | contig 13739 bp, 15 predicted proteins | sample Hotspr20SampleP4_FD_202097 | JGI IMG/M metagenome (GOLD analysis project Ga0308395, IMG submission 202097) | Hot spring phototrophic mat microbial communities from Mushroom Spring, Yellowstone National Park, Wyoming, United States - 20050930_P4 ...
TTTACCTTTCCTCTCCTTTTTCCTCAAGAACGGTCTTGAACATCTTACTCCTTTCCTTTTTTGGTGGTAGAATTTGAACGAAGTCTTTCTTGACCTTTTTCATAGTCTTTGGACACCTCCTGATAGGATGATTGGTATTCTCCTTTTGTTTTACCAATTGTACCTGTCAAGAGGTTTTATTACTTCCCAAACGTGACACAAAAATAGAGTACACTACCGAAAAGATTTCTCCCTCTACTGATTATTCTCTCTCTACTCACCGTAGCCCTGGTAGGATGTGGTGGCACCCCGCAGCCACCAACCACACCCACCCAGCCGGTATTATGCTCTCTGCGAGTCATTTCCAGCTGCCCAGTCTGCTACGGTAATGTCTATTTGAATGGCATCCCCCACCGGTGTATACCTTCCTACCAACGGAGCAGCGTTGATTTCCAATGTCCCCTGTGGTCAGTTAGCGGCTGTATACATAATCGATGAAATGGGTTTTGTAAGTCACACCGAGTACGTCACGCCCACCGGTCCCAACACCATCGTCAACTTCACTTACTGGTGAGAACGTAGAATTTCTTCTGCCCTGGTGATGATGCCTTTTTCTCCCACCAGGGCTTCTCCCCGGATAAAAAGGCAGGGGAGTTCTGTTCTAAGTTTCTCCGGAACTCCAAAGAGGTTATCAAGTGCTTCCTTTATTTCCTGTACCCCTTTTTCTCGTATATCCCCCTCCACAATCCGCAGAGAAGGATAATGCACCCTTAGGTCTTTTAAATACGCCCTTACTCGCTGAGAAACAAAGTCCTCGGCGTTAAAGAAATAAACCGCCACTTCCACCCATTCCCCATTCTCGAAGAGCGAGATACGAACCCGCTCTTTTGAAGCAGCGGTTTCTCTAGTAACCCTGATTTTTTCGAGTAGCATTCCCGAAGGGACATATTTCTCCTGCGGACAAGCGGGACAAAAAGTTTTTCCCCAGGAAGGGTACGAAAACCACCAAAAAAGGAGTAGCAAAAGGAAAAGGAGCGGAGATCGCACTCGCAATTTCCCGAGCCCCATCAGCGCCGCCTCTTCCTCAATCGAGATGGAAGACTTCTTCCATCTCCGCCCACCACTCCCCCTCTTTACGGGAAGGAAGGGGCTCCTGACAGGGTTTGCAGACAGACCACCACTCCTGAGTGATGGGGTCGGCAGCCATCTTTTTCATGTCTTCTTCGTAATTATCTCCGGTATATTCAAAGTAACTGAAGAGGTACCCCTCATGGTAGAAGATGGAGTAATTTTGGATGTGGCATTCTTTGATGGTTTTTAAGACCCCTTCCCAGGGGTGGGCGTGGAGCTTTTTGTACTCTTCGAGTTTTTCAGGCTTCACTCTGATAACCATACCGTAACGCTTCACGATTTTTTGACCCCCTTTGGCGATGATGTGGTTTCTCTTCCCCAGGCTCCCTGTACACAGCGGCAGAAAGCATGGTAATTTGCACACACTCCCCCCATGAGGGAGAAAAGTCCCCAGAAGAGCGGCCGGGTGAAAATGTGAGTGAGCTTTGACTGAGAAACGGGAAGCAGATAAATCCCCCAGGTGATAAGGAAGCACCCCAACACAATACAGCCATGGCCGAAGAGCAAAAGAAACGTCCGTTCCCGTTGCGTCATAAAAAACCTCCTCTCTTACGCTTCTCTATTTTACAAAAGAGCGAGAGAGGAGGAAAGATGGTGCTAATTTTCTTCCGGAATTCCCAGCTCAGCGAGAGTTTGCCGGAGCCACCGGAGAGATTTTTCGATGAGGGGTCCCCCCTGGCCTTCGCATTCGATGCTCAGGAAACCCTGGTAACCGGCGTCACGGAGAATGGTCAGAACGCTGCGAATGTTTTCCGCGTTGACACCTTCACCTAAAGCCGCGTGGCTGATACCGATACCGGTGTCCTTTCCCCGCAGAGCGTTTGCCAGACTCTCGGAGACGTCTTTCACATGGACGTGCCTGATACGGTCTAAAAACCGCCGGCAGAAAGCCACCGGATCCTGACCGGCGATGAAGCTGTTTCCGGTATCGAGATTGAGACCAAGATAGGAACTCTTTGCAAAATCGAGCATCCTCCCCAGGAAATCGGGGTTGGTGGTGAAGTAGCCGTGGACTTCGATGTTGACGGTGATTTCATAGCGCTCGGCGGCCTCAACGATACTCCCATAAGCGCGTTTCATGAGTTCCAGAGCTTCTTCATCATCCATTCCTTCTGGTTTTTTCAGACCGTCGGTAGTAGCAAGGTTGGGACAACCGGCGAGTTTCGCCCAGGGAAGGGACTTGAGCACATAGGGTACTCCATAATAGAGACCTTCGTTTCCGGAGAGCGGATAGGCAGCATCGAGCTGAGAGAACCGCACCCCGTACTTGTCCATCGTTTCCCGGACCTGGAGGGGATCTTCAGAGAGCGAAATATGCGGGAAGTACCCCAAGCCATGAATCCAGGAAACACCGTCGATGAGACCGGCTTCGATATAGCGGACGTTGTTTCTGTGCGCCCACTGGAGCGCCTTCTCAAAACTAAAAACTGCCGAATTGAAGGCATCGGTATGGAAACTGATTTTCATAGCCACACCCCTTTCTTATTGCTTTCCCTGATAGGCACTCAAGACACTCACCGCCAGCGAAGCGATGATGAGAAGACCAAAGGTTACCTCCTGGAAGTAGGGGTTTACCCGGAGCATGTTGAGGGTGTTGGAGATGATCCCCATGAGGAAAACCCCAAACAGAGTCCCGATGATGCGTCCTTTGCCTCCCGAAAGGGGCGTGCCACCGATGACCACCGCTCCGATGGCCCGTAATTCGATGCCGCTTCCGGTGGAAGGCTGAGCAGCACCGATTCGAGAGAGGAGCACCATGGTGGCAATACCCACGAAAAGGCCGTTCAGAAAAAAAGCGGTGAGTTTGGTTCGGGAAACCGAGATACCCGAGAGGAAGGCAGCAGCAGGGTTACTGCCGACCGAGTAAATGCGTCGCCCGAGTTTGGTGCTCGAAAGCAAGAAATGCACGATAAAGTAGGCAACGATACTGATGAGGAAACTCAAAGGGAGAATCTGGAGCACCCTGGTCATGCCGATGGTCTCAAACTGGCCGTAGATGGTCTGGAAACTACCCTTGGTGATGGCCAGAGCTATCCCCTGAAAGACACTGATGAAGGCCAGAGAAGTGATGAAGGACGGAGCGCGAAAGCCCCGAGAAGTAATGCCCACGAGAAGGCTATTTCCCACCGCAAGGAGCACCCCCAGAAGAACCGGCAAGAAGGTGGTATTGCCGGCCTTCATCATCATGGCCATCACACAGGAGGAAAGACCGATGTTCGCACCCACCGAGATATCGATTTCCCCGGAAATAATGAGGAGAGTCATCCCCGAAGAAACAATTCCCAGGACCGCGACCTGTTCCAGGATATTCATGAGGTTACTGGTGGTGAAAAAGCGAGGATTCACGATACCGGTAACCACGGCCAGACCGATTTCCACCACCAGGAGAAAGAACCATTGATTCCGTAGCAACGTATTCCTTTCCCGCCAGAGATTATTTTTCATCACGCTCCACACCCCATACCTCTTTATACTCCAATAAAGGTTCGAATAAGGTCTTCTTCGGTAACACTTTTACTTTCCACAATACCGACCATCCGTCCTCCCCGCATGATGCCGATGCGGTCGCTCATGGAGAGGAGTTCCGGCATGCTGGAGGAAATCATGATCACACTCTTCCCCTGTTCGGCAATCTCCACCATGAGCTCATAAATTCGCTCTTTGGCCCCAATATCCACGCCCTTGGTGGGTTCATCAAAGATGTACACCGAGTACTGGTCAGGTAGCCAGCGGCCGATGACCATTTTTTGCTGATTACCTCCGGAAAGTTCCTCAATAAGTTGAAACTCCGACTGGGTGGCCACAGAGAGCTTTTCGATAATCTCCCGAGTTAAAGCCATTTCTTCCTTCCGTCTGAGAATTGCCCCTCGAAAGATATCATTGTGTACCAGAGAAGCATTCTCGATGAGATTCCTTCCCAGAAGCATGGCGAGCTTGCGGCGGTCCTCAGGTATCAGGGCAATACCATGGCGGATGGCTTCTCGAGGAGAGCGGATGAGATACTTTTTGCCTTTCAGCCATATTTCTCCACTATCCATGGGCATCGTTCCAAAGATGAGGCTCACGAGTTCCGTCCGTCCGGAACCCACCAGACCCCCGATACCAAAGATTTCACCTTCCCGAACGTCGAAACTCACGTTTTCCACGAGACCCTTCTTGGTAAGGTTTTTTACCGCAAACTGCACATCACCAAGGGGAACACGACGGCGTTGAAAGAAGGCCGAAGCATCCCGACCAACCATTTTCCGAACTACTTCTTCCAGAGTGATCTCCCCGATGCTATAGGTACCCATACTGGAGCCATCTTTGAGCACCGTCACCCGGTCGCCAATCTCAAAGATTTCCTCCAGGTAATGCGAAATATAGATGATGCCAATCCCCCGCTCTCGAAGAGAGCGGATGATACTCATGAGGGCTTCTTTCTCTTCTAATCCCAGGGAACTCGTGGGTTCATCCATGATGATAATCCGAGCATCACGGTAGAGGGCCTTGGTAATCTGAAGCATCTGCCGCTGTGACGCCGAGAGTTCTTCCACAAGTACCGAAGGGTCAAGAGGCAAATGCAAGGTTGTGATGATCTCCCGGGCTCGTTCAACCTGCGTCCTTTTATCCACCACGAAGGAAAAACGTGCCGACTGCTCGTTACCCAGGAATACGTTGTCTGCTACGGTCAGAGAATCAACAAGCTCTGCATCCTGGTAGATAGTAGAAATGCCCAGTTCGATGGCCTGACGGGGATTAAGAGAGCGGAAACACTGCCCGGCAATACATATTTCTCCGGCATCCGGAGCAATGGCTCCAGAAAGAATTTTGATCAGGGTAGACTTTCCTGCACCGTTCTCACCCACCAGACAATGGACCTCTCCGCGACGCAAATCAAAGGAAACCCCGTTTAAAGCCCGGTGGTGACCGTAGATTTTGGTAATCTCTTTGAGAGAAACGATGATTTCATGTTCATCCATGAGGAAAACCTTCTTCCGGGAGGGTAGAAACATGCCTACCCTCCCTTTTCGTCTTAATAGAGACCGTCGTACTGGGGGAAGTATTCCTTGGTGAGTTCGATCCAGACCGGATCGACGTCCCAGGGGATGACTTTCTTTTTGTCATCAATAGTCTCCGGGGTAATGGGGGTATTGGGAAGAAGGATCTGCTGGTTTTTGTCGGTAATACGGCCCTGAGTATAGGCATGCAGCGCCAGGAAAGAGATGAACCCTTCCCATCCTGGAGAAGTGGAAATGGAGTACTTGATGCTGCCTTCTTTGATGAGTTCAATCCCGTAGGGAGCACCGTTGGTGCTGATGACTTTGATGGGGTTATTGAGGAGTCCCCGGGCCTTGAGCATTCGCACCACTGCCGCCGCCATTTCTTCGTTGAAGATGAAGAGGATAGAGAAATCGTAGCCGGATTCGATAAGGTCCTGAGCCTGATCCACGGCTACTGTGGGGGTGTATTTTCCATCCCGGACGGCTACGATCTCGTTCTTCCCGAGCTCTGCAACCTTGGGTTCAAAAGACTGGCGGAAAATTTGCACCGGGACGTGCTCAAAAAGACCCATGATGACCGCGATTTTTTCTCCGGGGTAGTTCTCTGCGATATAGTTCGCCACGTTCTCTCCCATCGCCTTCCAGTCGAAATCGATACAGGCCACCACATCATGCCCCGATTTGAGTACCTGGCCCACGTTATCGGTTACTACGAGGGGTATGCCCGCTCGTTCGCATTCCCTGGCCGCAATGGTAGCCCCATTGGGATTGAAGGAGAAAATACACATCCCATCAACGCCCATGTTCACCAGAGTCTGGATGTTGGCAATTTCCTTTTCGGTATCGTAATCAGAGTTCAGCACCACCACATCCACACCGGCAAGACTGGCGGCGTACTGGAAACCCTCCACATCCTTACGGTACCAGGTATCCGGCCCCGGCGTCACATAACCATAGGTAAGCTTCTTAGCCCAGAGCAAGGTGTTGCCGAAGCACAGAACCGCGAACACCATCACCATGAGCACCAAGACGAACCTTTTCATAACCCTTTCCTCCCTTCAAAACCCAATTTTTAGGACTCAAAAGGCACTTTTGAGTAACCTTAAAAAGTATGATAGTATGCCTCACTTCTTTGGGCGACAACTTTTCGCTCCTTCAGGTGTTAAAAAAGAAAAAGTTCATATGGTATAATGAAAATATGAGTACTTTCGAAAGACAATCGGTATTCCACAACGAACGCGAGGTTTCCAAATACACGGTGATCATTGAACCCCCTTATCCTCCCGGGTGGCGGATGAATCCCCACCGCCACATCCAGTGTGAGCTGAGTCTGGTGAAATCCGGTAGCTGCACCATTCAGGCAGGAGAAAGCACGTTTCGTTTTCAAACCAACGACGTGGTCTTTATTCCCGGCGGTGTTCTCCACGACTTTTACGCCGAACCTCCTCAGGGGGTGGAATTCGCAGTAGTCCAGTTTCTCCCTTTCGACGAAGAACTCCTCCGTCACCTCATCAATAATCCGCCCCTGGGGTGCTTTTCTCTTTTCGATCTCTCGGCAAGTGTATTCCTGGAATTCTGTCACAAGCTCCAGCGTGAAATTGCCTCGCTACTCCCCTTCGCCGAAGTTCAGTGTCGCGCCATTATCGAGGAAATGGTGGTTTTTCTCCTCAGGGGCAAAACCATCCCCTCCCAACCACCGCTCTCTCCAGAACAGCGGCAGCTCATTGAAGGTGCCCTCCGCTTCATGCACGAACATAGCCACGACCTCATCCACGTCAAGGACGTCGCCCAAACCCACGGCCTTTCACCCCAGTACTTCCGCAGGCTCTTCAAACAGTACGTGGGCGTCAGCCCTAAACAGTATTTGACCACCCTGAAAATCCAGCGCAGCAAGTGCTTACTCCTCCATCAGGAACATTCGGTCACCGAAGTAGCGATGGGATTGGGTTTTGGAAGCACCCAGCAGTTCTCGAAAGTTTTCCGCAAAATCACAGGCCTAAGCCCTTCTCTCTGGCGCAAGGCATACCTCTGGAACGAGAAAGACGAACTTTCTATCCGCCGCTCCTCAGCGAATCGGGTTTGAGCGTCTGGTCTTGAAAATACACATCCCCCATCAAATTCGCCCTGTGGCGCAAAAAGCATGAAAAGTAGCACACCAACCAAACCTCCAGCCCATCGATGCTCGTGAACCGCTGTGAAATTGTCTCTTCGATGCGTTCATTTCATAGTGGTGGCATCCACAAAGTTTTTGCGGTAGAATACAGTAAAGGAGGTGCCGAGAATGAACGACGAAGGTTTGCAGGAAGGAGTGGCTCAGGAAGAACCAAAACCAGCAACCACGGAGAGCCTGGGAGAAATCACCATTGCACCGGACATTATCGCCACACTCACCGCCATCACCACGGTGAAAACGCCCGGAGTAACCGGTATGGCCGGCATGCCAGCAGCTTCGTTGAGCACGCTCATCGGTAAGAGGGAACTGAACAAAGGGGTCAAAGTGGACGTAAAGGACAAAAACGTGAACCTGGAAATCGCCATTGTGGTAGACATCGATTCTACGCTTATCGAAGTCGCTCGAAACGTCCAGAAAGAGGTTAAAAAAGTCATTGAAACCAAGACCGGTATGACGGTCAACAAAGTAGACATCATCATCCGGGAAGTGTCCTATAAGGAAGAAGGAAAAGACAGTGCGTCTCTCTAAAAAGAGAGCAAATCCCTGATCTTTTCCAGTTTCTTGGGACCGATTCCCTTGACCTTCAGGAGATCTTCAGGTCGCCGGAAAGGTCCTTGGCTCTGTCGATATTCAATGATGCGTTTTGCGATCACCTCTCCGATACCGGGAAGCGAAACCAGTTCTTCCTGAGAAGCGGTATTGATGTTGATGCGTTTTGTTCCTGCAGGTGTCCTGGCCTCCTGGGGAAGGAATTGATCGAAGTTGGTCGAGAAGGACTGTGCGGGGTTTTCCTGTTTTTGACGAGAGGGAATTGAGATTCGCTGTCCATCGTATACCGGCTGAGCCAGGTTAATACCCCCAAGGTCGGCGCCGGAGGTCGTTCCTCCGGCTTCCTGCAGAATCTCAAAGACGCGAGTCCCTTCTTTCACCTTATAGACACCGGGGTTTACCACCGCCCCATCGACCTGCACAACCATGACAGTTTCTTTCTCCGACAACTTTCGCTGGGCGTTGAAATTGGTGAAGAAAGTCAATGCCAGTGCCACAACCGCTACCGCAGAAAGGATGAGAAGGACCAGTTTCTCCTGACGGGAAAACTGAATCATACCACCAAGTTCAGCAATTTATCCGGTACGTAAATGCTTTTGCACACCGGGGCGTGGTTAAGCCAGTTCTGGATCTTTTCATCCTGTAGGACCAGAGCAAGAACCTTTTCCTGCGAAGAACCGCGGGGCACACGCACTTTTCCCCGTAATTTTCCGTTGATCTGCACCACGACCTCGACTTCTTCTTCGTAGAGCTTATCCCTTTCGTAGGTAGGCCAGGAGGAACGGGAAAGGATTTCTTGCTCACCCAGAATTTCCCAGAGCTCCTCAGTAATGTGCGGAGCAATGGGATTGAGCAGCGAAACCAGTGTCCGGGCAGCGAAACGAAGAATCGCTCTTTCTTCAGGGTGATATCCTGCCCCCTCTTTGGTGCGGAGGTATTCCCCCAGCTCGTTGAGGAGTTCCATCATCGCACTAATGGCGGTATTAAAGTGAAATTCCTTCTCCACGTCCTGATCCACCCGGAAGATGGTTCGGTGCACCATCCGTTCCAGAGAGCGCAGTTTTTCTCTGGGGAAAGAAACTCCTTCCTTTGCTTCAATTTCAGCAATATCATTCACCGTCCGCCAGACCCGGTTCAGGAAGCGGAAAGCCCCTTCCACTCCCCGATCCGACCATTCCATATCCAGCTCTGGGGGTCCAGCAAAGAGAATGAACACCCGTACGGTGTCGCTACCGAACCTCTCGATAATCTCCCGGGGACTCACCGTGTTACCTTTGGACTTGGACATCTTGGCACCGTCTTTGGTGACCATCCCCTGGGCAAAGAGATTCGAAAAGGGTTCCCGGAAATTGACCATACCCAGGTCATGGAGCACCTTGGTAAAAAACCGGGAGTACAGAAGGTGTAAAATGGCATGTTCTACGCCCCCAATGTACTGGTCAACCGGCATCCAGTAGCGAATATCATCTTCTTCAAAAGGCCGATCCTGCGTCCAGGGAGAACAGTAACGGAGGTAATACCAGGAAGAACACACAAAGGTATCCATAGTATCGGTTTCTCTTCGAGCCGGTCCCCCACAGGAAGGACAACGGGTGTTCACAAATTCTGCACAGCGAGCTAAGGGCGAAGGACCGCTGGGCAAGAAGTCCACATTGGGTGGCAAAAGAACCGGCAGATCTTTCTCGGGCACCGGAACCTCACCACATTGGTCGCAGTACACGATGGGTATCGGCGCTCCCCAGTAGCGCTGGCGGGAAATGAGCCAGTCCCGCAGGCGATAAGAAACCGCTTTTCTCCCCAGGCCCTTTTCTTCGAGGAAAGCCACCACCCGTTCTTTCCCCTCTGCAGAGGGGATACCGGAAAAAGGACCGGAGTTAACCATAATACCGGGTTCGGTAAAACACTCGCCCTGCCAGCTACTTTCGGGACGAATCACCTCTCGAATCGGGAGCCCATATTTTCGGGCAAAATGGTAATCCCTTTCGTCATGGGCCGGAACCCCCATCACCGCACCCGTTCCATATTCAAGGAGCACATAGTCGGCGATCCAGAGAGGTACCTCCTCTCCGTTGACCGGATTCACGATGGTTTTCCCAATGAACATGCCCTCTTTTTCGGTAAGGTCGGAGATGCGTTCTACCTCACTTTTGCGGGCGATGCGTTCCCGGAATTCCTGGACATCATCCTCGTAGGGCGTCCCATGGACCAGGCGATCCACCAGGGGATGTTCAGGAGCAAGCACAAAAAAGGTCACCCCGTAAATCGTATCCGGACGGGTGGTAAAGACGGTAACTTTCTCTCCGAGTTCAGGAAGGAGGAAATCGACGTAAGCACCTTCGCTGCGGCCAATCCAGTTCCGTTGCATGGTAAGGACCCGCTCCGGCCACTTTCCCAGAAGCTGCATATCTTCAAGGAGACTCTCAGCATACCGAGTAATCCGGAAGTACCACTGGGAGAGTTTCTTCCGAATCACCGGAGTTCCACAGCGCTCACAGGCTCCCTCTACCACTTGCTCGTTGGCCAGTACCGTACTGCAGGAAGGGCACCAGTTCACCGGACCTTCCTTCTTATAAGCCAGACCGTTTTTGTAGAGCTGCAAAAAGAACCACTGGGTGAAGCGGTAGTACTCCGGTTCACAGGTGATCACTTCTCGCCTCCAGTCGTAACTGATGCCCAGGCGCTTCAGGACCTCCCGCATGCGTTCAATCTTTTCATGCGTCCAGACCGCCGGATGGATACCATGCTGGATGGCAGCGTTTTCCGCCGGCAAACCAAAGGCATCAAAACCCATGGGATGGAGAACGTTGTAACCGCGACGAATGAAGTAACGGGCTACCACATCCCCAATCACGTAGTTTTTCACATGACCCATGTGGGGGTCACCGGAGGGGTAGGGAAACATCTCCAGAACATAATATTTCTGCTTTTCCTCTTCCCTTTCAGAGAAAAATACCTTTTCCTCTTCCCAGCGTTTCTGCCACTTCAACTCAATCCGTTCAAAATCGTAAGGCCGCCCCACGTTTCAAGCCCCCTATATGCAAAAAGCCCGCCTCCTCTGGGCGGGCTTACGGTCTGGTGGAGCTGACGGGATTTGAACCCGTGGCCTTCTCCACGCCAAGGAGACGCGCTCCCAACTGCGCCACAGCCCCATTTCCAACAAGCACTTCTATTATATGCAAACGACCCTGAATCGTCAACGAGCCTAACAGGAAAGTTTCATTTTCGTAGCTTCGCTTCCCGCTCCGCCAGAAGTTTTTCGATAAGTTCCAAATCTTCTTGAGAAATATCAAAGTCAGCCGCAGGAACAATTTCTTCAATTTGCGAAGGACGGCGAATTCCCACGATGGCCGAAGTCACTTCCGGACGGCGCAGGACCCAGGCTACTGCCAGTTGCGCAGGGGTTTTTCCATATCGAGCGGCAATTTCTCGCAGTTTTTCGACCAGCTCCAGATTTATGCTGAGCTCCGGTTCCTGGAACTGGGGATCGTTGCGGCGATGGTCATCGGGAGCAAATTGCGCCACTCGCTCCCTGGTCACCGCTCCGGTTAAAAGCCCTTTCTGCATAGGACTGTAAACGATAACCCCAATGTTATTCGCTGCGCAATAGGGGAGAATTTCTGCCTCAATTCCCCGTTTGAGCATACTGTAAGGCGGTTGAAGCGAAGCGATGGGATGAATTTTCTTAATTCTCTCCATCTGGGAGACGTTGAAATTGGAGACCCCGATATAGCGGACTTTTCCTTCCTCCACCAGGCGGCTCATCTCAGCCCATCCTTCTTCAATATCTTCATCGGGATAAGGCCAGTGGATTTGATAAAGATCGATCACATCTACCCCCAGGCGTCGCAAGCTCGCCTCCGCTTCGCGACGCACACTTTCCCTTTTGAGCCGATTGGAAATATTTTTTGCTTCATCCCATACCAGCCCACATTTGGTGGCGATAAAGGGACGGGGGGATATTTCCTTGAGCGCCTTTCCTACCACCTCTTCCGAGTGACCTAATCCATAGATGGCCGCCGTGTCAATCCAGTTAACCCCCAGGTCAACGGCTCTCTTTATCGCTTCGATTGATTCCTGATCGTCCTGAGGTCCCCAGCTAAACTTCCATCCGCCTCCTCCCATAGCCCAGGAACCAAATCCAATCACCGTAAACTCAAGATCGGTCCATCCCAGCCTCCTTTTCTGCATTGCTACACCTCCGCCGTTGATTTGAAAATATTATAACCCGAAGACTCAAAAAGTCCCAACAGTTTTCCTTTTTCAAATTCTACCATCCGCTATTCAGAGCATAAAGCAAGATCCCTCCCTGCATTTTCCTCGAGAACGGCGCTTGATCGGCCAAAATCACGGATTACTTTTGAGAATGTAAACCTTGCCGATAACCCCTTTTTCTCGTTGTTACAAGCTTTGAAAACAATCCCCATACGCTAAAAAAAGGAGATTGCCTCGGCTCGTACGACCTCGCAGATTGTGGAGCGGGATGTCTCCCACTCCCCCCTCTCCCAGGGCTCGACGGAACATTGTGAGTGTCTTATTCTCCACCACCCCTCACCATGTAGGTCAACCTTGAACGCTGGCGGATTTTCAGGAAAACCGAAACCTCAGTTAGCGTAAATTTATTGTAGGGGTTCCGACCAAAAAACCAACCTCACCATCCAGAGTATGGTAGAAATCTATTTGGAAAGACCACCAAAACACTCTGGAGGTGAGGTTCAATGGATATGGTACAGCAAATTCTCAAAGGGTTCCAGAGGATTCTGGGATTCTCTCTCCACTTTTTAGAGAAGGGGATGGATTTCCAGGAGTTTGAGGAGAGACTCTGGGAGACCATGAACAGTGTGGGCAAAGATATCCTGAGGGTTGTCCTTGAAGCTAAAGATGAGGAGATCCACCGGGAGAGAGATAGAAACGCCTTCCAGGTGGTCCGAAGAAGTGACCAGAGGACCATCCTCACCCTCTTTGGGGATGTCACCTACAGGAGGACCTACTACCGAAAGAAGAACACCCGGGAGTACCGGTACCTCCTCGATGACCAGATTGGTTTCGGGAAGAAGAAAAGGATTGACCCCCTCCTGGAAGCCCTGGTTCTTGAGCGGGCCACAGAGCTCTCCTACCATAAAGCGGGAAGGAACGTCCTTCCCCAAAATCAGGAATGCACCGTCAACCCTGAGGTGGTGAAGAGGCTGGTCCATAATTTGAGGAAAGATGAGGAGAAGGAAGGAAAAGATTTCGAAGAAGAGGCAGAAACCAGCAAAGAAGAAGCTCCCCTACCTCTTCATCGAGGCCGCTTGATGCATGTTCCCCTCCAGGAGAAGAGGAGAGGAGGAAAAGGAAGAAAGAAGAAATCCAGAATCCTTGCCAAATTGGTCTACGTCCATGAGGGGAAGGAAGTCTCAAGCTCAGGGAGAGTAGAGCTCAAGAATCCCCACTACTTTGCTCGCCGCTATGAGGACACCGAAGCTTCCTCGAGGTCCTCGAGTACCTGGAGGAGAATTATGACCTCGACGCTGTGGAAGCCATCTTCCTCTGTGGTGATGGTGCCCCCTGGATCAAGAAAGGCCTGGAGATCATTCCCCAATCCATCTTCATCCTCCCTCGCTTCCACCTGGCACAGAGAATCCAGGGAGCATGCCCTGAACCTCATAAAAGAGGGGAACTCTGGAAAGCTATCGAGGAGGGTTCCTGGGAGGAAGTCGAAGCCTTGCTCCTCAAGGCCCTCTCCCGGGGTAAGAATTCCAGAGACCAAAGAGGCCTTGAAAACCTCTACATCTACCTCTCCCGTAACTGGGAGGGAATCCAGAATGCCAGGCACTATAGAGAGCTGGAATTGCGAATCAGTGCCGAAGCTCATGGCAGCCTATCCTTTCAGCTCGACTCTCCCATCGTCCCATGGGCTGGGGGAGGAAAGGGGTAGACCGTATGAG
>Ga0308395_1001698_pt1 | contig 13738 bp, 10 predicted proteins | sample Hotspr20SampleP4_FD_202097 | JGI IMG/M metagenome (GOLD analysis project Ga0308395, IMG submission 202097) | Hot spring phototrophic mat microbial communities from Mushroom Spring, Yellowstone National Park, Wyoming, United States - 20050930_P4 ...
CTTGTCTATTAAATAATTGCCTGTAAGCTGAATTTCACTTCCGTCTTTTGCATATAAGCTCTCTTGCTCTCGTCCTAATAAGTTTGCAAGAACTAATTGTTCTTTTCCGTCGACAACAATTTTTTTGTATTTGCCAATATCTCCAGTTCTATATCTAATCAATGGAAAAGCAAAATTCCATAAATTCGTTCCAACTATTTCGCCTTCAATATCTTCGTCTTCAATAACGTTTCCATTTTTATCTATAAGTTCGACGTATGAATAAAACGGATTTATCTTATAACTATTCAATTCACGCAAGTACTTTCCTAAGACAACCCCTTCGGCGCATCCGTAGTGAGCCCAGCAATTAACTCCAAATGCTTTTTCAAATTTTACTCTCTGCCAATCGTATAGATTTTCCGAAGCGCATATTATTCCTTTCAAAGAAGCTAATTTAATCGGAAAATATTCTTCGGCTAAATTTATTAATGTATTTAATGAACTAGGATAAGCGTGAATAAATTGCGGATCGAAACTTCGAATAATTTCTAAATATTCGCGAATATTTTTTTTTGACATAAGATACGACGAAAGCAACATTACATTTTTATCTTTATCGTAAAAACTTATATTATTCGAATATTCATCTCCGATAATATTTCCCCTTAACGTCGCGACTTTCATTTTATTTTCATATCCAAAATCTTTCCATATAGAATGAATAAAAGCTTGTTCAATAATTCCTGAAAATTTTTTTATAGTATAAAATGAAAAAGGCTGACCCGTACTTCCGCCCGTAGTTTTTTTTTGAATTAAATACCTTGGAAAATTATTTATTAATATTTTGTCGATATTCTTTTTTGCGATTTCTTTCGATAAAGTTGGCAAATATTTAAACTGAGAAATATTTACAAAATTATTAGGATTAAAATTAATCGAATTAAAAAGCTCGTAATAATAATTAGATTTATTATAAGATAAAACTAACAATCGTTTTAGCCTTTTAAAGAGCCATTTATTTTTTTCATTTTCGTCGCATTGATATAGCTTTTCAATTTTATTCTTAAAATAATTATATGTCAATTTTTCTAAGCATTTGTACATTATCTTATATTCCATCTTAATTATTTAAAAATGCGTTTAAGATAATATCGTTGATTTCTATCGCAGTTAGAGCGGCAGAAGCGCTTTCTTCAAGAGTTATTAAATTATTCGGTTGTCCTTTTATCGCTTTGGCAAATTCTTTTAATTGTTCTTCTCGCCCTTTGTTTTGAGTTTTAAGTTTTATATTTTTTTCTTTAAATCCAAAGAACTTACATTCTACAAAATCTTCGACTACTATAGATTTTCCATTGACAAAAATTTCAATTAATTCTTTAGGCTGTTCGTCCGCTCCCAACGCCGTATAATTTATAAGAGCCATCGAACCGTTTTTATATTTTAGCGCTGCAAAGTAATTATCATAATTTATTACCGTAGAGCCGTTAGGAGAAATTGCCGAGGCTTTTACGCTTTCTATTTCATCGCCAATTAAATAATTGCAAAAATCAATAAAATGACAGCCTTCCCCAATTATTCTTCCGCCGCCTATTAACGGATCTTGAACCCAACTGTCTTTTTCGACAAACCCTGCATTTATGCGATAAGATATTAGAAAAGGCTTGAGTTCTTTCTCCAGCAACGATTTAATTTTGACTGCGATAGGCGAATATCTTCGATTATAACCTACTGCAAGAATTAATCCCTTGCTTTGAGCAATTTCGGCGAGTTTTAAAACTTCTTCTTTTTTTAAAGCCATTGGTTTTTCAACTAAAACATTTTTTCCGCGTGTCAAAGCGTCTATTGTCATTTGAAAATGCAAATTATGTCGCGACGAAATGATTACGGCTTCAATTTTTGAATCGTTCAGTAATTGCAAATAATCTGTCGAAGCATATTCCGCTTGAAATTCGCTTGCTGCCTTTAAACAAGATTTAGAAGTTTTTGAAGAAATTCCGACAAGCTTGAAGTCATTATTTTTGTAAATTAATGGCAAATGAGTTCTATTGGCGTATCCGCCAGCTCCAATTACGCCGATCCCAATTTTTTCTTTATTTTGCAAATATTTTTTTTCTTTTTCATCGAATTTGAAATAAATAGTATTTTTATTTTTTTCGAATATATCCCGAGAATATTTTATTGCAATAGCGATATTCTCGTCTGGATTTTTAATAATTTGTTCAAAAGCTTTGTCCGAGTTTTGTATTTCATATGTTTCTGTAACTAAAGAGCGCGCGTCAATTAAATTCCGACTTAAAGCCCATAAAAACGCTTCAAGATTTCTTTTTTCCGTCCATCGAACGTAAGCGTAAGGATAATCAACGCCGGCTATTTCGTATTTGTCGTCGTATCTGCCAGGACCGTATGAACACGAGACCGTCATTTGAATTTCTTTTTCATAAAAAGGTTCGCGATTTAATTCCATGCCAACAGCCCCTACTATTGTCAATTTTCCTTTTTTTCTTAAATACTTTGCGGCTTGATTTATAGGATCCGAACTTTTTGAAGCTGCGGTAATTATAGCGGCGTCGGCTCCATACCCATTTGATATTTTTTTTATATTCGATATTAAATCATCGGCGCTTGCTAAGAAAAGATAATCAATATTATATTTGGCGGCATATTGCAATCTTTTTTCATTAATATCTATGCCGATAACTCTGCAACCTTGAGACTTCAAAATTTGAGAGGTAATTATTCCAATCAATCCCAAACCTACCACGCAGATTGTTTCTCCAAATTGAGGCTTATTCAATCTTACCCCCTGCAAAGCGATAGCTCCTATTGTCGCAAAAGCCGCGTCTAAAAATTCAACATTATCAGGAATTTTTGCGACTAAATTCTTCGGAACGCAAACAATTTCCGCATGCGAGGCAAAACCAGAACCTGCCGCGGAGACTCTATCGCCTATTTCAAATTCGTTTACGTTAATTCCTTTCTCAATTACCACTCCGGACAAACTATATCCTGAAACAGAGCTTAGATTGCCTTGAGAATTATATTTTCGTATAAATTCTTGAATTCCTTTTTCATTTAAAAATTTATAAGCCGCCTGTAATTTTTCCTGTTTTTTTTTGCAACGACGAAATTAAAGAGCCCGATTCGTTATTTTTAAAAGCCATTGTTTCAGCGCCGGAACTAATAATAGAATACTTTGTTTCAATTAAAACTTCATTCGCGTCGCATACGGGAGCTGGAGCTTCTTTTACGACTATTTTTCTATCGTTTGTTTTAAATAATTGCAACATAATTTCCTCGATTACTTATTTGATATTTATCATAATAATTAAATTTCAAGCCGGCATTAAGGCCCGCTCCAATTACTATGGCTAAAAAATAATTTAACTTATGTCCATTTTTGAATATTGGCTCGGTAATGCCAAATAATATAAAGCCGCTTAGTATAATTGCAATCATCCCAAAAATTAATTTATCATTAGTATCTTCGCTTTTATAAAAAGATTTCGCCAAAAAAATAAAACTGCTAATTGCAAACATTAAAAAGAAAACGCTCATCAAAATTCCGCCTTGAGCGGCAAATTCAAAATAGATATTATGCGGATTTGACCACGTCATTCCAGATCTTTTTTTTAATTCGTCTGTAAAATGATATGTGGATATACCCAACCCCATTGGATTGGATATAATAATATCAATCGTTTCAAGCCAAATTTTTTCTCTTATATCTTGCGTTCCAGTTTTTTCAAATCTTTTTATTGTTTTTTCGAATTGAGCGCTAAAATAATTATCAAGAGCTTGATCTGTTATAGCGGCGCCGATTAAAAGTAGAGTCGCCAAAGCAATTGTTTTCTTTAAAGTAAATTTCCAAAAAAAAAGACTTATAAAAAGATTTAAAGCTAAAAACAATAAGCCGCCTCTACTTCCTAACAAAAACAAAGAAACGCTCATTGACACAATAGCAAAAACTGAAATTATTTTATTTCTAATTTTTTTCGAATATAAAAAAGCTAATATTGCCGCTGGTATGCTTATTACATAAAATGCGGCTAAATTGTTAGGATTGCCTAAAAAACCGCCGTATCTCCAATTTGCGCCCATTAAATCCCTATCGTCTGCCATATCCGATCTTATAGACTGCAATTGTATTCCTGTCAGCATTGAAAATAAATGTCCCGCTGATATTAATAAAGAAAATATTAAAATTACTTCCATTAAAGTTAAAACTTCTTCTTTTTTATTAAACGCTTTATAGCTTCCAAAAAAGAAAATCAAAAAACCTATATAATATGATATGAAATCTTTTACGTTAGCGGAAGCATAATGCGAATCTCTTATGATGCCGTTTATTACAGCAATAATGGAAGCGATAAAAAATAACATCAAGCTCCAAATTATAAGCTTATTTGAATTTGAATTTGTATTTGTATTTGAATTTGTATTTTCTTCAACCTCGCTAAAACTAATTAACGCGAATAAGCCTAATATAAAGCTTAAAGTCAACGAAACATAATCGCCTAATGCGACTTTTGTAAAAAGGATTCCATCGATAAAAAAAATAGAAATAAGAATAATTAAAAATTTTTGCAAAGTTTTTTTTATCATTACATACAAAAAAATAAATAAAGGGCCGAAAAATAGATATACGGTCCATCTAATATTATTCATTAAAGATTGACTGAAAAGGTATCCAATAATCGCAGCTGATAGATAAGCAAATATAATTATAATTATTTTTTCAGATTTCAATATGTTCCTTAAACTGACTAACATTGAGACGCCTTTTAATTGCTTAAACGCCAGATTATAAACACAATGCTGGAAATAATCGAAAGTGGAGCCGCTACAAATCCAAAAACCTCTCTCCACACAATTATCGAGTTATAATCGACATAAATAATGTCTTCGTTGTACAAAACAAGATTCGAAAAATTGATATTTTCCAAATCTTTCAAATCAATATCAATCTTTTCTCTTATACCATCTTCTTTAATTCTATAGACTACAATTTCGTCAAGCGACGCATGATCTTTTGGTCCGCCAGCCAAAGTTATCAAATGAATTAAATTAGCGCTTGCAGGCAGTTCATATCGTCCAGGAGCGTTCACGTAACCCCATAAATTTACTTTTTTTGTAAGCTCGCCTTGATTTTCTTGAACTTTATAATAAGCTTGCGAATAAAGGCTGACTGTTAACAGCGCGGATATAACGATAATATTTTTAAATTTTTTCATAATTTTTTTCTATTATTTAGACAAGTTTTTTGTTTTTTTACTTTTCTTCCTTCGTGGGAATAATACGCGTAATAATCATATCCATAAATTTTCGAAGAAATATCGGGCTCGAAATCATTTAATACTATGCCTGCTATTTTGATATTTAAATTCTCCAAATATTTCTTAGCCGCTTCAATTTCAGAACCTTTAGTTTTTTCAGAGCGAACCACAAAAACTACTTGATCTGAAAATTTTGTTAGTTGTATTGCCGAAACAGTAGGAATCAAAGGCGGCGTATCAATTAAAATAACATCGTATTCATCCGACAATTTATTCATCATTTCTTCTATTTTTGGCAAATTTAAAACTAAAGCTGGATTTATATTAAAAAAACCTGAAGTTATTACGTCTAATTTTTCTATTTTAGTTTTTTGAATAGCCTCTGATAATTCAATTTGACTGATCAAATACTCTTTTAATCCTTTTTCATTTTGCAAATTAAAGTATTCTTGTTGCGTTGGCTTTTGCAAATCGGCGTCTATAATTAAAATTTTTTTCCTAACGATACTAAAGTCAAAGCCAAGTTCGCCGTTGTAGAACTTTTGCCAGATTCTGGAATAGGACTGGTTATCAATAATTTCTTTACATCATTCACATAAGTAAAATTTATCGCCAGCCTTAAATAAGACTCATATACTATAGCTTCCTCTTTTGAAGGCAATTGTTTATAAACCGAGCCGTCGGTCAATAATTTTCTTTCGCAGGCGGATAATTTTTTGATATTCGGAATAACCGTCAACACTTTATAACCAAGTCTTTCTATATCTGCTGGAGAGCGAACATAACCAAATAAAGAATTTAAAACGAACGCTAAAAATATCCCAAAGCTTAAACCAAAAAAACCTGCAAGCATAACATTAAGTCGCGCGCTTGGTCCAATTGGAGAAGTTGGAACGTCGGCTTTAGCTAATATTTGCACGATTCCAAAATCTGAACTTTCGGCTAACGCAGCCTCTTGATATTTTTCGCCGATAGTTAAATAAATTTTTTCTTTTATCTTTTTTTCTCTCCGCATTTGTTCTATCGCTATCGATTTTTCTGGCAATTGTCTCAATTGCTCTTCATAATCTTTTAAGTTTGATTTAAGAGCCGATATGGATTCTTCCAACGAATTTAATTTATATTGTAATGAAACAACTTTAGCCGACAAATTTTGTATAGCTTTCAACGCGTCGGTTTTATCCGCAAGAAAAGCTCCTCCTTCTCCCTTCAACAAATTTTCTAAATATAATTTAGTTCTATCTTCTAACCTTTTTCTTAATTCCCTTATTGTCTCTTCTTGTCTAATTAATTCTTTAGCAAAATTTGGATCTTTAAGCGATTCCGAGCTCATCACTTTTGCGATATCTTTTTCGGCTTCGGCTTTTGCAATTACTTTTTGCAGCTCGACAATGTATAAATCGTCGATATAAGCAAATTTATCTACCGCGTTAGGAGCGTATTCGTTTAGCTCTTTTCTTGCCTGTTCTAATTCTATTGAAGTTTGTTGATATACAAGCTGATATTCTTCTATTTTCGACTTTAAATCAAAAATTCTTTTTGTTATTATTTCCTCGTTTCCAATAGAAGCGCTCATTTCTTTAGTCAAAAATTCTTTTAAATTTGCTTCTGTTTGTTTTAACTCTTCCATTTTTTGTCTATTATGCTCTTCAAGAAAAACTCGAGCTTCAGCCGCTTTTGCTCTGCTTTTTTGCAAATCTAATTCTCTATAACAATCGGCATATATATTTGCTATTTCGGCGACTTCTATAGGATTATAACTTTTGTAAGAAAATTTAATTATGTCGGTATTTTTTTCTGAATAAATTGAAATCGAAGAACCGATATAGAATGCAATTAAGTTTTTGAACTCCTTTGAAAAATAAGAATCATTTGGTCTCAATTTTATCGCTTCTTTAATTACCCAAAAAGTATCTCTTTTTTCTACGTCTAAATAAAATCTTTCTAAAACTTTCTCCGCAGCTTTTAGTTGCATAGTCTTGGATTGCAAAATTTCAAGTTCGTTATATAAATTTCTAGGAACATACGGTTCAAATGGATTAGTCGGTTTGCTTTGGACTAAAATAGTTACGCTTGCTTCGTAAATCTTTTTTTGGTTCAATGTAAAAAATAAGACAATTGCCACTATTGTAATAAAACTAATTGCGACAACATATTTATACCGATATATTATTTCTATAGCTCTTATCGCTTTATTTTTAAAATTAGATTCCATTTTTTTCCTTAAATTTTATATAGCAATGCCAACAAAAGCGCCATTATTTCTTCGTTAAATATATTCTTAAAGTCTATTTTTGTAATCTATTGAAACATGCGTCGTCTCATTATAAGAAAATGTATCTCTATTTTCTTTTTTTCATTAAAATTATTTATTATTTCTTTTTCCAACAAAGGCGCTATTATTGACAGTATGCATCCTATGGAAATCAAAATTATTATTTCAATAGTCGTAGCTTCATACAACAGCGAAAAGCATATTGAAAAATGCATTCAAAGCGTCACTAGACAATATACAAACTCAATTGAAGTCATAATCGTCGACGGTAATTCAACTGACAATACAAAAAAAATTATAACTCAATATATTCCCCAATATAACATCGTTTTTTTTTCAGAACCCGACAAAGGTCAAAGCGAAGCTTTTAACAAAGGCGTAAAACTTGCCAAAGGCGATTGGATTTTATGGCTGAATTCCGACGACGAACTCTGCGAAGGCGTTATTGCAAATTATCTCAAAGAAGTCAAAAAAAATAAAGACTATAATTTTTTTTATGGCGATATCGATTTTATCGATGAAAATGGCAAAGCGCTAAAAACTTTATTTTCGCTTCCTTTAAAAGAAAAATTAATTTACAATTTTCTTTATACGCCTCCGACAAGCGGAAGTCTATTTAATAAAAAACTGCTAATTGACTGCCCGCTCGACGAAAATTTCATTTATTCAATGGACTCAAAATGGTTTATAGAAAATTTTAAAATCTTAAAACCTAAACTTTTAAACTTAAAAACGACAAAATTCAGAGTAGACGGCTCAAGCAAAACTTCGAACGCAATTCTTTATGGAAAAAGAAACCAACGGCAATTATACGAAAAAAATTTTTTGCATAAACTTTGCGAAGACAAATATGGAATGAGAAAAGAAATATCAGCTTTATATAAAACATATTATTATTTCTTAAAGCTTAAAAGATTTTTAAACTACAAAAACAAAATTTCTAATGTTTAATCCTGCAAAATTAACATTTTTTGAAACAATAATTTTTATTCTTTTAATTTTAGGACCTCCCAGGCCTCGAACATTCTCCGCTTTAGAAGCTGATGGTATAAAATTCGACAATTATTATTTAATCGAAATATTAGCGGTTTTATTTGCTCTTATCTTAATTATGATAAATTTAGTCTTTCGCAAAAAATTTTGTAGTATATTTAAACGATTTATTTTCTCAAGCAAAGCAATTTCGCTTTACTTTAGTTTTTTGCTTTTCGCTTTATTAAGTTTTTCATATTCTTACTTTCCTACGTTGACTATTTTTTTTTCAATCAAATCTCTCTCTTTTCTTTCTCTTGGAATAATCTTAGCATTAAAGAGAATTAACGATATTTTTTTCATCCCCAAATTAGCGATTTTTGCTTCGGCTATTATGTTTGCAATTCAAGCTTTATTATTTATATACGAACCGTCGATTGTCGGCGTTTACAATTACAATTTTGGTTATCGTTTAACGGGAGGTTGGCTGGGAGGATATGGAATCTATTTTGCCGTTATAGTTTTATATTTGCTATATCTTTTATCAATAAAAAAAAATAAAACAGTTATTTTTATTTTGTTAATTCTCGCTCTATTTTTTTTATATCTTTCTAAAACGAGACAATATTATTTTTTAATCATAATCGCTATGGGCATTTTAATTTTATCATCGCGACAAGCATTTATTAAATTCGTTCTAATTATTTTTTTAATTTTGTTTTTCGAACATTTCACAAGCAATCTTTTCGCATCGACATTAATTAGAGACCAGGAAAGCTTTATTAACTTAAGCGAGCGACTGGTTTTAATTTCGGTATTTTATAATTCTGCAAATTTTTTCACGCTCTTTGGCGGCGGTTATTACGCCGCTTCAAAATATTGGCTTGAACTTTTTGGCTTTGCTCAAATTGGTTTTTATCGAACTCGGAATTATCGGAGCTTTAATACTTTCGCTATGTTTGGTATTTCTATACAAATCTCTTTTTAATACTTTATCTAAAATTATTACTCAAAAAAAAATTATTGTCTTATTAAAAATTTATTTATCTGTTTTAATTTTTTTGTCAATTTATTTAATAGTAAACGTCAATATCATTTATGCCAATTTCTTATGGATCATAGTTCTAATCGGCGCTGAAATTGCCGCATTTTATTTAAAGAACAATGGTATTGAAAATGTTAAACTTTACCGAAAATAATAACAGACCTTTAATAACAATTCTTCTTCCCTCTTATAATTGCTCAAAATACATTGAAGAAGCTATTAAAAGTTGTTTAGAACAGTCTTATTCAAACTTTGAGCTATTAGTTATAGACGACGGTTCGACCGACAAAACTTCAAACATCGTAATGAAATTAGTCGAAGCCAACAAAAGAATAAGTTACTTCAAAAAAAATCATAGCGGAATAACTAAAACTTTAAATCTTGGATTAAAATTAGCAAACGGCAAATATATTGCCGTTCATAACGCCGACGATTTTATGACTTATGACAGATTAGAAACTCAATTAAACTTCGCTTTACAAAATCCTCAATATTCTTTGCTTGGCTCTTTTATTTATTACGTCGATGAAAATGGCAAGCCAATTGGAGCCTCAAGCTCTCCATATACCAACGAACAAAAAATTTACGAGGTCTTTAATAATAAAGAATTGGTGGGATTCTCTCACGCTTCTTTTTTTTATCGCAAAAATGATATCTTAAAAATCGGCGGTTACGACGAAAACTTATTGCTCGGCGAAGATATTGATTTAATCAATAGATTCTTGAAAGCTGGCTTAAAAGTTAAATTGCTTGATATTCCACTTGTTTATGCTCGCATTAGATCCGATTCTACGACAGTCAAAAATTTAACCGAAATTAAAATAATCAATCGATGGATCAAAAACAAAATATTTTCAGATCACGATGAAAACGCCGCAGAAGATTATGCTCGCTTTAAAGAATCATTTAAAAAACTCACTTTTACAAAAAAATTAATTATTAAACTTAAAGATTTAGGATTTGTTTTTTATAAATTATCTACGATTGAATTCTCGCGCAAAAGCTACTTAAAAGCGGCGACAAATTATCTCATAGCTCTGCTCCTTTATCCAAAATACGCAATTGGGAAATTATACTTTTATGTCAAAGGAACTTACGTTAAAACGACAGCTCTTAAAACAGCTAATAAACAATCTTAATTTATCTTCGACAAATTACGCAATACTTAGCGGTTTTGACGAAAATTATAATTTTAACGGCAGAGATTTAGATATTCTATGCGAAAAAAGAGATATAAATTTTATAACTAATTTTATTATCGAACTTTTTAGCAAAAATCATTTTATTGTTAAATTTCAAAAAAAAAATAGACTAACTTCAATTTTTGCAATACAAAGAGATTTAAATATTAATTCCGCAATTCAAATCGACTTAATTTTTAGAATATCGTTAAAAGATAAAATATTTTTCGACAATAATTCAATCTTTCTTAAAGACGATCTAATTTTAATCAATAATTTTAAATTCGCCCCTTTTTATTTTTTTATAAAAAATATTTTAATGCAAATTTCAATTGGCGATTTTAATAAAGCCGATTCAGCGGTTAATTCTTTTTATTTTTATTTCGTATTATCTTACAAATCAAAAATAATCTCAAAATTAATAAATTTTAATTTCGCTAAAGCCGAATACATATTTAATTTAATAGAAAGAAAAAAATATTCCGAAACTCAATTAGAAATAAATCAAGCGTTAAAATTTCGAATATCAAAAATATTATTTAGACCTTTATTTCATATTAAGCTTTTTGCCAACGCTTTTTTATTTTACGTCGTAAACTATTTTAAATTTGCAAACGCCCCTTTTATTGCTATTGTAGGTCCAGACGGCTGCGGAAAGAGCTTTATAATTAAAAAAATTATTTCTAAAAATTCCGACGCAAACGGTTTTTTAAAATTTAATTCATTTCACTTGCGACCTAACTTATTTCCAACGCTATCCAAATTAATTCTTAATAAAAACGAATCTAATTTCCAAGTTTCTCCTCGCGATAAACCCGGCCCTTTTTTTTTATTTCGTTTATTTTACTATTCTCTCGATTACATTTTAGGTTATTTATTTATAATAAAAAAAATACTTGCCAAAAATTTTTGCGTCGTATTCGATAGATACTTTTTAGATTTGTACGTACACCCCGCAAGAATTGGTCTAAGCTCAAATAAATTCGTACTGCTAATCTGGAAAATAATCCCAAAACCCCAAGTAATTTATGCAATTGAAGAAAACCCCGAACTAATTTATAATCGCAAACAAGAATTATCCTTAAAAGAAATTAGCAAACAATATGAAGAATGGCGAAAGCTTCAAAAGAAAATTTCTATAATACATTTTACAAAAAACGACGATCAGGCGGTCGATAATATATTAAAAGACATTTATGGAAAATTTTTCCAATGAAAATTTTAGCTATAGCATACGCATGCGAACCAAATAAAGGCTCCGAAGCTTTGGTCGGCTGGAAATTCTCTGAAATGTTAAGCTCGATAGGCAAAACAATAGTAATTACTCGCCAAAATAATCAGTCATCTATAAATGATTACATAAATAAAAATCCCAATCCAAATTTATTTTTTGAGTATGTCGACTTGCCAAAAATGTTTTCTTTTTGGAAAAAAAAGAAACGCGGAATAATGCTCTATTATTTTCTATGGCAAATTTTAGCTTATTTCAAAGCAAAAGAAATTTTAAAAAAAGAAAATATCGATTTCATTCATTCGATTACGTTTACAAATTTTTACGCGCCTTGCTTCACATTGCGATTAAAAAGATTCGGAATTGGTCCTTTAGCGGGCGTTTACGACTTGCCTTTTACTTTTTTCTTAACTATGCCAATTAAAGAAAAACTTAAATATCTTTTTCAAAAAATTATGAGATTTTTCATTCTCATCAATCCTTTTTCAAAAATTAAAAAAGCGGCATTTGTCCTTGCCGCCAATCAAGAAACTTATAACTTCATAAAAAAAATCAACAAAAACGTTTTTCTTATGCCAGCTATAGGAATTTCTCATAATGAGATAATTTCTAAATATGCGATAAGATTGTCGTTTTTAAATCCCTTAATAAAGATTTTATGTTCTGGCGAGCTTGTAAAAAACAAAGGATTTGATTTAGCGATTTTAGCCTTCGCTAAGTTCATTCAACTCTACCCTAATTCTCAACTCGATATCTATGGAGATGGACCAGAAAAGAAAAAACTCGAAAAAATTATTAAAAGCTTAAAAATCAAACTGATAAATATATACAAACCCTTGCCTCGAGAAGATTACTTAAAAAAAATAGAAGAATATGATATCATACTGCATCCAGCTTATCGCGAGTCTGGAGCTTTCGTTTTGCTTGAAGCCTTATCTAAAAATATCGTCCCAATAGCTTTTAATGTTCAAGGTCCTTCTTTAATAATTCCAGATAATTTTGGCTTTAAAATTGAATTAAGCTATTATAGCAGTCTAGCACAAAAAATTGCGACGGCAATAAATGAAATCGAAAAAAAAAATTTTGATAACAAAAATTGCAAAATTAAGGAAATCTTTTTTTGGGAATACAAACAAAAAAAATTAAAAGAAATATATGAAAATATTATTCATTCATAACTATTATATCAATTTCGGCGGCGAAGATTATATGTTTAACGCCGAAGTTGAAAATATGAAAAGACATAATATCGATTTAGTCGTATATCAAAAATCAAATTCGGATATCGAAAAATTATCGTTATTTGAAAAAGCAAATCTTCTTGTAAATTACTCATTCAATAAAAAAACATTTAAAAACGTTACAGAAATTATTAAAAAAGAAAAAATCGATTTATGTCACTGTTTTAACTTAATTCATTTAATTTCTCCTTCAGTTTACTACGCTTGCAAAGAAAATAACATTCCAATAGTTCAATCGCTTCACAATTATAGACCTCTTTGCGTCAACGGCAAATTTTTTAGAAACGATAGAATTTGTTTCGAATGTCTTCAAGAACCCTTAATTAACAGCGTAGAAAAACAATGTTATAGAAACTCCAAACTGCAAACATTATTGCTTGCAAATTCAATTTTAGAAAATGAAGACGCTTATAAACACTTAGTCGACGCTTACATAGCTCCAAGTCAATTTGTCAAATCAATTTTTTTTCAAGCTGGTTATCAAGAAAATAAAATATTTGTAAGAAAAAATTTTTTAATTGAAAACCCAACTAAATCA
>Ga0308395_1001699_pt1 | contig 13737 bp, 9 predicted proteins | sample Hotspr20SampleP4_FD_202097 | JGI IMG/M metagenome (GOLD analysis project Ga0308395, IMG submission 202097) | Hot spring phototrophic mat microbial communities from Mushroom Spring, Yellowstone National Park, Wyoming, United States - 20050930_P4 ...
AGATTCTTGGCTAGGTGGGGGTGAATCTTGTGCAGGTAGATGTGGAACAGCTCGTTGAGGGAGTACCGCTTCCCGTCCACGTCTAGGACCAGGAGGGGGTGTGTGGGATCGTTCAGGGAAAACTGGATGATGTCCGTATCTTTGAGGCTTTGGAACACCTGGCTCCGGGCGTTTTTGAACTCGCTTTTGCGGTAGGCCAGGTAGTACCCTCCGCCGGCCCGCCCCACGTGTCCCCGCCCGGGAGCGAAATCCCCGTCTTGGAACTGGCTCGTGTCCAAGGAAGCTTCGTAGTAATGCTTCGCCCGGAGGGGGTGGGCTACCATCAGCCAGAACAGCACGACATCCCGGTAGAGGGCGACTGCGTCTTTGGCTGCTAGTTTGGCAATCGGGATTTGGGGTGCCAGCAGGTCGCCCACCCGCCCCGCCGCGTCGCGGAGCATGAGCCGGATGCCCTCTAGCACCCAGCGGAGGGGCTCGGGGGTTTCCAGAAGGGGCTCCACCGCGTGGTAGCCGTCCGTGACATCGATTCCAGCGATTTTCAGTTTTCTTTCCAGCTCCTTCACTCCGTCTGGATCTACCCTAAGCCCAAGGGCGCGGAGATACCCTCTGTGGAATTTTTTCACTAGAGTGATGAAACCGAGCTCCGATTGAGTAACGGGGGGCAAATCCTCGTCCTTGTACCTATTCACGCGCCACTCTAGGTACAAGTGGACAAGCTCCAGGTCCGTGAGGAGGTCAAGGCCCAACGTGCTCTTGGCCAGGCCCCGCACGTTGTGGCAGTAACCGTAGAACTGTTCTATAAACCCACGCTCCAGATCGAGTGTTTGCCTCCGCACGCTCGTGGGAGCGAGAGGTGCGCCTGCGAGGGCCGCCTGTACGCGCTTCAGGCTTCCAGATGCCGATGAGGCATAGCTCTCGTAGCGCTGCCATTCCTTGCGAGCCTGAGGCAGCCACTTCTTAAACGAAAGCCCGAAGGGCTTCTGATGAGCGATTCGGGTGCGCTTCTGGCGGTTGGAGAGGCGGTTCCAGCGTTCGCTGTCCTCGCGCCGGAGAGCCTCCCGCTCATCGGGAGAGAGGTCAGCCCAGGGCTTCCCATGGCGTGCTAGGGCGGCCACGCGCAAGAACGTTTGCGAGAACGAGGGGTACGGACTCCTTCCCCCTTTTCCCCGAATGCCTGTTAGTTGTCGCCCCCAGCGGGGTAGGCGTTCAGCGAGAGCACGCTCTGGAAGGCCGAGGGCCCTCTCCAACTTTGTCACGAGGGCCCGTGAACGAGGGAGGAAACGGCCCTTACGCCACGATCTGACGGCGGCCTCACTGACCCCCGCCTGTTTCGCCAGTTGGCTGATACTCACCCCATTCCGTTCCATCGCCCAGCGGAGCGCTTCGGCGAACGTGGGGGGCATCTCGGCGAGAGTCCGCCGCTGTAGGACGATAGCCCGACCCTTTTTGACGGCGGCGGTGAAGTGGGGGCGGGGGCTTCCCTCGACCGCCCTGAGGCGCTGGGCGAGCCCCTCGATGGCGGAGTCGTCCAGGGCGGCCAGCCAGGCGTAGAGGTCAGGGACCTCAGGCGGCAGGACCTTGACGATCTGCCTGAAATGGCTCCCGTAGGCTTTGTTAGTGGCTTCGGCGATCTGGCGGGCGAGCTCCTCTACGGCCTCCAAGAGCTCGGGTGAAATGGCTTTTGTCGTAGTCACCACTACCTCCTTGCGCTATGGGACCGCCAGGAGGATAATGGCGCCGAGGGATCCACCTGGGGTCCCAGCGAGGAGGAGCCGGGGAGTCCTTGGGCGAGGGCCCCGGCTCGACTATTTCAGCGCCTATCCGTGGCGGCATGACCGACTCCCAACAACCGTAACACTGCCTGTATCTCCTCATCCCCGCGCCACACGGTGGTTCCCAGAGCACCGGCGAGTTCCACGCCTGCAGGGGTCAGAACATAGAGCCCCTCGTGCCGTTCCACGAGCCCGTGCCGGGCTAGCGCCCTGAGCATGGCCCACGTGGCGTGCGGGCTGCGCCCCAACTCCCTGGCGAGCTCTACACCGGTGGGGTAGCGCCCCTCCCTGGCCAGGAACCGAAGGAGGCTCTCAAACGTTTGCGCACGCGTCCGGGTGAGCGCAACCAGAGATGAGTGACGCATCGCTGTGACATTAACTCGAATGTCACTTTTTGTCAAGTGGGGCTCGGGGAACTTTTCCCGTAACTTTCCCCCCGCTCCACCACAAGCGGAGGTCGGCACACGAGGGGACGGTCGGCTCAACGCCCTTCCAGAGGCCATTCGCGTTGAGTCAACCCCTGAGTCAACCCCTGTGCCAACAAAGTTTCGGCTCAAGGGGGGGTTGACTCAAAATCGGGGAGGTCGGCACAAAGGTTGACTCAAAGAAAAAAGTCGTATTGAAGGGCAAAACTTCCTTATCTCTTTTTTTTGGAAAAAGGTTAACTCATAGGTTGACTCAGACGATAATGAAGGGACTTATGAGCTGTATTGAGTCAACCTAAGCCGCTTTGCCGTTGAGCCTCAGACCCCAAAGTTTCAACAAGGAGAAAAGTTCCGGCCGAACCCCTCCTGTCCACTGTAAACACCTGAAAACAGGAAGGGCGTTTACATAATGCCGAGAAAAACTCGATCAGGACGCTTATAGTCCATACATAAAAGGTATACCCTACATTTCAGTGGTGGTTGTGCTTTAATATCCATTTGTAAACCACCCTCCTTAGCAAAAATGCCGTTCTCAACGGCAAAACACGAGTATAGCCCTTTTTTGAAACTGGTCTACATCGGAAGCCTGCCGTTTACATGTCCCTATGGGGGAGTCCTCGGGAAAAAGTTCCACCCCTCCCTCTCCCCAAATGCGATAAAAAAGGCTTTGCTCTTTCCTTCACGAACTTTTCCCCGTGGGGAGGAGGGAATGTTCCAGGCTTTTGCTCTCCTATCCTGAGCGAGCCTCCGCTCCAAATGGGGTTGTAGACCAGCAGTATGGGGATCTAGGGGAAGAAGGCCTCCAGGACACCCCTCCGCCAGAGGCGTAGGTCCCCATTTCCGTGAAGGTGCGCTTTTCCCCGAGGGTTGCGTACCGGCCAAGTCTGCCGGCGCGCCCACTCCCGCCGGGTCACGGATAAAGCTACCCCGCCCCACGGGCGATGGAGCGGGGTAGGGGCGTGGGGATCTCCGGTTCAGGGGGAGGTGAGGATGGTACCGTTGTCCCCCACCGCCACGAAGGTGCCATTGCCGTGGACCACACCAGAGAGGGAGTTCCTCGTTGGTGAGGTTCGCTGCGTCCAGTTCACTCCATCCTGAGAAGTAAGGATGGTGCCCCTGCCCCCCACCGCCACGAAGGTACCGTTCCCGTAGGCTACGCCGGAAAGGCCATTGCCCCCTGATGCCCGCACCGTCCAGCTCACCCCGTCCCGGGAGGTGAGGATGGTGCTTTCGCTCCCCACCACCACGAAGAGGCCGTTCCCGTAGGTTACACTGTTGAGGTCTCTGCTCGTTCCCGAGGCCTGCGCCGTCCACCTCACCCCGTCCCGGGAGGTGAGGATGGTACCTTTCCACCCCACCGCCACGAAGAGGCCATTTCCGTAGGTCACGCCAAAGAGGGAGTCTCTCGTTGGCGAGCTTTGCTCCGTCCATCTCACTCCGTCCGGAGAGGTGAGGATGGTGACGCTTAGGCTAGAAATGGGGGGAAAGGAACCCCCTACCGCTACAAAGGTGCCGTTTCCGTAGGTGACGCCTTCGAGAAAGTCCCTCGTTGGCGAGCTTTGTTCCGTCCATCTCACTCCGTCCGGAGAGGTGAGGATGGTGCCGTCCCACCCGACCGCCACAAAGGTGCCGTTCCCATAGGCCACATCTCTAACACGCTTGCCCCACAAAGTTCGTTGCGTCCAGTTCACCCCGTCCGAGGAGATGAGGATTGCTCCGTTGGGGTAAGAACCCCCCACCGTCACGAAGAGGCCGTTTCCGTAGGTCACGCCGGAGAGGGGTTTGTACGTCCTCAGTGTCGTCACCGTCCAGTTCACCCCGTCTGAAGAGGCGAGAATGGTGATGCTACGGCCAGAAATAGGGGAGAAAGAACTTCCTACCGCCACGAAGACACCGTCCCCGTAAGTCACGCCGTTGAGGTTGTGGCCCGTCCCCGAGGCCTGCGCCGTCCACCTCACCCCGTCCCGGGAAGTGAAGATGGCACCACTACTCCCCACCGCCACGAAGGTGCCGTTTCCATAGGCCACGCCAGAAAGGGAAGTGATCGTCCCTAAGTTGTGCGGGGTCCAGCTAAACCCATCCCGGGAGGTGAAGATGACACCGAACGCCCCCACCGCTACAAAGGTACCGTTCCCGTAGGCCACGCCAGAGAGCAAACTACTCCTCGGCAAGGGGCGTAGGAACCATCTTACCCCGTCCGGGGAGATGAAGATGGCATCGAATCCCACTACCACGAAGGTGTCGTTCCCGTAGGTCACGCTGAAGAGGTCGTTGCTCATCCCCGAGGTCCGTTGCGTCCAGCTCACCCCGTCCGGGGAGGTGAGGATGGTGCCTTCAACCCCCACCGCTACGAAGAGGCCGTTCCCGTAGGTCACACTTTTGAGGTCGTTGCTCGTCCCCGAGGTCCGCTGCGTCCAGTTCAACCCGTCCCGGGAGGTGAGGATGGTGCCTCCATCCCCCACTGCCAAAAAGGTGCCGTTCCCGTAGGTCACGCCGTTGAGAGGGTTGCTTGTTGGTGAAGGTCGCTCTGTCCATCTTATCCAGTCCGGGGAGGTAAGGATGGCGCTACCGGTTCCCACCACCACGAATAGGCCGTTCCCATAGGTCACGCTTTTGAGATCGGTGAACCCCGGGACGCGCAAGGTCCAGGTGGCACCTGCCCCGTTTCCGCTAGCGTTGTAGCCAGCTAGCGTTAGCAACAGCGCAACCAGTAGCCTCGCTCCGTAAAGCCTGAGGGTTTTCACCAGGATCACCTCCTACAACACCTACGCTTCTACAGTACGGGAAGGGCCGGGGGAGGTGTGGGTTCCCATTTTCGCAAAAGAGGCCTTTGCGCAAGGGAAGCCCCTGGAAGGGCCTAGATCGAGGGCCGGCGTGCATGGAGTTGTGGGGGATCCCAGGGGATCCCCGCATAAACCCCGCAAGGAGAGGCGGGGGGAGGAAGGCCTCCCGGGGGTGGAAAGGAATGCGGCGGGGATAGGAGGCCTCCAATCTTGCCCCTGTTCATGGACAGAGAGGGGGGGCTAAGGGCAAGAAGGCCCGGCGAAGCGGGTAACCCATTTCTTGGAAAATGGCCCCGGTTATAAAGGTCGTTAAGGCTCCTTGAAAAGGGTCAAGGGACAACCCTAGAGAGGGTGCTGTGGGGCCTAGTGGCTTGGGTAAGCCCATTCGCAAGGTTCATTTGAAGCAGGGTCTCCGTTACGGGAAGAGAAGCGTTGCTCCACTTTTTGCGAACGCTATCATCTGCCTTCGCTCGGTGCTCCAATGACCCTCACCAGTACAACATCGGGGCGTGTTCTAAACGTAACCGCCGCCGAGTGCCTCGATCTCCTTTGGCAGGAGGCTCTTCAACCCCGCAGGGTCCTTACACACAGCGAATGCCCATCGCCCGAACTCACCGTGGTGGTTCACTGCCCTCACCCACCGCCTCGCGGCGGCCTCCTTCTGGCGGTCTTGCTCGGTCTCGAAACCTTTCACCTCCAGGATGATCTTCACCTCACGCCCATCCCGGCAACGCCAGCGGATGAGAAAGTCCGGCCGGTACTCGTGGCGCACCCCTTGCCATTCGTAGGGGATGGTGAAGTCTAGGTGGTCGTTGCGAGCGTAGGCAATCACCTCCGGTATTTGCTCCAGTTGGTGCGCCACGGCGTGTTCCCACTTAGAATCGAGAACCACGTGGCTGATATGGCTCTTGGTCGTGCCCACACAGGGACGAACCGTACGGAACAGGACCTCGGCCGTTGAGCCAATGGGCCGAAATCTCTCGATGACTGGCAGAATTGGCGGCTCTCCCGCCTCGGTATCCGGCTCAATGGCTTCCGTGAGCCGTTCGATGATACGCTGCTTGTACTTGAGCAGGGCGACCTCCTCAAGGGGGGCATCCCGTTTGAGGACGATGCGTTCTTCCAGGTATTGCCACACCGCATGGAGCACCTGAGGGAAGAGCGTGTGCCTTGCGCCCCAGTCCTCCCGCCGCTCCTTGAGCCGGTGCGTCAGCTCAGCCGCGATTTCGTACACGGTCGCCTGAAGGCGCTTCTCTCGGTGAAACGGGTTGCGATCGTGCACCACCTCTGGACCAGGGCCCAGCCGGTCGGGCCGCCCGATCAGGTAACCCACCTGAGGCTTGACGGTGACTTCGGTCGGCTCGTCCCCGCCGATTTGCAGGAAGGGTACGCCGTTTAGATTCAAGCGGATGCGGCTTCTCACATCCAAGACGTAACCCTCGACGCGTGGAAAGGTTATCTCGAGGTGTTTGCGTTCTAGCAGCGCCCGCACGAGCGTGGAAACCTTGGCGGTTTCGGCTCGGCTGAGGGGCTTCTTCTTGACGGGGATGACCTCAAAGGGCACGCCGTAGACATCCACGTACTCGGGCTCGGAGAAGTCATCGTAGTTGAGCCGCCGCAAACCGCGCCCCACTACTTGCTCGCACAGCAGCTGGGATGTGAAGGCCCGCAGACCCAGAATCTGCGTCACGTTCTGGGCATCCCAGCCCTCGTTGAGCATCCCCACCGAGACCACACAGCGGATGTTTTTGCCCGGTGGGTCGCCTTCGCCCTCCCATTCGGTTTTACCGATGGTGTCCACAACTTTTCGAAGCCGCTCTGCGGCTTCTTTCTTTGTCTCTCCTTCGATAGCGGCTTCAGCTTCCGCCAGGAGCTTGATGTCTATGCGGAAGGTCACCTCGCCATTGCGCTCGTTGTTCTCCAGCTCCTTCGTGACATTCCCCCTCGCGGTGTGCTCATGGACTAACTTCGCCAGGTCGGTGTTGTCGCAAACCACGATCATGACGGGCGGCACGGGAGACCCCGCACGCTGAAATTCCTCGAAGGTCCTCATCCATTCAGAGGCCAGCGTGGCGAGCGCTCCTTCCGCTTCCCGAAGCACCGATTCAGGCTTGGCGCGACGCCGAGCGGTCTGACGCTCAGAGGCAGGCAACAGCTCATTGATGTGCTCCCACAAACGGAAGTATTTGGGGATGAGGGCACCCGTGTTATCATCCACAGGCATGCGAGGGATCTTCACAATGCCCGATTCGATGGCATCCACCAAGCCGAAGTCCGAAACGATCCACGGGAAGGGTTCGCCCTCGGGGTAGCCGCTGCCCTTGATGTAGAAGGGTGTGGCGGAGAAGTCCACACAGAAGTTGATGCCGCGTGCCGCGTGGATTCTATCCAACCCACTGACCCAGACCGTTGCTTCCTCGCGCTCGGCAATCTCCTCGTCGGAGAGCCGCTCGCGCAGTTCCTCAGGTAAGGGAGCGGGACGGTAGGCGTGGTGCGCCTCGTCGTTGATGACCAGGATGTTTTGCTTGTTGCCTAACTCTTTCAGCACACGGCGGCAAAAGGCGGTGTCGCTTTCCGCATCCCGCTGAAGGACGCTACGCGAACGGCTGTCATCCCGGGGCTGAAAGAGATGCCAGTTGGTGATTTGAAACTTGCCCTGCCGTAGCCGCTCCATCATCCCGCGCGGCACCAGGTCGAACCTCTCGCAGTAGTTGCCGGGCTTCCAGGGGAGGAGCACTTGCAGGCGTTCGCGGATGGTGAGATTGGGACATACCAGGAGCACCGCGTCGGAGAAGCGGCGGTCCTGGGGATTGGCGAGTTTGTTCAGCACCTGCCAGGCGATGACCATGCCCATGACAACGGTCTTGCCGGTGCCGGTGGCCATCTTGGAGGCGTAGCGGGTGAGATCGCCATCCTTAGGGATGGCGATGCCCTGCTTTTCCGCAGGCGAGGCTTCGATGAGCCAGATGAGGGTCTCGGCGGCTTCCCGCTGGGCGAAGAAGAGCCTGCGCTCTCGCTCCGGATTGTTCCAGTGATTGAGCAATTGCCGGGTAATCGACGTCACGCCGGGGTAGCCCCGCTCCCGCCACGCTTTGACCCGTGCCCGAGTGGTATTGACCAAGTCCAGCGGGACGAACTCCTCCTCGAACAGAGACACCTGCGGCCCGCGCGTGCGTGGCTTCAGATAGTAGCCGGCGGGGCGACGCCCCTCTTTGAGCACCGGCTGGCCTTCCTCGTAAGCCCAGTGGCGTGCGGGCTCTTCAAAGGGGGAATTGAGGATGGGGTTATCTACAAGCATTGCCTTTCCTCCTCAGGATGAGACCCCCATAGTTTTGACGATCGCGACCGCTATAATACTCTCCTTCCATGCACTCAGCGTTTTTCAGTCTTAGCAGAGCTGTGCCCATGTGGGCATGCATAGTTTTCTCTGCGTTGGGCTTAGGCTCGTTGCGATATTGGTAGATGAGAGTGGGACCCTCCGGCTGATTTAACAATAGGGACGCAGCTAAACTCCGAGAGGTGGAGTGCTCCGTTTCTAAATACACGCTTATGTGAGTCCACGTCTGCCTTATGGTTGCTTTTGCCTTAAATGGCTTCATTTGTTCAAAAGAGGTACGGCCCTCTACCTCCCACTGACCTTGGATGTCGGGGACCTTGACAATGCCAAGCCTCCTAAACCAGCGCCATAACCACTTATCGAATGCCCCGTAAAGGGCTCCTGCGATAAATAGCACAGATGGAGATTCCATCCACCATGAAGGTTGGATGTTCATGTCTACCATAAGCTGGTGGAATACATATGCCAAACCTACGCTCACAAAGGCTATTCCCAGTAGCGCACTTCGCCTTTCCTCTGAATCTGTAGCGTAGGGGTGCATCTCCTTTACCTCCAATCATTCCAAAGTGTCACCATCGCCTCCAGGAAGCGGTGTGCCCTATCTTCCGACCACTGCTCAGGAGAACTCCCAAAAAGAAGAAGTTGTTCGTTCTGACAAAAAAATCGACTGAAATCAGCTTCCCGAAGCCAAACGATCACTTCACGAAATGTACTTTGGAGGTTTGGGCCAAATTTGTCATCGGGCACATTGTAAAGTAGACATTCCAAGAAGTAAGACGGCGCTAAATCGGCGGGTATAACCCCTCTATCAACGAGGTAAGTGCGGGCGTTTTTGAACATCCGTACGGTTGGTTTGTACCGCTTATTAGTTTTATCATTTTTCTTAACGCCGTTTTCATAATGAATCTTCGGATAATTGATCACCCATCTCCCTTCAGATCGCACCCAAAAGGCCATCCCTTCAACGAAATTGTCTTTACTGCGAGGAGGCTCTGGATACTTATGGTATTGAACGGAGACAACGACATCCGCAGGTAGATAAGGCGTTTGCACCTTGAGGGACTTGCGACCTTCTCTAACCCGCCCTGGTCCGTAATGGTTCCGAAGCGCCGTCAAGACATCACTTCTAAACTCTTCCCACCTGTAAGATGCATCTCTGAATCCAAACTGCCTTTTCAGGTTTACCGGTAGATTTTCGAAGAAAGTTGAGTTGAGCTGAACCACCACATCCACATCGCTATCGCCACGGATGTTGGTGTCGTTCTTGTAGGAGCCCTGCAGATATACCTCGTACCGCACTTCTTTTGGCCAATCGTAGGCTTTCAGAGCCACTCGAATAGACTCATGCGTTTGTTTCGCAGTCGTTACCGCCCCTTGATGAGACCACGTCTCCAGTTGAGATTCAGGAATGGGCATATGGTGTACCTCCTGTTTGAAGATTTACCACCCTCACCACCTCATTCCCCCGGAAATCAATCACCTTCACCGCAATGCGCTGGTGTTCCCCTGGCTCGAAGGGGAAAGAGACGGTGCCGCGCATTTGCTCGAAAGCTTCGAGAGCGATCTGCGCCTTCAGTGCTCGTTGCAGTTTGTCCCAGGCGTCGGGGTCACCCGGGAAAAACGCCTGGCAGATGTGGAAGGTCTTGCCGTCGTAGTCCGTATCCAGGAACCAGGTGGCCACATCCTCGCCACGGGTGGAACGAACCTCGCCGCTCAGGGGGTCGTAGATGTCCACGCCGCGCAGTTCCACACGGTACGTTCCATCCTTTTGCTTTTCCACGCGCACATCTGGCTGACCGAAGACGGTGAAGATCTGACTGGCCCGCGTGGTCTTGAGCAGGTCGCCTACGAGCACGTCCGGGGCGACGTTGGCGAAGTGTACGTGTAGTCCCGCCACCGGTGCCTTCTGGATGAGCGCCTGCGCCTCCGGGTCAAAGGCGAAGCCGGCGAAAATCAACACCTGGTAGCCGTTCATCTTGGCGGTCGGGATCGCCTCCTGCACCTGGTGAGCGATCACCGGCCCATGCTGAGGACCGAAGCTGATGGCAACCCGAAGCACGCCGCCATCTTGCTTTGCTTCCGCTTCAGCGTGCAGGTAGCCCAGGTTGAGCGGGCGGATGTTTGTCAGCTCTAACTTCTTACCGCCGGGGAAGAGCACGCCCCCCTGTTGCTTGAGCAGGGCGATCATCGTGGTCAGGTAGTCCCCGCCCCGGTCGTTTACACGGACTTGCGCTCCTTCGGCTTCAAACTGCGGAATGGGCTCCTGCGTGGGGTCTTCTACCACCGGAACAGGGATCGCCTCTACCGTGAAGGGTCCCGATACTCGTACCAGCCCACGCACTATCTTGGGGTGGTCGTAGAGGACTTCTTGCGGTGCGTTACGCTGGATACTCTCGTCGATCTCCTGGCGTTTTTTCCGTTTCAGTTCCCAAAAGCGGCGCAGAGCATCTTTCGCTACATCCGGCCAGTCCTCCGGCGGCATCGGATCGGGCACCTTGCCCAGGTTCTCCCAGCGGTGACCGGTCAGCCAATAGACTGTCTCCAGGAGCGGTTCTGCCTCCTTCTCGGTGTCCAGCTTGCCAGACCACTTGAGCTCAAGAAGGCACCAGTACGCTTGCCTTACCTCCTCGGGCCAGACGGGATGCGGCACTTCACGCGGCACTTCCCATTCTTTCCATTCCCTGCCCAGCGCCCGGTTGAGATCGGCCAGCGCCTGGTCAATCTGCGGCTGGTATCTGGCGGCGATGGCGTCAATTTCGGTGTTTTTGGCGATGGATTCCAGCGTGATGTGCGGCACGGTCTCGTAGTTGAAGCCCCCCGCCGGTCCGCGCCCAGGCTCGCGTAACTCGTAGTAGTCGAACTTCGCCGTCATCAGCCGCTGGCGGGCGATGGCCAGGGCCACGCGCGATGTGTCGCAGGTGATCCAGCGCCGCCCCCACTTCTCGGCGCACCAGGCAGTGGTGCCGGAGCCGCAGGTGGGGTCGAAGACCAGGTCACCCGGGTCGGTGGTCATCAGGATACAGCGCTCGACGGCTAAGGCAGCAGTCTGGACAGCGTAAAGCTTACCTTCTGTACGGCTTTGGATGCCGCCGACATCCGGCCACACGTTGGATAAGCCAAATACTGGGTAATCGTCCAGAAACCGAACGTAGCGCAGAGAATTGCCCTCGACAACGATTCTTTCAGCCTCTGCCAGACGGCGAAGCCCCTGGGTCGTAGTCTTCCAGTGCAGTCCTCTTCGTGGTGTCCACCTATGGCCTTGGAATTCAAATTCCTGTGGAGACCCGCGAACCTCGCCTTGCGACGTTAGCTGATCTAACGTCGCAAGGCGAGTGGAGTCAAACAGTCCTTCCGGTATCGCCTGAAAGCTACAAACCGGCCTGTATTTGGTTGCACCTTCGTCTCCAGGCACCTTCTCCCGATAGAGCGGATGGTACTTCGTCTGCTTCACATCGCGGGCATACCAGAGAATGTAGTCTGTGACCGAAGAGAGATAACGCCCGCTGAAACCTGTCGTCTTTTGGAACGCAATCACCGCCACAAAATTCTCCCTTCCGAACACCTCATCCAGCAAGCAACGCACCAGGTGCAGGTTCTCATCGTTGATTTGCACAAAGATGGAGCCGCTTTCGGTGAGCAGTTCCCGCGCCAGGAGCAGGCGGTCCCGCAGGTAGGTCAGGTAGGAGTGGATGCCCAGCGTCCAGGTGTCGCGGTAGGCTTTGATCTGCTCGGGCTCGTGGGTGAGGTCCTCGTCTTTGTCCTTCACATCCCGGCGGTCAATGCGAGGCTGGAAGTTCGAGGCGTACTTGATCCCGTAGGGCGGGTCTATGTAGATCATCTGCACCTTGCCCGCCATGCCCTCCTTGACCAGGAGTGAGTTCATCACCAGGAGCGAATCGCCCAGGATCAAACGGTTCGCCCAGCCCACCTCGTGCTTGTAGAACTCGATCTGCTGGTCAGCAGAAAGCGCCGTTTCGCCAAAGAGCGCAGGTTGCGGCTCCGGCCTCTTGACCGCTTCTAGGATCGCCCGCGTGGAAATGCGCTCATGGATGTGCAGCGAGACCACATCCACCTCGAAGGAGGTATGCTCGGCTTTGCCTGCCCATTGCAGTTGTGGGTCCAGATGCGGGTCGTAGGCGTAGCGGGTAGTTTGCCGCTTGCGGTCCTCGAAAGTCGGCGCAAATCCCGCAGGCGGGTTGTTCTTGCGCCGGGCCTCGTTGTGTCGGAAATCATGCACGCTATTTAAGTCTGTCTTGTGCTTGTTGCTTTTGCGTGGCATTGAACTCACCCCTTAAGATTGCTGTCTCTAATAAGCTTCTGGCCGCAGGTTCTATCTGGCGGGGCCAGGTCGTCCTGCTTGAAGGCGGCCCCGCCAAAGTCGAAGTGGCGCTCGATGGCGGAGATGGTCTTGAGCATACGATGCAACCGCTCCGTTAGTGCGTGAAGCGCTACCCTTGTCAAAACCGAGTCCTTCTGGCACATCCCTTCCGAGTCTTCTGCTAGATTCTAGGCCCGGCCAACCCTTACGGCAGTACGAGGGGGGAGGAGGTCACACCAGTAACTTCCTCAGGGCCTCTTCCACCAGCTCCGAAAGCTCCTTCTCCTCCTCCAGGGCCTTTAGCTTCAGCCTCCGGTGAAGCTCTTTGCTGATGTAGACCTTCATGGCCACGTAGTCCTCCCGCCGGCTCTTCCCCCGAGGCCGTTCCCCGGAGGCCTCCTCCTTCTCCTTGACCTCTTTGAGGAGCCTGGCGAACTTGCTCATCCCCCCACCTCCTTCAGGAGCTCTTCCCCCACCCGCGCATAGTCCCCCCAGGCCAGCCTCGCCCTGGGGTCGGGCACCCGGTAGACGGGCACCCCCAGGAGGGCGGCCTTGGGGAAGGCCGCCGCCCGCCGCACCCAGCCTGTGAAGAGGGGCACGCCCTCCGCCCCCAGGAGGGCCCGGGCCTCCTCCCCGTCCCGGCTCGGGGGCGGGGGCACCAGGGTCAGGAGGACCCGGAAGCGGGCCTCCGCCCCCCGCAGGGCCTCCAGGGTGGCCAGGAGGGCCTCCAGGGCCAGGGCGTCGGGGGAGGTGGGCAGGACCAGCAGGTCCACCCCCTTGGCGAGGGCCCGGAGGTCCTCTTCCGTGGGGCGGGCCTGGGTGTCTATGACCACGTGGGCGTGCTCCCGGGCGTACCGGGCCGCCACCCGCTCGTCCACCACGGTCACCGGGAGGCCTCCCCTCCGGTGCCACCCCGTGGCGGAGCGGTTGGGGTCCCCGTCCACCAGCAGGGTGGGGCCCCGCTCGGCCAGGAAGCAGGCCAGGTGGACCGCCGTGGTGGTCTTCCCCACCCCGCCCTTGAAGCCGGTGACAGCCACGATCATCCCTCTCACCTCAGTCTTTCACGTCCTTGGGGTTTTAGGTCCTCCGGTACCTGAGGCTT
>Ga0308395_1001708_pt1 | contig 13706 bp, 12 predicted proteins | sample Hotspr20SampleP4_FD_202097 | JGI IMG/M metagenome (GOLD analysis project Ga0308395, IMG submission 202097) | Hot spring phototrophic mat microbial communities from Mushroom Spring, Yellowstone National Park, Wyoming, United States - 20050930_P4 ...
CCTTACCGTGCGGGCCGAGGGTGAGACCGCCTGTTTGCGCCTAAGCAAGGAGGCCTTCCGTGGGCTGCTGCAAAAACCCAGCTTCGCCCTTTTCTTTAGCGCCCGGCTGGCCGAGCGGCTGCGGCTGCTGCAGCCGATGGCCCTGAACCTGCCTGACCTGGGGCAGCCCGCAGGCGAGGCGGCTGAGGCTGGGATCTGGCTCGAGCCCGGTGCCAGCGTGGCCCAGGCCGCCCGCCTGATGCGCGAACGGGGCGTGAGCGCCTTGCTGCTTTGGGAGGGCGAGCGGCTGGCCATCCTCACCGACCGTGACCTGCGCAACCGGGTGCTGGCCGAAGAGCTGCCCTACCACACGCCGGCTTCCGCCGTAGCCAGCAGCCCCGCCAAAACCCTGCCCGCTAGCACCCCCCTTCACGAAGCCCTGCTCTTCATGGAGCAGCAGGGCATCCACCACCTGCCCCTCACCCAGCAAAGCCAGGTGGTGGGCCTCCTGACCGACCGGGCCTTCCTGCGGCGCTGGCTCCAGACCCCCCTGGCCCTGCTCAGGCGGCTTAGCGGGGAAGAGCACCCCGAGGTACTGCTGGATTACCGTGAGCAGCTCGAGGCCATCGTGCAGCAGATGTTCGCAGCGGGGTTCGCGGTACAGGCCATCACCCGCCAGGTAAGCCTCCTGAACGACGCCCTGACCCGCACGCTTCTGAGGCGCGCCGAGCGAAACCTGGGGCCTCCGCCCTGCCCCTACGCCTGGCTGGCCCTGGGCTCCGAAGGCCGCACCGAGCAGGCTTTGCTCACCGACCAGGACAACGCCCTGGCCTACGCTGACCCGACCGCCAAAGACTATTTTCAAGCCCTGGCCCAGGAGGTGCTGGAAGGGCTTTTGCAGGCGGGGTTTCCTGCCTGCCCCGGGGGCTTCGTGGCCGACCGCTGGTGTTTTCCCCTGGCCGAATGGGAGGCCCGTTTCGAGCAGTGGCTGACCGTCCCCGAGGGCAAGGGGCTGCTGGAAGCCCAGGCATTCCTCGACTTTCGCAGCATTGCCGGAGGGCTTTCCCTCGAGCCCCTGCAGCACCGGCTGCGCCAGGCCTCTAAAAACCGGCCTTTCCTCACCGCGCTGGCCCGCTCGGCCCTGGCCTTTACACCCCCCCTGGGTCTTTTGGGCCGCCTCCGCTTCGAGGAGGGCGCGGTCAACCTCAAGAAAGGCGGCTTGGCGGCCATCGTGGGGCTGGCACGGGTGTATGGCCTCGAGGCTGGGAGTCTGGCCCGCCCCACCCTTGAGCGCCTGCGGGCCGCCGCCCTGGCCAGGGTTATCCCTCGGGAGGAGGCCGAAGACCTGAGCGAAGCCTACTTGTTTTTGTCCCAGCTGCGCCTGCGCCACCAGCTCCTGGCCCTGGGCCGGGGCCAGCCCCTCACCAACCGGGTGGCCCAGGCCGCCCTTAGCCCCCGCGAGCTGCAGGTGCTGCGCCAGGTCTTTTTGCGGATACGGCAGGCCCAGCAGACCCTGGCCGCGCGGTTCAGGCTGCAGGTGCTCTAGGGAATCTCTGACGATCTGGACGCAAAAAACCGATAGCGGTTGCCCGCTACCGGCCCAATGCTTACTGGACAGCTTTACAAGAAGTCCGCTTGATTCGTTCTGATTCTTGGGCCCCCCGCCCGAAGCGTTGCAACTCGAAGCGGTCGTAACAGATGAGCCGTTGCAAGACTTGGCAGAAGGCTTCGGGCGGGGTTTTCAATGGAACTGGGCTTCCTCGGTCGAACCCACTAGGGCCGCGGTGGAGGCCTTTCCGGCGGTGATGGCCATCAGCACCTCGTCGAAGTAGCCCGCGCCCACCTCGCGCTGGTGTTTAACCGCGGTAAAGCCCTCTTTCTCGGCGGCGAACTCGAGCTGCTGCAACTCCACGAAGGCGCTCATGCCGCGCTCTTTGTAGTCCCTAGCCAGCTCGAAGGTACGGTAGTTGAGGTTGTGCCAGCCGGCCAGGGTGATGAACTGGAACTTGTAGCCCATGGCCCCCAGCTCGCGCTGGAACTTGGCGATGGTCTCGTCGTCGAGGTTTTTCTTCCAATTGAAGCTGGGCGAGCAGTTGTAGGCCAGCATCTTGCCCGGATACACCGCATGCACCGCCTCGGCGAACTTGCGGGCCACCTCCAGGTCGGGGGTGCTGGTCTCCATCCACAAAAGGTCGGCGTAGGGGGCGTAGGCCAGGGCGCGGGCAATGCAGGCCTCGAGGCCGTTGCGAACCCGGTAGAAGCCCTCGGGGGTGCGTTCGCCTTCCTTCACGAAGGGCCTGTCGCGCTCGTCGATGTCGCTGGTCAGCAGGGTAGCAGCCTCAGCATCGGTGCGGGCGATGATGAGGGTAGGCACCCCCATCACATCGGCGGCCAGCCGGGCTGCGTTCAGGGTGCGGATGTGCTGCGAGGTAGGGATCAGCACCTTACCGCCCAGGTGGCCACACTTCTTCTCGCTGGAAAGCTGGTCTTCCCAGTGCACCCCGGCAGCCCCCGCCTCGATCATGCTTTTCATAAGCTCGAAGGCGTTTAGGGGGCCGCCGAAGCCGGCTTCGGCGTCGGCCACGATGGGGGCGTACCAGTAGCGACCCGTCTTGCCCTCTGCACGCTCGATCTGGTCGGCCCGCATGAGGGCGTTGTTGATGCGCCTGACCACTGCTGGCACCGAGTTGGCCGGGTAGAGCGACTGGTCGGGGTAGGTCTGCCAGGCCAGGTTGGCATCGGCGGCCACCTGCCAGCCGGAGAGGTAGATGGCCTCGAGGCCGGCCTTCACCATCTGCACCGCCTGGGCCCCGGTGTAGGCCCCAAAGGTGTTCACATAGGGGCGGGTATGCAAGAGCTCCCACAGCCGGAGGGCTCCCACCTTGGCCAAGGTCTGCTCGGGCAGAATGCTGGGGCGCAGGCGTACCACATCCTCGGCAGTATAGTCGCGCTGAATACCCTTCCAGCGGGGGTTGGTTTCCCACTCGCGGCGCAGTTTTTCGGCTTCCAGTTTCATTTCGCAGGACAGTTTGGACATCGCACTTCCTCCTGCTTTGAGTATGGCTTGGGCAGCGCGAATCTGAATGGTGTATATCAAGTAGAGAAACACTTGTGAAAATGTGTACAACTACTTTGAGTACATGCCGCCAAAGATTACACAAAAGCGCAACCGGCCCCGAAAAGGCTTTGTGGGTCAGGTGCCTTGGGAAGCAGTAGGCCAACTAGGCGGATTTCTGCCCGGAGCTGGTAGGATGAGAGCGATGGAACGAGCGGTTCCACAAGCATTGCGCTACAGCCTGCGCTATGCCGGACACATGGCCGGCGAGCAGCGCCTGACCCTCGAGCCCCACCGGGATGGCCTGCGGGTGGTGCTCGAGGCCAAGGTAGACCTACCGTTGCCCAAAACCCGCCATCGCTGGGAAAGCGAGCTAGACCACCAAGGGCTGCCCCGCCGCTACCGCGAGCGGGTTGAGGACCACGGGGCCCGGGTGATGGAGGTGGTCTTCTCCCGCGAAGATGGCCTGGTGATGGTTAGCCAGGGTAAGGAAGATCTAGCCTTGCCCTACCTGAGCGAGACGCACGACCCCCTCTCGCTGATCTTGGCCATAGGGGCCCTCAACATCGGGGTGGGCCAGGTGGAAAGGTTTAGCCTGGTGGGTGGGCGGGCCTATGTCGAACGTCTGCCCGACCAGACCATCGAGATGAACGTTGCAGGCCTCGGCAAGGCGGAAAAGGTACGGGTCTACCGTTTGCGCCCGGGCCTTAGCCTGCTTTATTTTGATCAGGTGGGCTATCCTGTGCGCCTCACGCAAAAGGTGGGCGAGCACGTCTTCGAGGCCGACCTGATTGAAGTACAGCGCCTCGAAGAAGGTGCAGCGCAGGAGACTGTCCTCCCGAACTCGAGCCGCCCTCGAGCGGTTTCGGGGGCACGCAGGGCCTCGAGGCGGCGGCGCAGGCGGTACAGCTGAGGGAGGCAAGCCCGGATGCAGGCCGAACTCCCTGATTGGCGGTAGAGGGGCGTTTTTGAGAGGGTTGCTTATGATCAAAACCCCTGAGGAAATTCGCGAGCACTTCAAGAACCGTCGCTTGACCGTAGAGTACGGCGATGCGTTGGAAACCGTGCGCTCCATCCTGCACCAGGTTGAGCACGAGGGCGATGCAGCCCTACAACGCATCAGCCTGGAGATCGACGGGCAGGCGGTGGAGGAAATTCCCAAGCGGGCCTGGCGCGAAGCCTACGAGAACCTGGATGCGGATTTGCGCGACGCCCTCGAGACCGCTAAGGAGCGTATAGAGGCCTTCTACCGGCGGGAGCCGGTGGGCGGGTTCCTGGAAGCCGGGGCTGAGGGGGTGCTGGGCCAGCTGGTGCGCCCGCTGGATCGGGTGGGGGTATATGTACCGGGAGGCTCAGCACCGCTGCTTTCTACCGTCCTGATGGCGACAGTTCCTGCCAAAATTGCTGGGGTAAGCGAGATCGTGCTGGCCTCCCCTCCTCGAGTGCATCCAGGCATTCTGGCTGCAGCCTGGGTGGCCGGTGCCGACCGCCTGTTCGCCATGGGCGGGGCGCAGGCCATTGCCGCGCTGGCCTACGGAACCGAAACAGTACCCCGGGTGGACAAGATCATGGGCCCTGGCAACCGTTACGTGGTACTGGCCAAGCGCGAGGTGTATGGGGCCGTGGGCATGGAGGGCCTACCGGGGCCCACCGAAACCCTAATCATCGCCGATGCCTCCGCCGACCCCAGGCTGCTGGCTGCCGACCTGCTGGCCCAGGCCGAACACGGACCCGACTCCGAAGCATGGCTGCTCTCGCCCTACCGCGAGCTGCTGGAGCGCGTAGAGGAGGAGCTTGAGCGCCAGCTGGCCGACCTGCCCAGGGCCAGCATCGCCCGCCAAGCCCTAAAGCGCAGCGGGCTGGTGCAGGTAGAAAACCTGGAGCAAGCCCTCGAGCTGGCCAACCTATACGCCCCCGAGCACCTCTGCCTCTCGGTGCACGACCCCCTGGCCGTGCTGGGGCTGGTGCGCAACGCCGGAGGGGTTTTTCTGGGCGAGCACTCTTGCGAGGCCCTGGGCGACTACATCGCAGGCCCTAGCCACGTGATGCCCACAAGCGGCACGGCCCGCTATGAGGGCGGGCTGTCCCTGCGGGACTTCCTCAAGGTGATCCCGGTAGTGGGCCTTAGCCCGCAAGCGAGCCAGCGCCTGGCAGCACTCGGGGCCCGCTTAGCCCGCGAAGAAGGCCTGGAGGCCCATGCCAGAGCCCTCGAGCACAGGGCCAAGGGGTAGACTTCTCAGGAGCTTACACAGCGAAGAGCCTCGCACCGCTCCCCTTAGGCCGAAAGGTACCTCTACTCGGGCAGACAAATCTGGCCGCGGGCAGCTGCCACCGCGAGTTCCTGGCCGAGGGCTTGGCCCACCTGCTGGTATGCCCTGGCCCACTCGTCATTGCTCATTCCTTTGTCAGCCACCAGCCTAAGCAGCAGGTTGTAGGGGTGGGTGCCGCTGGCCAGAGCCAAAAACGTCTCGTCTAGGTCGGCCTTCTCTTTTTGCCGGCGCAGCATACCCAAGGCGTCGAACTGCACGCTCGATAGGGGCAAAAACTCTCCTTCACCCTGGTAGACCAGGCCGCTTACCCGCTCCAGCACATCTAAGGCCCTCTGGCGCAGAAGCACTCCTTCCAGCACCTTGTGCCGGGCCTCGAGGGCTTCTAGTATTCGGGGCAAGAAGGGCTCGATGGGTACCTCTCCCAGAAGGTGTTGGGCCCGCTCGAGCAGCCCGTGAAAGGCTTGCGAGAGCCCGGCCAGGCCAGCAACCAGCTCCGGCGAGGGGGGATGGCCCTGTTCCAGCTCAACGGCGGCCTGTCGTAACTGCGCGCCAAGCTCGACTAGACGGCTTTGCAGGCGGCGGCCCTCTTCCAGAAGGACCCCCACCTCCCTCATGCTGTTTGCTTCTAGCGGTGTAGCGAGCATAAAACCCCCAGGAACGCAAACGGGTAGCTGCAGAATTCTGCCGCCAGTGTACCCCAGCCCACGGGCCCTTCCCCGCTAATTTGAACCTCACGCCCCCAGTATCCCCAGAGGGCAGGCCCGGCATGCCCCGAAGACGCGCGCTAGTCCTTTAGCTTCTTGGCAGCATCGATCAGGGCGGGCAGCACCTGGTGCACATCCCCTACAATCCCATAGTCGGCAATCTTGAAGATGGGGGCCTCGGCATCTTTATTGACTGCTACGATGTACTTGCTCTTGTTCATGCCGGCCTGGTGCTGCACCGCGCCCGAAGCCGCCAGCGCGATGTAGAGGTTGGGCTGAACGGTCTTGCCGGTCTGGCCTACCTGCTCGCTGTAGGGCCGCCAGCCCGCATCCACCACGGCACGGGTAGCACCTACCGCCGCACCTAGCGTACCTGCCAGCTCCTCCACCCCCGCAAAGGCCTCGGGGCTGCCCAGCCCGCGCCCGCCCGTTACCACCACGCTGGCCTCAGTGAGCGAAACCCCTTTCTTTTGCTCCTTCAAGCGCTCGAGCACTTCGACGGTTGGGGGCAGGGGCACCTCGAGCAGCTCCACCGTGCCGCTGCCTGATGGCTCGGCTGGGGGCGTGGTGTTGGGTTTGGCGGTAAACACTACCGGCAGGGCGGCTTTTTGCTTCTCGGTGACGCGGTTCAGAAAGCTGTAACGAAGACCGATAATGTGCTGGCCGTCGGTGCTGGTCTCGAGGGTATCCTCCATCAGACCGGCCTTCATTCTGTAGGCCAGCCGGGCCGTCCAGGTGCGGCTTTGCCGCCCTCCGGTAGCCACCACCACCTGGGCCCCGCTTTTTTGCGCTGCCGCATAGGCTGCCTCGGCCCACCTTTCTGCGGTGTAGCCCCCCACCTCGGCAGCATAGACAGTGGGCAGGTACTGCGCGGCCTCCTGGGCCACGGCCTGGGTGTTTTCGCCGATCACCACCCCGGCAATGGGTCCCAAAGCGCTGAGCTGCCGGGCCCGGCTGATGGCCTCCAAAGCGCCCTTGCGCAGGCGCTGTCCGTCATGTTCCAAGACTACGAGTATCACGCTCACCTCCTAAATCACCTTGGCTTCCTCGTGCAAAAGCCGCACCAGCTCAAGGGCAGCGGCTACGGGGTCTTTGCCATCGATCATCTTGTTCAGACGGCTCTTTTCCTGGATGGTCTGCTCCAGAATCTCCACCTTGCTAGTGGCGCTCACCGGTATCTTTTTCAGCTCCTTGCGCTTGGCCTTCATGATGCCGGGTAGGGTGGGGTAGCGGGGTTCGTTGAGGCCCTGCTGGCTGGTGAAGACGGCGGGCAGGGGCACCCGCACCAGCTCGGCACCCTCGTCGAGGTCGTGGCGGGCTTTGGCGTGGGTCTGGCCCTCCAGTTCGATCATGGTGGTCCAGCTCACCACCGGCCAGCCCAGGGCCTCGGCCAGCGCTGGCCCCAGGGCCTGGGCGTCCCAGTCGGCCTGCTGCCCCCCGGTAAAGACCAGGGTGGGGGCCTCAGCCCGGATGACCTCGGCCAGGGCCTCGGCCTGGGTGATGGGGTCGGTGTAGCCCTCGGCCACCAGGTGAACGGCCCGGTCGATGCCCATGGCCAGCGCAGTGCGGATGGCCTCCTCGAAGCGCTCGGGGCCCAGGGCTACCACCACGCTCTCACCCCCGTGCTTCTCCTGTAGTCGGATGACCTCCTCCACCGCCCACTCGTCCATCTGGTCGAGGATCATGGTGACCCCAGTGAGGTCTACCTTACCCCCCTCAATCTTGAGGCGGGACTCGCCATCGGGTACCTGTCGTATAACTGCTATGAATTTCATGTGTTACCTCCCATAAGCTTCGGCGCCAATAGCCGACAGCGGATGGTTCCTAGCTTAGAAGTGGCCTCGAGCGCCCAAACAAAGGCATTTGTTTTGCCGCTGGAGGCGCTGGCCTGTGGGTATATTGGCCGGACTGCTTCGAGCAACACAGACCCCAGCTTGGCCGCTGGGTGGGCGGCGCAAACCGCTTCGCATGGCAAACCCCGTGCCATGTATGAAAACCACAAGAAATCCCTATCCGTGCTGCGTCCCTTACCCTCTGCAATGGGGTTGACCGCGCGGCATATAAGACCATGCTGCACTTTGCTTGGAAATGCACCAGCCGGGTCTTAGACGGCAGCCACCGGTTTTGAAGCATGCTGATAGACCTCGAGGTTCTCGAAACCGAAATAGCTCCTATCGCCAAGCATCTTCCCCCTTCGACTTCACCCTAGCCATCCGCTACTTCAGTATGTGCCGCGCGATGATCAGCCGCTGGATCTCGTTGGTTCCCTCGTAAATCTGGTTTAGTTTTACGTCGCGCAAGAGCTTTTCTACCGGGTATTCGTGCATATAGCCAAAGCCGCCATGAATCTGAATGGCCTGGTTGGCGGCCTCGAAGGCCATCTCCGAGGCGTAGGCCTTGGCGATGGCCGCCGCGTGGGAGTGGGGCTGGTGGGTGTCTACCAGCCAGGCGGCGTAGTAGGTATAGGTACGGGCGGTCTCGAGGCCCATCAGCATCTCGGCCAGCTTGAACTGAATGGCCTGGAACTCGGCAATGGGCTTGCCAAAAGCCTCGCGCTCCTTGGCGTAACGGGTGGCCTCCTCGAGGGCCCGGCGGGCTACCCCCACGCTGCCCGCCGCCACCGGGATGCGGGTCTTGTCCAGGGTTTGCATGGCAATCTTGAAGCCATCGCCCTCCTTACCCAGCAGGTTCTCGGCAGGAACCCGGCAGTCTTCGAAGACCAGCTCATAGGTGCCGCTGGCCCGCTGGCCCATCTTGCCGCGCAGCTTGTGGGCAGTAAAACCAGGGGTGCCTTTCTCCACCACCAAAGCCACCACCCCTTTGTGGCGCAGCTCTGGGGCAACAGTGGCAAAAACCACCACTATTTCGGCCTCGCCGCCGTTGGAGATCCAGGTCTTGGTGCCGTTCAGCACGTAGTGGTCGCCCTCCCGCACGGCCCGGGTACGCAACGCGGCAGCGTCCGAGCCATTGCCCGGTTCCGAGAGGGCAAAAGCCGCCAGGGCAGGTTTCTCGGTAAGCTTCTTGAAAAAACGCTGCTTCTGTTCGTGGGTTCCGGCCAGCAGGATGGGGGTAATACCCAGGTTGGAGGCCATGGGGATGGTATAGATGCCCATACAGCCCCAGGCCAGCTCCTCACCGATGAGGACCTCCTCGAGCATCCCCAATCCCAAGCCGCCATATTCCTCTGGAATGATGGCGTTGAGCAGGCCCACCTCGTAGAGCTTTTCCACCACCTCCCAGGGCACTTCCTCTTTGGCGTCGTACAGGGCAGCCACCGGCACAATTTGCTCTTTGGCAAAGCGTCGGGCCAGTTTTTGCAGCTCTTTTTGTTCTTCAGTCAGGGTGAAATCCACGGGCATAAGCGGATAAGCCACAGCGTACAGCCCACAGCGCAGATGCTCAGCTGCGGCTACTGGCTTTTAGCTATTGGCCTCACGTCACCTCCCCACAAAGATTCTTGTACTTAGTATAACTTTTTCTCCCATATCTCCCTTATCGTATCACCCGCCGAAGCAAGAAAAAGCGCCGTGTATCAAAGTTCACAAATCAGGCCAGTCCAGGGCGTAGAATCCGCGCTATGAGCTTGCTCCTTAGCCCCATTAGACTACGCTCCGTAACCCTCAAAAACCGCATTGCCCTGTCGCCCATGTGCCAGTACTCGGCCCAAGGCGGACACGTTACCGACTGGCACCTGCTGCACTACCCCACCCGGGCTATTGGCGGTGTAGGGCTAATTATCGTCGAGGCCACCGCGGTAGAGGCCCGGGGGGTAATCAGCCCGGACGACCTGGGCATCTGGTCGGATGAGCACATCGCTGGCCTACAAGAGCTAACCCGGCGCATCAAAAACGCAGGCGCCGTGCCGGGCATCCAGATTGCCCATGCTGGGCGTAAGGCCGGAACCGCCAGCCCCTGGCAGGGCGGCAAGCCCCTCCACCGCTGGACACCGGTAGCCCCCAGCCCCCTTGCCTTTCAGGAGGGCTGGCCGGTGCCCCAGGCGCTGGATGAAGCCGGGCTCGAGGAGGTACGTCAGGCTTTCCAGCAAGCCGCTAAGCGGGCCCTCAAAGCCGGCTTCGAGGTGCTCGAGTTGCACATGGCCCACGGGTATCTGCTGCACTCCTTCCTCTCGCCCCTCACCAACCAGCGCACCGACCGCTACGGGGGTAGCCGGGAGAGCCGCATGCGCTTCCCCCTGCAGGTGGTGGAGGCAGTTCGGGAGGTCTGGCCCGCCGAGCTGCCGCTGTTGGTGCGGGTCTCGGCCAGCGACTGGGTGGAGGGGGCTGGGACATCACCGACACACTGGTCTTTGCGCTCGAGTTGCGCCAGCGTGGCGTGGATTTGCTGGACTGTTCCTCGGGAGGAGCTATCCCAGGGGTAAAAATTCCTGTGGGGCCCGGCTATCAAGTGCCCTTCGCTGCCCAGGTACGGTTATCCACAGGTTTATCCACAGGCGCGGTGGGCCTCATTACTGAGCCCTTACAAGCCGAGGACATTCTTCAGAAAAACCAGGCCGACCTGGTGCTGCTGGGCCGGGTTTTGCTGCGGGAACCCTACTGGCCCTACCGGGCGGGCCAGGCCCTGGGCAGCCGGGTTTGGCCGGTGCAGTACGAGCGGGCCTTCTGAGGCCTAGATCCCTCTGCAGCTTGGGGGGAATGACACAGGCCCGGGGCCCTTAGGGTAGACTGGAGGGTGAGGAAAACTATGAGACTGAGTAAGGGTAAGTTTGAGCGGCTTCAGGCTTGCGCCGATGAGCGCGGGGTTATTGCAGCGGCTGCCATGGACCAGCGGGGCTCTTTGCGCAAGGCCCTCAGCAAAGCCCGCGGTGGGGAGATAAGCGATGCTGAGATGACCGAGTTCAAGACCGCTGTGGTCAAAATCCTCACCCCCTACGCCTCAGCCATTCTGATTGATACAGAGTACGGCTTACCTGCCCTAAAGTACAAAGCTCCCCACGCTGGAGTTCTGCTGGCCTACGAGAAATCCGGCTATGACAGCAGCACGCCAGGCCGCCTCCCCGACCTGCTGCCCGATCTCAGCGTACGGCGCATCCAGGAGGTTGGCGGCCAGGCAGTGAAGATCCTGCTTTACTACAACCCCGAGGACGACCCCAAAATCAACCGGATCAAGCACGCCTTCGTCGAGCGGGTGGGGGCTGAGTGCGCGGCCTTGGAGATGCCCTTTTTCCTCGAGCCCATTGCCTATGACGACAAACTCGGCGACGGGCTCGAGTTCGCCAAGGTCAAGCCCCGCTACGTGGCCAAATACATGGAAGAGTTCTCCCAAGAGCGCTACGGCGTGGACGTACTCAAGGTCGAGCTACCCTTCAACATCGCATATACCAGCGGAACCCTAGGCTTCAAGGGTGAAGCGGCCTACACCCGTGCCCAGGCTTTGCAGTTCCTGAAGGACACCGCCAACGCTGCCGGCAAGCCCTTTATCTACTTGTCGGCGGGAGTGAGCGACGCGGTCTTCTGGGAGTCGCTGGAGATGGCCGCCGAAGCCGGGGTGCCCTTTAGCGGAGTGCTGTGCGGACGGGCCACCTGGCAAGACGGTATCCCGATCTATGCCAAGCAGGGGCTCGAGGCCCTCGAGGCATGGCTGGCAGACCAGGGCGTCAAGAATATCCAGCTGCTCAACCAGGTGCTGGCCAAGGGAGCCAAGCCCTGGTGGACGTTGTACGGCAGCCTGGAAGCGGTGCAGGGCTAATCTGCTGCAGGGGCATTCGCGCCCCAGGCCTGAGTTATCGGCTTGCTGGAAGCCGCCCAAGCAGTTGTAAACAGAAAGCCTCAGGTGGGGCTTACATTACCGACCCACGGCATCTCCAGTGTCCCCCGAGGCGCAGAGCGGGCTTTTCGCGCCGACCAAGCTGCTAGTCAGTGCTCACAAAGCCAGCCCTGGCCGGCCTAGCCTCCGCCCCGACCGGCTCTCACGGCCCCCGGGCGCCGGCGCACACAAGCCCCAAGGGGCCCTCCAGCGCTTTATGGCTTCCCATAACACAAACCTGCGTTTCACATTCTGCGATTTCCCGCTAATATATTGTGCGTTATGCGCGTCATTGTAATTGGGGCCCGGGCCAGCCTACTGGCACAAGCCCAGACCCGATGGGTGGTGGAACGCCTGAAGGAAAACTGGCCCGAGACCGAGTTCAAGATACGCACCGTACAGTCTAAAAACGCCTCGGAGAGCAGTGCGGCAGAAGCCTTACGGCAGGCCCTGGCCAGGCGGGAAGTGGACATCGCCGTGTATTCCCTCAAGCACCTCCCCACCCAGGAGGTTCCCGGCATCCATCTGGTCGCAGTCCCAAAGCGCGTTGAGCCCCGCGAGGCCCTGGTAGGGCGTGCGGCCAAGCGCCTGGAAGACCTGCCCAAGGGGGCCACAGTAGGGGTCAACAGCCTGTGCCGCAAAGCCCAGCTGTTGGCCTACCGCCCCGACCTGAGCTTGTGCGATCTCGAGGGCGATGTGGACGAACGTCTGAGCGCACTCGGTACCGGTGAGTACGACGCCGTGATCATCGGTGCGGCCAGCCTGATGCGGCTGGACTTAAGAAACCGCATTGACCAGCTCATTGATCCCGAAATTATGCTGCCCGCACCCGGTCAGGGCGCCCTGGGCCTCGAGGTGCGCCAGGGCGACGACTGGGCCGAGGAACTGGCCTACAGCCTCAACCACCGAGCCTCCTTCGTGCGGGTCACAGCCGAACGAGCCTTCTTGAGGGCCCTGGGAGTTGGCGACGAGTGCGCTGCCGCCGCGCTGGCCACCCTGGGAAGCGATGACACCTTGCTCCTACAGGGCGTGGTCGCCCGGCCCGATGGCCGCGAGCTTATCCGCGCCGAGATCGAGGGCGAGGCTGAAGAGGCCGCTGAGCTGGGTTATGACCTGGCCCAAGACTTGCTGGCCGAGGGTGGACGGGAGCTGCTGAGCGCGCTACAAACCCCCTAGCCACTGCCTTAGATTGCCCACCAATGCACTTTTAGTCTGGGCCAGTGCAGTAAACTTGAGTCGGTAGGTCGGAATTGTTCCTGTTATGTGGGGAAAGCCATGGGGATGAAACGCCTAACCAAGCAGCGTAAGGCTGTGCTCGAGGTGGTTCGCAGCGCCAGGAACCACCACCCCGATGCTGCTTGGGTCTATGCAGAAGTGCGCAAAAAAGTACCCCGGATCAGCCTCGGCACGGTATACCGCACCCTGGACGCACTGGTGAAAGAAGGCCACCTGGTGCCCCTCTCCCGCCCAGGGGAGGCCCTGCGCTACGAGGCCAAGCTCGACGGGCACCTGCACATGGTTTGCCGCAAGTGCAAGCAGTTCTTTGACATCTCGTATCCGCTGCCCGATCTGCTTAGCGAGGTCAGGGCCAGGTACCCCAGTTTCGAATTCGAGGGTGTTCAGGTAGAATACCACGGGGTCTGCCCGGCATGCCAGTCCAAGCAATCGTCTGATGCTGCGCTGCCACAGGGCTTTTCCCTACCAGAGCAGGGCCGTAGCTAAAAATGAGGTTTGGCCCGGCGGCTTTGCAGCACCTGTAGCAATCCCTGCTGGCTGCAGAGGCCGGTAGATCACCTCCGTTGCAAAATGGTGACGACTCCTCGGACTGAAGTCCAAGGCTTCTCGGTTCTCACGGAACGGCTACTGCCGTATCCATCCCCGAAGGCTCCGTCCGAGCCCGTCTGCGGTCGGGTACACGCCCCGACCTCGCCAGGA
>Ga0308395_1001715_pt1 | contig 13660 bp, 13 predicted proteins | sample Hotspr20SampleP4_FD_202097 | JGI IMG/M metagenome (GOLD analysis project Ga0308395, IMG submission 202097) | Hot spring phototrophic mat microbial communities from Mushroom Spring, Yellowstone National Park, Wyoming, United States - 20050930_P4 ...
CCCAATTCCCCCTCCCCTCTCCCGCTGGGCGGGAGAGGGGAGGGGGTCAGGGGGAGGGGTGAGGGCCCAGGTGCCCCCAAGCACCACCCCAGGGGTTGCTTTAAAAAAGCAAAACTCAATAAAGATGGTCTGAGAGTTTGTAGTAAGCCACGAAGCGAAGCGGAGTGGCGTTGAAAAGGCCCAGAACGGGCTCAAAACGGCACTCCGCTGGCGCTTCGTGCCTGACTACAAACGGCACTCCGCTGATGCTTCGTGCCTGACTACAAACGGCACTTCGCTGATGCTTCGCGCCTGACTACGAACGGGTTTTCAGACGATCCCTTATCGCGAGCCAGGCGCCCCGAGGAGGGGCGCCTGGCTCTGGATGGTCCAATTAACGCGGCAGTTCGCCGACCACGCCTTCCACAAACCAGTCTATCGTCGTCAGTTCAAAGAGGTTCAGCCGCTGGCCAGGCTTCACCCGCTCCTGACCCGCCTGGTCCTTGAGGGGGCCGGTGAAGGGGTCAAAGAGGACGGCCGGGTCCACCATCTGCTCCAGTCGCTTGAAGACCAGGTCGTAGACGCTGATCTCGCCCAGGAGCGGGTCGGTGACCTTCACCGCCTTGAGCGGCTCCTCAAATTTGGGGTTGATGGGCACGCCGAAGTCGCCACCCAGTTCCACGCCCTTATGGCCCAGAAGGTACCAGTAGTCCACATTCTCCAGGTTCTTGGGGGTGTAGACGCCCAGGTAGACCTTCATCAGGATGTCCTCGTAGATGCGGTCCCAGTGGACCAACTGGCCGCTGACCATAGAGTTGGGGCCGAACTGGCCCATCGGGCTGTAGTGGCCGAAGGAGTAGACCGGCTGCCCCTTGTTGGTGTACTCCTCGGCGACCTGGACAACGGTGGCGGTGTCCTCAGTGAAGGCCAGGACGTCCACCCCCTCGGCGATGAGGGCCTCCGCGGCGTGGCGGGCCTTGGCCGGGTCGTACCAGGCGAAGATCCAGCGGACATCCACCGTGGCCTTGGGGTTGACTTCGCGGACGCCGATGGCGAAGGCATTGATGTGGCGGACGACCTCCGGGATCGGGTGGGCGGCCACATAGCCAACCTTGCCGCTCCTGGTCAGCGCGCCGGCCATCAACCCGTTCAGGTAGTAGACCTGGTAGAAGTCGGCCATGTAGGTGCCCATGTTGGGGGCCCGCTTGTAGCCGGAGCAGTGGAAGAAGATTTTATCCGGGTACTTCTGGGCCGCCGCCAGAGTCCCGTCCATAAAGCCGAAACTGGTGGTGAAGACGACGTCGCACTTCTCCTCCACGATGAAGCGGTCCAGGAACCGCTCCACGTCGGCTTCCGGCACCGACTCGGCATAGGCGGTCTCCAGCCAGGGGAACTGTTTCTCTACGATCTGGCGGCCCTGATCATGGGCGTGGGTCCAGCCGATGTCGCCGATAGGGCCCACATAGATGAAGCAGGCCTTCAGTTTCTTCTCGGCGATCGGGACCTCCTTCACGACCTCCACCACGCGCGTGACCTCTACGGTTCGTACGCCGGGTGGAGCCGGGGTGGCTGGGGGCCGGCACGCAGCCAACACCAGGGCCATAGCAACGATAAGCACAATGGGGATCCAGAGACGCTTGGACATGGCGCTTTCCTCCTTTGGTGAAATGGATGGGTTAATCAGTAAGGAAACTTTTGGGGAGAATGACCAACTATGGTCAGGATTGAAACCGGGGTCACCTCCTTTCAAGAACGGATTGCGGTAACTATTCAGCCGATTGAAATCGCTCTCCCTGGGCACTTCGTGCCGGGTGTCGGCGAAGGCTGACACTTTGAGGTCGGCGAAGGCCGACCATCGGCCGCAGGCCCAGGAAGGCTGACTTCAATCAGCGCCTGAATAGGGTTTGGGCCGAGAGGCGGTCGCTCTTAGCGTAGCGCTGGTAGAAACGGGCCAAGTCCGCCGCCATACGGGGGTTGACCAGGTAGACCGTCGCCCCCCGCTGCTGGAAAAAGACGGCCACCGGATACCAAACGATGTCGGTGGCTTCCAGCACCACGGCCAGCGGCTCCTCTGCTGCCATCCCCTGGCGGGCCCAGGCATACACCCGCTCCAGATCGGCCTGGCCAGTTCGGAACTGGACCACAGGGCTGAGGAACCGGCCTCGCTTGTCGGCGAGGATGGCCCGATGCCTGGCTGTGACGGCCAGATCAATACCCAGAATGCGCATCTACCCTCCTTTCTCCACAGCGGATTCACGCGGGTGGGCAACGGTGCACCTTGATCGCCCAGGGCCAGGGATGGGATGCTCACCCAGACTTGCTCTTGATTAGGGGCAGAGCGATACGACCGCTCCCCAATGTTCCTAATCGGGTCTCCTGGGCAGGGAGGTGAGCAATCTACTCCCAGAGGCAGCCAGGGCTCCTCAGTTACTTTGTGTAAGCTCGCCCCTTGCCCTCCCAGGAGATAGCATACCATCACTGACGCCTTTTGGCCAGCTCTCCGAGGTTGTGAAGGTTCGAGTCCAGTATACAAGTTGCTCTGATTTTACCACTTTCGGGCCATTTGTCAAATAGACCCGATTTTGCTCCAGGGCTTATCAACGCTCTAACGAAGATGCTCGTAGTAAGCCACGAAGCGAAGCGGAGTGGCGTCCAAAAGGCTCGGAACGGCACTCCGCTGGCGCTCCGTGCCTGACTACGAACGAAAAATATTAGAGCGCTGATAAGCCCTGGATTTTGCTCTGAAAATACGCCACCGTCTCCCGCAGGCCCTCCTCCAGAGAGACCTTCGGCTCCCAGCCCAGGACGGTTCGGGCCCGGGTGATGTCCGGACAGCGGCGTTGGGGGTCATCGCGGGTCCGGTCGTCGGTGGGGCGGACAAAGGTAATCTCCGAGCGGCTGCCCGTGATTTCCAGAATTTTGCGGGCAAACTCCAGGACAGTCATTTCCTGCGGGTTGCCCAGGTTCACCGGCCGGACCTCATCGGAAAAGAGCAGGCGCACCAGCCCGTCCACCATATCCGAGACGTAGCAGAAGGAGCGGGTGCGGGAGCCGTCGTCGTAGACGGTAAGGGGTTCGCCCCGCAGCGCCTGACCGATGAAGTTGGGCACCACCCGCCCGTCGTCCAGCCGCATCCGGGGGCCGTAGCAGTTGAAAATCCGGGCGATGCGGGTGTCCACGCCGTGGTAGCGGTGGTAGGCCATGGTGAGCGCCTCGGCGAACCGCTTGCTCTCATCGTACACCCCGCGCGGGCCGACGGGGTTGACGTTCCCCCAGTAGTCTTCGGTCTGGGGGTGGACCAGTGGGTCGCCGTAGACCTCGGAGGTGGAGGCCAGGAGGAAGCGGGCCCCCTTCGCCAGCGCCACGCCCAGCGCGTTGTGGGTCCCCAGCGCGCCCACTTTCAGGGTCTGGATGGGGTAGTTCAGGTAGTCCACCGGGCTGGGCAAACTCGCCAGGTGGAGGACCGCGTCCAGCGGTCCGGCGATGTAGATGTAGTGGGTGACGTCGTGCTTGATGAAGTGGAACCGTTCGTGGCCGGCCAGGTGAGCGATGTTCTCCACGCTGCCGGTGCTCAGGTTGTCTATGGCGATGACTTCGTGTCCTTCCGCCAGCAGGCGGTCGCAGAGATGGGAGCCAATGAATCCGGCCCCGCCCGTGATCAGAATGCGCATCCGTACCTCCCAGAGGTCAGGGGTTAGCCGTTAGCCGTCAGTCGTCAGTCGTCAGCCGTCAGTCGTCAGTGGTCCGTCGTCCTTCCAGCCAGACCTCCAGCAGCCGGCCCACGCGCTCCAGGCTCGCCGGGCTGACTTTGTCGGGCGTGTCTCGGATGGTGTGCCAGTACGGGTAGTCAAAATCAATGATGACCACCGCCGGAATGCCCAGCCGGGCGAAGGGGACGTGGTCGTCGTACACCGCCCAGCGGTACTCCGGGATGAAGGTGGTGGTGTAGCCCAGGGTGGCCGCGATGTCCCAGAGTTCCTGCTGGAGGGCCGGGTCGGAGTTGCGCTCAAAGTAGAATTGCTGATCGGCATCGCCGACCATGTCCACCACGACCACCGCCTCGGGCCGGACGGTGAGGTTCGCCGCCATATACGAGGAGCCGACGCACCACTCCCAGCCGTCCAGCCCACCGTTGTCCTCTGCGTCAAAGAAGACTAACCAGACCTGGTGGCGCAACCGGTCTTTTTCCAGGGCGCGCGCCAGTTCCATCAGGACGGCGGTGCCGGAGGCGCCGTCGTTGGCCCCCAGGACGGGCTGGGAGGGGTCCTCCTGGTCGGCGGAGCGGCGGGTATCGTAGTGCGCGCCCACGATGACCACCGGCCCCTCCCCGGCCCGCCCGATGATGTTGCGGATGGGGGTGTCCCGGTAGGTGAACTCCTGGGTCTCCACGGCCCAATCCCACACTTCCAGGTGGGCGATGATGGCGTCTCCGGCCGCACGGATGGCGGGGGAGCCCGTGGGCCGGGGCCCCAGGGCACACTGCTCCAGGACGTGGGCGTAGGCCTGCTCGCCGCTGAAGGTGCGCAGGGGCGCCGTGCCACAGGCCGTCAGAAAGAACAGGACAACAGACGCCCACAACAGGCGTCCTCCCCCTCGTAAGACAAAATCCGCAGATTTCACGCCTTCACGTGTCACGTTTTACGTTTCACGCTTCACGCTACAGGACGAATTCCCCATTCCGGTAGAACAGTTCCCCGTCTACCCAAACCTCGCCGCCGTCCCGCATGTCGCAGATCAAGTCCCAGTGGATGGCGGATTCGTTCCGGCTGCCGGTCTCCGGGTACCCGGCGCCCAGGGCCAGGTGGAAGGAGCCGCCGATTTTCTCGTCAAAGAGGATGTTCTTGGTAAACCGCTGGATGCCGGAGTTGGTGCCGAAGGCGAACTCGCCCAGGTAGCGGGCGCCGGGGTCAGCATCCAGCATCTGGAGGAGGTACTCCTCGTTTTTGCGGGCCGTCGCCCGCACGACCCGACCGTCCTCAAACCAGAGTTCCACCCCGTCCACTTCCCGCCCGCCGGTGATGGCCGGGTAGGTGAAGCGGACCCAGCCCCGGGCGCTATCCTCCACCGGGCCGGTGAAGATTTCGCCGTCGGGCATGTTGTGGCGGCCGTCGCAGTTGATGAAGACGCGGCCCTCAACGGAGAGGGTCAGATCGGCGTTGGGGCCGGCGATGCGGACCTCCCGTTTTCCCTTCAGCCACTCCACCAGTTGCTGCTGGCGCTGGTGGACCTCCTGCCAGCGGGCGACGGAGTCGTCCCCGTTGCAGAAGCACGCGCCGTAGACGAAGTCCTCGTAGTCCCGCAAACTCATATCCGCCTCCTGGGCGTAGGCGGCGGTGGGGTACAGGGTGGCGACCCATTTCAGTGCTCCGGTGGCGCCCCGCTGCAGGTAGGTCTTGAGGATGGGGGCTAATGCCTGGCTGCGGCGCCGCTGGCGGGACGGGTCTATGCCGCTCAATTCGCGGGTGTTGCGGTCGGAGCGGACGCTGATAATGGCATCAAACCGCTCCACAACCAGTTGGTTGAGGGGAGAGACGAAATCCAGTTGGGCGTCGGAGGCCAGACGGAAGAAGGACTCCTCGGCGCCGGGGAGACCCACCAGCAGGTGGGGATGGCCGCCGGCCCGGAGGACCTCTTCGTAGACGGCCAGGAGCAGAGGGGCCGCTTCGGGCGTCCCCTGGATGGCGACCAGGTCGCCGGGCTGAATCGATGTGGAGTACCGGACCAATACAGCGGCAAGTCGTTCTGCACGCGGATCGGCCATCATTGGCTCCTTGAGAGAGATCACAGGCAGGAAGAGTGTAGCATAATTCCGGGGTTTGGCAAGCGGGGGGAAATGTTATCCACGAAGGGCACGAAGGACACGAAGGTTTTTTTATAATGCAATGTGCCAGGCACTTCCAGAAGTGCCTGGCACGTTCATAACAGGGCTTGCAGGAGAATACGGACGGCTCCCTCCACGTCCTCCCCGTCCACCATCTCGCTGGGCGTATGGACGTACCGGCAGGGGATGGAGAGACAGCCGGAAGGGACGCCCGCGCGGACCAGTTGCATCGCCGCCGCGTCGGTGGTGCCCCGCTCCAGGACTTCCATCTGGTACGGCACGCCCGCCGCCTCCGCCGCCCGCACCAGCCACTCCCGCACTGCTGGGTGGGCAATCATCCCCGCATCCTGCACTTTGACCGCCGGCCCCTTGCCCAGTTCCACCGCCATAGGCCGGCTCTCCGGCGTGTCCCCCGTCCCGGTCACGTCCACAGCAATCGCCATGTCCGGCTCAATGCCGTAGGCGGCCGTCCGCGCCCCCGAAAGGGTCGTCTCTTCCTGCACGCTGAAGACGAAGTGGACTTCGTGGGGCGTCCGCTCCAGCCGCCGCAGCGTCTCCACCAGGACGGCGCAGCCGATGCGGTCGTCCATCGCCTTGGCGACCCACCGCCGGCCCTGGACCGCAAAGGGCCGCTCAAAGATGGCCGCATCCCCTACCCGCACAGGGCAATCGCCCCGCCCGGTGGCACCTACGTCTATGTACAGTTGCTCAAAGGTCGGGACCTTGTTGGGGTCCTCCCGCTTCTCCGACCCGATGACGCCCAGGGTGCCGTTCTCAAAGCGGACGCGCGCGCCCAGGCAGGTGAGAGGCGAGACGCCGCCGATGGGGGTGAAGCGCAGGAAGCCCTTCTCGTCCACGTAGGTGACCATCACGCCGATTTCGTCCATATGGGCCGCCAGCATAATGCGGCGCCCGCCGCCGGTCCCCCGCCGGACGGCGACCAGACTCCCCAGCGGGGTCACCCGAACCTCGTCGGCCAGTGGGGCGACGAGATCGCGCAGGACGGAGCGGATGGTCTCCTCAAAGCCCGAAGGGCCGTAGGTTTCGGTCAGTTGACGGATCAGTTCGTCCACAATGGCCTCCTTGACGCTCAACGTGCCAGGCACTTTCAGAAGTGCCTGGCACGTTACCGCTATATTCGCAGCACATCCGGGGTGAGGCGGGCCAGGCTCTCCCGCATCAGCCGGACGGTGTTCTCCAGGTCGGCGGGCGACAGCAGACTGACCGGGCTGTGGATGTAGCGACAGGGGACGGCGACGGTGCCACAGGGGATCCCCTCGCGGGCCAGGTGGATGGCGCCGGAGTCGGTGCCGCCGATGCCCGGTTGTTTGAACTGGTAGGGGATGTCCAGCGCCTCCGCCGTCTCCACCAGCAGCCGCAACAGGCCCCGGTGGGCGATGAACGTGCGGTCCATCACCGTAATGGCCGGCCCCTTGCCCAACTCGGATGTGGGGCTCGTGTCCTTCTTTTTGGGCAGGTCATCGGCGATGGTGCCCTCCAGGGCGAAGGCGCAGTCGGGGCGGTTGGCGTAGGCGGCGACCCGAGCGCCCCGCAGCCCCACCTCCTCCTGGACGGTGAAGACCGCGTAGAGGTCGTGGGGGAGGCGGTCGCCGCGCACCAGTTCCGCCAGCACCGCACAGCCCGCCCGGTCGTCAAAGGATTTCCCCTTGACCAGTGTGCCCACTTCCTCAAACCGGGTGGCGAAGACCATCGGGGTTCCCAGAGGGGCCAACTTCTGGGCCTCCTCTTTCCCCCTTGCCCCGATGTCCACCAGCAACTGGTCTATCTTGACGACTTTCTCGTCCTCGCCCTGCTCCAGGAGATGGACGGGTTTCAGGCCGATGACGCCGGGGATACGGTCCGGCCCCACCCAGACCTGCGCGCCGGGGAGGACCCGGTCGTCTATGCCGCCGATGGCCCGCACCCGCAGGCCGCCGGACTCGTCGTGCCCGACGACCATCAGCCCAATTTCGTCCATATGGGCAGCCAGGAGGACCCGCAACCGGTTCGGGCCCGTCCCTTCCCGGAGGGCGTGGAGGTTGCCCAGCGCGTCCACCCACACCCGGTCGGCGTATCCCTCCAGTGCCCGGCGCAGGACCTGCCGGACCTCTTTTTCGTGGCCCGAAGGGCCGAAGGCTTCGGAGAGTTTCTTTAGAAGTTCCACGGTTCGCCTGCCTGAGGTTTGCTTTGCTCAATCAAGCGGTCGGCAAGATCCGTAAAGAACTGGATGAGGGTTTCTCGCTCTACCGGTGGATGTGTCTCGGGGATCGCAGAGATATGCCGTACCTGAAGCAGGGCTCCGGCCAGATAGAAGGGAACCAAACCCGTATCCTTCTGCCGGGCCATCTCTATCAGGGTTTCAAAATCCAATCCTTCTCTAAGAAGGATGAAATACAGGTCCACAAAATCTTTAGGCTCACTGCGGCCCAGTATGGCCGTCAACTTGTTGGCTGCGATGTTTTCCAGGCTATCCACCACGATGTTCTGACACTGCTGACGTTGACCAAATTGAGGGCCAAAGTCCCGAACCAGGTCCACCTGCAGTGTTTCGCCTTCCCGGTCCCGAAACAGGAAGCGGTGAAAGTAATCTGTGTGACGGGCCAGAGGGATTTCCCATCCCAATTCCCGCACCACAAGAGGGATCAGACGGGCCCCTTCAGCCAAAGCCAGATCGTCCAGGGTAAAGAGGTCCAGGTCCACACTCAACCGGTGATGAAGATAAAAAGCCGCCAGCGCAGTGCCTCCGGTGAGAAAAAAAGACTGTCCTGCCTTGAGGCGGAAAAAACGGTCCAGAAACGTTTTCTGAAGCGGGGTCAGCCAGGGATTATCCGCGATCACCCAGCCACCTCTTCAGGGCATACTCCCAGAGTTCCCGGTCCCGCGGTGAGCGGAAGCGGATGTGCTCAAAGTCCTGGGCAATCTGCCGGGGCGTCAGGTATTGCCAGATTTCCTCCCATGGAGCATATTCCAGGATACGGCCAATCAGCCAGGCCCGCTCTGTCGGAGTCCCCTCTCGGAGAATCCGCCGCACGTCTTCCTCCGAGAAATCGTAGTCCCAGAGGAACGATAAACGCTTCCCCATCCCTACTCATCCTCCCATCGCGGCCGGAAGTCCGCCTCCAGCCCGGCGGCCAGGAGCGCCAGCAGCCGCCCGGCCCGCTCCACATCCTTCAGCGACACCGTCTCCACCGGCTGGTGCATGTAGCGGAGCGGGATGGAGACCAGGCCCGTGGGCACCCCTTCGCGGCTCACCTGGATGGCCCAGGCGTCGGTGCCGCTGCGGCCGGGAACGGGGTCTATGTGGTACGGGATTTCGTTGGCCTCGGCGACCGCCTTCAGCCGTTCCACCACCGCCGGATGGAAGTTCGGGCCGACACCGATGGCGACCCCTTCCCCCAGCGGGAAGGTCTGATGGTTGGGCACCCCCGCCTGCCGCCCGAAGGTGACGTCCACCGCGACGGCCATATCGGGGGCGACGCCGTAGGCGGCGGTCGTGGCCCCATAGAGCCCCACCTCCTCCTGGACCGTCGCCACGGCGACCACATCCCAGGCGTGGGACGCGCGGGCCAGGTGCTCCAGGGCCAGGGTCACCACCGCCACGGAGACCCGGTTATCCAGCGCCTTGCCCGCCAGCAGGCCGTTTTTCAGTTCTACAGCCTCCCGCCGGAACGAGATGGGGTCGCCCACCCGGACGAATGCCTTCACCTCCTCCTCCGGCAGTCCCACGTCCACGAACAGTTCCTCCCAGGGGAGGGTTTTATCCCGCCGGTCGGGGGGGACGACATGCGGCGGGCGCATGCCCACGACGCCGGGGAGGTCCCGCCGCCCGTGGACGACCACCTCCGTCCCCGGCAGGATGCGCCGGTCGGCCCCGCCGACACGGGCGATGCGCAGAAACCCCTTTTCTATGCCCGTCACCCGCAGGCCAATCTCGTCCATATGGGCGGCGAACATCAGCGTAGGGCGGGGCTCCGGCCCCCGGCCGCGTCGGCGGCCCATCAGACTCCCCAGACCGTCGGTCTGGAGTTCATCCACCAGGGGGGTCCAGAGATCGCGCACCAGGGCCCGCACGGGCTCTTCATGACCCGCCAGGCCCGGAGTTTCAGAAAGTTGTTTCAGCAGACGAAGTGTCTCCATTTGGTTATCAGGGACTCCTGTTTTTTGACCACGGACCACAGACAACAGACCACGGACCACTGACGGCTGACGGCTAACGGCTGACGGCTAACGGCTGACGGCTAACGGCTAACGGCTAACCACTCACCCTAAAAAGCGGGGGATGGTGGTGTGGGGGATACAGGTGTCTCCGTTGGCGTCCCGGTTGGGGTTGCAGTATTCGTCGGCGTTGGAGTGGGTGTCTCCGTCGGCGTCGGGGTGGCCGTGGGCGTCGGCGTTGAGGTGGGGGTCGCCGTCGGTGTGGGAGTGGGGGTCGCCGTCGGTGTGGGAGTGGGGGTCGCCGTCGGCGTGGGAGTGGGCGTCATCGTCGGTGTCGGCGTGGCCGTGGGGGTGTTGGTGGGTGGCCACCACTGGGTCGGCGTCGCCTCCAGCGTCGGCGTGGGCGGAGCGGGGGTCGGGGTCAGCGTGGGCGTATCGGTGACCACCGTCGGCACCGGCGTGGGGCGGGCCGGGGTGGAGTACAGGTAGAGCAACGTGAACCCCAGGCAATAGCAGGGGATGGTCAGCAGGATGATCCCCAAAAGGGTCATCTGCAGAGGGGTGAGTCCCCGGTGGCCTTGCGGTTCAGCGGTCATACAGCGTTATGATAGCATAAACAGGACGGGTTGTCAATGACCTTGACATTCTTCCCTTCCAATGGTATAAGCATCCGTTGAGGCCCGGACAATATGATTTGGGGACGGTCAATATGGTAGACCTTTCTGTCTCCCTGTGTGGCGTTCGTCTGCCCAATCCCACGGTGCTGGCTTCCGGCATCCTGGGGCTGATCCATGGTGTATTGGTGCGGGTGGCCCGTGCGGGGGCCGGCGCCGTCACCACCAAATCCATCAGTCTGGCCCCCCGCGATGGCTATCCCAATCCCGTCATCGTGGAATGGGGCGGGGGACTCATCAACGCCGTCGGCCTCTCCAACCCCGGGGTGGAGGTGATGGTAGACGAAATCCGCGCCGCCCGGGAGCAACTGGCCCCCCTGGGCGTCCCGGTCATCGCCAGCATCTTCGCCGATACCATCTACGACTTCGGCACCATCGCCCGCTACGTCTCTGAAGCCCGCCCCGACCTGATTGAGGTCAATATCTCCTGTCCGAATGTGGATGACCAGTATCTGCGGATGTTCGCCGCCGACCCCTACGTCTCCGCTCAGGTGACCCGGCGGGTGAAGGCCAATACGGACATCCCCGTGCTGGTCAAACTCTCCCCCAACGTGACCGACATCGTGCGCATCGCCGAGGCAGTGGTGGAGGCCGGCGCGGACGGCATCACCGCCGTCAACAGCCTGGGTCCCGGCCTGATTCTGGACGTGGAGACGGCCCGACCCATTCTCTCCCACGGCACCGGCGGCGTCAGCGGCCCGGCCCTTCGCCCCATCGCTGTCCGCTGCGTCTACGACATTTGCCGGGCCGTGGACGTCCCCGTCATCGCCACCGGCGGCGTGACCACCGGGCGAGACGCCGTGGAGATGATCCTGGTCGGCGCGACCGCCGTCGGCATCGGCTCCGCCGTTTACTACCGGGGACTGGAGGTCTTCGGGGAGGTCTGCCGGGAAATCCAGGAGTACATGGAGCGGCACGGATACCAGCGGATAGAGGACTTCCGCGGCCGTGCCCTGGAAATGATGAAACGCCGATGAACACAGAAAAGCAGAGATTCACCACGAAGGCACGAAGACACGAAAGAATTTTTCTTTCCTTTGTGTCTTTGTGTCTTGGTGGTTTCATCCTGCTGACCGCCTGCATCCCCATCAGCCCCGTGCGCGTCACCCTGGTCGCCGACGGCCAGACCCGCATCCTGACCACCGACGCCCAGACGGTGGGGGAACTGCTGGCGCGGACGGGCATCACGCTGGATGAGGACGACCGCGTCGTCCCGCCGGAGACCGTCTTTCTGACCGACGGGATGACCGTCCGCGTGGTGCGCGTGGAGACCCGAACGGAGACCGTTCAGCAGGTCCTTCCCTACGGACGGGAGACGGTGCGGGACGCCACCATCCCGGTGGGCCAGACCCGTCTCCTGCGGGCCGGGGTGAACGGCGTGGAGGAACTGACCTACGTCATCACTCTGGAGGACGGGGTGGAGGTGGAGCGGCGGCTGGCCCGACGGATCACCGTCCAGGAACCCCAGAACGAGATTCTGCTGGTGGGCGCGCGGGAGGAAGTGACGCCCGTTTCCATTTCCGGCACCATCGCTTATCTCTCCGCCCACAACGCCTGGGTGATGCGGGGGACCACGGGCAGCCGTCGCCGCCTGACGGCGATGGGAGACCTGGACGGGCGGGTGTTTGACCTTTCGCCGGACGGCTCCCGGCTTCTCTTCACCCGTACTGCTACTGAGACCGGCGTGCTGAACACCCTGTGGATGATAGATACGGTCACCACAGGGGCGGAACCGGTGCGGCTTCCGGAGAAGAACGTTCTCTGGGCGGCCTGGTCGCCGGATGGGCGGTGGATTGCCTACTCCACGGGCGCGCCCCGGGAGGCGCCCCCGGGCTGGGAGGCCACCAACGACCTCTATCTGGCCCGCCCCCAGGCGGACGGACGGCTCCTGGACCGCCGCCGGGTGCTGGGGCCGACGGCGGGCGGCACCTACGGCTGGTGGGGGACGACCTACGCCTGGGCTCCCCCCGGGGAGGGCAAAGAACCCACCCTGCTGGCCTATGCCCGCGCCGACGAGATCGGCCTGGTGGACATCTCGGCCCGCAAACCGGAGGCCATCCCGCTGGTGCGGTTCCCACCCTTCCGCACCTACGCTCCCTGGGCCTGGGTGCCGACCCTCTCCTGGTCCCCGGAGGGGGCATTTCTGGTCACCATCCTGCACGGCCCTTCGCCCACCGGGGAGGAGCCGGAAGATAGCCCCGTCTTTGATGTCTATGCTCTGGGCGTCGTTACGGCCTCGGAGACGCTCCTGCAGGCGAAACTGGTCCCGGAGGCGGGGATGTGGGCGGCGCCGTCGTTCTCGCCGGACGGGGGCCTCATCGTTTTCGGGCGGGCCCGGGCCCCTTATGCCTCGCAGACCAGCACGTACGACCTCTATCTGATGGACCGGGACGGGTCGGACCGGCGTCTGCTTTTCCCGCGGGAGGTCGGAGAACTGGGGCTGGAGTATCCGGCGGCGGCCTGGGACCCGGCGGGTGGGCGGGTGCTGGTGGTCTACCGGGGCGACCTCTGGCTGGTGACGGTGGACGGGCAGGCCCGCCGGGTGACCGAGGATGGCGCGGTCACCCTGGCCCGCTGGCGGGGGCAGTAACTCTGATGTTCCAGGCAATGCTCATCGTTTGTCTTTCCCATCAAAGATATTATAATGGGAAACTGAACAGGTATTGATGAACTCGCGTTCGGTCCCGTTGGCCGACCGGGAGCATACAGGAGGGCGCGATGAACGGCACAATCCAGGCAACTGTTGAGTCCTATAAAATCGTACCGGGCTAAAGTCTCAAAAAATCGTGCCCTCGCCCCTCCCCCTGCCCCCTCCCCTCTCCCGCTCGCCTTCGGCGGCAGGGGCCCTCACCCCTCTCCTGGCCCCTCCCCTCTCCCGCTCGCCTTCGGCGGCAGGGGCCCTCACCCCTCTCCTGGCCCCTCCCCTCTCCCGCTCCCCTCTCCCGCTCGCCTTCGGCGGCAGGGGCCCTCACCCCTCTCCTGGCCCCTCCCCTCTCCCGCTCGCCTTCGGCGGCAGGGGCCCTCACCCCTC
>Ga0308395_1001719_pt1 | contig 13649 bp, 12 predicted proteins | sample Hotspr20SampleP4_FD_202097 | JGI IMG/M metagenome (GOLD analysis project Ga0308395, IMG submission 202097) | Hot spring phototrophic mat microbial communities from Mushroom Spring, Yellowstone National Park, Wyoming, United States - 20050930_P4 ...
CTGAGACGGCTGAACGGTGAACGACGCACACTCCTTCGAAGTTTCCGTGGTCGTAAGGCACGCCTTTCAACTTATCCTCCACGACCAACTGGCAGGTTCATCGAAGTGTGACCCGCACCGGCCGTATCTGCCGAAGAGCAGTTTCTTTTCCTTGTCGAGCAGGACGATGGAGCTTGGCGTGTGATCGCTGTCCTTAGAGAGCTTCATTTTCCACAAACAGATTCTCAACGTGATGTTAATGAAGACAACTGTCAAAACTTGGGGTTTTGAAGACTCAATATATTAATGGAAGTGATGGGTCTTTGAAAAGTGGACGCGTGCCAGAGAGATTGTCAAAAGCTTCCGTGAGCAAAGGAGTCTCATACAAATCTCAAAGGGGGTAGACAGATGACCATTTATACCGATGGTTCATATTCCAATCAAACCAGCGTCTTAGGTTATGCCTTCTGTCTTGTAGAAGACGGTAAAGTGGAATACTTCTCAGACGCATTCATCTTGAAAAACGGTAGCTCCACGATAGCCGAGATAATAGCAGTCGCAAAAGCGCTTGAATACTGCTCAAAGAACAGCATCCAAAATCCGGTTGTAGTTCACGACTATGACGAACTACCTTTCTTTGCCTTTGGCTACAGAAAATGCCCACCGTCCATGTACAAGTTTGTCAAGACGATGCAAAGACTCACGAGAGAAGTGAAGCCGAGATTCCGCAAAGTGGAAGCTCACAAGGACGACTCGTACAACAACACCGTCGACAAGCTCGCAAGAGAGGCAATGCAACAATTCATTTCTCGAAGGACGAACAACAGCAGCTGAGCATTGTGGAGACGATCAAGCTGCAGTTCAAACGTTGAAGCGTGGAGTGTTTTGTTTACGAGAATATTGTGGTATAATAATGATAGTATAACAACAAAGGTGGGCATTCCGCCGTGGGGGACGTATGAGATTAGAAATCGTGTTCAAGACTCCTGAATCGTCTATCCCAATAGATTACCAGTATCAACTGTGCTCCTTTGTTTACAAAAGGCTGAGGCACGTCGACCAGGGTTTCGGAACCTTCTTACACGAAAGGGGATACAAAGGATTCAAGCTTTTCACCTTTTCACAGCTGTTTTTTGAAAAATCGGCCGCAAGGTTTAATTCACTCTTATTATGGCCTGCAAGAGGCAGATGGTACGTATCCTCCGTTAGCGAAGAGTTCATCATGAACTTTTTCTCGTCTCTCATACAGATGCCACAGATAGAGATAGAGGGGATCTTTTTCCCGATCGAACAGATCAATCTCTTGCAGGAACCTAACTTTGAAGGATGCACAGAGTTCCTCATGCTTTCACCTCTTGTCGTGAGTATCCCTGTTGATCGGAATGGAAAGATCTATCATAAGTACCTTATGCCAGGCGACGAAAAATTCGAATCAACGCTGGTCAAAAACTTGGTCAAGAAGTACGAAGCTTTTTATGGAGAAAAAATTGACGCAGAACTTTCAATAGAACCAGACTGGGATTACATACGAAGACGAGAGAGGATCACCAAACTCATAGACATAAGGGGAGTAAAGATAAAAGCGACGGTTTTCCCGTTCAAAGCAAGAGGCGACAGCAGACTAATAAAAATCGGTTATGAAGCAGGTTTCGGAGAAAGAAACAGCCTCGGATTTGGAATGGTGGCATGTGCAATCTCAGAGACTCCTGTCAAGAAACTCTTTGATTCAGCTACGGGGTGATTCATGTGATCACAGGAACGGTTCTACTGAGCTCAACTGTCTGTGACAGAGAAGCATGGCTGATAGCTAAAAACATAGAGCCAGATCAATACAATCCCTTCATAGAAATAGGAAGATGGATACACAAAGAGAGCTACAAGAACAGCCAGATCAGGGAAGTATCTTTACCAGGCATGAAGATAGACATGATTTACGAGCAAGGACAAATGATTATCGTCGGTGAGATCAAAAAGTCATCAAAGTTTCTTAAAGGTGCTCGTATTCAATTAATTTACTATCTGAGCGAAATGAAAAAAAGAGGAGTCAACGCCATTGGAAAGATACTGATCCCAAAGGAGAAAAAGCAAGTAGTCGTCACACTCGACGATCAATCCATCGCAGAACTGAATGAAGCCATGGAAAAAGCCGAAAGAATAATCTCGTTACCAAGACCCCCACAGAAGAAAAGGACATCTTTTTGTTCTAAGTGTGGATATCAAGAATTCTGCTGGTCGTGAGGTGATCTTGTGGTGGAACCAATCTACATATTTTCTGATGGTTTTTTGATGCGTAAAGAGAACACCATTGTACTTGAAACCCGTGATGGAAAAAAGCATATACCAGTAGAAAACGTTTCAGAGATAAACGTCTTTTCCGAAGTCGAATTGAACAAGAGGCTGCTCGAATTTTTGACTGAGAAACAGATAATAGTGCACTTCTTTAACCATTTTGGGTACTACGTTGGAAGCTATTACCCAAGAGAGTTTCTCAATTCTGGGCTCGTAATACTCAAACAAGCCGAAAACTACCTGGATAAGGACAAGAGGCTTTTCCTTGCACGAATGTTTGTAAGTGGTGCTCTGCATAACATCATCAACACTTTGAAGAAACACAACGACGGCGATCAATTCACCGGGAAAATTGAAAGTATAAGAACCCATATCGACAACTTGATTGCATGCTCTGAAATAGATCAGCTGATGGCCCTCGAGGGAAATGCACGCGAAATATATTACAGCTGCTTTGACCAGATGATCAAATCAGACGATTTTGAGTTTGGTTCCCGCACTAGGAGGCCCCCAGAAAACGAATTAAACGCACTCATGAGCTTTGCAAACAGTCTACTTTACGCCACGGTCCTGTCGCAGATATACAGAACTCATCTTGATCCAAGAATAGGTTATTTACATTCAACCAACAACAGAAGATTCACTTTAAATCTTGACATAGCCGAGGTCTTCAAACCCATCATTGTAGACAGACTCATACTTACACTGGTTAACAGAAAGCAGATCAAGTTGACAGATTTTCACCAGATAACTGGTGGAGTATCTATGAAAGAGAACGCGAAGAAACTGGTGGTTCAGAGTTTTGAGGAGAGGCTCAAAAGCACGTTGTACCACCCCAGGCTGAAAAGAGAAGTTTCTTACCGGTCGCTCATAAGAATGGAAGCTTACAAAGTGGAAAAGCACATCTTGGAAGATGAAGAGTACGAACCTTACCTCGGGTGATCGTTGTGTACGTCATAGTCACCTATGACGTCGAACAAGAGCGCGTTGGCAGGATCTTGAAAATATGTAGAAAGTACCTAAACTGGGTTCAGAACTCTGTTTTGGAAGGTGAGATAACCGAGGCCAAATTCGAGAAGCTGAAATCAGAACTTCAAAAGAACATCGACAAGTCTAAAGATTCCATCAGGTTCTACAAAGTCAAAGACATAGCTTTGATCGATCTTGAGGTATTTGGTCATGAAAAAGGTATAACGAATTTCATGTACTGATGGAGGTGAAAGGAATGTTAGCAAAGGTATTAGAGGTAGGTCGTGTCATGAAACATGAAGAATTATATCGTAATTTCGCAAAGCCGGTCGACGGCATCGTGTTGGCTTTGCAGGTCAATCTGGAACCAACTGAGTACAAAAATGTTGTCAGGGTTGAACGAATTTTAGATCCATATCTGCTACTTTACACAGACCAAAAGGGAAATGTTTCAGGAAAATCACCAACAGTGACTCTGATTGTGAGCCGCGACCCGGAAGAGACAGGAAAAAACGTTGATAAATCTTTCGAGAAATTTCGAAGGTTTTTCCAAGGTGAGGAAGCAACGAAAGATCTGGAAAAGCTCCTTACTGAAAATTATAAAGAGATCATCGATGACATTAAGAAAGAGATCGCAGACATATCTGAAAAAAAAGCCTACCTCACCATATTTTTGTGGAAAGATGATAAAGAGCTAAAACCCGCAGAATACGAGCCTTTGAGAGAAGTTTTCACCAAGAGAGCTCTCGAAAGCACCGGGGTCGAAGGCGTTTGCTACTTTTGTGGCAGATCAGAAAGTGTTTCTGCAACCGTCAACGACGTTTTCAAGTTTGCAACGTTTGACAAGCCTGGATTCTGCCCGAGTTTGAAAAAAGAGGATGCTGTAAAGGTTTTACCGATTTGTGAAAAGTGTAAAACGGAACTACACAACGGCGCAAACATCGTGACCAAAGATCTCACGTTCAAATTTCTCGGAAACACCATCTGGTTGATACCCTCGGTGATAAACAAAAACGACTGGATCCTGAAGCGTGTGATCGAGAAAGTGAAGGAAAATTTATCGAATTTGAAAGACTTTGCCCAAAACGAGGAAAAAATCGAAAACGCTCTCGCCGATGAGGATGAAGTCGTTCACTACGATTTTCTTTTCATGGACATAAAGAATAGCCAGCAAAGGATAGAGTTGCACCTGACAGAAGTATCTCCCACAAGGCTTCGGAAAATAGTCACAGAAAGAAAAAAAGCTGCGGAGAGGACAAATATTGAGAATTTGCCCCAACCAACGCTTAAGTTGCTGTGGGAACTGTACGAAAATCCAAATTCGAGGAGTGAAGCAAGAAAAGAGTACTTTCAGTTGATAAGATCGATCTTTTATGGCGAAACTTACAGCATGCGTAGGTTCCTCTGGTATTGCATGCGAAAAATCAGGAAGGCTCTGCAAGAAAACCAAAGAAAGTCAGGAGGTGATAGTTGGTGTAGGCTCACCTATTTGAGTTTTGCGGCTGTTTTATTCCTAAACCAGATAGGGGTCTTCCACATGAGAAAGGAGGTGGAATTGGTGGACAACAACGAGTTGAACGGATTTTTTGAGAGGTATCCGGAGTTTTTCAACAAACCGTGGAAGAAAGCAGTTTTTTTGACGGGGGTTCTCACAGGAAAGGTCCTGGCTGTCCAAAACAAGAAACGTCAGGCGACACCGTTCTTCAAAAAACTGAAGGGTCTCAAAATGAACGTGCGAGACGTCCAAGGTCTTTTACCAGAAATTCGGAACAAGCTCGAGCAGTACAAGTATTATGGGCGGAACACGGACCTTATCATGAAGGCCGCAGGGGAATACTATTTGTCGTCTGATGAAAGAAACATCGCCATTGATGAACTGAATTTTGTTTTCACTCTCGGACTGGCTTACTCGAACAAAGAACCTTTTGAAGCTAAGACTGAGGAGAAAGCTAAGACTGAGGAGGTTGTGGAAAATGGAAATAATGGAAATGAAGAACAGGTCTGAAATTCTTTTCTTGTACGATGTCAAGTGGGCGAATCCTAACGGAGACCCGCTGGATGAAAACAGACCGAGAATAGACGAAGAAACGGAAAAATGTATTGTAACCGACGTGAGACTTAAAAGAACAATCAGAGACGAATGGCTGTCCTGGGAAGAGATCATTTGGGTATCTGGTGACCCTGTGAGTCCTGAAGAACGTCGCGAAGCCCTTCAAATTGAGAAGAAAGAAGACGCATTGAGATGCTTGGACGTCAGATTGTTCGGCGCGGTGATTCCGATAAAAAAGCAAGCCGACACGTCTTACACTGGTCCGGTGCAGTTCAGACCTGGTACATCGCTTCACGCAGTCAAAGTAGTTTTCCAACAGGGCACAGCAGCTTTCACGAGCCAGGATCAAGCACAACAGCGAAGCTTCAGGGAGGAGTATTTGATACCTTATGCTCTGATATGTTTCTACGGTATCGCGAACGAAAATGCTGCTAAGATCACCAAAGCAACTGAGGAAGACATGCAAAAGCTTTTGAAAGCCATTTGGAATGGCACGAAGAACCTGATCACCCGCTCCAAGATGGAGCACAACCCGAGGTTGCTCATGAGAATAGTCTACAAGGAAGGTAGAAACTATCACATCGGCGAACTTGATTCTTATTTGGAACTTCATTGCGCTGTCGATGAAAAGTCTGTCCGGGACATATCAGAAGTTCAGTTGAAGGTTGATCGACTCTTTGAAAAACTCGAACAGAACAAGGATCGAATAGAACAAATCGAGCTCAAACAGAATGATCGACTCGTCATTTTGAAAGGTAACAATAAGATTAATCTTGCCGATGAGCTGACAAATATGAACATCAAGGTAGAGAATCTGTCATGGGACATCAGGGAGTGAATCTGTCATGAAGGTTTTGGTTTTTGATGTCTTTGGAAAGTACGCTCTATTCAGACGGAGCTACACAACGACCAGCTCGACTTCGTACTGTTTTCCCACAAGAACAGCAATCTGCGGGTTGTTGGGGGCTATACTTGGTATACGTAACTCATCGAGCGAGAGCAGTGAACATCTGAGAGTTTTTGACGATGCGCATTTTGCCGTAAAGCTGTTGAAGCCTATCAGAAAAATAAACATAGCGACGAACTACACGGAAACCAAGAGTGGAAAGGAAAATCCGAGAACGCAGATTCTCTTGGAACTGATCAAAGACCCAGCTTACAGAATATACGTATCAGAGTTCGAGAGATACGAAGAACTCAAACATCACCTGCAAAACAAAATCAATGTTTTCACACCATACCTTGGCCAGGCACAGATGATAGCAGACTTCAGGTACGTAGGATCGTTCGAAGCCACCTTAGTATCACCACCGTTACAAGTGCACACCGTGATCAAGGTTTTGGATGGCACGAAGATATCTCCGAAAGCTAATCAAGTGTTTATCCAGGAACGAATGACGCTGAATATGGATGACAAACGAAAACCCATAGCCTTTGCTTCCTACTGGGTTGAAAAAAACGCGCTACCAATCGAGGTGTCGCAGTATAACGATCAAATCTATGCCATAAGTGAGCTCGGTGAAAACATATGTTGGATGGACTGAAATCCCATCCCGATAGGTTCTTACTGGATCATCTCGTTGGTACAACGCGCAGGGCTTTGAAGAAGGCCGAGGGGATTTACTGGGAGCCGTTCGGTATCAGTAAAGAGAAGGCTCTGGAGTTGGTTCGAATTTGCAGTTTGTGCCACGACTTCGCAAAAGCAACTGCAGAATTTCAAGATTACATCCTCCATCCCAAGCGGGGGCATACGACACACGCCCCCCTTTCTTCCTTAGTGACGTATCACGTCTTGCTGAATAGTAAGTTTGAGCATAAACTCGCCGCTTTTGGCTATTTTGCTGTTAGGCATCATCACGACAATCTTAGCAATTTCGACTTCATAGACGAGGATTTGAGCAAGTTGGAAAAACAGTTTCAGTCGATTCCCAAGGATTTCATCGAATGGGCTGAGCGTGAAACGAATACTTGTTTATCTAATATAGATGTCAAATATATATGGCAAAATGGCAAAAAGATTTCTTCGAAATTCAGTTTCTCTAATGATTTCACGCTCAAAGACTACATCCTGTTACATACGTTGGTCTCCATTGTGACAAGCTCTGACCGCGAGGATGCCACGCTGAAAGATATGGTCATAGAAATAGAGCCGAAGATCACCATCGACTTGATTGAGAAATATATCGCCAAAATACCAAAGGACAGTAAAATCTATCCATTGCGTCAGAAATTCCACCAGGAGATAAATCAGTCAATAAGAGAAATCGACAGCAGGATTCTCTCCATCATTGCCCCAACGGGCCTGGGAAAGACCTTGGCAAACATAAAGACGGCACTATCTGTTGCACAGAAAAATTCCGTAATCGTATACGCACTGCCTTTCATAAGCATAATAGATCAGACAACCGATTTGATGTACAAGATACTTGACGGTGTCGACCACGATGCCACTATTCTTTTACCTTACCATCATCTGGCAGACCAGTCGTTCAAACGCAAAGAATACGAGCAACCATCGATACAGCGTTTAATAATAGAAAACTGGCACACGCAGATGGTGGTAACGACATTTGTTTCTCTCTTCGAATCACTATTCACAAATAGGAGGATACTGTTTTTCTACAAGCTGCTGAATTCCGTGATCATCTTAGACGAAGTCCAATCGATACCGCACAAATACTGGGAACCGATCTCCAGAATTCTGAACGAGCTCACTGAGTTTGGTAGTACTGTGATCCTTTCTACAGCTACTTGCCCAGCCTTGTTGAAAAATGCGAAGAGCCTCGTGAAACCCGTCTACAGCGCAGACCTCAATCGCACGAAAATACATTTTCATGGGGAGATAAAGTATGAGGAATTCTTCGACGTTGTAATACGCGAAGTGGAGGAATCCCTGAAAAGTGACCAAAAGCTTCTTATCGTCGTGAACACGATAAAGCATTCGAAGGAGATTTTTGAACGTGTTCGCGAAAAATTTGGCCCGGAAAATCTTTTCTATCTTTCATCCAACGTGATACCGAAACAGAGATTAGAACGGCTGAAAATAATGAAAGAGTCTGCGCACGGACCATTGATCTGTGTGAGTACACAGGTAATCGAAGCTGGTGTAGACATATCCTTTGATAAAGTCATCAGGGACTATGCTCCTTTAGACAGTGTTATACAAGCAGCCGGGCGATGCAACCGGACTTTTGAAAAGCCTATAGGAGAAGTTCATGTGCATAAAGTGACCGGACAGAAAGAAAGCAAAGCCCTTGCTTCGTATGTATACGATTCTTTCTTGTTGAAAACAACTGAGAAAGTGCTATCTGACAAGCAAACGTACGAAGAAAAAGAATTCTCCGGGTTGGTGCAGAATTACTTTCGAATGATTGAGACTTATGGCAACCTTGATAAGGACGATCTGATGAGCTCCTTTAAATCATTGAAATTTGAAGAAGTGGCCACCTTTCAACTCATCGAAGGTAAGTTTGAAACGGTACCCATTTATATCGAATACGACGATCAGGCGGTACAGCTCAGAGAACAGTTCAATTCGCTTCTGAGAAACGACACTCTTGAAAAGTTTGAAAAGCTTGCGTCAATCAAGAAATTTCTCCAAAAGATGTCGTTGTATACGATAGAAGTTCGTGCAAATAGAGAGGAACTTACGGGCGCTCTTATTGTGGAAAATGGTCTCATAGTCATCACAAAGGACAACCTGCAATACTGGTATGACGATCTCACAGGTTTTCACGGGCAGGAGCAAACGATGATTGTATAGAAGACGTGAGTCATTGCTTTCGCAACATTTTGTTAATAGTGAAGCAATCTTTGACCGATGAATGTGGGATCCATGCTTGAAAAGAAGCTAAATTATAGGCGAAACACGACGAGATGTTAAATTAATTCTAAATTGTGAAGTGTTCTACGTTCTTCAGCTTTGAGGAGAACGTTAAGGCTCTAAAAAAGGCAAAAATGATTGATAGTGAAATTTCACAAGTGTTTGGCTTAATTGTTAACGTGAAAGACGAATATCGCGTTGACAGCTGTGAACCCCAGATCAATGGAAAATATCGGGGGGTTTGAAAGCAAATAACAAGACCGGTTCTTCTTGTTCTCCCAGCAAATCCTGACGCTTGAGCCTACTTCGCCAGTCAATAGGTGCCCTTGAAACCTTATCATCAACTTGTGATAGAATAAAGTAAAAATGGGTTTCAATCGAATCTAAGAGGAATGGAAACAAATTCGAATCCTTTCTTCCTCTCCGTTTTTAAAGAAGTTTCAATCGAATCTAAGAGGAATGGAAACGAGTTTTCTACGTCTAACATAGTGGGAGGAACTATGGTTTCAATCGAATCTAAGAGGAATGGAAACTGCGTTCACACCCGCGGTTGGCTCAAACAAAGTGAGGTTTCAATCGAATCTAAGAGGAATGGAAACAATTGTGTCTAAAAGGTGCTGGCACGTGGCTCACATGTTTCAATCGAATCTAAGAGGAATGGAAACAAAACATCTCATCACCTCCTAGGGGTATGATACCATAGTTTCAATCGAATCTAAGCTGAATCCAGCGTGAAAGCAGATGATGGAAAGGGGTATGTATGATACCATAGTTTCAATCGAATCTAAGACAGGAGCAAGGGAGGTTACGGAGTTAGGGAAGCGTGTATGATACCATAGTTTCAATCGAATCTAAGAGGAATGGAAACTTACCACGAGAGTTAGAGGACAGCATGCCACGTTTCGTTTCAATCGAATCTAAGAGGAATGGAAACGACTTTCTAAAGTACTACGTAGATACTCAGACACTTTTGTTTCAATCGAATCTAAGAGGAATGGAAACAGGGAATGGTAAAAGCATATGAAGAAAAGATTACGTTGTTTCAATCGAATCTAAGAGGAATGGAAACTCCGTTGTACGATGAGGATTTTGAGCAGATCTACAAGTTTCAATCGAATCTAAGAGGAATGGAAACTACCAAAAGAGACCACGTGTCAAGTTACGGTTCTGGTTTCAATCGAATCTAAGAGGAATGGAAACAGATAAAGCTGAGGATTTATGATCCTATCCAAATACGTTTCAATCGAATCTAAGAGGAATGGAAACTGGCCCGAAGTGGGTACACCCCACTCGGGCGTAAAAGTTTCAATCGAATCTAAGAGGAATGGAAACCGCGGAGCAAGAAACACGTGCCCCGTGCGCGAGATCTGTTTCAATCGAATCTAAGAGGAATGGAAACTAGAAAAACGACGCGAGCCAGTCGTCTTTCCTTGTTTGTTTCAATCGAATCTAAGAGGAATGGAAACTTTCTATGATATCACACCGCCAAAAGATGTCAAGTTGTTTCAATCGAATCTAAGAGGAATGGAAACTACGCTGAAAAAATGCACCTTCCCTTCGGAGAAGCTCGTTTCAATCGAATCTAAGAGGAATGGAAACAATACTTCATAGGGAATCACCTCCTCTTTAAAAAAATGTTTCAATCGAATCTAAGAGGAATGGAAACTACATATTCACCCTCCTCTCAGGGCAGACGCCCCTCAAGTTTCAATCGAATCTAAGAGGAATGGAAACGAACATCGGGGTGGCTGTGCCCCGTAAAGGGAGGGATGTTTCAATCGAATCTAAGAGGAATGGAAACATTGTGTCAGCCCCGTACTCCTCCACCGCCTTCCGCAAGTTTCAATCGAATCTAAGAGGAATGGAAACGCAATAGGTGAGATGCTTATTATCTCGTCCGGAGGCAGTTTCAATCGAATCTAAGAGGAATGGAAACTACACGAATCGATAAATTGCTTGCACAGTTAAACCTGTTTCAATCGAATCTAAGAGGAATGGAAACCAAAACATTGTTTGCCTGAGGAGAATTAAACGTGAACGTTTCAATCGAATCTAAGAGGAATGGAAACAAACACCGCAGTCTGGGTCTGCGGGAAAACCCATACGGTTTCAATCGAATCTAAGAGGAATGGAAACTGATATTTTTGTCTCGGAAAAACATTGGGGCATACTGGTTTCAATCGAATCTAAGAGGAATGGAAACGCCGATCTGCCCGAAGAAATGCGAAACTCCATAATAAGTTTCAATCGAATCTAAGAGGAATGGAAACCCATAACTCTCCCTCCTTTTGGGGCATACGCGCCCAGTTTCAATCGAATCTAAGAGGAATGGAAACGGGCCCCCGACAGTGTCATTGAAGGGGCTGATGGCAGTTTCAATCGAATCTAAGAGGAATGGAAACACGCGTCTCCGTCTTTTACAGCAGTTCCAAACACATCGGTTTCAATCGAATCTAAGAGGAATGGAAACGGTACCCCTTCAAAATCTCGTGCATACGTACTCTTCTGTTTCAATCGAATCTAAGAGGAATGGAAACAAGGAAGAGGCTGGACTTTCTGGGTTTTCCCGCAGAGTTTCAATCGAATCTAAGAGGAATGGAAACAATGAATATTTTCAGGAACTTTATGATAGTGTTTCGAGTTTCAATCGAATCTAAGAGGAATGGAAACTCACCTCCCTTCATTTTACAAAGAGATATACAACAGTGTTTCAATCGAATCTAAGAGGAATGGAAACTTGCGTCTTCTGGAGATAGTTTCTGTGTGTACACATCACGTTTCAATCGAATCTAAGAGGAATGGAAACAGGGCGCGACTAATACAGACACGTCCCTCGACGGTGGGTTTCAATCGAATCTAAGAGGAATGGAAACGACGGACCTCATCCCCGTCTAAGAAAATCTTTACGTGTTTCAATCGAATCTAAGAGGAATGGAAACTACGTTGAGAAAGAACAAAACAGAAGGGTCTCGATACGTTTCAATCGAATCTAAGAGGAATGGAAACGGCGATGCCAATATGTGCCCATGCCATCACCTGCCAAGTTTCAATCGAATCTAAGAGGAATGGAAACGACGACGCCCCATTTGTCAAGTTACGGTTTTGAAACGGGTTTCAATCGAATCTAAGAGGAATGGAAACTAGGCAGGTGATAGTATGGGAACATACTGGCACCGCCGTTTCAATCGAATCTAAGAGGAATGGAAACTAGTGAAGAAGGATAAATCGGACAACCTCGAAACCCGTTTCAATCGAATCTAAGAGGAATGGAAACTGGTATGCTCTTCTTTCGAGCTGAACCACGCGCTCGTTTCAATCGAATCTAAGAGGAATGGAAACATCCTGTAACAAGCTGTCCTTGAGCATTGGAGCCGAGTTTCAATCGAATCTAAGAGGAATGGAAACGGTCGTATAGTTGGCATTGACAAGTACGTTATGTCGAGTTTCAATCGAATCTAAGAGGAATGGGAGCGCAAAGGGAAAAGTCCCCGTGCGACGCGGGGGCTATGAACAGATTCATGAAATGAAGATTACTCTTTTTCTGACCTTGAAAAAGTGCGGCCTTCTCTTTCGAGAATCAAGAAGAGCCAAAGACTTTCAGATCTGGTCCGCACCGTTTCGTGAGACTCAAAGTCTGTCTCAAATCCCTTGTCAACCTGATTTCTGTCTTTCGCAGGCCAAGAAACATCCACTTAAGCTTTCTGATAAGCTTTCCAGATGCGAGGCGTGTTTCAACGAGTTAGACCAAGGCCAATGTACGAACACCGTATTGAGGCCAGTGCACTTTCCTCAGGAGCGCTCCCATACATAGATATACGGATATGGCTGTTGAGACGATGTAACAATCCCATGTAAAAAAAAGACGCCCCAGTTCGAGGGGGCGTCTTTGAGAGTTTCTCTTTTCACGCCTTCTCTGTACGATGTATCACGAGTGCACCGACCATGTCGCCAGTCACGTTCAGACAGGTCCTTCCCATGTCCAAGATCCTGTCCACACCAGCGATCAGTGCGATACCTTCCATTGGAAGTCCAACGGACGTGAGAACCATGGTGAGCATGATCAGACCCGCACCGGGTACGCCAGAGGTTCCTATGGACGCCAGAGTTGCCGTGAGCACTATGGTGAGTTGTTGAGAGAAGCTCAGTGAGATACCAAAGATCTGCGCAACAAAGAGGGCGCATATACCTTGATAAAGAGCCGTTCCGTCCATGTTTATCGTTGCACCGAGGGGCAACATGAAGCTGCTTATGGACTTTGGAACGTTCAATTCTTTTTCAGTCACGTCCATCGTGACGGGCAGCGTGGCGGAACTGCTGCACGTGGTGAAGGCGACCAACATCGCTGGTGAAACCTTCTTGAAGAATTCTCCAGGGTTCATCTTCCCCATCGTCTTCACCAGCAAAGAATAAACAACGCCAGCGTGTATCGCAAGACCTATGTACAGAGCGATGATCAGTGTCAACAGGGGCAGAAGTACCTTAGCACCGTGTGTGGCAACGGTGGGTACGATCAGTGCGAACACGCCTATCGGCGCGTAC
>Ga0308395_1001721_pt1 | contig 13641 bp, 10 predicted proteins | sample Hotspr20SampleP4_FD_202097 | JGI IMG/M metagenome (GOLD analysis project Ga0308395, IMG submission 202097) | Hot spring phototrophic mat microbial communities from Mushroom Spring, Yellowstone National Park, Wyoming, United States - 20050930_P4 ...
AGAACCTGTAAAAGTGCTTGGAAAAATAATTGTCAAAGAAAAATCAGTCATATTAAATATTGCGTGCTTTAAGGATATAAAAAATAAGCAGCCAGTCACAAATGCCGTTTTTTATGTAGTAGAAGATAAAAACAAAAAAAATTATGGCGTGTACAAAACAGATGAGAATGGAACTATCAATAATATCTTCTTATCCGCAGGAAAAACGTACACTTTGATATTAGAGCACGACCATAAAGTCATTGAAGAAAGAGTCATCCAAACACCACAAACTCAAGTCGGGGAGTCATTGCAAGAGATATTCTTTTTAAATAAAGAAGGAAGCCAATCAGGTAAAAAATATATTTCTATAAGTATTATTAATTCTAATAATAAAAAGCCCATACCCGATGCATCATTGCTAATTAAGTCGGATGATGGTAATACCATAGAACAAATAACAGATAACAAAGGAAATATCAATAAACTTGAACTTACAGCAGGACTCAATTATACACTTACACCTTATAAAAGTGGTTATTATGGCGAATCTCTTATACTAAATGCCTCAGAACTTCCTGATGGCTTAACTATTAAAACATTGAATATAAAATTAGACAAAAAATCAAAAGAAGATATTACACGATTTGAAGTTTATTTTAAGTATAAAGAATATGTTATTGATACTAATGACATAAAGTGGAAAAATTTTATCACCAATGTCATCAAAAGATCTCAAGAAGAAAAAGTAAAAATTTTTATTACAGCCAGCGCATCAAAAGTGCCTGCATCAATGACTAATATCGTACTATCTAAAATGAGAGGAGAATTTTTAAGAGATAACATATACAAATATGTGGTGTCTCACGGAGGAAAAAAAGAAAATGTACAATTCAAGATAAATGCTATTGTTTCTGGTCCAGAATATAACCCCAAAACCCCTTCATCAGTTTATGAAAAATACCAATATGTAAAAGCCATTGTAGAATAATTAGGACCTGAAACGAAAAAGTTTAAACCACTCATCACTTCAAAATTAACTACAAAAAAATTATCACAAAGACAATTATTAGTTGAAAGTTCAGGAACTATAAAAGTGCAAGAGTTATGAATAAAAAAACATTGTTTTTACATAGATTTTAAAACTCGTATTTCTACACCCCACTCAAAAGATTGATATGCTTGTAACAAAATAATATCTTTTTTATTTAAAATATCTCCGTTGGTATTTATGGTATCTGCGATGCCCATCCATGGCTCTATACATACAAAGTCCATGCATTTTGCTTTTGTCCAGATTCCCCAACGCTTACAATCACTTTTAATGCTAATTTGATAATTCCAATGTTTGTTTGACAATATCATTTCATTAATCCCTGTATTTTCAAGAACAATAGTATCGTTTTCAAATAAACTTGTTTGTAATTTTATAGTAGGTTCATCCGAAATTATTTCTTTTTCATCACTCAATAGCCCATCTTTTAATAATGTTCTTTTTAATGGCAATGGTATTGAATGTCCCTTAAAAAACACTTGACAATTATTTAAATCATTAAAAGTATTAAATCCAGGATGCAAGCCGATGCTAAATGGTAAAACATTGTAATGTGGGTTTAATACTTTGAAATGAATTTTAATACTATTATCATCAATGAATGAATATTCTGAGATGAGTGAGAAATGAAAAGGATATTTTGAAAAAGTTTCTTCATCATCGGTGAGTTCAAATTGAATTTTTCCTTGCTTTGCATTTAGTGATGTGCATAACCATTCTTTATCTCTTGCAAAACCGTCCTGTTCTAGTGTGTAAATGGTATTTAAATATCTATATTGATTGTTTTTTAATTTACCTACAATGGGGAATAAAATAGGTGCTGTTCTTTTCCAAGGTTCATTGGCTTGCCACAAAAGTTCTTTCCCTTTATACAACAAAGAAATAAGTTCTGCACCTTTTGTATTTACTTTTATTTCTAATGCTTTGTTACTTAATGTATAAACCATTTCAATGAATTATTATAAAATGAAAAGCCAAACTTTGACTACATTATCATAACTCCCGGTATGTCCGATGCTTGTTCGTAAATATGAATGATTTGATCCACATTCTGAACAATTTGCTTTACAGTAATGCTTACATACCTTCCTCGATAACTTTGTCTAATAGAGATATTGACATCTTCTGATTCGTTAAATAATGCTTCTATTAAAGCAATTTTTTGATGATCACTACTCAAAATAAACTTGAACATATATATTGATGGAAAACTTTGATGTTCCGTCAATTTTGCTTTTAATTCTGACCAATCTGTTTTCATAACTTTTCAAAATAATAATTGTAAATTAAATAAATGCCAAAGAACATAAGAGTTGAACCTGTAACTACATTGACAATCTGTATGGTTTTTGCATTCAGAATCTTTTTAATTTTATTAGCCAAATAAATTTTAAATACTTCTACTGCAAATACTGTTGAATTTAAGATGGAAAAGTAGATTAATGTTTTTACGAGAGAATGATTAAAAAAGTTACTTATAATTGTAACATTTCCCAACCATAAAAACCAAACTGTAGGATTAAAAAAATTGATTACAAATCCTTTTACAATAAGTAAAACAGGATGTGTTTCGTTTTTGATGTTAAAGGTATCTATGTTTTCACTATCAGACGGCGGAATGTCTTTTTTGAAATAAAAAGCCCCAAACAAAATTAAAATAATTCCGGCTAATATCCCGGCAAACCTTTGATTTTTAGAATCATTGAGCCATTCTGTCAATCCCAGATGAACTAAGAATATCGTAAATAAGCATACTAAAAAATCGCTTCCTACAACGCCTATTGCCAGCATTGTGGCTTGACGAAATCCTTTTTTGATAGAGTAATTGATTAAACTAAAAAACGAAGGACCAAAAGAAAAGGTCAATAAAATTACAATGATAATGCTTTGATAAATTAAACTAAATATCATTCTACATTAATATCGTATCCTTTTTGAATCAAAAATTGTTTCCAATCATCATACAAAGCCCCTTTAATGACTCTTGGGAATTTACTTTGGGCACTTGCTCTTTTTTTGTATTCTAAAAATTGGATAAAAACATCATCGGGTAACACTGTTACAAATATGTTTTTTAATGCCGCCGTTCGTTCTACTCTATAATCATCATTTAATTGTTTCAAATAGTCGTCAATTTTTTGTTTTAAAATATGTTCATCTACCATTTTGTTAGTACCTACATACCAATGATGTGCAAATAAATTGTCGTGCTTTATTCCTGCTACTGTAAATTCGTTAATTTCAATATTCAAATCTCTTGCAGTCAAATCAATGGCTCGGGTCATATTATCTACCGAAAGATGCTCTCCGCACAAACTCAAAAAGTGCTTTGTTCTGCCTGTAATGAGTATTTCTGCTTTTTTTGCATCTGTAAATTTAATAGTATCACCAATTAAATATCTCCAAGCACCTGCACAGGTTGAAAGTAATAAAGCGTAATCTTTGTTTTCTTCTACTTCGTTAATTAATAAGGTTTCAGGATGTTCTCTTAAATTTCCATCTTCATCAAAATTTTTCTCATTAAATGGAACGAACTCAAAAAAGATACCATTGTTCAGTATCATTCTCATAGATTGCAACTCATTCGGTCTATCTTGAAAAGCAATAAATCCTTCAGACGCCAAGTAAGTATCTACAAAAATAACATCTTTAGTAAACATTTTTTTCAAACTTGCTTTGTAAGGATGAATGGCTACTCCACCGTGTACGTATACTTTGAAATTAGGCCATATCTCATGAATAGAATTAAGTTTATAATGGTCTAAAATTTTTTCCATTAAAATTTGAATCCACGCGGGAACTCCGGCAATAATACCAATATCCCACTTGTGGGCATTAATCGTCATTTCATTTAATTTAGTATTCCAATCCTTGTAAGCAGAAATTTTCTTTCCGGGCTTATAGTGATGTTGAAACCAAAATGGGATATTCCCAGTAGTAATACCACTCAAATCGCCAGCAAAATAAGTTCCGTTGTAATTCAAATGCGTACTTCCACCAATCATTAAAATTCCTTTTTGATAAATATCTGGTGGAAGATCAAAATTGGTAGTAGCCAAAATTTGTTTAATCGCCGACTTTTGAATGGCTTTCAACATATCTTTTGTAACAGGAATATATTTAGACGATGCTTCAGATGTACCAGAACTCAAAGCAAAATACTTGGTATATCCAGGCCAACACACATAAGGTTCACCATTTAATGTTCTATACCACCATTCTTTGTAAATTTTATTGTAATCATAAATGGGTACATTTTCTTGAAAACTCCTTACGATATTTGCACTCTTTAAAACTTGATCAAAACGATATTGATATCCAAAAGCAGTATCTTTGGCTTTTGTCAATAGTTTAATAAGTGTTTCTTGTTGTTGTCTAAATGGTCTTTTCTCTCTCTTTAATTTAGAACTAAGAGCAATTGTGTTTTTAAGTAATGTACCAAGAATGGCTGGCATTGTGATAATGGTTTTATTTGATGTATCTAAAATCTTGGTTTTTCTTAATGTTTAACAATGTATGATACATTAGTTTTACAACATTTTCAATATCGTCTTTGTGAACGGTTTCATTCGTTGTATGCATATATCTCAAAGGTAGAGAAATCAATGCAGATGGTACGCCCTCTGCACTATAAGCAAAGGCATCTGTATCTGTACCTGTGCTCCTGGAAGATGCTAATCTTTGAAATTTTATTTTTTCTTTTTCGGCTGTATTTATGATTAACTTGAGAACATTATTTTGAACGGCAGGTGCATAACTCAATACAGGACCTTTGCCACAGGCAATATCTCCTTGTACTTTTTTATCCATCATTGGTGTTTGAGTATCGTGGCAAACGTCTGTAATAATAGCCACATTGGGCTTGATAGTTCTTGAAATCATTTCTGCACCTCGTAATCCTATTTCTTCTTGAACAGAATTAACGATATAAAGAGAATAAGGAAGTTTAACGCCATTTTCTATTAATAATCTTGCTACTTGGGCAATCATAAACCCCCCGATGCGGTTATCTAATGCTCTTCCTACAAAAAATTTTTCGTTTAATTCTATGAGTTCATCTTCATAAGTCATAACGCATCCAACGTGAATGCCTAATTTTTCTACTTCTTTTTTAGATGAACAACCAACGTCTACAAAAATGTTTTTTAATGTTGGGGGTTCTTCTTTACCTGGCTCTCTTACGTGAATAGCAGGCCATCCAAAGATACCTTTTACAATTCCTTTTTCTGTATAGATATTCACTCTTTTTGAAGGTGCTATTTGATGATCACTCCCTCCATTGCGGCATACATAAATAAATCCATCATTTGTGATGTAATTGACAAACCAACTAATTTCATCGGCGTGTGCTTCAATCACTACTTTATAATCTTGTCCTGGATTAATGATGCCTGCAACAGAACCATAATTATCTACAATATAATTATCAATATAAGGTTTTAAATAATCCAGCCAAATTTGTTGCCCTGATGCTTCAAAACCTGTAGGTGATGAATTATTAATGTATTTGTACAAAAAATCAGTGGATTCTTTTGTAAAAACTTGAAATTTCTTTTTTTCTGTTTTTTTCATAAATGATTAATTTTTCAATTAAATTAAGTTTATTTTGAATTTCTTTGAACTTATTTTAATGTCCAATTCTCTTTGTTTCTTTCTTTTCATTGGGGTCATATAAAATGTTATGCATTAAACCCGGTCTTTTTTTGAATTCAAGCACGGCAGGTGTTTGTCTTTTTGTAACATCAATTCTTTTATCTTTTTCAACAGGTTCTAACAATTTATCTTTACCATAAATAAAATCTTCTCTCCAAAATTCTGTATCTACAATTCTATCGGTTAAAAATATCGCTTCTTTGGGACATGCTTCTTCGCATAAGCCACAAAAGATACAACGTAGCATATCGATGTAGTATTCTTTGGCGTATTTTTCTTCTCTGTACAAATGCTCTTCACCAGGTTTGCGTTCTGCGGCTACCATCGTAATGGCTTCGGCAGGGCAAGCCAATGCACACAATCCACAAGCCGTACATCTTTCCGCCCCGTTTTCATCTCTTTTAAGCACGTGTCTTCCTCTAAATACGGGACTTAAAGGTCTTTTTTCTTCGGGATATTGAATCGTGGCTTTTTTCTTAAATAAATGACGAATCGTAATGCTCATTCCTTTTAATACTCCTGGTAAGTATATTCTTTCAGATAAACTTTGTTCCTTTTTGCTGACTATTTTTTTTCTATTAGTAAGTGATAACATATTATTTGTGTTTAGGTTTTACTTTTCTTTTTATGTTTAAAAATTTAAATTCCCTCTAAAATATTCTACAACTATCGTTAATAAAAGATTGAATAATGACAAAGGAATCAAATATCTCCATCCTAAATTCATTAATTGATCAAAACGAAATCTTGGTAAAGTCCATCTAATCCACATAAATACATTAATAAATAAGATAATCTTAATGAAAAATACTCCTGCACCAATTAAACTAATGGCTAAACTTCCTTCATTTAAGCCCAATGCAGAATATACTTCTTTTGCAAAAGGAAAGTTATAACCACCAAAATACAAAGCACTCATTACTGCCGATGAAATAAACATATTAATATATTCGGCAAATAAATATAACCCTAACTTCATAGACGAATACTCGGTATGATATCCTCCTACTAATTCACTTTCTGTTTCCGGCAAATCAAAAGGGGCTCTATTGGTTTCCGCCAATGCACATATAAAAAATATCAAAAATCCTAAGGGTTGATAAACAACATTGGCATACCCCGCATCTTGATTTTCCACAATTTCTTTTAAACTTAAAGTTCCACCTGCAGAAATAATCAAGGCAATGATAGAAATACCCATTGCTATTTCATAACTAATCATTTGTGAAGATGCTCTTAATGCTCCCAACAAAGCATATTTATTATTAGACGCCCATCCACCAATCATAATACCATAAACGCCCACGGATACGACACCTAATAAATACAAAACACCAACATTAATATCCGTTATTTGTAACGATATTCTTTGACCATTCCAAATAAAATCCTTACCCCAAGGGATAACTACACCTGTCATTAAAGCCGTAATCATAAATAAACTTGGTCCTAAAACAAATAAAAATTTATTAGATACATCAGGAATAATTTCTTCCTTAAAAAACAATTTTCCTCCATCTGCTAATGGTTGTAAAATACCACCAGGTCCTGCACGATTAGGACCAATTCTATCTTGTAAGAATGCAGCAAATTTTCTTTCCCAAAGTGTAGAATACGCCGCTATACCCAAAGATATAGCAAAAACAATCACACATAATAAAATTTTGAATACTAAGAAAGATGATAACATAATAATTGATTTTTTTAGTTTTTGTTTTTTATTCTTTATTAAATTTTACTTGAGTGTTCACCCAATCAATTAATTTTTGTGCTAAATCTAATCCATGCTTTGAAGTAATAACGTCTAAATTCCCATCGTAGCCCATAAATAAATGTATATATTCATAAGCCGAATTAAAATAATTCAACATCTTTTTGTTTACTGAAGCAATGAAAGTTCTATAATCATTCACATCTTTCCCTCTTTTGATTTTAAATTGATATTTATCCATTAAATGATCCAATGCTAATAAAACCCCTGTCCAAGCCGTATGTCCTGCCATCTTTACATATTTACGATAAGTATAAAATTCACCATTCTTTTTTGCTTTCTCTTTAAGAATTTCTCTGGCATTTTCCAGATAATTATAGGGATTTTCTATTTTTTCTTTTTTATGCTTCATAAAATATAATCAAAATTTAATTTATTCACAATTCTTTATTAAATTCTACTTGAGTGTTTACCCAATCAATTAATTTGTGTGCTAAATCTAATCCACGATTACAAGTTATAACATCTAAATTTCCATCATACCCCATTAGTAAATGTAATATCTCATAAGCCGAATTAAAATAATTCAGCATCTTTTTGTTTACTGAAGCAATGAAAGTTCTATAATCATTTACATCTTTTATTCCTTTGATTTTTATATGATATTTATCCATCAAATGATCCAATGCTAACAAAACCCCTGCCCAAGCAGCATGTCCTGCTAATTTTACATATTTACGGTAAGTATAAAATTCACCATTCTTTTTGGCTTTTTCTTTAAGAATTTCTCTGGCGTTTTCCAGATAATTATAGGGATTTTCTATTTTTTCTTTTTTATGTTTCATAAACTATCTATGGTCTTTTATTAAATGGTATAAACCCTAATGCTTTTTGTTGTTTTAATACTTGAACTTTAAGTTCATTAAGATGTTGATAATGATTGATAGAAATAACTGATTTTCTACTAATTTTAGATGGACCTTCAATTACCCAATCTGATTTTTTCTTCTTTTCAAAACGGCATTCATTGCATATAAAATCTTCTACTTCTCCCCACTCGTCCATTCTTGCAGTTACTCTCAGTATTTCTTCACCCTTTAACCATAAACGCACCTTTCCACTGCATTTTGAACAATTTCTATGTGCATCAACGGGTTTTGTAAACCATACGCGGCTTTTAAAACGAAATGTTTTATCCGTCAAGGCACCAACAGGGCATACATCTATGATATTTCCGCTAAATTCTTGGTCTATTGCGTTTTGAATATAAGTGGATATTTCAGAACTATCACCACGATGAATCATACCGTGTACTCTTTGTGGGGCTAATTGTTCCACAGTTTTGACACATCTATAACAATGAATGCACCGCTTCATGTGTAATTGAATCTTATCGCCAATATCAATAGGTTCAAATTCTCTTCTTTCAAATTCGTATCTTCCTGTATGGTGACCATGTTCATATGCTAAATCTTGTAATTTGCATTCACCTGCCTGATCACATATAGGACAATCTAAAGGATGATTTATTAATAAAAACTCTACTACACCTTTGCGGGCTTCTAATACTTCAGGATTAGTAAAATTCTCCACTTCCATGCCGTCCATTACTTCTGTTCTGCACGACGCTACTAATTTTGGCATTGGATTAGGATTTTGGGCAGAACCTTTCGTTACCTTTACAAGGCAAGTTCTACAAAAACCGCCCGTGCCTTTTACTTTGCTATAATAACACATTGCTGGGGGGGCATAATCAGGTCCCAGCATTCTTGCGGCTTGTAATATAGTTGTTCCTTTTGGAACTTCAATTTCTTTACCATCAATTTTTACAATGGGCATATTTAAAATATTTGTTGGCAAATATGCGGAATTTTTTACAATCAGTATAAATTAAATTTCTTAATAAAAGTAAAAAATGGAGCATATTCGTGAGCACCTTGATAAAAAAGACAGAGGGCGAACAAATGGCGGAATTTTTTACAATCAATAACAAACCAATTTCTATTTCTTTCAAAAATAAAAAATCAAAATAAGTATATTTTTATCTATCTTTGCGGACAATTTAAAACAATTATGGCAGAAAGTACTACTACAACAAAAAGAGCAAGTGCTGTATTAAAAGAGTTTAATATCTCGTTTGCTACCCTTGTTGAAACACTTAAAAAAAAGGGACAAACGCCCCCTGAAAATCCCAATGGTAAAATTTCAGAAGAGGCCTATTTTATCCTTCAAAGAGAATTTGCTTCAGATAAAAAAGTTCGTGAAGAAGCAGAAAAAAAATTGCAAAAATTACATTCTATTAAAAAAGAAACTGTTACTCTTGACAAAGTTTTAGAAAAAAGAAAAGAAGAGGAAGATGTAGAGGAAAAAATTATAATTAAAAACGCTCCTACTGCTGAATTTATATCTCCTGAAAGCATCAAATCCGATAAAAAAGAATCAACAAAAGTTCAAGTTGAGAAAAAAGAAGAACCTAAATCTTCAAATAAAACAACGGACGAAAATCTTGTTAAAACAGATATTCCAAAGATAGAAGGTCCAAAAGTGCTTGATAAAATAGATCTGGGATCAATCGATAAAAAAAGTAAATCATCAAAATCAAAATCAAAAGAAAAAGCAGAGACAACAGAAGAAAAAGAAAAGAAATCATCTACTAAGAAAACCAAAGATTTAAACAAAGAAGAAAAATCAAAAGAAAAAAAAGATAAAACCACAAAATCAGATAAACCCACCACAAAAGGCAAAAAAACTAAAAAAGAAGTTACAGAAGATACATCTATTCAAATTGCAGAAACTATTCAACCAAATATCGAAGAACAAACATCTACTATAATAACTGATATTAAAGAAAAATCAGAAGCACCAAGTTCATTTACTTCTCAAGAAAAAACAAATGCTGCTGAACCATCTCAAAAAGAAGAAAAGAAGGAGGATAATTTTATAAAAACAGAAATTCCTCAACAAGACCAACCTAAAATACTTGGTAAAATAGATCTTTCTCAATTTGACAAAAAACCTAAAAAGAAAGAAAAAAAACCTATATTTTCTACATCTGCTTCCAAAGAAGAAAGTGCAACATTTTCTAAAAAAGACAAACACAAAAGAAAACGTATTGTAAAACCCGATTTTGATTCTCATCTTAAACTTCACTCATCCAAAGACATACACAAACCATTTAAGAAACCTTTTGAAGACCATAAACCAAAATTTACACCCAAAACAGAACCTGATCCTGAAGAGATAGCCAAAAAAATTAAAGAAACGCTTGCAAGAAAGGAAAAAGAAAAACAAGAAAAAGCCAAGTTAGAAAAAATTAGAAGAGAAGCGAAAGAAAAAATTAGAGAAAAAATTGAAAAGGAAAAAGAACAATTAGCCGAAGAGAATAAAATCCTTAAAGTAACAGAGTTTGTTACTGCTAATCAATTAGCCAATATGATGAATGTTCCAGTTGCAAAAGTCATTCAGGCCTGTATGCAATTAGGACTTTTTGTTTCTATTAATCAGCGATTGGATGCCGAAGCCATTTCTATTGTTGCAGAAGAATTTGGATATAAAGTTGAATTTGTTACTGTTGAAGATGTTGAAAAAGTAGATGAGAAAGAAGAAAGCGATCCTAAAAATTTAGTTCCAAGACCTCCTGTTGTTACTGTAATGGGACACGTAGATCATGGTAAAACATCATTATTGGATTATATTCGTAAATCCAATGTAGTAGCCGGTGAAGCAGGGGGAATCACACAACATATCGGAGCATACAATGTTACATTACCAAATGGAAAAAGTATTACATTTTTAGATACTCCAGGTCACGAGGCATTTACTGCTATGCGTGCACGTGGTGCAAAGTTAACGGACGTTGCTATTATCGTAATTGCAGCAGATGATGGGATTATGCCCCAAACAGTAGAAGCCATCAATCACGCCCAAGCAGCAGGTGTTCCAATGGTATTTGCTATCAATAAGATTGATAAACCAGGGGCTAATCCTGATAAAATAAGAGAGGGATTGGCTAATATGAATATATTAGTAGAAGAATGGGGAGGTAAATATCAATGTCAGGAAATATCTGCTAAAAAAGGTTTGAATGTAGATTTGTTACTTGAAAAGGTCTTATTAGAAGCAGAATTTCTTGATTTAAAAGCAGACCCAACTAAAAAAGCATCAGGTTCTGTGATTGAAGCCGCATTAGAAGAAGGACGCGGCTATGTGGCTACTGTTCTTGTTCAAAATGGAACATTAAGAGTAGGAGATGTTATTTTAGCAGGTGCTTATAGTGGAAAAGTAAGAGCAATGTTTAATGAAAGAGGACAAAAAATAGAATCTGCAGGACCTTCTATTCCTGCTAAAGTTCTTGGATTAGATGGAGCCCCCAATGCCGGTGATAAATTTGTCGTAATGGAAGATGAACGTGAAGCACGCGAAATTGCCAATAAACGCCAACAACTTATTAGAGAACAAGCCCTTCGTGCTCAAAAACACATCACTCTTGATGAAATTGGAAGACGCTTGGCACTAGGCGATTTCAAAGAACTCAAAATTATTGTAAAAGCCGATGTAGATGGTTCTGCCGAAGCATTGACAGACGCTTTATTAAAACTTTCAACCGACAAAATACAAGTCAATGTTATTCATAAAGCCGTAGGTGCTATCAGTGAAAGCGATGTATTGTTAGCTTCTGCATCCGATGCTATCATTATTGGATTCCAAGTGAGACCTACTTTAAAAGCAAGACAATTAGCAGAAAAAGAAGAAATAGAAATTAGAACATACTCTATCATTTACGACGCCATTAACGATGTCAAAGCCGCTATGGAAGGTATGCTTGCCCCACAATATGAAGAAAAAGTTACTTGTAATGTAGAAGTACGAGAAGTGTTTAAGATTAGCAAAGTAGGAACAGTGGCAGGATGCTATGTATTAGATGGAAAAATAACACGACAAACCAAAGTACGAGTCATCAGAGATGGTATAGTGGTTTATACAGGAAATCTTTCTTCACTCAAACGATTTAAAGACGATGTAAAAGAAGTATCTGCTGGATTTGAATGCGGCTTGACTATTGAAAACTTTAACGATATAAAAGTAGGAGATATTATAGAAGGATTTGAAATGGTTGAAATAAAACAAAAGTTGTAATCATTACTACACATTAAGTTTGAAAGCCCTGATTTTTCAGGGCTTTTTTATTTTCAAATGATGTTTTAAAGTTTTACTATACGTTATAATTCAAATTTTATTGATTTAAATTCCGTCATTAAACTGACTGAATTTGATTAAACTTCGTCAATTGATTGACGGAATTTTTAGTATATTTGCAGAAAAAAATTATGAAGTATATTGAAAGATACATTAAAAAAGATTTTTTGAAGAAATTAAAAAAAGGTAAAGTTCTTTTACTATATGGGGCTCGTAGAACTGGGAAAACTTTCTTCTTAAATAGCATACAAGCAGAATTAAAAGAGAAATTCATTCGCTTAAATGGAGAAGATATTTACACATTAGATTTATTATCTAAAAGAAGTAAAAAGAATTATTCTGATTGGATTGAAGACAATAAAATCATAATTATTGATGAAGCACAAAAAGTGCCTGACATTGGTAATATTTTAAAATTTATTGTGGATGAATTTCCGCAGCTCAAACTGATAGCTACAGGTTCATCAATGTTTGATATTAAAAACAAATTAGGAGAACCACTTACTGGCAGAAAAACAAGTATGATGCTTTTCCCTATTGCACAACTTGAACTTAAACACAAATTTTCTACTTATGATTTAAAGCAAGAACTTTCTGATAGATTGATTTTTGGATCTTATCCAGAGATATTTCATATCACTTCTAAAAAGGATAAAATAGAATACTTAAAAGAATTAGTGAGCGATTATTTACTCAAAGATATCTTGGCTATTGATGGTATTCGGCATTCTGTACAAATGTTTAATTTATTAAAACTTTTAGCATATCAAGTGGGACAAGAAGTATCATTACAAGAATTAGGTAACCAATTAGGAATGAGTAAAAATACAGTAGAACGATATATGGACTTGCTGTCAAAAGTATTTATTATTCACAAGGTTCAAGGGTTTAGTAGAAATCTGAGAAAAGAAATAACTAAAAGTAGTAAGTGGTATTTTTACGACAATGGCATAATGAATGTATTTTTGAATAACTTTAATATCCTTGATAGACGGCAAGACGTGGGGGCTTTGTGGGAAAATTTTATTATTTCGGAAAGATTAAAATA